>Ga0182018_10005556_pt1 | contig 10110 bp, 4 predicted proteins | sample 812P2MmetaG_FD_120490 | JGI IMG/M metagenome (GOLD analysis project Ga0182018, IMG submission 120490) | Permafrost microbial communities from Stordalen Mire, Sweden - 812P2M metaG | ecosystem: Environmental > Terrestrial > Soil > Wetlands > Permafrost | place: Sweden: Stordalen | collected... | reverse complement strand
TCGAACGCCTGCAACCCTGAGAGCGCCGGTGGCGGCTCGGGCTTTGGCCGACGGGCGTCGATAGCATTCCCCCGGGGTTGTGCTGATCCAAGGGGGGGTCATGGAGAGAGGGCGGGCTCGACGGGTGGGGCGGCGGCAGGCGGCCGTCCGGGGACTGGTGGGACTGGGCATCGTGGTCGGCACCACCATGGCCACCGTGCCCCTGGCCACGGTGGCCACGGCCACAGGAGGTTGGTCCGCTCCGTCCCTGATGGACAGCTCCACCCCGGCTGGTCTGATCTCGGTGTCGTGCTCGTCGGCCACGTTCTGCATGGCCCTCAACAGCTACGGGGGCTCCCTCGTCTACAACGGCACCAGCTGGTCGGCAGGCCCCGCCGTCATGGCCGGAGACGCACTGTCCTCGGTGTCGTGCGTCTCCTCGACCTTCTGTGCCGCCCTCGACTACAACGGCCGGGGCTTCATCTACAAGGGGCACAGCTGGTCGGCCCCCACCACCCTGGCTGCCGGCGCCGCCATGCCGTCGGTGTCGTGCGCCACGACCTCCTTCTGCGTGGCCGTCGACGGGGATACGGGCGCCGACGGCTATATCTACAACGGCTCTAGCTGGTCGTCGGGCGTCCTCATCGACACGGCCTCCACCGACGGGATGGCCTCGGTCTCGTGTCCGACGGCCAGTTTCTGCATGGCCTTCGACAACAACGGGAACGTGGTGAAGACCACCGACGGGGGGAGCGTCTGGTCCCCGTACAGCAACGTGGACTCCGGCGCCACCCCCGAGTCGGTGTCCTGCGCCACCACCACCTTCTGTGCCATGGTCGACAATGGCGGCAACGCCTTCGTGTACGACGGCTCGGGCTTCACGCCGTTCTCCGGGATGGACGGCAGCGTCCAACTGGTGTCGGTCTCCTGCGCCACGTCGTCCACCTGTGTAGCCGTCGACGCCGACGGCAACTCGCTCCGCTACAGCAGCGGGAGTTGGTCCGGTGCTGGTTTCGTGGACTACCAGGCCCTTTCGTCGCTGTCGTGCCCGGCGTCGACGACTTTCTGCGTGGCCGTCGACGGCGATGGGAGGGCCATCACCAGCACCGACGGCGGGATCACCTGGGGCACCCCCACCACCGTCTCCTTTGTCCCGAGCGAATTGAACTCGGTGTCGTGCGTGTCGTCGATCTTCTGCATGGCCGTCGACGACCAGGGCGACGTCGTGGCCTATGACGGCTCGTCCTGGTCGGCTCCCGCCAGGATCGACGGCAACACTCTCACGTCGGTGTCCTGCGCCTCGGCGAACCTCTGCGTGGCCGTGGACATCGCCGGCAACGAAACGACCTTCGACGGGACGAGCTGGTCGGGTCTCAATGACATCGACACGGCGGAAGCGGCCCTCCGTTCGGTGTCGTGCACCGCCACACCGACCACCTTCTGCGCCGCCGTCGACGACGGCGGGAACGTGATGACCAGCGATGACGGGACCTCGTGGTCGTCGCTGAGCGACATCGACGGAAGCAACGAGCTTCAAGCCGTCTCCTGCGCCACGGCCGACTTCTGCGCCGCGGTCGACAACGACGGGAACGCCTTCACCTGGGACGGGAGCGGGTGGACGTCGGACGAGGACATCGACCCGAACATCGAGTTGTCGTCGGTGTCCTGCACGACGACGCCCACGAACTTCTGCACGGCGGTGGACGACTTCGGCTATGCCCTCACCTACAACGGCGCCAGCTGGTCCGCCCCCTACCTTTTCGACAGCAGCGGGAACGGGGGGGAGTCGGTGTCCTGCGCCACGGCCAGCTCCTGTATGGACGTCGACAACGATGGGAACGCCGTGGCCTGGGACGGCGCCGGCAATTCGGGCTCCGACTGGTCGTCCACCAGCATCGACCCCGGGAACACCCTGGACTCGGACTCCTGCCCCTCGGCCAGCTTCTGCGTGGCCGTCGACGACGACGGCAACGCCCTCGTCTACAACGGACCGGCGCCGGCCGTCGTCGTGAGCGACGTCAGCCCGGACACCGGCCCCACCTCGGGGGCGACCGCCGTGACGATCACCGGCTCCGGGTTCGCGCCGGGCAACACGGTGGACTTCGGTGGTGTGCCCGCCACCGGGGTGTCGGTCAACGGCCCCGGGACCTCGATCACCGCCAGCTCCCCCGCGTCGGGAACGGCCGGGACCGTCGACGTGATCGTCACCACCTCGTCGGGGTCCTCGACGGCGAACCCGGCCGACGAGTTCACCTATACCGTCACCCAGAGCCCGACTCCCATTTCGTGCACCCCTTCCTGCAGCCAGACGGCGACGACACCGCTCGACCAGACGGTGGCGTCGGTGACCGGGTCCTCCGGGAACGCCGAGGCCTCCGTGAGCGTGGTGGTGAACACCGGGACGTTGTCCTGCGGGGGCAAGTACGCCTACACCACCGCCGTCGCCGACGAGTCGGCCTCGCACTTCTCCCCCGGCACCAAGGTGACGGTCACCGACACGGTGGGGAACGAGCCGAGCAAGACGGGGGTGAAGGTCTGTTACGGGGCGACCGGCGCCGTGACGGGGTCGTTCCTGAAGACCTGCTCGCACCACGCGGCCCCCTGCATCGAGTCGCTGGCGAAGCAGGGTGGAGGGGTGGTCGCCACCCTGTCGGTGCCGGCCGTCGATCCCCGGTTCTGGACCGGGACCGGGACCCTGGACCTGACGAGCTTCTCCCCCACCCACGGTCCACCGCAGAAGAAGGTCACGATCAAGGGGAAGAACCTGACCGCCGTCACCGCCGTCGTGATCGGCGGCGCCCAGGCCCGGATCGTCTCGACGTCGAGCACGAAGGTGGTCGTGGAGGTACCCCAGGGCGCGGTCACCGGTGACATCACGGTGACGGCCGACTCCGGTCAGGTCGTCTCGGCCGTCCCCTTCACGGTCACCTGACCTGAACCGCCCTTACGGAGAATCTGCCGAATGCGGATGCGAACGCGACGCATGGCGTTTTACCAAAAGACGGATCGTGCGGCCCGTGAATGCGATCGCCACAAACGCGATCAAATAGCCGTGCCATCCGTATCGCACATACGCACCCAGTGCTATCGCGGCCGAAATAGCACCAAAGATGGCTCCGCGCAGCACACGATTCGTTACCGAGTAAGGCGAATAGGAACTCTTGTGTCCCGGAGGCACCTTGGCCGTCAGGGCCCATCCGACAGGCGGGGAGCCCTTCCGTGACGACTCGTTCCCATCTTGGTCCATGCTCGAGGATACGTCGCTCGGTCAAAGATGTCGTCAACGGGGGCGTCTGATCGGGACGATGACTGCGCTCAACACCGCGATCGCGAGCGCCAGGAACAGTCCCGCCTCCAGGCCGGCTCCGATGAGGTTGTAGCCAAAATGAGTACGAAAAGGAGAACGGCCAAGACATTCTTCGCCCGGGAGCGATACCAAAACGGGAAGGCGCGCTTCCCACGGTCAGGTCCACGAACACAAATTATGTGCACCACAAACGCGGCGACGGCTGTGAGCAAGACCCCACTGAGTCTACCGGCCTCGTGGCCGAGGACGATCGAGCGGTCTGATGCTTGGGCACCACTAACGGCGTCAAGAACCGGCCATCCCGCGCCGATACCTTCGTCGTGCAACTCGGCATTCTGATGAAGAGCGGCTGATCAAGAAGGACCTTGCTTCTCGGCGGCATCATTTCCGGGGCAATCTCGACGTCGAGTTGGTCCAACATCCGACGGACGAGGATCCACCTGTTCCGGCCTAGCTCGGTGGCACTGCTCCCTTAGGGGACACCTCGATCGGGTGCATTAGCTCTTCGGCGCCTTCAGGGTGACGGCGGCGCTGACGGTGATGCTCTGCGACGAGCTGCCCGAGTCGGCCGACAGGCCCATGACCACACCGGCGATCCCGGCCACGGCCGGACGACGCCGGGACGTGGGGACGGTCTCGGAGAACTTCGCCCCGCCGCGTCGACAGGTCATCACCCCGGCGACGATTCCTCCGGGAGTGAGGTGCTTGCCGCCTTGGCTGACGTCGAGCTCGAACTCGACGGGGACCGGGGTGGTCCGGGCGCAGGCGATGGTACCGGTGATCTCGGCCTCGGTCTGTCCCTTGGCCCCGGCCACCAGTGACCCGGTGGCGTTGATGTGGAGCTCGAGGTTGAGCGGAGGCAGCGGCGGGACGGCCGGGTTGAAGCTGAGAGCGGTGACCGCCTCCGGGCCCTCGATCAGGCCTTCCTCCTCGATCGCCCCGATCACACACCCGGGGGCCACTGTGCAGTCGACCGTCCCGTTCTCCAGGGTCAGGATCCGGGCCACGTTGAACGTGGCCGTGAAGCGCCCGTGACGGTCGGTCGTGACCGGGACGAGGTTGCCGACTCCCTCCAGGCCAACACACGCGCCGATGTCGGCCGGTCCCGCCTTGCACTCAGTCAGGGCAATGGGGTCGCCATGGGCGAAGCCCGAGCCCGTCACCGTGATGTTCTGGCCGTCGACGAGATCGGCCGACGGCGTCGCGGTGAGGACGGGGGGAACGATGACGACGTCGGCGAAGGTGATCGGCGTGCTGGCCGTCTGGTCCGGATCATCGACGTTGAAAGCCTCGAGCACGCAGGTCGACGGTTGCGCGCAGTCGAGCGGGCCGTTCTCCTGGTCGATGAACCGGCTCGCCTTGAAGGAGGCCGAAAAGGTCCCGGCCGTGCCGACGGTGATGCCGTGGTGGCCGGGGCCCGTGGAGACGCTGTAGCCGCACCCTTCATCGACCGCGGCCGGGCACTCGGCCAGGGCGATGTGGGCGCCGGGGCTCCAGTTCGCCCCCGTCACCTTCATCTTCTGACCGTCGAGCAGACCGGTCGAGGGGACGGCCGACACCGTCGGGGGAACGATGGTGACATCGGCGAAGCCGATCGGGGTGTCGGCCAGCAGAGAAAGGTCCTCGTCGAAGACGGCCAGGATGCAGGCGCCCGCCGTGGCACAGTCGACGCTCGAGCCGAACTCTCCCGGCTCGATCACCCTGACGGCGGTGAAGGAGATCGAGAACGAACCGCTCCCGTTGCTCTTCACCGGCCGGGAGCTCCCGACGTCGCAGGAGTCGAGCGGATCGGTCGCTCCCGTGAGGCACTCGGCCACCACGTCGCGGGCCTTGGCCGCCAAGCCGCTCCCGGCCACCGAGATGGACTGGCCGTCGAGCAGCCCCGTCGAAGGACTGGCCGTCAGCGTCGGCGTCGTCGCCGGCGCGCTCACCGGGGCTCGGCCCGCCCGGGTCCCACCTGCTCTGGCCCCACCGGCCGTGGCCGCCGAAGCCGGCACCACCAGGGCGCACAGGCCCAGGACAGCACCCATCATCACGAACTTCCGCATCGCTCCGCCCCCCGCCTCGCTCCGCCCAGCTGGTCAATCTTACTACACGAAGTCGAGTCACCACGGAGCGAGCACACCCACCGGCCCGCCCACCCTCACCGACGGGTCCCCGTCGGGCGGGGTCGCCGACTACTTGATGGCGACGGGATTTACCGGTGACCCGAGCGCGTTCGTCAACGGGAGCGGGGTGGCGTCGAGGAGGAAGGTGTAGACGCCGTCGGCGGCGCAGTCGGCGGCCAGGTCGTCGAGGAGCCAGTTCTGGCCCTGGGTCATCCCCATCTCGACGATGTGGAGGAGATGGACGGGGAGGTAGATGGCCTCGTCCTCGCACGGGAGGACCTCGAGGGAGAGGGTGTCGGTGGCCACGGCGGCCACGTCCCGGGCGTGGAACCACGGGGCCGTCACCATCGAGAGCCCGGGGGCGAAACCCATGTAGCGCAGGACGTCGTTGAAGGTGAGCATGTTCGCGTGGGGCACGGTGGCGCCACCGTCGGGGAAACGGCTGGGCAGCTTCAGGTGCGCCATCTGACCGGTCCGGACGAGGATGATGTCGCCGGGCTCGATCCGGACGCCGGCGAGCTCGCAGGCGGCGTCGAGATCGGCCGGTTGGATGGCGTAGCCGCCGTCGAGGACGTCGACGCCCTTGGCCCGGGCCACGTCGAGGAGCACACCGCGGCCGACGAGGGACTCCACCAGGTGGATCCCGCACTTGCTGGCCCCGGCCGAGGTCACCGACGACTGGGGGAAGCCGTTGTAGAGCTTCCCCCCGTAGCTCACGTGGGCCAACCCGTCCCAGTGGGTGGCGCACTGCAGCGGCATCACGACGACGTCCTCGTTCGAGCAGATCCACTCCGGGTCCTCGCTCAGGGGAACGTTCACGTACGACATCGTCCGGATCGGGTTGAACCGCCCGGGGACGATCCCCTTCTGGACGCCCTCCGCCTCCGACATGGCCAGACCGAGGGGGAAGGTCTTCCCCGTCGTCACGCAGCGCGCCGCGCGCCGGCGGACCTCGTCGGTGATCAGATTCAGGGTCCCCAGCTGGTCGTCGGGACCCCACCGGCCCCAGTTGTTCACCTGGGCGGCGATGGCGGCGAATTTCTCGGGAACTCCCATCGTCGCCGCAGGCTACTCAGGCCCCGTCCGCTCCGGTGGCCTCGTCCGCCCGGTGGCCCGGGCGGGGACTCGGCCGTCTCGGCAGCGTCTTGTGACGGGATCGGCACTCTGAGTAAGATTGGAGACGGGATTCAGGGGGAGCGGGGCCGGATTCGGCACGTCCGCTCCCGCCTGTCAGGTCTGGGGGGGCCGGGACATGCGCCGATGGGCGGTGGGAGCGACCGTGTTGCTCCTCGTGACGACGATGGCCGCCACCGGCGCCGGGGCCTCGACGGCGGGGTCCGCGACGACCGTCCACACCGGGCGCGACTGGACCCTGAGAACGGGCGGCGTCTGTGAAGTGGTCTCCTTCGGCACCGGTCACGCCTTCTCGGCGCAGCGAAGCAGCAGCAGCGCCACCGGGGGCGGGGACACGGGCACCTTCACGCGGGGCAAGAAACTCACGATGAGATGGACGTCGGGTCCATCGACCGGAAGCATCTTTCTGGGTCGCTACCGCCGGTCGGACAAGGCCTACATCGGCACCTCCACCGTGAGTGGCGTCTCGGCCGGCGCCAACCTCACTCCCGCCTCCGTCGTCGGCTGCGCGGTGGTGACGGCCGTCCTCGGAAGCCCGTCCATCTCCTTCGGGAGCTCCGACGGTCTCACGGTCACGGTGAGCGGGGCCGGTGGTGTCACACCGACCGGATGGGTCGGTTTCTGGGAGTGTCCCGGGAACACGAACCCGTGCGTGTCCGACTCCCCCGGCTCGGTGGATCTCGGGACCGAGACGCTCGTCGGCTCGGGCGACAGCGTGACCGTGTCGAACGGCTTCACCCCGTCGGGCACCGGGACCTACTGCCTGGGGGATGCGTACATCGGCGACAACCATTACGCCTCGGCCGCCGACGACACCGGCCTCTGCTTCACCGTCGCCGCCTCCGGGACCACGGTCACGACGAGCCCGCTCAGTCCGATCATTCCGCTCGGACAGAGTGACACCGACGTGGCCACGGTGACGTCAGCCGTCGGGCGGGTCGACCCGACGGGGACGGTCACCTTCTACGCCTGCGGACCCGAGGCGTCCCCGACGGCGTGCACCACCGCCGCCGGCACGCAGATCGGCTCCCCCGTGGCCGTCACCGCCGTCGCCGGGACCACTCCTCCGGCGGTGGTTACCGCCACCAGCCCCGCCTTCACCCCGACGTCTGCCGGTACCTACTGTTTCTTGGGCGTCTACTCGGGCGACGGGAACTACACCTCGTCGTCGGACGGGTCGTCCACCGACGAATGCTTCACAGCCAGAGGTCCCGGCCCTGAGATCACGACGGCCCCGACGACGTCGTCGATCGTCCTCGGGGCGACGGACACCGACACGGCCACGGTCACGGGCGAGGGGGACCTGACCCCCACGGGCGACGTCCACTTCTACGCGTGCCCGGCCAGCGCCGAGGCGTGCAGCACAACGGCACCGGACACCGTGGACCTCGGGACGGCGCCGCTGTCGGGGTCAGGCAACGCCGCCACCGCCACCAGTGCCGCCTTCACTCCGGCGGAGCTTGGCAACTACTGCTTCGCTGCCGATTACTCCGGCGATGGGAATTACCCCCCGGCGTCGGGGACCTCGGATGGTGAGTGCTTCACCGTCACCTCGGCCACTCCCGCGCTCGTGGGCCTCGGCAGCCCCGAGAACTCGTTCGGCACCGGGAACCTGGCCCTCGGAACAGGCGGCACCGCGGAGGAGACCCCGACGGGGATCTGGGCGGCCGCCAGCGGATACTGCACCTCGAAGGAGAACGGCGACGAGTACCTGAGCGCCTTCGACGCCACCTACACCGGGACCACGTGGCTCTGCTCGGCTACCCCCACGCCCAAAGATCCTGACGCCACCAACAACTACGAGTACAACGGCAACGACGGCTCGGGCGACTCCTACGCGGGGGGCTACTCCTACGACATCGTCACCCCACCATCGGACACCGGGGTGACGGCCGACCCGATCACGGTGGAGGCCTACGACCCCGCCTTCGAGATTTCGCCGTGTACCGGCAGCGGTGCTTTCAGCAGCCCCGATGCGAACAACGGCGGCCCCACGTCCAACATCACCACCGCCTACAACCTCACCTACTCGCCGGTGCCGCTCGACCCTGGCCAGGACGTCGCCGTGCCCGGCCTCGTCGTCGGACCCACGTCGGCCTCGCCGATCGACCCTGGGACGACCAACCAATATGTAGCCACGAGCGGGGATCAGACCACCTGCGGGCTGTGGGCGACGCTCTTCACCATCCCCGCCGGTTCGAACGACGGTGACTACCGGCTGGACGTCTCCACCCCCCAGACGTTCACACCGATGCAGAACAGCGACGGCTCCAACGTCTACGCCCTCCGGGTCTACGAAGGGACGGGGACCATCCCACCGACCGAACCGAACCTGGCCGGTCCGTGGACCCGGTGCTCGACCATCACCACCGACGCCTGGTATTCCCCGACGTGTCCGGTCGTCCAGGGTCAGAACGCTTTGTCCGTGTTCGTCAACCAATCGGGGAATATCGGCTCTTTCTACCTGGCCCAGATCCCGGCCTCCGACGCCGGCCACGTCCTCGTGGTCCATCTCTTCGACCCCGGCGAGGGGGATCACTACGTCGAGCTCATCGACCCGGACACGCCCGCCACGCCGGTGGATTTCTTCTGGGAGACCACCGACGACTGCCCCCTTGCGCCGCCGAACTCTGACAGCACCGACTGCGCCGAGGATCTCGGCCCGGGGGTCTTCACACACCTGAGCGGTGGGACCAACATGCTGGACGTGAGCCAGACACTCACCCCACCCCCCGGTGAAGCGAGCAACTCGCTCTTCAACGACCGGAACCTGGAGCTCGCCTTCGCGCTCCCAGCCGACTACTCGGCCTCCGACGGCGGCTGGTGGAAGATCCGGTACATCGCCACCAGCGGCAATGTCAGTGACCGCACGACGTGGTCGGCGTCACTGATCGGATCGTCAGATGGCACGATCGCGTCGTCCGCCAGACGGTTGGCGACGTCGAAAGAGGTGGCGAAGTCGAGAAAGTCGGGCTCATCACGGAAGGCGGGCTCGTCGCGACGGACGCGCCGGCATGGCGACCGACGGCCGGTGACCTAACCGATCCCGGGACGGACGACGTGGCCGGGGAGGTTGGCCGTGAGGACCTCGCCGTCTTTCACGATGGGCACACCGTTGACGATGGTCCAGTAAATGCCCCGCGGACGCGCCGAGTAGCGGGCCTCGCCGCCGGGGAAGTCGCGGACCTGCTTCTTCGAATCGAGCTCGATGGTGTCGGGGTCGAAGATGAAGGCGTCGGCGAAGTAGCCCGGGAGGAGCATTCCCCGCGACTCGAAACCGAGGAGCGAGGCCGGGACCTGGGTGAGCTGACGGATCCCCTCCTCCAAGGACCAGAGCTTGCGGTCGCGGACCCAGAAGGCGAGGAAAGCGGTCGACCAGTCCGAGCCGTCGTCGCGGTCGAGATGGGCTCCGCCGTCGGAGACGCCGATGATCATGGCCGGGTGTTTCTGGCCGTCGGCCACCGACTCCTCCCAGGCCCGCGACTTGTTGACGTAGCGGAAGGTGGTCTCGAGACCCTCGTCGACGGCCAGGTCGAGGAAGGCGTCGGCCGGCTCCACGCCGAGCTCCTCGGCGATGTCGGC
>Ga0182018_10005555_pt1 | contig 10111 bp, 9 predicted proteins | sample 812P2MmetaG_FD_120490 | JGI IMG/M metagenome (GOLD analysis project Ga0182018, IMG submission 120490) | Permafrost microbial communities from Stordalen Mire, Sweden - 812P2M metaG | ecosystem: Environmental > Terrestrial > Soil > Wetlands > Permafrost | place: Sweden: Stordalen | collected... | reverse complement strand
TTGAACTCGTTGGTCTGCGTGATGAGCCAATCGGTTAGCTGGCCACCATAGCTGACTCCCTCGATGCCCATGCGCTCGCGGTCAATCCACAGATAACGCCGCACCGCCGCGTTGACACCGTAGAGAACGTCCTGGCCCTCGTTGCCGTCCTGGTCGGCAAAAACAGCATCGGCAAACTTCTGGCCGTAACCCGTGGAACCACGATAGTTGACATTGAGCACAGCGTAACCATGCGCGGCGTAGACCTGGTTCTTGAAGTTGAAGGCTGGACCATTTTGTCCGTGCGGCCCGCCATGAATGACCACGATGAGCGGATGCTTCGACGTAGCGGTCATCCCGATCGGTCTCGTAAGAAAGGCTTCCACCTCGAAACGGTTATCGTTGCTGACGAAGGTGAAGGATTCGACCTCGCCGATGGGCTTCCCGGCGAGGAGTTCCCGGTTGAGGTCCGTGAGCTTGCGGGGTGCGGAGTCGCCGGATTTTAAGTACAGCTGCGGGGCGTCGCGCGCTGTAGTGAAAGCGTAAGCGATTGCTCCGTTCTTGTCGACGGACCAGTCGGTAACGCCACCGGTGTCCTTGACGACGTATTCGGGTTCGCCCCCGGACACGGGTAAGCGCACGAGATGAACACTGCCGCGTTGCTGCACGGTGAAATAGACGGCGCTGCCATCGGGCGCCCATTGCGGCGCGCCCTGGCGGTCGTCAATGACATTCCCGATTTCATGGCGACTGCTGCCGTCGGCATTCATCAGCCAGACATGCGTGTCTTCCATGGTCGTTTCGCGGTCGGTGAGTCCGCGACGCGTGCCCCTATAGACGATCGTCTTGCCGTCCGGTGACCACAACGGACCGTATTCGCAGTTCTCGGTGGCGGTTAAGCGGTGGATGCTGTTGTCGGCCAGTTGCAGCGTGAAAAGGTCGTAGTTAAAGAACTCATCCTGATTAGGCTCGCGGTTGGAAGCGAAAATGAGTTGCTTGCCGTCGGGCGACCAATCAATGGAATGCTCGTCGTAGTTGCCGTGGGTGAGTTGGTGCACCTGCTTGGAAGCGATGTCCACAACAAAAATGTGCAGACGCTGATTGTCGTTGAAGCGCGTGAGCCCTTCGCGCGCGTCAGGCTTGTAGAGATAGCGCGTGATGACCATGGGATCACCGCTGGCTTCCGCGGCGCCTTCGCCAGCTGTGGAAGAAACGAAGGCGATCTGCTTTCCATCTGGCGACCACGCGAGATCCTTCCCCGTTCCCGGCAAGGGGGAGTTGGTGCCCGCGAGTGGCGCCAGGAAGGTTGTGCCGCTGCCATCGGCACGCGCGATCAAGAGGCCGTGCTTGTTGCCATCAGCACCGTGAAACGCGATCCACTTGCTGTCGCTGGACCACAGCGGACCGTCGGAGGGCCTGTCACCGCCGAGGCGAACGCTCTTCCCGGTGCTCAGATCCATCACCCAGAGTTGGTCATACGGACGCCCGGGGCGATCGCGCATCGTGATCGTATAGGCGATGGAGTGGCCGTCGGGCGAGAGCGCCACGCCGCCGACGGAGCGCAGGCGAGAAAGGTCGCTGCTGCTAAGGCCTTGAGCGCAGGCGGGCGTTGCGACAACAGCTGGAAGTGCTGCACAGACCAGGCAAACGCAAATCCACAACAGCGTGGCGTTCGAGCCGTGACGCATGGAATTCCCTCCAAATCCGAGATGTGTCCTGAATGGTATGCGTCATACTAGTGTACTGCGTCACTGATAGAGGCGAGTAATTCTTGCCCTGCCACAAATGATCGGGTGCCCCATCCTTCGCGTTTTTTGCGAAGGGTGGGAAAGCAGACCCCAACCGGCCGCGCTCGACGATCCACTCAAGTGGAGTTTTTTGTTCCCTTCCTTCGCAAAAAACGCGAAGGATGGGGCACCCGGCCATTTGTGGGTCGTCCTGGCTGCTTCGTTGCCTGGATGAATAAACATCCATCTGCGTGACGCACTACACTAGGTCCACCACTACGGCCGGGTCAACTTCAGCGGCCGAGATGTTTGTCGAAGAATGCCGTGATCTCTCCGAACGCCTCCCTGGTCTCGGGTACACGATCGTCAAATTGGTATTGAGCGTGCGACTGGCCCTCGTAAACTTCGAGTTGCGCCTCGACGCCAGCCCGCCGAAGTTTGCGATGCACCCGCACCGTGTTGCTGAGCAGCAGGTCGCGCGTCCCGGTGGTCAGGATCGCCGGCGGGAAACCGCGCATATCTCCGTAGACCGGCGAGAGCAGCGGATCCTTAAGATCATGACCGTGCGCATAGACCATGGTCGCGGCGGCACAGAACCCATCGCGAGATACCAGGATGTTGTCAACCATCTCATTCGTGTAGAAGGTGTCGCCGGTCTTGGTGACATCTGACATCGGGGTACCGGGTGCTATCGCGCCTGGCATCGGAAGCCCCTGCTGCTTCGCCTGCAACATCATTGCGAGCACCAAAGCACCTCCAGCGGATGTGCCGAAGACCGCCATGTTCTTCGGATCGGATGTCTTGAGTGCCGCCTTGTACACCGTCATCGCATCATCGAGGGCCGCGGGGAAGTAGGCCTCGGGCGGCATACGGTAATCGACCGAGATCACTTTGAAGCGTCCTAGCCCTGCCATCAAGATCGCCTCGGCCGTTCCCGCCTCGCCGGGAGAGAACACATAGCAGCCTCCATGGAGATGAATGAGCAGCTTGTCGCGGTGTTCGACCGGTATGACATCGGGCGTTACCACGTAGACCCTCACCCTATCCATCGTGCTGGACTGCACCGTCACGCGCAGGCGCTCGCGCATTGCCGGGAGCCCTTGAAGGGTCTTGGCGGCTAGCGCATTGGCAGCCGCTCTCCATTCCTCCCCCGTCTTCCACAAGACATCCCAGGCGGGCCTTCTTGGCGCTGCAATCATCCGCTGCATTTCGGGGCTAACATCGGTTGGCACCGGCACGGTCTTCGCCGGCACCTGCAAGGGTGGCAAAGCGTCATCGACGTTCACGGATCGCTTCCTTTCGTGTTGCCTCAATTATTCCAGCTGGAGAAGTGCATAGACTGTGCAACCATTTACCAACGATGGCCAAAATCGTGTCACCGTCCCCTGCCGAGCACCACTTGCACCGCCAGCTGGGACTGCGCGATTTGGTTCTTGCGCAAATCCTATGCGTGGTTGGCAGCTCCTGGGTCGGGGTCGCTGCTGGACTTGGCCGGGCTCAGGCTCTCACCTGGGTGACCGCCATGCTGCTCTTTTACATTCCGATGGCGGCCTCCGTTATCTGTCTCAACCGCGCATGGCCGCTGGAAGGCGGTCTTTACGTCTGGGCGCACAGAGCTTACGGCGACCTTGGTGGTTTCCTTACCGCGTGGAACCTCTGGGTGTACGGCATCGTTGTAACTGCTGCCATCCTTTATGCCATTCCCACCGAGCTTGCGTACCTCATCGGTCCATCCGCCGTCTGGCTTCCAGAGAATCATCTAGCATCGCTTGCAATCGTCACCCTCGTGATCGCAGTTATTACCGTCGCGGCTGTTCGAGGACTTGAAGTCGGTAAGTGGATTCACAACGTCGGCGGCATCGCCATACTGGTTGTTTTTATCGGACTCATTCTTCTTCCGCTCTGGGCGCTTTGGCGTGACGCGCCCATTCATTGGACAGCGTTTGCCATGAAACTTCCGCCCCACAACCTGCGCTCGCTCGCGCTCTTCGGTCAGATGCTTTTTGGTGCGCTTTGCGGTCTGGAGTATATTGCGATCCTGGCGGGTGAAAGCAGGCGGGCTGCGCGGAGCATCGGACAGTCTGTATGGATCTCCTCACCGATCATCTGCGCCATGTTCATTCTTGGTACCAGCTCGGTGGTTGCCTTTAGCCGGCGCGGCCACATCGACTTCATCGCCCCCATCCCGCAGACAGTTCGCATCGCCCTGGGCAGCACCGGAGTTGGCAGCCTCTTTGCGGTGACTGCTATTCTTCTGCTCCAGCTGCGTCTGCTCGGGGCAGCCAATTACATATTTACCGGGGTCACTCGTCTTCCTATGGCTGTGGGGTGGGACTACCTGGTCCCGGATTGGTTTACTCGTCTGCATCCACGATGGCGGACTCCGGCGAACTCCATTATCTGCACATCGATTCTTGTCTTTCTTCTCATTGCGCTTGGGAGTATTGGGGTGCACGCTCAAGAGGCCTACCAGCTGCTCTCGAATGCCAGCCTCAGCCATTACGAACTTGCCTATCTAGCGATGTTTGCCATCCCAATCGCCGGAGCTGGCGCGCTCCGCCGCTCCTTGCCCCGGTGGCTAAAATGGACATCGCTGATTGGCTTTTGTTCCACTCTCTTCAGCCTGCTGATCTCCGCGTACCCGTTCGTCGATGTTGTTAGTCCGCATGTCTATGCCGCCAAGATTCTCGGCACGACTGCTTTCAGCAACCTCATCGGCTTTGCCTTCTACAAGCTGCGCATTCGAGTGGTTCCACGGTAGAGTCTTTCCTCCGCGTTGCATCCTACGTTTTCGGCTCCGGGCTGCTGTTTCCCATATCGAGGACTACTTTCCAAGCGCCATCCCTCTGCTTCCTCCAGATGGTGTTGTATTTGCCGTATGCGACGACAGGCTTGCCACCTTTGCCAGTCGACCGGAACTCATAGTTGCCATAGGTGTAGCCCAGGTCACCTGAGGCAGAGATGTCTGCGCCGACCGGCGTCCAGGTAAGGTGATTCTGCTTGTTGTCGAGAAAGCCCATTGTCCTGGCAATGCTTTCTTTGCCCTGCAGGATCGGGGCACCGTCGGGCACTTCAACAGCGTCGTCGGCATAGTAAGACAAATACCCTTGCGAACCGTGCTCGGCTGTGGCCTTCATAAATTCGGCCTCAAGCTGGCGCAAGGTCTCGGTGTTGCCTTTGGCGAGAACCAATGAGGTTGGACGAAGGTTAAGCAAGACGGCCACACCAATGAAGAATGTGACGGCCAGGGCAAACAGAAACGATTTCATGGAACCCTCCAGGAGGCTCGAATCTGCATTCTAATCCGGCCGGAGGCCGCAGGCTCACGAGGAATGAAATGATCTACTGGCCCGGGCATGCGATACCGTCGAGAACTACGTGATTGCGTAGTTCAAGGAGACGATGCCGGTCTTGTAGACCTTCTGCGCCTTGAGCGCTAGATTGATCCCCTTCGTGGGAGGCGGCAACAGCGGAATCCCTCCGCCGAGAAGGATCGGGATGACCGCGACCTCGATTGCGTCCACGAGCTTTGCCTCGGCCAGGCTGCGGAATAACGATCCTCCGCCAAATAACCAGATGTCCTTTCCTGGTTTTGCTCGCAGTGTGGCTAACGCCTCCTCCGGCTGTCTGCCACGATGCTGACGTTCGGGTGATCGGTTTGTTGCAGCGTCTGCGAGAAGACAACTGTCTCCATGCCAGGCATCAGCCCATTGCCTGCGTTCGCCATACCTTCAAAGGTCCGGCGGCCCATCAAGGCTGTGTCGAACCGGCCGAATATCTCGCCGAAATCGATATCCGGATCCATGATGATACAGTCGGCTTCTCCGTTCGGCCCAGCGATATACCCGTCTAAGCTCGCTGCTACCAGATAGCGAATGCGTCGCATTGCATCCTCAACACTCCTGCCCCCAAAGCCAATGTTTACGATGTGCCTTCCCCTTGACATTCTACTAAAGAAGGCGCACGCTCACCTAGAATGGCTACTAGGCAGGGAAATGATCGGATTGAGTTGTTGCAGGGCACACTTGATCTGCTCGTTCTTCGCACTCTCCTTTTGGGCTCTGTACACGGCCATGCAATTGCGAAGGCAATCGAGTGTAACTCTGGGGAAGTGCTCTTGGTCGAGCAGGGTTCGCTTTATCCGGCGCTCCACCGTCTGATTAAGCGAGGTTGGATTTCGGCCGAAGCCGGTATTTCGGAAAACAATCGCAGGGCCAAGTTTTATCGCTTGACCGCCAAGGGGCGCAAACAACTGGCTCTCGAGACGACAAAATGGGAAAAACTGGCACAAGCCATTTCGAGGATTCTGCAGCCGACGGTGTGAGATGGAGCCATGAAAAGACGCCAACATCTGGACAATCTTGATCAGGAAATGCGCGATCACATCGAAGCTGAGACCCAGGACAACCTTAACCGCGGCATGACCCAGGATGAGGCGCGTCGAGAAGCCTTGTGCAAGTTCGGCAATGTTTCGCGTATCCGGGAGGATACCTATGCAGTCTGGCATGTCCTATGGCTTGAGCAGCTTCTTCAGGACATCCGTTACGCGGCGAGAACCTTTCGCCGCAATCCTGGATTTGCCGCCGTCATCTTCTTCACTCTGGCCTTAGCCATCGGCATGAACACCGCTGTATTTAGCGTCGTCGAGGCCGTCCTCTTTCGACCACTGCCCTATCCCTCCGCCGCCCGTCTCGTCTGGCTCGCTGGTTACGACGTCGATTATGAAAGCGACCATGACAATCTGGTGAATCGAGCGGACTACTCTACCTGGAAAGATCAATCCCATTCCTTCGAGAGCATCGCCGCCTATGGCAATCAGGACCTGGCGCTGATGTATAAGGGCCAGCCATCCCAGGAGCGCATCGTCTCCATCACCGGCGGCTTTTGGAACCTGACTGGAGTGCAAGCCGCACTGGGGAGACTCTTTCCGGAGGGCGAGCCTCACGCGATCGTGCTCACCCATGCGCTTTTTGAACGCCGCTTCAACGGCGACCCGCATATCCTCGGACAAACCGTTACCGTCAACGGCTTTCCCTTCACCATCACGGGCGTACTTCCAAAAGGCTTCGAGTTCCTTTTTCCCCAGCAATACTCTCGGGCGGCGGAACGGGGAATCGGCGCGTACATTGCATTCCCTCCGTCCGCGATGTGGCTGCCCACGAGTGATTCCAGTTCGTGGCAGGCGATCGTTCAAGAGTTGGGACCAATGCCAGATTATGTCTGCGTGGTAGCACGGCTTCGGCCCGGGGTTTCACTTGCCACCGCCCGCTCAGAGATGGGCTCCATTCGCGCCCGCATTGTTCAAGGGCATAATGCAAACGAACACCAATACGACAGCTTTCAACGCTGGCGTATGAAGATGCTGAAGGAAAAGCTTGCCGGTGGAGCGCGGCCGGCGCTGATGGTCCTGCTTGCAGCGGTCGGGTTTGTTCTGTTAATCGCCAGCGCCAATATCGCAAGCCTGTTGCTCGCCCGGACCACTACCCGCCGGCGCGAGATCGCGGTCCGTGCCGCCATGGGCGCGGGACGTACTCGCGTCATCCGTCAATTCCTCACGGAGGGGGTTCTACTCGCGCTCTTCGGCGGCGCTGCGGGGCTTTTGCTGGCTCGTGGGGCCATCGTCGTTATGATTCGCGATTTGCCGCACGCGCTTCCACGGCTCGCCCAAACGAGGCTCGATGCACCCGTCCTGCTGCTCACAACCGCTCTCTCCTGCCTTACCGCGATTCTCTTCGCCCTACCACCTGCCGTTCTGCTGTGGCGTAACAACCTGCAAGACACACTGAAGGACAGCATGCACACCTCCACGGGAAGTGCGGGTCACATCCGCACCCGGGAAATTCTCGTTACTGTCGAACTTGCTCTGGCAGTCGTCCTGCTTACTGGAGCCGGGCTTATGGTGAAAAGCTTTTGGCGTATGACCGCCACACCGCCTGGCTTCGATCCCTCCAGCATCCTCACTCTGAGTGTTTCCCTGGCTGGGGAGCAATACGACACCTGGCCTGCGCAACAAGCCTACATTCAGACACTCCTCAGCCGCCTCCAGGCCTTTCCTGGGGTAGAAGCCGCCGGCATCGACAGCTACACGCTGCATACCAACGTCAAGGTCGAGGGCCTCTCGTCAGGTTCTGCTGCTGCCTCCTTTGCGGGCATTCGTGCCGTTTCCGCGGGCTATTTGCGTGCCATGGGTGCGCCGCTTCTGCCGCAATACGGGGCCGGCCATTGGCCCACCGACCGTCAGATGCTGGATGAAGTACTGGTCAACGAGAGCTTCGCCCGCAGTCTCTCTCTCAAAGGAGAATCAGTCGTCGGGCGGCACATCAGCGGGAGCTTTGTCACTGGCACAATCATCGGCGTCGTAGCCGACTTCAAGTCCTCGCAGCTTGACGCAGAGCCTATGGCTGAGATCTACACATCGTACAAACTCGCGCCAGTCACGACTCCTATGTCAATGGATGTCTTCGTACGTATGTCTGTTAGCAGAAAGCCGGACGCGCGTGCCATAGAAAAACTCGTTGCCACCATCGATCGGACGCAGCCCGTCTACGACGTTCAGACGCTTGAACAAGCTCTTTCCGGTTCCGTTGCGCCACGCCGTTTCAACTTGTTCCTCTTGGGAACCTTCGCGGGGACAGCTCTGCTCCTGGCACTCATCGGCATCTACGGAGTCATCGCCTATTCGGTTGCGTTGCGCGCGCAAGAGATCGGTGTTCGTATGGCGCTCGGAGCGAGCCGTGCCGACATTTTAGGTGTGGTAATTGTCAAAGGTTTGGGTCTTGCAGCAGTGGGTATTCTCTTGGGAATCTCAGCAGCCTTGGGGCTCACTCGCCTGATGGTGAGCTTGCTTTATGACGTAGAGGCTAGCGATCCCACAACGTTTGTATCTGTTGCGCTCTTGCTCGTCGCAACGGCATTGCTCGCATGTCTGGGTCCCGCAATACGCGCCGCGCTTATCGACCCGATGATCGCATTGCGTCATGAGTAATCGGCGGGATACTTCTGCGACATTGTCGGTTCTCATGGACGGTTCATCTCTCGTAGTCCTCGATTTTAGAAATACAGTCTTGCGTACTCGGCAGATTCCACATAGGTCACAGGCAACCCAGAAATTGAATGTCAGCTGACGAGAACACGGCTTCTCAAAAAATGAGACTGTATTCCGCACCAGTAATAAAAACTAGCACCGCTCGGCGATGTTTTATCTATTGAACTGACATCTTGACAATGCAAGAAGTCTAATTTGAAAGCAAGAAGCGGAGTTTCTCGAGGTTGGATTCTCGCTAGCATACCTATAGCGAAATGAGAGAGGAGATCCTATGAGCACAGCAACAACAAATTCCGAGCTTGCAAATGCGACGTTGAATGACCCTCGCTGGGCATCGATCGTAGCACGTGACGCCACGGCGGACCGCAAATTCTACTACTGCGTAAAGACAACAGGAGTGTATTGCCGCCCGTCGTGTGCGGCACGCCTCGCTCGACCGGAGAATGTGCAGTTTCATGAGACCTGGGAGGAAGCCGAGAAGGCTGGCTTCCGCGCCTGCAAGCGGTGCAAGCCGAAGGAACCTTCTCTGGTGGAGCAGAACGCGGCAAAGATTGCGAAGGCGTGCCGCCTCATCGAGAAGTCGGAGGAGTCACCGAGCCTGAGCAAACTGGCGAAATACGACGGGATGAGGGTCTTTCACTCCACCGGACGTTCAAAGCTGTGACCGGTCTTACGCCCAACGACTATGCCGCGGCGCATCGCGCAAACCGCATGCGCGCAAGCCTGGCCGAAAGCCATTCGGTGACCGACGCGATCTATGACGCTGGGTTCAATTCCAACAGCCGTTTCTACGAGAAATCCAATGAGGTACTAGGTATGACTCCAACGAACTTCCGCGCCGGGGGCGCCCAAACTGATATCCACTTCGCGATCGGCGAATGTTCCCTAGGATCGATCCTGGTGGCCAGGAGCGGGCGCGGCGTATGCTCGATTTTTATCGGCGAGAATCCTGTCTCGCTGAGACAAAACCTGCAGGACCAGTTCCCCAAGGCTAACCTGATCGGGGACGAAAGTGACTACGAGGACATGGTCGCAAAGGTGGTCGGTCTGATCGAGAAGCCCAGCGTCGGCCTCAACCTGCCTCTCGACATCCGGGGTACCGCATTCCAACAGCACGTCTGGAAGGCCCTGCAGCAGATACCCGTGGGTTCTACCGCGAGCTATACGGATATCGCGACGCAGATCGGCATGCCCACGGCGGTTCGGGCAGTGGCCCAGGCCTGCGGCGCAAATGCGTTGGCTGTGGCAATTCCTTGCCACCGTGTCATCCGGAACGACGGCGCTCTTTCAGGATATCGCTGGGGAGTGGAGCGGAAGCGGGCACTTCTCGAACGGGAGGCACACGCATGAGTACTCAGTT
>Ga0182018_10005554_pt1 | contig 10112 bp, 7 predicted proteins | sample 812P2MmetaG_FD_120490 | JGI IMG/M metagenome (GOLD analysis project Ga0182018, IMG submission 120490) | Permafrost microbial communities from Stordalen Mire, Sweden - 812P2M metaG | ecosystem: Environmental > Terrestrial > Soil > Wetlands > Permafrost | place: Sweden: Stordalen | collected... | reverse complement strand
CGGTCGCTAACATGGCCCCTCGTCGCTCCTCAAAAGGGGCGCCAAAGCGGGCGATTAGCTCAGTCGGTTAGAGCGCTTCTCTGATAAGGAAGAGGTCCCAGGTTCGAGTCCTGGATCGCCCATCGCGCAGGCGGTCCGCGCTCATTGTGCGAGCCCGACCGCCGGTCAAATCGCGCTGGGAGCCTCAGCGCCGGCGCTGAGCGGGCTGAACTCGGAGCGCGCAGCGCCGGCGATCTCTTCGGAGGAGACGTTCTGCGGATGGTGGCAGGCCGCGAGGTGGCCGCCCGCGTACTCGGTCAGTTGGGGCTCCACCTGGCGGCAGATGTCGCTGGCGCGCGAGCAGCGGGTGTGGAAGCGGCAGCCAGGCGGCGGCTCGATCGGGCTCGGCGGCTCCCCTTCGACCAGCGGCCGCTCGCGGCTGCGATTCTCAGCCGGGTCCGCGATCGGGATCGCGCCGAGTAGGGCGGAGGTGTAGGGGTGGATCGGCTTGTCATAAAGCTCCTCGGCCGGTGACACCTCCATGAGCTTGCCGAGGTACATAACGGCGATCCGGTCAGAGACATGGCGCACGACGCTGAGATCGTGCGCGACGAAGATGTAGCTCAGGTGGAACTCGTCTTGGAGGTCCTCGAGAAGGTTGATCACCTGCGCCTGAATCGAGACGTCGAGTGCCGACACCGGCTCGTCGAGCAGGATCAGCTTCGGATCGATAGCCAGCGCGCGGGCGATCCCGATCCGCTGGCGCTGACCCCCCGAGAACTCGTGCGGAAAGCGGTTCAGGTGCTCGGTCTGGAGGCCGACCTTGGTCAGCAGCGCCCGCGCCTCCGCGTCGGTCCTGTCCTTGGCGACGCCGCGCAGCAGCAGCGGTGTCCGGATGATCTGGTTGACGCGCTTGCGCGGGTTGAGCGATGCCTGCGGGTCCTGGAAGATCATCTGCATCTCGCGGCGGATCGGCTCGAGCCGCTTTCGCGACGCCTTGGTGATGTCGTTGCCGCGGAAGCGGATCGTGCCGGCGGTGGGATCGATCAGCCGGACCAGCGTTCGGATCAGGGTCGTCTTACCGCACCCAGACTCGCCGACGATGCCGAGCGTTTCGCCCTCCTGGAGCCTAAAGGAGACGTCGTCGACGGCGTGAACATGCCCCACGGTGCGATCGATGACGATGCCCTGCTTGAGCGGGAACAGCACGCGCAGATGCTCGACTTCCATGAGCGCCGCGCCGTTGGCAGCAGGCCCTTCCCCAGCCACGACCGCAGCCGCGAGCTGACGCTCGGCGGTTGCGCCGCCGTCTGACGCGGGCTGCGATGGATCCGGGGACCTGGCCTCACCGCTCACGAAACCACGGTCTCCGGACTCACGAGGCCGATCTGGTCGCCGACGACGCGCAGCGCGCGCTTGCGGTCGAGCTCCAGCCAGCAGCGATCCAGATGCTCGGCGTTGTCGGGCACCCGAGCGATCAGCTGCGGATCATCGGTGCATCTGCCGAAGGCGTGTGGGCAACGCGGTCGGAAGTGGCAGCCCTTTGGCGTGTTGAGCAGCGACGGCGGCAGGCCGGAGATGGCCGGCAGGCGCTGCGAGCGGTCGCGGTCGATCCGGGTGATCGACCCGAGCAGGCCCCACGTGTAGGGGTGAAGCGGATCGTAGAAGAGCTCGTCGATCGTGCCCTCCTCGACCACACGTCCCGAGTACATGACTATGACGCGGTCGGCGATGTCGGCGACGACGGCGAGGTCGTGGGTGACGAGAATGATGCCAGCGCCGGTCTGTTCGCGCAGCGTTCGCAGCTCTTCCAGGATCTGGGCCTGGATCGTCACATCGAGCGCTGTAGTCGGCTCGTCGGCGATCAGGAGCTTCGGCGAGCACGACAGCGCCATCGCGATCATCACGCGCTGGCGCATGCCCCCGGAGAACTCGTGGGGGTAGGAGCGTAGCCGCTCCGAGGACCGCGGGATCCCGACGCGCTCCATCAGCTCGACAGCGCGCTCCATCGCCGCGGATTTGCTGATGCCACGTTCATGGGCGCGGATCTGCTCGACGATCTGATCACCAATCCGGTAGACGGGGTTCAGCGAGCTCATCGGGTCCTGGAAGATCATCGCGATCGAGGCGCCGCGGATCCGCTGGAGCTCGTGCTCGGAGGCCGAAAGCAGTTCGGTGTCCCCCAGCCTCGCGCGACCCTCGATGCGCGCGTTGTGCCCCCGCGTCAGCCCCATCAGTGTCATAGCTGTGACCGACTTGCCCGAGCCTGACTCGCCCACGATCGCCACGACCTCGCCGGCGGCGACCGAGAACGAGACCCCGTCGACGGCGCGGACGAGTCCGTCCTCGGTCGCGAACGACACCCTCAGGTCGTCGACTTGGAGCAGCGGGGCGGCGGCGCTCATTGCAGCCGGATCCGCGGATCGAGGAAGGCATAGAAGATCTCGGTCAGCGCTCCGAGGACCACGACCGCGAGCGCGGTCAGCATCACGATCGACATTAGCGTGACCGTGTCGAGGTGCGAAACCGACTGGTAGGCGAGGTAGCCGACGCCGTGGAGGCTGTAGACCGACTCGGTCAGGATCGCCCCGCCCCCGATCACCTGCGCGAGGTCGAGGCCCCACAGCGAGATGATCGGGACCAGGCTGTTGCGCAGGATGTGGCGGCGCAGTACTTGGCCCTGGGACAGCCCCTTTGCCTTCGCGGTCCGCACGAAGTCCTCGTTGACCGTGTCGAGGATCGTCGAGCGCAGGATCCGCGAGTAGATGCCGACAAACAGGATCGACAGCGTGATCCAGGGCGCGATCAGGTGCCAGAGCCACTGCGCCGGGTTGGTGATGTTGACGTAGCCGGAGAGCGGAATCAGGCCCAGCTTGTAGCCAGCGTAGTAGATCAGGATCGCGCCGAAGAAGAACGGCGGCATCGACACGCCGATCATCGATAGCACCGTCAGCACGCGGTCGGTGTAGCGGCCGGCCCTGATCGCGGCGAGCGTGCCGAAGAGGATCGAGGTGAGCAGCCAGATGACGCCAGCGCCGAGCGCCAGAGAGATCGTCGCCGGCAGGCCCGCCTCGATCTCCGCGTCGACGTTGAAGTAAGACTGGTAGGAGTAGGCGGTGCCGCCGAAGATGTTGGCTATCGTCTTTATGTACTGGACCCAGATCGGCTTGTTGAAGCCGTACCTGACGGTGATCAGGTGGACCTCGGCGGGGTTCGCGAGGCGGCCCGCGATCAGCGCGGCCGGGTTCCCGTTCGGCAGCGCGACGATGAACAAGAGGAAGGTGACCAGCGAGATCGCGAACAGCATCGCGACCATCACCAGCAGACGGCGGACGACGAAGCGTGCCATCAGTGGCTCAGTTCGCCGACGCTCGCCGTGTCCTTGCCCAGCCGAATCTTTGCCCGCGGGTCGAGCGCGTCGCGCAGGCCGTCGCCGAAGACGTTGATCGACAGCACCGCGAGGACCAGCATGATCCCCGGCACGAGCACGTTGCTGAACGCCGCCGGAATGTTGTTGATGCCCTGGGAGATCATCGTCCCCCAGGACGGATTCGGCGGCTGGACGCCGGCGCCGAGGTAGGTTAGGCCGGCCTCGGTCAGGATCGCGTTCGCCAGCATCAGGGGAATGAAGACGATGATCGTGCTCGCGACGTTGGGCAGGATCTCGCTGACCATGATCCGTACGTGGGCGAGGCCTTGTTGGCGCGCCGCGTCGACGAACTCGCGCTCGCGCAGCGCCAGCACCTGGGCGCGGATCGGCTTCGCGACGTAGGGGATGTAGACGAAGCCGATTACTAGCGCCGTTGAGAGCAGCGTCGTGCCGTGGAACGGCCCCAGCCCGTGTACCTCGAGCACCGTGCCGAGCACGATGCCGAGGAGCACGGCCGGGTAGGCCCAGATGACGTCGAGCACGCGGCTGATGATCCCGTCGGTCAGGCCGCGGAAGTAACCGGCAAGAAGGCCGCAGATTGTCGCCAGAACCATCGTGATCAGCGTCGCCACGGCGCCGATCTCGAGCGAGTTGCGCCCGCCGTAGAGCAGGCGCACCGCGACGTCCCGCCCGTTTTCGTCGGCGCCGAGGAAGTAGTGGCCAAGCTCCCAGGTCGGCCCGATCGGGATGCCGATGAGGCTGACGATGTTCTCCGTCTTTCCGCCGACCTTGATGGTGCCGTAGTTCTCCGCGTCGGGGCCGATGTGGGCGATGTCGTGCGAATACACCGGTGCCAATAGGCACAAAAGGACGATCAGCAAGAAGAGGACACCGAAGGCGAGCGAGACCCGGTTGCGCTTCATCCGCCGCCAGGCGAGCTGGTAGGGGCCGACGCCGGGGCCCACCTCCGCTGCCTCGGCGATCAGCTCGGCGGGAAGGCCGCCGTCGGTCAGCTGTGCGGGTGCCGGGTCAATGAGCGACATGGAGGAATGCCAAAGGGGCTGGGCCAGACTAGCCGGCCCAGCCCCCTCGGCGGACCGTTACTTCAGATCGAACGACGTGAAGTCCCAGCCGTAGATCGGCTGGTAGACCAGCTTCGACTGAATGATCCGATCGGAGGTGAAGAACGGGAACTTCTGGTACCCGAACACCGCCACGTAGGCCTTCTTGGCCGTGTACTCGTCGAGCGCCTGCCACTGGCTGACGACGCTGCTGAGCTGCGTCGTCGGCGTCGCGCCGAGCTTTGTGACCACGGAGTTGAGGTGCGGGTCGTTAGTCTGACCGAAGTTCTCGTTATCGGTCGGAAGGATCGAGTTCCCGTCCAGCAGGACACCGTAGAAATCGACCGGGTTGGGGAAGTCCTGGTTCCAGTCGGCGAAGCCGGTCTGGGGATGCAGGGACTTCGACTCACCGATCGTCGTGAAGTACGTCGCGTCAGCGATCACCTTCTGGGTCGCCTTGAACCCGATCGAGGTCAGGTAGGACGTGTAGTAGGTCATCCACTGCTGGCGCGGAGCGCGCGTCTCGCTCCAGACCGTTACCGGCTGGCCTGCCATGCCGGACTGCTTCACGAGCGCCTTGGCCTTTGCGAGGTTGCCCGTCCCGGGCGTACCGTACGGACACGGTGCGGTCGGATGGCCAGGGACTGCAGGCGGCAGGAAGTAGCACGCCGGCTGCAGCGTGCCCGATCCGATCCGGGACATCGCATCCTCGTCGAGCCCGGTGACCACAGCCTCGCGGGCGAGTTGGTTGTTGAATGGCTTCTCCGAGGCGTTGAGGAAGACGTAGTACGTCGAGCCGCCGAGGTTGATCAGGTGGTAGCGGCTTGCCGCTTGCGACTGGATCTGTCCCAGCAGGCTGCCCGGGATCGTGTCGGCCCAGTCGAAGACGTCGGCACTGTTGTTGAGGACAGCCAGCGTATTCGCGCTGATGTTCGACGAGACCTTGACGTCGACGTCGTCGTAGCCGGACGGGATGCCGGGGATCGCCTCCTTGGCCCACAGCGGGTTCTTGACCACGTCGTAGGACTGGTTGGCGACGATGTCCGTCACCTTGTACGGACCGACGCCCGGCGGCGGGCTGGTCGCCTGGACCGTCATCGGGAAGCCGGCCGGGATCAGGCCCAGCGACGGGAACGCGAGGACGTTGTCGAACGGGCCGTAGGCCGCCGTCAGGTGGATCACGATCTTGCCGGTCGCGTTGTCGGTCGTGATGCCGCTGATCGTCTTGGCCGTACCCTTCGCGTACGCGGTTGCGCCCGCGATGACCGGCTCGATGAACTCGCCCGAGCCGCCCCACGGGATCTTGAGCGAGCGCTCGACGGTGTAGGTGAAGTCGCTCGCCACAACGGGCTTGCCGTTGGAGAAGACGAGGCCCTTGCGTAGAGTGATCGTGTAGGTCTTGCCGCCGTTGGAGATCACCGGCAGCGCCGTGCCGAGGCCCGGGATCAGTCCTCCGCCGGCCGCCCCGCTCTTGTGGGCGTAGGTCGTGAGACCCGTGTAGACGAGCCAGTTGACTTCCGCGCCCTGGGTCGTGTAGTCGAGCCCCGGGTCAAGCGACTGCGGGTAAGTGCCCCTGCACCATCTGGACCGTGGGGACCGACGAGCTGGCGGTCGCGGTCCCACCCAAAGCGGCCCCCACCGCGACCGCGGCTACCGCGGTCAGCAACGCCGCCCATGACATCCCCATACGTCTCGTCAACACTGCGCCTCCTCTGCTAAAGGTTAATGATCAGGCGAATGTATTGCTCGACCACGGCGTGAACGAATTCTTCACCCAACCTTAATTATCCCGCAACAACCGCGTAGGGTCGCTGGACCACGGGGCCGAAAATGGGCGCGATGTTCTGTGCACACGGAAGTTGCGCGGCGGTGCCGAGGACTGCACCCAGTCGGGCCCCACGGCGCCCGAAACGGAACGTGTCGACGGCGCCCCGGCGGCAGCCGCAGCCCGACGTCCATCGCTACGACCTCGCCGCCTCTCTCACGGAGTACGTCCACGCGGGCACGACCTCCGGCTGACGATGTTTGACGACACGGCAGAACCCTCGAGAACTACGTTCAGCGACGCCGACATTACAAGATCGGATGCACGGCACCTTCGGCGCTTTGAACGAGCATCTCCTGGACGCTGGGCACCAGCACCCCGGCAATTGGCAGGGCTGCCGTTATCGCCGCACATCGATCGAAATCCGCGCACAAAGGCCGGCGTGCTCGCTAAGGCCTGAGAGGCGCGAAACGCCCGTAAACATGGGGGTTTCGCGCCTCCATAGCGCCTAGATCGCCGTGCCTGATAAGGAAGAGGTCCCAGGTTCGAGTCCTGGATCGCCCACTCTCAGGCAGCCCGTAAACAGGGCACTTCTCGGGTTAGGCGGCCTTCGCCTCGAGTGTCGGGAAGCGCGCATCGAGGTGCGGTGCAGCTTCACCGCGATCAGCGATTGGTCAGCCGAGCTTGGTAGCAGCCGCGCGGCCACTCGCCGTCGGCGTGAGCGGTGCACGCTGATCGGGTGCCGTGGGTTCGGATGGCGGGCCGCCGGAACCTCCTACTCCCTGGCGGAGTTCGAGTTGCGGAATCAGCCAGGAGACGAGGAACGCGATCAGACCGATCGGGGCCGCGATGATGAAGACGGTCTGGATCGACTGCGCGTAGGCTGCTGCGATGCCGTGGTGGGCGGCCGCGGGAAGCTTGTCGAGGATCGCTGGTGTGACGCTCGCGCTCGACAGCCCGCTCGGGAGCTTGGTGTGCCCGAGATGCGCGACGAGGTTGCCGACGAGCACGTTGGAGAAGATCGCGCCGAAGATCGCGGTGCCGAACGATCCGCCGATCGAGCGGAAGAAGGTCGCACCCGATGTCGCGACTCCGAGCTCGGAGTAGGGAACCGCGTTTTGCACGATCAGGACGAGCACTTGCATCACGCAGCCGAGGCCGATCCCGAGCACGAACATGAACAGCGCTCCGATGACGAGGCTCGTCGTGATCCCGACCTGCGAGAGCAGCAGCAGGCCGATCGCCATTAGCGCGGTCCCGGCGATCGGGAACACTCGGTAGCGACCGGTCTTGCTGATGATGATCCCGGAGCACGTCGAGAAGATCACGAGGCCACCCAGCAGCGGCAGCAGTTGGAGACCGGAGATCGTTGGTGACTCGCCGTGGACGATCTGGAAGAACACCGGCAGGTAGGTGATCGCGCCGAACATCGCGAAGCCGACGATGAAGCCGACGACGCTGGTGACCGAGAAGCCGCGGATCGAGAACAGGTGCAGCGGCAGTATCGGCTCGAGCGCATGCCGCTCGACGGCGACGAAGATGACGAGCAGCACCGCGCCGGCGACACCGAGGACGATGATCGGTGTCGAGCCCCAGGCGTAGGTCGTCCCGCCAAGGCTCGTGAACAACACGAGCGAAGTTGCCGAGAGCACGAGGAAGACGGTGCCGAGGTAGTCGATCACGTGATGGACACGGCTGAGCCTGCCTGGGACCTGGATCGCCACAACCGCGAGCGCGATCGCGCCGATCGGCACGTTGATGTAGAAGATCCAGTGCCAGGAGAGCTCGTCGACGAAGATGCCACCGAGCAACGGACCGATGATGCTCGCGATGCCAAACACCGCCCCGAACAGCCCCTGGTAGCGGCCCCGCTCGCGCGGTGAGACGACGTCACCAACGATCGCCTGCGCGCCGACCATCAGCCCACCGCCGCCGAGGCCCTGCACGGCGCGGAAGGCGATCAGCTCGGTCATCGTGTGGCTGAGGCCGGAGAGCGCCGACCCGCAGAGGAAGATGACGATCGCTGCCTGGAAGAAGATCTTCCGCCCGTACTGGTCGCCGAGCTTCCCCCACAGGGGTGTCGAAACGGTCGCCGCGAGCAGGTACGCGACGACAATCCAAGCGAGGTGCGACGCGCCATGAAGATCGGCGACGATCGTCGGCAGCGCGGTCGAGACGATCGTCTGATCGAGCGCCGCCAGGAACATCCCAAGCAACAGCGCCCCGATGATGATCAGCACCCGACGGTGGCTCAGGTCCGCGATTGGCGCCTCATCTGGCGGTCCGATCGACTTCTCGGTCATCGCTCCTCGCGGATCTCGCTCGTGTCCAGCAGCTGCATCAGATGATCCACGCTGTGTCTCGCATCTGTCGGACGGCCAGGTACCAGGGCATCATCCTCGCCATCAACTTGACGCTAACTGCAACAGCGGTCGTGGCTCTCCGGTTTTGGTTCGGTGAGCGCGCTGTGGCGCGGATCAAGATCGGAAGCCCGCCGCGCGAGCCGCTGAGAATGTCGGTCGAGCCGCCGCGGCGGTGTAGGATGGCAGCCGATGAGGGGCGAGAAGACGACCGACGTCGCCGGGTCGGTCGTCCACAGTCACCTGCTACTCCGACCACCCGCGGGAGAGCGTTGATCTAAAGCGGTACCGGGGCAGGGGAGATTGAGCCTCGTGCCACCCCAGGCATCGCTCTACCTCGGTACGGCGCGGGTTCGGATCTCCATCCGCTCGAGTAGGGGCGCCCATTGCTCGAGTTCGTCCCCGGCGCACACCGGGTCGTAGTTGGTGGTCGACTTCATGCGCCTCTCGACGATGGCGCTCGCGACGACGCCGCGCACGGCATCGAGCACGAACGGCTCAATTAGAAGCAGGCCATCGCTGAGCATCGCCTGTACGGACGCCCACTTATTGAGCAGCTCGCGCATAGCCTCAAAGAGTTCAGGGTCGGTTCCGAGGTCTTGGCCAAATGGAATTTCGAACAGGAAACCGATCACGCGCTCGCGGATCATGGCGACGTCTTCATCGCTGACTGGGATGGTGGGCGGCGCGTTCATGCTGCGTCCCGCGCCGCAACGGCCGTCGCCGACCCACATCCGACGGCGAGGCAATGACAGCTACAACGACTGTGATCGCCGTCCGGATTCGTACGCACAGCTCTATATCGGCATGACTCCATATAGGCCTTGGCCTCACTCGGCCTGCTCGTCCATCCGTCGAGATAGGCCTCCAGACGGCCGTCAGGCCGTTGCCTGGCCGGTCTTGGAGCGCTGCGCTCTGCGGCGTACTTGTTCAGCTGCGAGGCGGTCCCCATGACGGACCGGCTGAGGTTGAGACGGCGTCCCGGGTCCACGTCATCGTCGCCCGGAAAGTGGTCCGAGCCAATCCGCCGCGAATCCGTCCTGCGCCCGATCTCCCGGCCGCCGATCGCCCCGTCTCCAGTTAGCTTCTGAGCCGAGGCTCAGATTGCGGGCGCTGCTCCTTCCCGCCCGGAATCGGCTGCGCGCTCGCCCGCCCGGCCCGGCGGCGACATCCCCTCGGCGTTTGGCGCCGGGTCCGAGCCAACTCTCTTCGCACCGTACATTCGTCTGCGTCGCTTTACAACCCGCGGTTGGTCGTGGTACACAGGGGGCGCACCTTGCCCCAAACACGGGCGGGTGAGCTCGGTCCGGCTGTAACGCACCCAGTCGGCAGTGCCCGCGGCCCAAACATCCGCGAGCACCAGACGCTCGCGTCGGGAACCCATCCCGGCGCTCGCCGAAGCCGGCGGCCCCTTTGCGGCACAACTCCTCGTCGCTCGTCGCCACGCGCGGACTTTTTCCCGCCGCGGCGTCGCAGATCCAGAACTCTGCCGATCGATAGGAGTGACAGCATGACCAGCGAGAGACTTACCCCGGCTGCAACCAGTGTTGGAATGCGCCGTGCGATCGTTCGTCGCT
>Ga0182018_10005553_pt1 | contig 10113 bp, 7 predicted proteins | sample 812P2MmetaG_FD_120490 | JGI IMG/M metagenome (GOLD analysis project Ga0182018, IMG submission 120490) | Permafrost microbial communities from Stordalen Mire, Sweden - 812P2M metaG | ecosystem: Environmental > Terrestrial > Soil > Wetlands > Permafrost | place: Sweden: Stordalen | collected... | reverse complement strand
TCGTTGGGGTAGCTCTGCGACCGTGCCATGGCCCTCGGCTTGCGCCAGGGCGTTCCTCTCCGATGCCAACTCGTCCCGCTGCAGGGCACGCATCACGTCGATAACGCGCTCGTAAATGTGCGTCAGTTCGATGTCCGGCAGAGGACCCTTGTTGGCCGCGCGCACGTTGGCGTAGATCACCTTTTCGCGCGCCGGCTCATACACCGGCAGGTTCGTCGCCACCTTCAGGTGGCCGATCTTCTGCGCGGCGCGTGCGCGCTCGCTCAGCAGCTCCACCAGTTGGCGGTCCAGGGCATCGATTTGATCGCGTAGTTCTTCGAGCGTCATTCCATCCTCGTGTTGCGTTCGGCGCGGGAATCCCTTGGTGGGTCTCAGCACGCCGGAGTGCATGGGAGCTAATGTTGGCCGTCAGCTTTCAGTTCTCACCCTCGCGGCCAAAGCCGAGAACGCCCACACCAACCCGGCACAACTGACAACTGACAAATGATAGCTGTTCCTCTCACCGGGCCAGCGCCGCTTCATTCAAGCGCAGGCCCCTAATAAATCGAGCCACTGCGCCCGGTGCTGTCTCCGGAGTGGAGCCTTCTATCAGCTCCACAATCGCGCTGCCGATCGCCGCCGCATCCGCGAACTCGCCCACCTGGGCAACATGTTCCGCGTTGGAAATGCCAAATCCCACGGCTACCGGCAGCTTGCTCCATCGCCGGATTCGGTCCACCAACGCTCTCGCTTCCGTGGTCAGGCTCTGCTGCTTGCCGGTAATTCCCGTCCTCGAAATTGCATAGATAAATCCCTTCGACACTGCCGCAATTGCCTGCAACCGCTCGTCCGGGCTGGTCGGTGCGGCCAGAAAAATAGGCGCCAGGTCCACCCGCTCCATCTCTGCCAGGTAGGGGCCTGCCTCTTCCACAATCAGATCGATCACCAGCACACCATCCACGCCCGCGGCCGCTGCCTCATCCGCAAACCGGCTCAACCCATGGCGCAGAATCGGGTTCAAATATCCGAAGATCACAATCCCCGCTGCCGGGCGCGCCGCGCGAATCTCACCAGCCAGGGCCAGCACATCCACAAGACGCGTACCCTTCGCAACCGCCCGCTCCATCGCCCGCTGAATCACGGGACCATCCCCAAGCGGATCGCTGAACGGCACGCCCAGCTCGATCACCGCCGCGCCCGCGTCGATCGCTTCAAGCGCAATCTCCCGCGTGGCCACAAGGCTCGGATCACCGGCCGTCAGGTACACCACCAGTCCAGGTTTCAAATCAAACTGAATCGCCATCGAAATCCTGCTGACTTGCTAACTCGCTAACCCCGCGCAGCGGCGCCTGACCCGCTGTTTGTTACAGCTTCAACTCGCGCGCCAGGATGCCCATATCTTTGTCGCCGCGGCCAGATAAGTTGACTACCAGTATGTCATGCTGCGCCATCGCCGGAGCAATCCGCAGAGCCTCGGCCACGGCATGCGCGCTCTCGAGCGCCGGCAAAATTCCCTCCGTCCGCGCCAGCTTTACGACCGCATCGAGCGTCGCTGCGTCGTCCTGAGAAACATAGTCCGCGCGGCCTGAATCGTGCAGCGCTGCGTGCTCCGGCCCAATCGAGGCATAATCCAGCCCCGCACTCACCGAGTGCGTCAGCGCAATCTGCCCATCCTCGTCCTGCAGCACGTAACTGAACGTCCCTTGCAGCACGCCCGGCAATCCTCCTCGGAATCGCGAAGCATGTTCGCCCAGCTCAGTGCCTCGCCCGCCCGCCTCCACGCCGATTAGCCTCACCTGCTTCTCGGGAATGAACTCATAAAACGCGCCAATAGCATTTGACCCGCCACCCACGCACGCAATCACCGCCGTAGGCAGCCGGCCCTCCTTCTCCAGAATCTGCCCCTTCATTTCGATGCTGATGCAGCGATGAAAATCCCGGACGAGGGTGGGGTAAGGATGCGCCCCCAAGGCAGACCCCAGCAGATAGTAGGTGGTCCTAACGTTTGTCACCCAGTCGCGCATCGCCTCGCTGATCGCATCCTTCAGCGTCTTCGATCCCGAACTCACTCCGCGCACCTCAGCGCCCAGCAGCCGCATCCGCAGCACGTTCAGCTGCTGCCGCTCCATGTCCACATCGCCCATGTAGACCACGCATTCGAGGCCCAGCAGTGCGCATACCGTCGCCGTCGCCACTCCGTGCTGCCCCGCGCCGGTCTCGGCAATAATCCGCTTCTTGCCCATGCGCTTCGCCAGCAGTCCCTGGCCCAGCGCATTGTTGATCTTGTGCGCCCCTGTGTGCAGCAGGTCTTCGCGCTTGAGATAGATCTTTGCCCCGCCCAGTTGCTCAGTCAGCCGCTTGGCGAAGTAGAGCGGCGTCGGCCTTCCCGCATAATCCTTCAGCAACTCCGCCAGCTCCGCCTGAAATGCGGCGTCGTTTTTCGCCAGGTCATACTCGTGCTCAAGCTCCACCAGCGCCGCCATCAGCGTCTCCGGCACATACCGTCCGCCGTAGATGCCAAACCGTCCCGGCCGCGATTCCAAGGGTACCGATGGAAGAATCACAGACGCCATTTCCTGAGCCTCCTGCGCGTGATGGAAAAGAAGCTGCAACCGCAGCAAAATCGGGGAATATACAGTGTACTAGGGCGCCATTCACCTCGGGCCGTTGCTCGGTCTTCCGTTTTCGAACGAAGTACGCGGCAGCGACGCTAACTCAGTTCCGCTTCTTGCTGATATCGCACAGCATGTCCGAGTGAATGTTAAGACCGATATTGCTCATGTTGTAGAAATGTTCGCTGGCCACCAGCCAGACGATCTCGCAGATCTCGCGCTCGGAATAGTCGCTCGCCATGCGCGCAAACACATCGGGGTCGACCTTCTTGTACTTGGTCAAGTCAGTCACATAGTCCAGTGCAGCTCGTTCGCCATCGCTGAAAAGCGGGCTCGTCTTGTATTCCTCGAGTGCATCGAACTTCGCTTCATTCATCGACGCCTTGATTACAAACGAACGACCAATATCCATGCAGAACTCGCAAACATTCGTCCGAGCCACCTGTTCGCGAATCATCATTACGGTTTCCCGTGGCAGAACGAGCTTTTTGTCCAACGCCGAGATCTTGCCGTAGAACTGGCCGAAGGCGAGCGGCATCCGCGCGCAGAAGACTTTGATGGGCGTGAGGACTTTTCCGAACTGCCGGCGCGTCAGTCGATAGACGAGTTTCATCATCGGCCTTTGTGGATTCTCGATCGGGGGAAGATAAGTGCCCATTTAAGAACCTCCATGGATGCGACTTGCAGCTACCTCCGCAAGAAAGCGCGAGCCACTGGCGAATCTGCAGCTGTGCCCATTCTTCGATTACGTAATCCACTGCCAAAAAGTTACTATTCGCGGGATGGCTCGAAATGAGGCGAAACCGCATCACTCCTTTTCCGCCGCCCTAGCCCGCTTCACAAACTCCCGCACCCTCAGCGGATCCTTTCGCCCGGGCTCAGCTTCCACGCCGCTCACCACGTCCACCCCCCACGGCCGCAGCGCCGCAATTGCCTCGCCCACGTTCTCCGGCGTCAGTCCCCCGGCAACAACGAGTTTTCGCTCCCGCGCATTCTTGAACACAGTCTTCGCGGCGAGCTTCCAGTCGTAAGCCACGCCCGTTCCGCCCGCTGCCGCGCTCGTGCGCGAATCGATCAATAACCCGTCCACATGCGGGTCCTTTTCATAGGCCGCCAGTTGGGCCGCCATCTTGTCCACCGCGCCCTCGCCAAAATGAAGCACCCGCAAAACGCGCACTTCAAGCCCCAACCGGCCCTTGAGTCGCTTTGGCAGATCGGCGGCCGCAGCCCAATGAAGCTGAACCCCCGTCAGATGGCACATGCGCACGGCGGAGTAGATCTCCTCTACCCCCGCATCCACAAACACGCCAATCTTCTCAATCGTCTTTGGCAGCCGCGCCACAATCCCCGCTGCTTCGCTCGCCGTCACGTGCCGCGGGCTCGCCGCAAACACAAAACCCACCGCATCCGCCCCTGCTTCCACCGCCAGTAGCGCGTCCGCCAACGAGGTGTTTCCGCAGATCTTCACCCACAGCCTCATCGCAGCGCCGCCACTCCCTCAAGCAGTTCCTTGAGCCCAGCCCCCGGGTCCGCTTGCCGCATCAGGCTCTCGCCAATCAGGAATGCGTCGAACCCCGCGCTATGCAGCCGCGTCATCTCTTCAGCCGTGGAGATTCCGCTCTCTGTCACCCGCACCACCGACGCGGGGATCCGGCCAATAAGTTCATGCGAAGTCTCCAGCCTTTCTTCAAAACTTCTCAAATCGCGGTTGTTTACCCCAATCGCATCCGCGCCATCTGCTCCCACTGAATCGAGAAAGAGTTCGAGTTCGTCGGCCGTGTGCACTTCGACCAGAACGTCGAGATCGAGCCCGCGCGCCACTGCAGAAAACCGCTTGAGCTCCTCCTTGCCCAGCGCTGCCACGATCAGCAGAATCGCGTCTGCCCGGTGCGCTCGGGCTTCAACTAGTTGATACTCATCCACCATGAAGTCCTTGCGCAGGCAGGGCAGTTGCACCGCAGCGGAAGCTCGTTCGAGATTTCCCAGGCTGCCCTGGAAATACGGCTCATCGGTCAGCACAGACAGCGCCGCCGCCCCGCCCACCTCGTACCGCCCCGCCAGCCAGGCTGCGTCAAAGTCTCCGCGAATCAGCCCTTTGCTCGGCGAGGCTTTCTTCACCTCGGCGATCACGGCCGGCCCCCCGGCAGCCCGCCTCTTAAGCGCACGTGCCCAGCCGCGCGGCTTGTGCTCCGCCGCACGGCGTTCCAGGTCCGCCGGACCCAGCAGCTTCGAGGCCGCTACTTTTGCGCGCGTTGTCGCCAGAATTGTGTCGAGATGCGTCGCCATCGTCTCGCACAAGTATAAGTCGAATTAGACTCTCGCCATTGTCATCCATGTGCGAGGTTCAAAATGTCAGCCCCGTCCCTGGTCTCAATCCACACCCCACACCCCACGCCCACTCCCCATACCCAACACCCCACCCCCAAACGCAAAACGAGAGAGACGGCCTCGACGCCGGCATCGCCGGAGGCCCATCTCCCTCGCTTGTTCGAAAGATCTTTCCTGTTCGTTTACTTACTGCCCGCCCGTGCCCCCTTCTCCGTGCCGTCCTCAGGCACTCAGGCTGGAGGGTGTCTTAGCGACAGGCGCGCTTGTGGCTTTGATCACCAGCCGCGAAACATCCATGGGTACCGGAGCCTCGAGCCTTCCCCTGGACTTGAGAACGCGCCGCAGCAGATGCGTGCTCGGGTTGTAATCGAGCACAATCTCTTTGAGCGCAACTATCAGGCGTCCCGTGTCGCGTGTCTCCGAGATCTCGCGCAGCGTGTCGAGCCAGCCCTGAATGTTCTCTTCTTCGATTGCGTCGCCCACAAAGATGCGAATCTTCTCGTGCTCGGTCGGAACTGTGTCTTCAAGCAACGAGCTGAGTTCTTCGTAGAGCTTTTCGCCGGGCCGCATCCCGGTAAATTCGATCTTCACGTCTTCGTCCGGCCTGAGCCCTGAGAGCAGGATCAGGTTCCGCGCCAGGTCGACGATTTTCACTGGTTGACCCATGTCGAGCACGCATATCTGACCACCCTTGCCGATCGCCGCGGCCTGCAGCACCAGTTGGCACGCCTCGGGAATCGTCATGAAAAAGCGGCGCATCTCGGGATGCGTGACCGTAACCGGTCCTCCGGCCGCAATCTGCTTCTTGAAGATGGGAATCACGCTGCCGTTCGAACCGAGCACATTGCCGAAGCGCACCGCGACGTACTTTGTTCTGCCATTCTGCAGCGCCCGCAGAATCAGTTCGGCAATCCGCTTGGTCGTACCCATCACGTTTGTCGGACGAACCGCCTTGTCCGAAGAGATCATCACAAAGTCCTCAACGCCGTTCTCTGCCGCCGCTGACGCCACGTTGTAGGTGCCGAAGACATTGTTTTCGATCGCCTCAAAAACATGTGCCTCCATCAGCGGCACGTGTTTGTACGCTGCGGCGTGATACATTGCCGCCGGACGGTATTTGCGCAGCACCTCTTCCACCCGGGCGCGATTCTGGATGCTGCCGATCTCCGGATGGAAAGGAACGTTCGGGAAGTGCAACTTCATCTCGCGGTCGATCTCAAACAGCGGCGATTCGGCGATCTCGAAGCCGACTATTCCCTGCGGATGGAAGAGCGCAATCTGCCGGCACAGCTCCGAACCGATCGACCCCGCCGCCCCGGTCACCATCACCATCTTCCCTTCGATCAAAGACCGAATCCTGCCTTGCTCAAGCCGCACCGGCGTCCGCCCAAGCAAGTCCTCGACTGCAACCTCCCGGATCTGTCCGGTGAGTCCATGGCCCTCGATCATTTCGCCCAGTCCGGGCACAGTCCTGCAGTCGACGCCCGCCGCGTGGCACAACTCGAGGATGCGAGTCATCTGCATGCCCGTCGCCGAGGGAATCGCGATCAGCACCATCTCGATGCGGTACCTGGCCACCAGCGCCCGGATCCCATCCCCACCCCCAAGCACCGGCACTCCGGCCACCCGCATGCCCTGCCGCTGCGCAAGATCGTCCAGAAAGCCGACCACCCGGTAGGCCAGCCTTGGGTTATTGCGAATCTCCCGCAACAGCGCTGTGCCTGCTCCGCCCGCGCCATAGATAAGCGTTCGCTTCTCCTCCAAACGGCTCCGCCACCGATCCGACGTCGCTTCCAGGCCAATCCGCACCGCAAGCCTCAGCCCGCTGGTCAGAAGGAAGCAGATCATCAGGTCCAGCAGATAGATGGAGCGTGGAAATCCGGCCGGCCCGAATGCAAGAATCACTCCGCAGGCAGCCGCGGATGCCGCCAGATTGGCGATCGCGAGACGCACCAGGTCCCTTACCGATACATATCGCCACAAGCCGCGATCCAACTTGGCGATGCGAAATGCAACTACCTTCGCAGCCATCCAGATCGGCAGGGCGAACGCCAGTTGCCGCAGATACGAGCTGGGCAAACTGAAGTCGAAGCGGACAAGAAATGCCGCTTCCGCCGACAGCCCGAACAGCCCAAGCTGCGCTGCCCATACCAATCCCCGGCGCATCAGCCTGGTTCGATCGGTGATTTCCGTTCGACTTGCCATCGTGTTCTCCCCTGTCTCATGCATCTCGTGCCTCAAGCATCTGGGTTGTCCTGTCGTCTCAGAATAGAATTCAACATTTGCCCGCTTCCGCGCGACTCTGTGCTTTGACGTATAAATCGAAAATTGAGCCCGCTCACTCACCGATTGAGGGTCGCTACTGACCCACCCTCCATCGCGGGAACCACGTCAACTGGATGCTGGTCGTGGTAACCGTGTGCGGGAACGCGGGATAAACCGGGGAGCCAGTGGGATAGATCGGCGCCTTCCATCGCTCATAGGCATCCTGCGTCTCGACCAGCACATCCGCAGAAAGCGAGCGACACGCAAACTCAGAGCCTCGCCCGCTTCCTGGTCGCCGGGCGGCTGAATGTCCGGCGCCTCGGTCCAGGGATCCAGAATCGCTGTTGTGTTTTGAGAATCGCCCATTCGAGAGTCGCCTTCTGATGAACTTGTCCGCGCCCGATTTGCCGGCTGAATTCTAGGGTCCGGCCACGCATGTACCCGGTCTGTTAGAAGATGCCCGCAACCGCGCCTGTGATGGCGACTGAGGACATGATCTGAGCCGCGGAGATCAGGTTCTTCCAGATCTGTGAGCCGACGGTCTTTTCCGGAACGATGATCGAGTCCCCCGGCCTCATCCGCATGTTCTCCGATCGTCATTCCCTCGCGGTAAGGGTACTTGCCCGGCCGAAAAACATGCCCATCGAGGAAGACCATTTGTTCGTTGTAGGGCGCGATCTGCGCCACCAGCACACTGTCTCCATCCTGCACATGGAATGCTTCCAGTTCTGTGCCGGCCGTGCTCTGGCCCTCCGGAAGCTGCACGCTCAACATGGTCCGGCGCTTGTGAGCCTCAATCCGCTCAACACTGATTTGTTTCAGGCTTGCGGAAGCCAGCAATCCTCCCGCAAGGTCGAGAACCTGGTCCAGCCCCTGCTGCGATTTCAGTTCGTAAACCGCGGGCCGCCTAACCATTCCGGCGACCGAAACCTGGGGCCCGGCCGGAGGGATCAGAAGAGTGTCGCCGGGCTCAAGGCGGTCAATCTCCGAGCGGACGCCGCCCAGGAGAAAGTCATAGAGGTCGATCTCACGAATCAACTGGGCGCCGCGGTACTGGCGCATCACGCGCAGAGACCCGCGATCGGTCGGGCCGCCGGCGGCAAACAGGGCATTGAGCGGCGTAGAAAGAGAACTGACGTCGAAGGCGCCAGGCCTCTGAACGTCGCCGACAACATAGACCCGCACGGTGCGAACCCGCCCCAGTGAGATTTCGACATGCTCATTCTTGAACTGGGTTCCGAGCGCCGCGGCAATTGCACTCTCGGCATGGGCGATGTTCAGGCCCGCGATCGGTATCGTGCCTGCTTCCGGGAGAGAAATCTGGCCCGCACGGTCAATGGTCCGGCTGATCCGGCTGGACTGGCCGCCCCAGAGATTCACGATCAGGTTGTCGCCGGGCCCCAGTACGTAATCGGGGCCGGCGGGCAGGTCCATCGGCAATTGATCCGCGTTTCCCGTACCGTGAGCGAACATCTCGCTGCCGAAGCGCCGCAACTTGGCTGCCGAGGCTGAGAATTGCGAGTAGAGATCGCGAAGCGAGGGCAGATTTCCATAAGGACTGGGCTGCCGCTCCACCTGCGGATTGTTCCGATTGTCATAAGGGGCGAGCGGGGCGGGCGCTCGCTCCAGGCCGCGCGTTCCACCTTTGTTGGGAATGAGCGCGGCGTCCGCATTCGCTGCTCCCTTGGTCCCCGCGTCCAAACCCAGATCGAAACCCCGCTGGGTCAACTCCTTGATCGCGAGATGGCGCAGACCCGCATCGTTCCGGATTCGATCGTAAAAAGCCTCATCGCTGATGGTGCTGGGATCCACGCCTGTCTGCTGCGCAGCCTCAATCTTGAGGCTTGCAAGAATCTCCGGTTCATCCTTAAGAATTCCTATAATCTCTTCGGCTGAATTGGCGGGCTGGCCCGCTTGCAGAGTTCCTTGCGGACCCTGAATCTGCGTTCCCTCATCTTCCGCCGCCGCTCCAGCCTGCTGCCCCCCGACCGGAAGTGTCTGCGGATCTCCGGCTGGAGGTCCCGGCTCTACGGGTGTCTGGCAATTGCCCCTGGGGGCAGAAGCCACGCTCAGGATCAATAGAAGTGATCCGCTGACCGTCAGGGTTTTGAGAGCTCGCTTCCTTCCCCATCCGAAAGCGGAAGCTCGGCGCTCTTGAGATACCACCTCACCCATCGTTTAGCCCTTCCCGGAGATTGCGTGATATTGAATGCGATTCACTCGCCGAAGCGAGCCTCGGCATTCGGAGATATGCGGTTTGCCGCTCATGCCTGCCCCCTTAGCAACGAGCTGCTCAGACTGGGGCGTTGCCCGTTCGCTCCATTGAAGGCCACGGGTACGGCGGTGCCTTCGGCGCAAGAAGATCCAGCCAGAAGCGCGCATGCGCTCGGCCCGCCTCCAGGCTGTTCGAATAAGGCGGATTGTTGCCGTCGATCAGCTTCGAGATCCCCGGATGCATCAACGCCGTTGTTATCAGCGCCGCGGTAAGCATCGACGGGTCCAGATCGCGGATCCGGCCGCTCTTCATGTTCATCCTGAAGTAGTGATTGATGGCCGAGAGGTCCGGCGCCAGATGCTCCTGGCAGAAGGCCTCGGCCTTCCACTCAAGCTCAACAAACGCCACCGCGATCAGACGCAGCAGCTCAGGCCGGTAACTCACCAGATCGGCCATCATCTCCAGAATCTTGGGCAGAATCACCTCGGGTGACTGGCCTTGTGCGATCCCTTCCACCAGGTCGCGGCGCATCTTCAAAGCGGAAGAGTGCGACCGCAGCGCCGACCAGAACAGGTCTTCCTTGCGATCGAAATGCCGGAACAGCGTATTCTCGCTCACCCCCGCCAGCCGCGCGATATCCCGCGTGCTGGTGCCATGGTAGCCCTGGCGGGCAAACAATTGCGCCGCCGACAGGACGATTTTTTCGGATGTGGC
>Ga0182018_10005552_pt1 | contig 10115 bp, 9 predicted proteins | sample 812P2MmetaG_FD_120490 | JGI IMG/M metagenome (GOLD analysis project Ga0182018, IMG submission 120490) | Permafrost microbial communities from Stordalen Mire, Sweden - 812P2M metaG | ecosystem: Environmental > Terrestrial > Soil > Wetlands > Permafrost | place: Sweden: Stordalen | collected... | reverse complement strand
GCTGCGGTGCAGGAAGAGAGAAAGCGCCAGGGACTTCCGCCTCTGACGGACTGATCGTTACGAGTCGATTGGTGGCAGTCGGTCGAAAGGTCAGCCTCAAAAAGCTCGCGCCGACGAGACCCCCCCATTTCTGACCGCCAAGAACCTAAAGCCTTTTATTTCCGAAGACTTGTTCGCGCCGACGAGCGCTCCGCGTCTAGCGCCCCGTGCCGCCGGTCTTTATCTCTTCGCCCTTGGCGACGTCCCAGACCGAGATTTGGTTGCGAGCCACGCCCGAGGCGATCGCCTTGTCCCTGTCGGTTCTCGAGATGCTCCTTGATTTGCGCGGAGACCCTCGCCTTGATCTCGGAGAACGTGCCGGTCTGCTTCGCGATCTCCTTGATGTCGACGATGTGATTGAAGCCGTCGGACTTGTGCAGCGAGACGAGGTAGCCGTCCTTCGGAGCGTCCTTGTCCGGGCGGTACGTGAAACCGCCGGAAGCGAACGCCTGCTCGGTGAGCTTCGATGCGGTCTCGCCACCGCCGCCGCCCTCGCCTGACCCGAACCGTCCCTTCTCGTCTCGAGGGTGCTTGCTCTCGTCGAAGTCGGCCGAGTCTGCGCGCGACTTCGTCCACGCTGCGCCGTAGATCTTCTTCTGCTCGCGGAGAGCCCCGTCGAACTTCAGCTCTCGCTCTGGAAAGACTTCTTCGGGAGACCCTCCGTCGCCTTCGCCGAGAAGCCGACTCCACTACCGGCTTTTGGGCCTGAGCCTTCGCTGCCCCCTGAGCCTTCGCCGAACTCCGCGTCCTTCGTGTCGGCGTCGCCCTTGGCGTCGACCGCGCTCACGAGCGAGGTTGCTGGCGCGACGGGCGTCTTCGAATCGGTGATGCGCTGGACATGGATGCCGCCCATCGTTGTCTCGTCCGGATTCGGTGGACGTGCTGCCCTCGGCACCGCGGTCCTGCGGAACGCCTTCGCGTCGATGAGCGCTTCGAGGCTAGGGCGGTAAGTCTGCGATTGTGCGACGAGGTCCTCGAGAGACAGCCACTCGACCTTCGTGCCGTCCTCGGCCGCGTACGCGTCGCCCTCGTAGCCCCCGGCGACGAAGACCTGGACCGGCCTGCCGTCGAGCGGCGAGACCAGCTGAGTCACGTACCGGAGGTCCGTGATCGACACCCCGGTCTCCTCGAAAAGCTCGCGCCAGGCTGCCGTATCCGTGCCCTCGCCCGGGTCGATCATGCCTCCCGGTATGCTCTGCTCGTGCGGAGGCTCCGGACGCGAGACCGTGAGGATGCGGTCCTGCTCGTCGAAGACCAAGCAGATGACGGCGTGCTGGTCGATGGGGCGGTCCGCGGCGTCATCGTGCGACGCAGCCCGGAGCGCCATCGCCCGTTCCCTCATCGCGTGCGCCAGGGCGTGGCCCTGGGCTCTCACGTCGCTCGAGAGACCGTAGCCGTGTGCCATCGTCCGCTTGCCGTCGGCCTCGGCCTCGAGCCGCTCCGGCGTAGCCTGGTCGGCCGGGATCCTGACGTGCTGGGGTTTCGTGACCTTGCCGTCCAGGGTCCGCGCGCGCGCGCTGAAGACGTGCTCCCCAGACGGCATGACGCGCAGCTGCACGTGAGCCTCGCCGTGAGGCGTCGAGACGACTTCGGAATGCTCGGCCTTCGCGAAACGGCCTGCTTCCTCCCTCGGTTTCCAGTCGAGCCTGGGCGCCGCCATCGCGTCGACGTCGGCCGGGATCGATGCCGCGACGGATACCGAGCCGATAGAGCTCCCCCTCTTCTGCATCGCATGCAGGGATCGCCAGGGTGCCGAGGCGGCATCGGTATGCACTTCGGCGAGGTAGGCGTCGACCGGCTTTCCGAGCTTCTCGTACGCGAGGGTTCGGTGGTGGCCATCGACGATGACATCCTGCGCTTCGCCAGGGGGAGAAACGAGGATGACCGGGTCGCTCTTGCCTGACTCGATGAGCTCGACGTGCTTGTCGACCTTGCCGTCCTTGCTCGCCGTCCATCTACTGCGACCGGACATGTCGATCCGATCGAGCGGCACCTCTTGGCGATACCAATGCCCAGCAAGGACCCAGCCGAGGCAGCTGGCCGGATAGCACTTGAGCAGCTGGCGGAAGACGGCCTTCGCCTCGCCGCCATCGGTGCGCGTGACGCACATGGCATCGAGCCGCGCGAGCGCGACCTCGTCGCCGAGATCCCAGCCGTCCGAGTCGTAGCGCCAGTCTGCGCTGTCCTTCTTCGTCGACGCCTTCGGCGTCGGGAGATGATTGTGGATCGTGATGGTCGGGCCGCGGTTCGGGGGAGCGATGCCGGCCGGTTTCGGCTTCGGAGCGGCAGGAGGCTTGCCCTTCTGGCCGGGGACAGGGGTCCCGCTCTTGCCCGGGGGCGTGGCGACGCTCGGAGTCGAGCCGGGAGGCGGCTTCTGCAGGCGCGGACCTGGTCCGATGGGCGGGATCGGAGCGGCCGCGGACAGGGGCTCGCCGGTGCCGGCGTTCGGGGCTGGGTCCTCTGAACCGGGTACGGGCTGGTTGCCTTCACCACCGCCGCCGCCACCACCACCGGAAGCGGGAGGAAGCGGGGGACCACCGGGCTCGCCCGGCTTCGGGTCAGGGTCGTTCTCGTGCGGGTCGAAGCTCGTCTTCGCGTCGATCTCTTCTTGGATCGCGTCGGCGTCGAGAGCCGGGTACTCGTCGGTCCACGTGAGGGCCGCGACTTCCGACGAGATGACCGTGGCCGTGATGAGGGCGGCGTCGGTCTGCGCGCGAGCAAGGTTCGCGGTCGCAACCTCGCCGTCGGTCGGGCTCCAGAGCGGCTTGAAGTCGACCGTGAAGTTGATCTTCTTGCCCTTGAGCGGGGAGTCTTTCGAGAGCGCGATGTACCGGAAGATGCGTCGGAGCTTCGGCGCGATCTTGACGTTCGCCTCGCTCCGGACGTCGTCGTACCAGAGGCGCATGTCCGACTCGCCCGTGGCGTTCAGGCCGGCCGGGGAACTCCCGAAGAGCTTCGTCTGCGGCTCGTTCGCGGCCGCCGCGAACCTGGACTTCATCTCCTTCAGGATGTCGGCGATCCCAGCAAGAGGGGTGCCCTGCCGTTCGTAGCTCTCTGCGCCCGCGCCGTTCTTGTCTCCGGCGTCGAGCAGGATGCCGCGCACGACGGAGCGGCTCATCTCCATCGCCATCGCGCGATCCATGATCGCCTGACGGTTGCCGGCCGAGATGGCCTTCATCAGGCCCATCATCTTGAAGACGCCCTGGCTCGCGTCGCTCAAGAGGTAAGCGGTCGAGTCGAACGCGTGCTCGAACTGCCGCATCGCCGCGTAGACGCGCTGGAGGACAGACCACGACCAGCCAGCGAGGCGCTGGCGCGACTGCACGTCGGCCGGATTGCCGTCGAACCGAATCACGCGCGAGGAGTGCACGAGCTGGATCTGCGCGCCTCCGTTCTGGAGTTCCTCCGGGGTCTTCGCCCTCACGTCCCCGTGGTCGTTCCATCCGCTGCCGGCGATCGCGTTCGATATCAGGTAGATCTGAGCGGTCCCGTACTTCTTGGCATTCATCCCGGCATACTGGCTTTGCACGTAGGCATATCGCCGGTCCACCAAGGACAGAAAGTCGAAGCTGCGAATCCGGTCTTCGTTGACCGGCTCCCACGGATACCCGCCGTCGTCCACACCCATGACGTTGAGGCATCCACCGAAGAGACGACCCCACCCCGTGCTCTCGTGCACGATGCTGTCGACCTCGAACTGCTCGGTCGCGTAGTCCCGCAGGTCCTTGAGGTCGTTCTCGGGAACGTCCGTCGCGTTGTCGGTCGGATTGCCGCTCTTCTTCGGCTTCGGGATCTTCCCGGTGAGGTCGTAGCCCTCGCGAAACGCCTCGTTCGGACGGTCCCAGACGACCTTCGCGGCGAGGTCCGAGCCGTCGTTCAGGGAACGGAGCTCTTGGTCCTGGATCCTCCATGTATTTTCGAAGTAGCTGGCTTGGGACTTGTCGACCCCCCGAACCCCTATCCCGGTGAGTCCGTTCACCCAGCCGTCGGCACGGAAGACCGGGTCGGGAAGTTCCAATGGGCGACCGTAGAGGTCGAGAATCTTCGAAGCGCCCACGGTGGGAAAGTAGGACACGTGGCGCCCTTCGCGCCAGAGGCAAAGGGGGGGCAGGCGGAAGGAGGCGTCGCCCTAGTTTCTCGTGAGCGATGCCGTTCCTCCGTGCCGACGAAGCGCCGACGCAGGCCGAACGCGAGAAGATGCCGAAGCACATCTTCGGCGATCCCGAGAATCTCGCCTACCCCCTCGATACCGACAAGCACGTCGCGTCGGCGGCGTCTTACGTCGAGAAGGAGCACAACGCGGGACGCCTGAGCGACGCGAAGTACCAGGAGATCGTCGCTCGCATCAACAAGGCGAAGAAGGACCGGAACATCGGCCAGGACTCGCGGCTCGAGACCGTCCAGAGGTTCGACTTCGCCTCGGGCGAGATCACCGACCACAAGACATCGATCGGGGGCCTGGTCGCCAAGGCGAACCTGACCCGCACCGGCATCCTCGAGTACCGGGCCGGAGACGGGTCGATACGCCGCGAACTCCGCCATCCGGATGACGTCTTCGACGCAGCCTCGCTCGACTCTCTCGCGCACGCGACCATCACCGACGACCACCCGGGGCGCGTGACGCCGGACAACTGGAGGCAGGAGTCGATCGGGCACATCGCCGGGCGCCCTGAGCGCGCGCCGATGACGACGGCGTCAGGCGACCAGATGGTCCAGGGGCAGATCCACATCCAGCACGGGCCCGCGATCGAGAAGGCGAAGAGGGGCGACCTGGTCGAGGCCAGCTGCGGGTATTCGTGCAAATACGACGCGACGCCGGGCGAATACAGGGGCCAGCGTTACGACGGCCGCCAGTTCAATATCGTCTACAACCACCTGGCCCTCGGGCCGCGCGGATGGGGCCGCGCCGGGCCGGAGGTTTCGATGCGCATGGATGCCGCCGACGCGGTGAGCGGATTGGCGATTTCCGACAGCGCTACTTTCACGAGCGTCGACAGCAAGAACCCCGGAGTGAGCCCCATGACGGATGCGGAGAAGCAGGCGGAGATCGATAAGGCGCAAGCCGCAGCGAAGAACGCTCAGCTCGACCTCGAGCAGGCCCGAGCCGACGCAGCGAAGGCGGGCACGGAAGCGGAGAGGGCGAAAGCCCAGAACGTCGCCGACCAGGCCGAACTCGCGAGACTGCGCGCCGAGAACGACATCCTGAAGCTGCAGTCGAGCCGTCCGACCGAGGACTCGCTGAAGATGGCGCAGATGGTCAAGGACGAGGAGACGAAGATCGACCTGATGATCTCGCTCCGCGCCGACGCGAGGGAGATCCTCGGAACCGAGTGGACGCATGCCGGCAAGGATGCACACCGGATCCGCTGCGAGGTCTTGAAGAAGATCGAGCCGGACTTCAAGGTCGACGGTCGCTCGACCCCGGCTCTCGACATCTCGGCGGTCGAAGTCGCGTATCCGCTGGCGGTCAGGAACGACAAGAAGGTCCGCGACGCGAACGACCAGCTGAAGAAGGCCCTCGAGCCGAAGCGGCGTCTCGACGAGATGGGCGGCGGCGGCGACGACCCGGACGTCGAGGGCGCGCGCAAGAAGATGGACCAGAAGAAGAAGGACGCGTGGAAGCTCACGCCGAAGCGAACCGACCGCGCGCGCGGTCGCGGCGCGAGCGCCACCGACTCGAAGTAGTCCGAGAAGAGCCCGATCAACCCCCTCCCCCACCCCCTCCCAAGGTAAGAGACCGTGCCCCAACTCAACTACTCGCAGAACGCGATCATCGCTCAGCCGGGCATGGTCATGGACGGCCCCGAGTTCGCCTTCGACAAGGTGAGCCGGATCTGCTCCGCAGTCATCCCGTTCGGGACGCTCTGCGAGATGGACGCGAACGGCAACGCGCAGCCGGTGCAAGACGCGACCACGCTGAGCGGAACGGTCACCGTCACGAACGGCAACGCCAGCATCACCTTCTCGACCGCGCAGACGCTGGCGGCCGGAACGGCGCTCATCTTCAGCGATCAGCCGAGCGTGGTCTACTACCTGGCATCGAACGTCGCGGCCGCCACTGCGGGCACCCTCACGGTGCTCTACAGCGGCACGGGCGGCGCCGGCAAGCTGACCTCGCTCGTCTTCAGCCCGAACTTGGTCGGGATCAGCATCTTCGATCCTCTCGGCGAGGAAGAGAATTACGTTCCGTGGTCGGTCCCGGTCACCTTGGCCGGCACGGTCACGGTGACGATCGGATCGCCGACCCTCACGTTCACGTCGAACCAGACGCTCGCGGCCGGGACGACGATCGTCTTCTCGCAGCAACCTGGCGTCCCGTATTTCATCAAGACGGCGACCACGGCCTCGACCTCGGCCACGCTGACGGCAAACTACGCCGGCACGGTCGGCGGCGGCGGCGGCACGGCGGTGACCAGCGGCCTCGGCTCGACCTGCCCGGGCTACAAGATCGGGCGCTCGGTTCCGTTCCTCCGCAAGGGCCGCATCTGGGTCCTCGGCGACGCGGGCGGCACGGTGCTGCAGTACGGCGCCATCAACGTCAACCACTCGTCGACGACCGGCGCTCAGGGCGTCTTCACCTTCACGGGTGTGACGCAGACGGCCGGGAGCGAGGTCTCTGTCGCTCCGGGCTGCGTCATCTACCAGCCGAACACCGGAGCGAACCAGGCGACGAGCGTGACCGATTCCTTCGGAAACACGTTCTTCATCTACCCGGTCGAGATCAGCATCTAGAAACGCCTGAACCGAAGCCCAGAAAAGCCCCACCGCCCTCCCTTCGAAGGACACCATGAGCGCACAAGTCCAGATCTTCACAAGCACGAACCCCGCTGCCGGTGGGATGCGTCTCGACTCGCGAGAGTCCTGCCTTCGCGCCGCGCAGATGATGGTCGGCCATCGGCAGGACGCCGGGCTCACGGCGGCCTTTGCGCGCTCGATGGAACACCGGATCGCGAAGGTGTACGCGGCCGAGTTCGCGCAGTACCGCGCCCACGAGTTCTTCCCGACGTCGACCGAGATCGACCCGGGGGCGATGGGGTTCACCTACCAAATGATCGAGCGGATGGGCAACGCGCAGGTCATCAACGGCGGCAACTCGCGAGACCTGCCTCAGATCAGCCTCGGAGGCGAGGAGACTCAGCTTCCGGTCATCACGCTCGGCGCGAGCTACGGCTTCTCGATCATCGAGGAGAAGAGCGCGTCGATGGCCGGCATCGCCATCGAGACGGAGCTCGCCAAGGGCACGAGGGAGGCCATCGAGGCCCTCGAGGAGCAGATCTGGTGCCAGGGATACGCGGGCACCGGCATCGCCGGCGTCATCAACGCCCCCGGCGTCTACACGCTGCCGCAGCTGAGCACCGGCACCTGGCAGACGCAGATCGCCTCCATCGCGTCGGCGACCACATCGAACGCCACCCCGCCGGCTGTCGTCGTCGCCCAGGCCATCGCCGCGGACCTCGCTTCGATGAAGCAAGCCATCGCGATCGGCACGTTGTCTCGCCAGAGCGCGACCAACTGCCTGCTCCCGACGAACCTCTACCAGATGCTCGACTTCATCCCGCAGAGCCCCGCCTTCAACTCGAAGACGCTGCTCACCTTCCTCGAGGAAGTGACGGGCCTCGACATCGACGAGTGGAACATCCTCATGAACGCCGGCACGAAGGCCGGGTCACCGCTGTCCCTCGCGGGAGGCACCGCGCAGAATACCGTCGTGGTCGTCTACGACAAGGACCCGGATGTCGTGCAGCTGATGCAGGCGCAGTCGTTCATGCAGCTCGCGCCGCAGATGGCCGGCCTCCAATACATGATTCCGTGCTTTTCACGCCTCGGAGGCGTCATGGCTATCCGGCCGCGCGGACTCGTGACGATGTTCGGGGTCTGATTCGTCGACCTTTTCGACGGTCACTTCGAGCTTGTCCGCCGCGACCACGAGCGAAGCGGCAGCGGCTCTCGCTTCCGCCGCCGTGAGATAGATTGGCTCTTTGCCCGGCACGACGAGGAGGACAGATCGAGGACCCTCCGGGCGTCCCGGAATCGGCGGGACGTAGACCTGCTTATTGACGCCCCCGATCTTCTCGATGTCGTAGCGACCCATCTGAGCGACGACGGCGGGCTCCGAGCCCACGGTGACGATGAGGTTCATGGCGTGAGATCTGGACCACGCTTCACGGCGGACGTCAATCGGTGCTAGCGTTTGCTCCCATGACAACCCCGCATGAACCCGCGGCTTCGAAGCCAGCGGAGAAGCCCGAAGAATCCGTCGCCAGCGCCGTCGAGAACGCAGCCCAGAAGCGCCTCGAGAACGCAAGGGCCGCAGTCGCGAAGGAGAAGGAACTCGCGAAGCCGACCCTTCACCTCCTCCATGCCTTCATGAAGGCGGAGGGACCCGTGCAGCTGAGCGAGAGAGGATCAGCTCTCCTCGTCGCTCACCTGCTCGTCGAGCTTGGCGAGGAAAAGGTCCTCAAATGGAAGCCTCTGGAGGCCATCACGTTCGCCGAGACGTGGCAGCGCATGCACCCGATGTGCTGGCCTCCGATTCGGATGGGAGACCCGATGCGTCTCGTCAGGTTTCTGGAGATGTCCGGCGTCAAGCACGACACGGTCGACGGCTACAATATCGCGATGACCCGGATCGCACCGCCGCAGCGGCAGACCGGATTCTGAGAGTGGACAGCCCGACCGCGTCCGGCGTCTTTCCGACCGCCTTCAACGGGCCGGTCGTGAACGTCGCTCCGCCGGTTCCGTCGCTCGCGAACGCATGCTGTGCGGCGCCGATGATGGGCCACGTCTTTCTCGGCACGATCGGCGGTCAGAGCGCGCGCTGCGCGGAGTGCGGCGGCGGCATCACGACCCAGTGGATGGGCGGACCGACGACGCTGCAGGAGCGCAGCTATTGCGCGTGGTGCGACGACCCGAGGACGAAAGCTCTCAAGGCAAAGCTCGGTCCCTAGTTTCACGAGCGTGACCCTCGACGAATTTCTCGAAGCGCATCCAGAGTTCAACGGGACGGTCGACCCGAGCTACATCTCCGCGACACTGGCGCAGGCGACGCGTCGCTGCGACCCGGCCGTGTACGGGAAAACGATCGATGACGCGATCGGATGGATGACCGGGGACCTGCTCGCTCGAAGCCCGATGGGCGGAGCGACGCGGCTCGAGCCAGGCGATACGACGATTTACGAGCTCGAACTCAATCGCCTGATCGAGGAAAGCGGCGCCGGCATGGCGCTCGTCGCGGGCGGTTCCGCGGTCCTCCCGGGCCGTTTCGGTTGCCGATAGACGCGGCGAACCGTCGCGGGGTATCTTCGTCGTCACCATGAGCGAGAACGACCCCTTCGCCGAGACGACCGAGCCCGCGCCCCCTGAGACGATCACACCGCCGGAAGTGGACCCGCGCGTCGCCGAGCTCGAAGCGAAGCTCTCCGAGGCACTGACCGAGGTGGCTCGGTTGAACCACCCCGGGACCTACGGCACCGGCCTCGTCGTCCGCGCGAACGAGCCGGAGCAGGGCGGCGGCTTCAGCGCCTACTTCGAGAAGCCCGCGACCGGCGACCATCCCGCGACGCTCGAGTTCAGCGCCTGCGGCATGGGAGACTCGGCGCCGGCGGCGGTCCAGTCGCTCTGCGAGCTCTTCGCCGAGTGCCTGCGCGCACGCGACGAGAGGCTGGCCGATTTCGACGAGCGAACCCCGGCTCCCAGGTCCTCAGTGCCGCGCGAGCCCGGCGTCCCGGACTCCAGACTCTTCGGTATCGACCCGTCCTCGTCGCCGGCGGAGTTCGACCGCCAGGTCGAGGTTGCGCGCGCGGCGCACGCTGCGGCGCACCGGTAGGCCGGGGCCTGATGGCGTGCTTCCCACGCGAAGCTCAAGCCGGGCCCGGAACCGAAGTGGCGGGTCTGCGCCAGCTGCGGGGAGACGCTACGGCCCCTTCTGGTCACGCTGGACGAGGAGGTAGCCGTCGCGAGGCTTCGGGCTGGGCAGACCCGCCAGAGCGTCCGCCGGCTCGTCCTGAGCCGATTCTGGGGCAGGGCGGGGCATTCCCGCCGAACACCTCCAGGGGCTCGAGGGTGGGCGTTGAGCG
>Ga0182018_10005551_pt1 | contig 10115 bp, 7 predicted proteins | sample 812P2MmetaG_FD_120490 | JGI IMG/M metagenome (GOLD analysis project Ga0182018, IMG submission 120490) | Permafrost microbial communities from Stordalen Mire, Sweden - 812P2M metaG | ecosystem: Environmental > Terrestrial > Soil > Wetlands > Permafrost | place: Sweden: Stordalen | collected... | reverse complement strand
TCAAGCCGCGGTAATAATCGGCGAGCAGGCGGTGCGTCGTGTTCGGCTTCAGGGTGAAATGAAGCCAGCGGGTCAATAGCTGTACGCGGGTCGTAGGCGGTGGATTTCCCGTCGAGAGGGGGCCAACATACAACAAGTTTTCAAAAGTGGCGATGTCGTACTGCAAGAAGGAAAGATTCAACTGGTAATCGAACACGAGGCTGCGCTGAAACGAGGCCATCGATGGCTCGTTCGCGGCCACAGCCTGAGCCAGGGAGTTTTGCTCCGAGACAGGCAACGCCGGCTCGTTGAGCAAATCGCGGGCGCAGGCGATGGCGTTATCGTAGCTCCCCCAAGTAGCCGAGGCGTAAGGCGGCCCAACGGAATTGCCTGCGGCTAAGCGTGAGGACAGGAGAAACAAGCGCAGGGTATCATTCGTGGCGGTGGCGTAATCGGCTTTTTGCAGGCTGCGGATGATTTCGAGACCGAGCGCCTTCGTGACGACCCACACGGGAGTTTCATCAAGCCATCTTTGATTGAGGAAGGCTCCTCCGGCATTTTCGAAATGCGGCAGCGCGAGCAGGGCATCAAGCTGGGTGAAGGCCGGTTGGGCTTGGGCGAGGAAGGCGTCCACGACGGTGTCGTTGCGGGCCAGACCCTGCTCGATTTGGGTGATGGTGTTGTCGTCGGTGAGGCCATGGTCAGCGGCGAAACTATTGGTGCTGAAGTCGTAACCAAAACCGAGCTGCTTGGTGGGCAGTTGCTGAATTTGGACGAGGCCGTTTTCGCGATCCGGGACGCGGAGGAGGTGGAGTTGGAGGTCGGCGTCGTTGGGCGGCGGTTCGTCGGAGAGGTAGAACAATGCGCCGGCGACGAGCACGACGGCCAGCGCGGTAAATGCAAAGGCCAGCCGCCGCAGCCAGCGGCGGGGACGGCGAGAGGCGGGGGATGGGGTAATCCCGTTCACGGATGGCTATCCTTATGCCTTACTTCGGCAACCTGCAAAAAGTAATTTTTTATCCGTGGGAAATGAGCAGCTAGGCCGTGTTTTAAAAACCCAATTTAGAGCGGCGGGGCGTCCTCGACCCGCCGTGAGTTTGGTGAGTTTAAAACACAACCTAGTTCCCCATCTGCTGCTCCGGCGTCGGCGGGGGCGGGACCATCGGCGGGAAAGTGAGCTTCTTTTGGAAGGTGAGGAGAAGGGAGGGCTGGGTGGTGTCGGCCAAAGGGTCGATGTAATTAGGTGTGGTGGGCGGCAGGCCGAGGAAGCGGCTGCCGTGGGTATTCAGGAGGGAGGTGCCGACGGAATAGATTAGGCCGTGGGCGCGGTCGTAGTGGAAGGGCTGGCCGTCCATGCTGGGAAGGGAGTAGAGGTAATCGGGGACGAGGGCGGTGAGGGTGAGGGGAAGGATGTCGTGATCGCGGTAATAATGGCGGATGGCGAAGCCGGTGCGCAGGAGGCGGTCGGCGGCGATTTCCCAGTAGGCGTACTTCACGATGTCGGGCGAGATGGTGGTCTGGCTGAGAAAGAAGCGGCCGCCCGCGTTGGGGGCGAGATAGCTGGTGAGCCGGACGCCGGCGCCGGTGTTTTTCGCGAAGCCGAAGCGCTCGGCGTCGAGCGCGGGGAAGTCGATGTCGGCGTAGGTGCCGTTGAGGGCGCTGCGCCAGTCGCGGTAGTAGTCCGCGAGTTCGTGGCGGGTGGTGTTGGGCCGCAGGGTGTAGTGGCGCCAGAGGGACGCGAGGTAGGCCAAGAAGCTGGAGGGCGGCGCGGGATTGAAGAAGCCGCCCTCGCGTTCCTGCTGATCCAACGCGGCGGCGCCGAACTGGTATTCGATGGCGAGGCTGCGCTGCAAGGCGGCGGTGGTGGGCTCGTTCGCGGCGTAGGAGGCGGCGAGGAGGCCTTGTTGCGCGACGGGCAGGGCGGGGTCGTTGAGCAGGTCGCGTGCGCACACGGCGGAGAAACCGTAAATGGTGTTGGAGGCGAGGTATTGCGTGAGGTACGCGTAGCCTTCGGACAGGCGCAGGGAAAGGAGCCGTAGCGCGAGGGTGTCGCGGGTGGAGGCGGCGTAATCGCCTTTTTGGAGGTTGCGCAGGGCGGAGAGGCGGAGGGCCTGGCCGGCGGCGAGGGCGGCGGTGATTTCGGGGAACTTCGTCCGGCTGGCGATGGCGCCGGTGATTTCGAAATGGGGCAGGGCGAGGATGGTGTCGAGCTGGGTGAAGGCGGGGCGGGCTTGGGCGAGGAAGGCGTCGACGAGGGCGTCGTTGCGCGTGCGGCCGTCGTAAATTTGGGAAATGGTGGACTCATCCGTCACGCCATGGGCTTTGGCATAGGCGGGGAAGTCGAGCGTGGCGACAGGGAGCTTGAGGATTTGGGCAAAGCCGTTTTGGTCGTTGGGCACGAGAGGGCCGCGGATACGGAGGTCAGAGTCGTCGGAGGGGAATTCGTCGCGGTGATAGAGCCAGACGAGCAGGACCAGCATGGAGAGCAGGAAGGCGAGGCCCTGGCGCCAGTGGTCGGGGCGGCGATGCAGGACAGCGGGGGGGGTGTTGGCCATGGATAACCTATCTTATCGCATGAACGGCGAAGTCGCAAATGGAAAGGAGGGAGGGAATTGCTGAATGCGGAGTGCGGAGTGCTGAATACTGATTGCGGAGAGGCGGGGTGGGGTGAGGCGTATCAAGGGGGAATTGGCCTCCGCGCCATGCCACTGTGGTGGAATCGCCTCGTCAACCGGGCCGCGGCGGGTTACTTGATTGTTTCGCCCTCCTGAATAACCGCATGAAATTTTTGTCCCAATACTGGCGCCGGATGGTTTTGCTCGCGGGGCTGGCCGTAGTTTGCGCGGGGGCGGGTTGCACGAGTATCATGTACGGGTACCATGGAAATAGCCCGCCTGAGTTAAGGGCGTACCTGGTCAGGGCGGCGGATTTGCCCGGCGTGTGGGCGGCCAATAGCACGATCCCCTCCTACGGAAGCGAAACGGGCTACCAATCCGATTGGTACTTGGTGGTGGAAGGAAAAAATCAGAATGCCCGGGGCATGTTTTGGGGCACGGTGCGTTGCTGGGTGTCGGGGTATGGATTTGGGATAGACGTTCCGATCACCGGTTTGCAATGTAATGCGACCTCGTGGCAGATCTCGGTCATTTCTTTGAAGGACAGTGTCATTCGTGCGCCGAACCCCAACTCCGTCAAGGTGGAGTGGGAGGAAATTTATGCAGCCGCATTGTAAAACAGAAGAAAGCTCGACGCACCGCCACGCGAAGGCGCCGGAGGCGGGCGCGGAGTTGATGGCGCTGCTGGCGGCATGCCGGGCGGCGGGGCTGCGGCGCACGCGTTTGCTGGAGCGGGTGCTGCGGGTGTTGCAGGCGCGGGAGCAGCCGGTGAGCATCGGGGAATTGCGGGCGGCGCGGGGCATCGCGGGGGCGTGCGACCCGGCGACGCTGTACCGGCTGTTGCAGCGGTTGGAGGAGAAGGGGCTGGTCCGGCGAATCGGGCTGCACGAGCGGGCGGCGCACTACGCGTTGCGGCGGGCGCACCACCACGACTACGTCGTGTGTCGGGACTGCGGGGACATTGAGTTGCTGGAGATGGACTGCCCGGTGGAAAAGTTGGAGCGGGAGGTGGGTCGGCGCACGGGGTTTCAGAAGGTTTACCACGAGCTGCAATTTTACGGGGTGTGCCCGGATTGCGGGGGCAAGGGCGCGGCCGGGGGCATTTCCAGATTCAAATAATCGTACATGACATGGTCCCGTTCGTTCTGGGTTGAGGCCATCATCAGGGTGATCGTGTTCTTGCCGGGATGGAGCCGCTCCACGGGAATCGGCACGTAGGAAACACAATAGCGGGCGCGCACGCCTTCGCGCAATAGGGCGTCGCCGCCGGAAAATTCCGGATAAAGTTGAGTGAACAATTTGTCCTCGTTGTTGACGTAAATATATAAATGCGCGTGGTCGGCGCTGGCGAAGGCGAGGGTCAGCGTGGCATTGCCCGAGGCGGGCACGGTCGCGAGGTTGAAATTGATCCGCCATTTCCAGGGGGTGATGTTGCCGTCCGCGCCGACGTAGCGGGTTTGCGCGTAATTCCAGTCGGTGGTGGCGTTGCTGACGCCGATGGTGAACTCGAGCGGGTTGGGCAGCTCCTTGGGGAATTTATCCCAAATATATCCCTTGTGATAAATCTGGCCGTAGCGGAATTCTCCGGCACTGCGGTCGGGCACGCCGATTTCCCAGGCAATCGTACTGCCATGGTGCGGAACCTTCCACGTCACGTTGCCTAGTGGAGTGACCTGGCCTGCCGTCACGGTGACGTTGGCCTGGGAAAACTCGCCAACCGCGCCGTCGGTGAACGCGTAGAGGGTGTAGTTGCCGGGGCGGACGTGGGGGATGGTGAAATTTCCATCGGTGCCCGCGCGCACCCAGTATTGGTAGTCCTTGGCCTGGAATTGCCAGTTGCCTTCGGGCACCTCGGGCCGGGCCAGCCCCACCCAAGCGTGCGCGCCGGAGACGGAGGGCTTGAGGGTGTCCTGGGGCACGAATCGGCCGGTGACTGATCCGCGCGCGGCAGCGAGCGGATAATCCGGATTGTCCAGCCACGCATACGGCCACGCGGCGGCTTCCGCCAGGCCCTGCGCCTGGGCGTCGGCCCAATTGGCGTCGCCGCCTTTCTTTTCGCTAAAATAAATGAGAAAAGGCCCGTAGATTTTCCGCCATTCCTCCCCCTTGGGGATGGTCGGATTTTGCGTGCCGTAGTGCACGCCGTTCAACAGGATCAGGTTGACGCCCTCGGCGGCGTTTAGTTCGTACATGGCGGGACCGTTGTTGAAGAACTCGTGGCTGCCGACCACGAACCAGACGCCGAGGTTGTGCAGGTTGCTCGTAAAGCCCCAGCAGTTCATATCGGCGTAAATGGCGGAGCTGTCATATTTGCAGTCGTACTTTCCAGCCTGCACGCCCGTGTGGATCTGGTAGATTTCCTTGATCGGCATATCCGTGGCCACGCTGTAATCGGCGACGGAGGGGATCTGATCGATTTTTTGGGCATTCGTATAAACGCGTTCCAGCAGAAAATTTTTGTCGTCATGCGCCATGCGCATGATGACGTGCCACAAGCCGAGGCCGAAGTCGGGATACGCCGGTTTGTGCTCCATGATGGAGTACGAATAGAGGCCGGTGTTGCCGCGCCCGAGGGCGTAATGGATGTCGATGTCGACGGGATTGGTGGGAGCGCCCGGCTGGTAGGTGGTTTTGAAGGACACGTCCACCAAGTCGGGGCTGTGCTGGGTCACGGAATAAACGGACTGACTGGGCACCTCGAGGCCGCCGCTTGCGTTCAACTCGTAGTACAACCGGGACTTGTGTTGTTCGTTCGCCAGGACTTCGATGGAATGGAATTGAAGCGACGTCACCTGCCCGGTCGATTTGGTGATGGTGGCGCGGACAATGCCGTTTTCCAGCACCACGGAGTCGGGGTCCGTGTGGTCCTGGAGCGTGACGGGCGGGCCGGAGCCGCCGCCGCCCGCCACATTGGTCTGGGCCGCTGCGGTCAGCGCGATGGCCGGGCCGAGGCCAAAAATAATTTTGCGCCAATGCCGTCCCTTATTTGACACCCGATCCCGGACGACTCGAAGGGGGTAACTCACAATTAATCACCGTTGGCCGGAACCGTGCTTTTGTCGACACCATTACCGTTGCCGCAAAAAGGACGGCCGGGCGCTTTAGCCAGCGCGGGTGAGCTCGTAAACGGCGTAGCCGGCGAAGAGATGCGGGAGGGCGGGGCAGCGGGAGCGCCAGTCGCCGGCGAGAAAGGCGCGGCGGGTGACGCGGGCATTGATGGCGGCGCAGAATTCCTCGAAGTCGCCGAGGGCGACGGGGTTGCTGGGGCGACTTTTATACCAGGGTTCGGGGTACACCTCGTTGCGGGCGCGGCGGCCGCGCCAGAGCATGTTCCAGCGGTTGAGCCAGAAGCCGTGGTTGACGAAGCCGACGGCGACGTGGCGGCCAACGGTGAGGGCGCGTTCGAGGACGATCCAAGGCTGATCGAGGTCCTGCACGGTGCGGGAGCAGACGACCCAATCGAAGGCGTTTTCGGGAAAGAAGCCGAGGACGTCGAGGATGTCGCCCTGGTAGGCGGGGACGCCGCGGGCGACGCAGTCGATGATTTTGTGGAGGTCGTTGTCGACGCCCATGACCTGGGCGCGGCGGGTTTTTTGAAGATGTTCGAGGAGGACGCCGCGGCCGCAGCCGAGATCGAGGACGCGGCTGCCGGGGGCGATCCAGTCGGTGAGGATTTGCAGGTCGGTGTCCTGCTTGATGAGGTCGCGCGCGGAGTCGCCGGGGCTATCGGCGGCGGGCAGGGCGGGGATAGTGGTGGCCTCCATGAGGATGAGCGGCGCGGCCAGACGAGAGGCGTCAGCCGAGCAACAGCAGCGCGGGGGTTTCGAGGACGGTGCGGAGGGCCTGGAGGAAATGGGCGGCGACGGCGCCGTCGATGACGCGGTGGTCGCCGGCGAGGCCGATGTTGAGGCGGCGGCCCACGACGACGCGGTCATGGGCGTCGACGACGGGTTTCTTGACGGTGGCGCCGACGGAGAGAATGGCGGCGTTGGGGGGGTTGATGATGCCGAAGAAGCCGGTGACGCCGAACATGCCGAGGTTGGTGACAGTAAAGGTGGAGCCGGTCATTTCATTGGGCTTGATCTTTTTGGAGCGGGCCTTGCCGGCGAGTTCACGGGCCTCGGCGGAGATTTGGCGGATGCTTTTGCTGTCGGCGTTTTTGATGACGGGGGTGACGAGGCCGTCTTCGAGGGCGACGCCGAAGGCGAGATGGACGCGGCCATGGCGCTGGATGTGGTCGCCCTGCCAGGAGGCGTTGACGGCGGGGACGCGGCGGAGGGCCTCGACGGAGGCTTTGAGGATGAAGTCGTTGACGGTGAATTTGCCGCCGCCTTTTTCGGCGGGGACATCACCGAGGGCGGCGTTGAGGCCTTCGCGCAAGTCGGTGAGCGGGCCGGCGTCGATTTCGAGCTCGAGGTAGAAATGCGGGATTTCGGTTTTGGACTTGAGGAGGTGGCGCGCGATGGTGGCGCGCATATTGGAGACGGGCGTTTTTTCGTCCGCACCGAGCGGGCCGCCGACGGGAGCGAACGAAGGCGCAGCGGCGGGGGCTGGTTTGCTGGCGGCGGCGAGGACGTCGGCGCGAACGATGCGGCCACCGGGGCCGGAGCCAGTGACGCCGGCGAGGGCGACGCCTTTTTCGGTGGCGACTTTTTTGGCGAGGGGAGAGGCTTTGACGCGGCCGCCGGGAGCGGGGGCGGAAGAGGAAGGAGTTTCGGGTTTCGAGTTTTGAGTTTCGGTTTGAGGGGCTGCGGCCACCATGGCAGGCGCGGCGGCAGGCGGCGGCGGTGTGGCCGGCGCGACAGGGGCGGGAGTCTTGGCCGCGGCGGGAGCAGCGGGGGCGCTGACGGCGGGGGCCTGCTCGCCGGCCTTGCCGATGGCGCACATGGGCGCGCCGATGGGGACCTGGCCGCCAGCGGGGATATAGTGTTTGAGGAGGACGCCGGGGACGAAATTCTCGACCTCCATGGTGGCCTTGTCGGTCTCGACTTCGCAGAGCATGTCGCCCGCGTTCACCTTGTCGCCTTCCTTTTTCAACCATTTGACCAGCGTGCCGACGGTCATGGTGTCGCTGAGCTTGGGCATTTCGATGATTTCGGCCATGGCGGAAAAAATGGGCGGTGGGCGCGGGGGTGGCAAAACTAAAAATTCGGGTAGCGGACCGCACGGCGGGCCCGGCTTTCGTCGTAGTGGCCAGCGGAATGGCGATCAGCCGGTGCGGGGGCGGTTTCGGCGGAGGGCGACGAAGGCAGCGCTCGCGAGGAAGAGCCAGGTGGCGTACGCCGGTTCGGGGACGGCGGTATAATAAACATCGAAAATGCCGCTGGAGGCGGTGGAGTTGCCGTTATCGCCCTGGTCGGCCTCAATGCCGCCGTAAACATAGCCGAGCAGGATCGTGCCGTTGAGGCTGTCCATATCGATCAGGCCGTCGATCATGGGCAGGCCGGAGGCGGGAACAAATTGCGCGCCGGCGCCGAACAAAAGCGGGCCGTCCGGGCCGCCGATGTCGGGGAAGCTGGCGCTGTTGAGGAGGTATTGGGTGTAATTGCCGTCGGGGGTCAGCACGATGGCGGTGCTTTGGTCGATGAAGGGGAGATTTTCGTCCGTGACGAAGGTGCTGTTGCCGTAATCATAATATTGGAGGCTGATGCCGCCGAGGACGATGGTGTGGGTGGAGTTGGTGGCCGAGTCGTAAAGGCTGATGGCGGGGGAGTGGTAGTTATTCATGCCCTGCTTGAAGGTGCCGGGGGCATTCGGGTCAGCCATGGTGGGGGTGCCATTGGCGGAGATTTCGACGGGGACGGTCCAGGCGCCGCCGCCGGGAGTGAAGACGCCGGAGAAGGCGGTGAGGCCCTGAATGTAGCCGCCGACTCCGTTGCTTTGCAGCGTGGGGACCACGTTGAGGTCGCGGCGGCGGAGGTTGGGATCGGGGGTGGAGGCGCTGAGGTTGGCGATGCTCAGATTAGTGCCGTCATCCAGAATGTTGAAGGTGCGAATTTGCTCGGAGTAATTGCCGTTGGCCGCGACGGAGTACGGGCCTTCGAAATCCTGGCCGAGGGAGAGGAGGGTCAGGCCGTTGATTTGGTTCATGGAGCCGCCGGTGATTTGGAAGGCGGGGTTGGTGATTTGGCGGACGTCCTGCGAGAGGTTGCCGGTATCGTTCTGCACCCAATTGATGATGCCGGGAAGGTTGAGGGCGGTGAGGGTGTCGTAGGTGGTGAAATTGTCGACGGAGCTGTCGTAAACATAGCCGCCGGCGACATAGAGGGTGGAATTGTTCTGGTAGAACTCGGTGGCGGTGGCGGAAAGGGAGGTGACCTCCGAGGCGGTGAGATTGGCGGTGGGGTCGGTGAGCGAGCGGCTCCAGGTTTGCTGGGTGACGGGGTCGATGACCCAGACCTCGGTGTTTTGGTCGGCGGGCGGGAAATTGAGGGTGCCGTTATTGGTGAAGCCGTGGAGGCCGTTGGTGCGGCCGGCGACGACGACCCAGTCGTCACCGACCTGGCCGATGGCGTAGGACTGGAGGGCGGGGACGTCGGCGGAGCCCATGTCCTGGACGGCGAGGTTAATGTCGTACGGCAGGTCGCCGTTGACGACGATGGGGCTGACAGTGGGGGTTTGGTCTTGCGCGTAAGCGGGCGCGGCGCAGAGCAGGAAAGCGAGGACAGTTCCGGCGAAGAAGCGGAAGAAGAGCTTTTGCATGGCAGTTCTTGTTAAATGGAAATCAGGGTTACTTAAAGGCAGAAAGCGCGCCAAAATGACGGTCTCGGCGCAAATAAGCCGCAAAGAATCCGGCGAGGAAAACGATCCGTGGCGAAAGTGGTTGGCGCGCAGGCGATTCGGCTTTCGCCTTTGCCTTCGGCGGGGGCGCGGTTAAGTTGGCGCGCATGAGCCAGGAGGGGATGTCCGCCCTGCAAACGGAGAAGAAGCCTTCTTTTCCGATTGGGCCGGCATTGCGCGAATACCTGGTGCGGTGGCAGCGGGAGGAGACGTTGCCGGTGTCGTACAAGGAGCTGACCTCGTTCAGCGAGTCGGCGCCGCTGCTGGATGCGGCGGGGCGGGACACGCTGTGGGAGTCGGTGATTTATCCGCGCGAGGAGATGACGGCGCTGCACCAGGGGTTGAAGGAGATCTACGCGTTGATGCAGGCGGTGGGAAGCGTGGGCGTGATGGAGCATTTGTACGTGGACCGGATCGATTATTGCACGTTCGGGAACAGCCACCCGTTCCGCGTGCGGATCGTCAACGCGTACAACGATAATTTCGACCATTTTTACGTGAAGCGGGCGGATGCCTCGCGGGTGTTTGGGCTGGAGCTGGAGCATTTGCTGTCGCCCAACCGGCTGCATTATTTGACGAGCGGGGACACGCTGGTGGAGGAACACATCGGGGGGATTCCGGGGGACGTTTTCATCGAGCGGTGGCTGAACGACCCGAATGTGTCGTCGGTGCGGCTGGCCAAGGAACTGGTGAAGTTCAACGAGCGGTGCTTTGTGCGTTTGCTGGGGGACATGCGCTCGT
>Ga0182018_10005549_pt1 | contig 10118 bp, 9 predicted proteins | sample 812P2MmetaG_FD_120490 | JGI IMG/M metagenome (GOLD analysis project Ga0182018, IMG submission 120490) | Permafrost microbial communities from Stordalen Mire, Sweden - 812P2M metaG | ecosystem: Environmental > Terrestrial > Soil > Wetlands > Permafrost | place: Sweden: Stordalen | collected... | reverse complement strand
CCGTCTTGTCGACGGTGATGCCGGCGTTGTTCACCAGGTAATCGATGCGGCCAAACTGCTCCATGACTTCTTTGGCGACGCGGTTGCAATCTTCGGCCTGGTCGACGCGTCCTTGATGAATCGAAACCTTTGCGCCCTTCTCTTGCATCGCGCGCGCAAATTTTTCCGCGCTCTCTTTGCCACGGCTATATCCGGCGGCGACCGATGCCCCGCTCAGCGCCAACATTTCCGTGATGGCCGCACCGATACCGCGCGCACCACCCGTCACCAACGCTACACGACCATCCAACACCAGGGCCTCCTTTGCCGTAACTCTTGAGGCAACGGAGCTTCGGCTTATGGTCGCGGTGTCATGCTAGAAGCGCATTGCTAGCCACGCCGCGACGTCGTCGGCCGCAGCAGCCAAGACCGACCCGTGAGTCGCGCCGATATAGGCTTTGAACGCAACCGGCGTGCCCTTGCGCGATAGCCTATCGCGCAGCGCGAGCGTGCTCTCAGGGATGATGAGCCGATCGGCGCCCCCTTGCACCAAGAGCGTGGGGACAGAGATCTGGAAGTTCACCGGGTCATTGGCAAGGAGATCGCCGTAAAGTGCTTCGACGGCGTTTTCGCCTTGTGGCCGAAAGATCGTCCGCGGAACGATCCGCCCCCAATCGGAGTATCGCTCGATCTCGGGAAGACAGCGGCGCTGCAGCTCGGGCATAAGCCGCAACGCCTCCGGTTCGAGCATTTCCGATGGAACGATCCGGGGATCGACCGTCGAGAACCCCTCGATCAAAAGCCCCACGATTGCAAGGCCGTCATTTGGTGTGTCGTTACGCGTCTCGTTGAGTAGCATGTTTTCCGCATACGTAAACGGAGCATAAGACACGGCGCCGATCAGGTCGAGTTCCGGCGCGATTCGCTGCCCGATCGCAGCGGTAGCGAGCGCGGCGTCACCGCCTTCAGAATGCCCCATGACGACCCACTTTCGCCCGATCAGCGGATCGATTTCCCGCGAAGCCCTCACGATATCGGCGACGTCGAATGCCGCCGAAGCCCCCACGAGGTATGGATGAATGCCCGGCGTCCCGTTGCCCTCGTAATCGGTCTGCGCGACTGCATAGCCGCGCGCCACGAAGCCGTCGAGCATCCGCTGTTCGATGTTCGGCTCGAGCGAACGCGAGGGCGCGCACTCGGGCGCGTTGCCGACGGTTCCATGGGCCCAGCTAAGGAATGGCCACCCCTGCGGCGGCGGCACGCCGCGCGGAACGGCAACGGTACCGGAGAGCGCCACGGCCGCGCCGCTGCGAGAGATCGTCTGATAGAGCATGCGGTAGTTTGCCGCCGCCGACGGCAACGCGGCGCCGTCGTTGAAGCGGCGCACCCAAACGACCGACCCCTCGACGTTCGAAGGCAGCGGATTCGGCGGGTTGTAGAATGCATCGCCGGGCGGCCCGGCGGGAATGGTTGCGCAGGCACCGCTCGCGGACGCCGCTGCAAGCAGCAACAGAGCAGGCGCGACAATTCGGCCAAGTCGCATTTTCTACCAAGAGCGCACCTTTTAGCACGCGTGTGACAATCCAGGACCCCGTGCTCGAGAAGCGTAACCCTCAAGTCACTTTTCCCGTTGAGAAAGGATCGAAAGCATGCGCGTATTTTTCGTTTCGATTTGCGCCGTCGCACTTGTGGCATTCATTTCATTTCCGACTGTAGCGAGGGCCGCGGACACGATGCCGACCGGCGAGATGGCCAGCTTCGGCTATTTGCTCGGCGCGCCATGGGCCTGCACGACCCAAGTGCCGGCGATGCCTGGAATGGCTGCGCACACCGATCAGCTGACGGTCACCTTCGACCTCACGCCGCATAACGTGATTCACGACCACGTTGCGGGAGCGGATTACATGGGTGACGACTATTTCGGCTACAGCTCGAAAATGAGCAACTACTGGACCACCAGTGCCGACAACGACGGTTCCTACGGCATCGCAACCTCCGCCGACGGAAAGGCTTTTACCGGCACGATGCACATGGGAATGATGGCGATGGACGTTACGACCACCTACGCAAAATCCGGCGCCAATGGCATCAGCATGACGCAAGTGATATCGGGCGGCGGGCAGCAGGCTACGCTCAACAGCAGTTGCACCCGCTAGCAGCCTAGCCGCCGCGCGAGCGAAATGCGCGTCACGGTAATCGGCGCCTCCGGATTCATCGGTCGTCACCTGAGTGCCGCCCTGCGCGGCCGGGGCGACGAAGTCGTCGAGGCGAGCCTTCGCAACGTGGATGCCGCAACGCAGGCATGCGAAGGCTCCGGCGCAATCGTGCAGCTCGCCGGTGCTCCGGTTATAACGCGATGGACCGCTGGGGCCAAGGACGAGATTCGGCGTTCGCGCGTTGACGCTACGCGCGCGCTCGTGGACGGTCTCTCCCAACTCCGTGCGCGCCCGACGGTCTACGTGAGCGCTTCGGCGGTCGGCTATTACGGCGCGAGCGAGACGGCGACGTTCACCGAGTCCAGTCCACCGGGAAACGATTTCCTCGCCAAAGTCTGCGTCGATTGGGAACGCGAGGCGTCGCGCGCCGGCGAACTCGGGATGCGCGTTGCGTGCATTCGAACTGGGATCGTGCTGGGCCGCGACGGTGGTGCGCTCGCGCGACTCCTTCCCATTTTTAAGGCCGGTCTCGGCGGCATTATCGGGAACGGCAGGCAGTGGAGCTCGTGGATCCATATCGACGACGTCGTCGGGATCTATCTTCTCGCAATCGATCGAGCCGAAGGTGCGCTCGACGCTACTGCGCCCGAGCCGGTCCGCAATGTTGACCTCACGTGGGCACTCGCGTCGGCGGTGCACCGGCCCGCCTTCCTTCCAGCGCCGGCGTTCGCGCTTCACCTGATCTTCGGCGAAGGCGCGAGCGTACTCACGACCGGGCAGCGCGTCCTTCCCGAACGCTCGCTATCGCTCGGATACGAGTTTCGCCATCCACAAATCGGCCCAGCCCTCGCCTCCGCGATGTCGCTCTGAGCGCAACGCTCATCCCGAAGATCGCATCTACACTGTCATATCCGGCGTCTTTTACATCGGGTTTGGCGATAAATTCGACGGTGACGCCGTCACCGGATATCCACCCGGCACCGTGCTCGTGCTTCCCGGAGATACCTGGCATTTCCACTGGGCTAAGTCAGGCGAGTACGTCACGCAAGTTACCGCGATCGGACCGCTCGGCCTCGAATATGCGAACATCGCCGACGATCCGCGCCATGGAGCGGCGGATGTTCCCACCTGACCTACGACGAGGGCCGGGAATCAGATCAGTCGCGCACTAGACGGTTTGCGTCTCGTGGACGCACTCGAAGACGCCCTGGTCCCCTGCTTTCGGTGTGCAGCGTACCTCGACGTGGCGCGAGACGTGATGGTCGTGGACGCAAGCCGACTCCTGGCAGATATTGCCTTCGTCGGCGGGCTTGCACTGTGGGCCCTTATGCTCGTGACTTTCCGTGGTAGTATTCACTTTTGATTCATCCTCCTCAATGTTTATGTCACACAAGTTGCGCCTTTGCGGCGTGATCGTGAAGCGGCCGACGGGGCTTCGGCGGATCGTTAAGCAGTGAGTTCCAGCGCCAGCCGTTCGCAAACGCGTCGATGACGCTGCCGACGTATCGCACGGTGCCTTCGATCGATACATCGGTTGCGCCGGCCATGTGCGGCGTAACGAAGCCGTGCGGTGCGTCCACGAGAGGATCCGAGATCGACGCCGGCTCGTTGCGCAGTACGTCGAGGCCGACGGCGCGGATGCGGCCGCTCTCGAGGGCGGCATTCAACGCCGGCTCGTCGACCAGCGTGCCGCGCGCGACGTTGACGAAGATCGCACCGCGCTTCATCGAAGCGAGCGTCGTCGCATCGATGAGGTTTTCGTTCGCGGGCGTAGCCGGTATACAGAGTACGACGCAATCGGCGCCGGCCATTGCGAGCTTGAGATCGGCGGCCGCGTAGGCGGCGGCATCGTTCGGCGCGTGTTCGGGGTGATCGTCGACGATCGTGAAGTGCACGCCGAACGGGCGCAACCGCGCGACGAGTTCGCGACCGATACCGCCGAATCCAACGATGCAGACGTCCTTGCCGAACAGCGCCTGCGCGGGGCGCTCTAGTTTGACGCTCGGATCGCTTTCCGATTGGAGCGCGAGGCCGAGATCGCGCGACGACGCCATCAACAGGAGGACGGCCCACTCGGCAACGGAGATCGCGTTGCCGGTTTCGCCGGAGGGTGCGAACGAAACCCAGATTCCGAGGGTGCTCGCAGCCTCGACATCGACGCCCTCGTAGCCGGCGCTCGTGGTTTGCACGAGTTCCAGTTGCGGCTGGCTTTCCAGCAGCCTGCGATCGACCTCCCCAGCGCTCAAGAGAATTTGAAAATCGTTTGCCGGAGGCGGCTTGCCTGGATGCCACGTTACGAGTTGGTGATCGGACAAACGGGCGGTCAGATGCTCGAACTCTGACGCTGCGTACGCGCTTTCATCATGCAGAACGGCGATCTTCATCACATCTCTCCCTTACCTGACCCACCCTTCTTACCCTGAAACGCGGGGGAACAGCACGAGCGAGCAGGCTCCCCGCTACCCGAAGCGGCCGCTGATATAATCCTCAGTTCGCCGGTCGCTGGGTTTGGTGAAGAGCTTCGACGTAGCGTCGGCTTCGATCAATCGCCCAACTCCGGTTTCGTCGGCCAGCATGAACGCGGTGACGCTCGAGACGCGCGCCGCCTGCTGCATGTTGTGCGTCACGGCGACAATTGTGAACTCTTTGCAGAGCGACGACATCAGCTCTTCGATGACCGCCGTGGCGATCGGGTCGAGCGACGCCGTCGGCTCGTCCATCAGTAAAACTTCCGGCTGCGCAGCGACGGCACGCGCGATGCAGAGACGCTGCTGCTGCCCGCCCGAGAGGCGCAGCGGGCTGCTGCGCAGTTTGTCCTTCACTTCGTCCCAGAGCGCCGCCGATCGCAGCGCGCGCTCGGCCGCCTCCATCTTCCCTTGGCGATTCAAGCCCTTGGGCGCGCATGAGACCGTGTTATCGAAAATCGAAAGCGTCGGAAAGGGGTTGGGCCGTTGAAAGACCATGCCGATGCGACGCCGGATCGCCATCGGATCGACGTCGTTGGCGTAGATGTCGTGCCCGTCCAGCAACACGCTGCCCTCCACGCGCGCATCGAAGCTAATCTCGTGAATGCGATTGAAGCAGCGCAGGAGCGTGGTCTTCCCGCACCCTGACGGGCCGATCAACGCCGTGACCGCCTTGCGGCGAAACGCAATCGTAACCTCGGCGATGGCTTGACGAGTGCCGTAGTAGGCCCCCAGGTCTTGCGTCGCTAAGAGCTCGCCGGCAACGACGGCGGTCATGCTTCGAGCCCCCGCATCGCGCGACGCAGCATCAGCCGCGCGCCAAGACTGAGCACGAAGACCGCTCCGATCAGCAACAACGCGCCGCCCCATGCCTGTGCCTGCCAGCTCGGATACGGCGAAATGGCGTATGTAAAGACTTGCAGCGCGAGCACCGCCATCGGCCTATTCGGATTGCTCTCCCAAAACTGACTCCCGAATGCGGTGAAGAGCAGCGGTGCGGTTTCGCCGATCACGCGCGCGATTGCTAAGAGCAATGCGGTGATGATCGCCGGCATCGCAGTCGGGATCACGATCCTCACCGTTGCCCGAAAGTTCGACATTCCCAGCGCGAGCGCGCCTTCGCGCACGGTCTGGGGCACCGAGCGAATCGCCTGCTCCGACGTTCTCACGAGCAGCGGCAGCATGAGCATCATGAAGGCAAACGAGGCAGAGAAGGCCGAAAAATGTTTGAGCGGTGCTACGAGCACGGCGTACGCGAACAAACCGATCGCGATGCTCGGTACGCCGGAGAGTACGTCGGAAAGAAAGCGCAGCGCCTCCGGAATCGGTCCGCGCCCAAAGAGCGAGAGATAAATGGCGGTCAGCAGCCCGATGGGAACCGCCATGACGATTGCGATGCCGAGGATGATGAACGTTCCAAGGATCCCGTTTCCGACGCCGCCGCCCGGCACGCCGACCGGATGCGGAAGCTGCGTGAGAAAATCGCGATTGAGCGCACCCGCGCCTTGCACGATGACGTAACACAGGATCACCAGCAGCGATGCCGCTCCGATCATGGCACATACTAGCGCCAGCCCAACTCCCACGCCGCCGACGATGCGGCGCCGGGCGAGGTTGCGGTGCTTAAACGCGCTCTGAGCCACGAACGCTCCAAATCATGAATCGTGCCAGCGCGTTGACCGCCATGCTCACCAAGAAAAGAATCAAGCCCAGCTCGATGAGCGCGCTCGTGTAGATGCTGGTCGTGGCTTCGGTGAACTCGTTGGCGATCACGCTGGCCAACGTATACGACGGTGCGAAGAGCGAGGCCGAGATCTCCGGCCGGTTACCGATCACCATCGTCACCGCGATCGTTTCGCCCAGCGCGCGTCCGAGTGCAAGCACGCAGGCCCCGAAGACGCCGACGCGCGCGGCGGGCAGCACCACGCGTATCGCGGTTTCCCACTTTGTCGAACCCAACGCCATCGACGCCTCGCGCAAATCGCGTGGGATTGCGACGAGGACGTCGCGCGAGATGGCGGTCACGGTCGGCACGATCATCAGCGCCAAGATGATTCCGCCCGTTAGCAGGCCGACGCCGTAGATGGGCCCCGAAAAGAGCGGCATCCAGCCGAGTACGTGCTGCAGCGCCGGCCCGATCGTGGTTCGCATGAACGGCGCGAGCACGAAGAGACCCCATAAACCGTACACGACGCTGGGCACCGCTGCCAGCAGCTCGATCAAGAACGAAAGCGGCTGCCCGAGCCACCGCGGCGCGAAATCGGCGAGAAAGACGGCCGCCATGATCCCGATGAATGCCGCCAGGACGATCGCGATCAGCGACGTCATGACGGTGCCGAAGATCATCGGCAGCGCGCCGAACTTACTGGTTATCGGATCCCAAGAACTCTTCCAGATGAACGACGGCCCGAATGCGACGATTGACGGCCACGACCCGAGCACGAGCTCGACGAAGAGGCCGACGATCAACAGCGCAAACAGAATACTCCCGCCGTAGACGACCGCGGCGAAGCCACGGTCGGCAGGGCTGACGAACCGAGCGACGCGCCGAAACTGCGGCCCGACCGTCAAGGATTACCGCTGCATCTGCCGGAGTGTCGCCGCCGCCGCACCTTGCACGTTACGAGGCAGCGGAACGTAATCAACCGACTTGGCATTCTCCTGTCCTTGCGAACCGACTAGCCACGAAAGCACGTTATAGAGTTCCTTGGCTCTGGCTTCCGGTTTCTTGTAGACGACGACCCAGGAGTATCCCGAAATCGGATAGCCGCCGGCCGCGGACGAATCGACAATCGAAAAGTTCGTCGCGCTGACCTCCGGCTTCGACGCCGCTGCCGCAGCGACGGTCTCCGGCGTGCAGTCTATCCACTTGCCGGCTTTGTTCTCCAGCGTCGCTGCTTGCATATGATTCTCCACTACGTAGGCCATTTCGACGTAGCCGATCGCGCCAGGCGTGCTCTTCACTTGTCCCGCAACGCCTTCGGTGCCCTTCGCGCCTACGGAGCTCGGCGCCGGCCACGACACGCTCTTACCGGTGCCGACTTTGCTCTTCCACTCGGCCGAAACGTGGCTGAGGAAATCCGTGAAAATATAGCTCGTGCCCGAGCCGTCGGAGCGGTGCACGACGATGATTGCCATGTCGGGAAGATTCACGCTCTTATTGAGCTTGGCGATCTGCGGGTCGTTCCACTTCAGGATCGTGCCGAGGTAGATGTCGGCAAGCACGGCGCGCGTCAAACGGATCGGCGCGCTAACGCCGGGCAGGTTGTAGGCAATCGCCGCCCCGCCCAAGGTGACCGGTATTTGGAGGACCGGCCCTGGTGCCCGCGCGAGCTCCCCCGCGTTCATCGGAACGTCGGTGGCTCCGAAATCCACGTTGCGCGCGGTGAACTGCGCGATGCCGCCGCCGCTGCCGATCGATTGGTAGTTGACCGTAATGTCCGGGTTCTTCTGATTATAGATGTAGAAGGCTTTGGAAAAGAACGGGTAGTCGAAGCTCGATCCAGCCCCGGTGAGCTGCGTGGCAGCGGCGGCTGGAAGGGTCATTGCCGCCACAACGGCCAGCGAGCAGCAGCAACGACGCAACGAACGTATCACAGAGAAACTCCTTATTCGGTAGCAAACTGTGGCCTTCAACCTGGAGCCGAAGGCTCGTTCTAGTTGTAATGCAATCCGATTAACGTGACGTTAAGGCAGCCGGCGAAGGATGACGGGCTTGCCGCGCCGACGAAGGACGGGCCCCCATGGTTGACGATTCCAGGCCTTCGCTTGCCGAACTGCGGCATACCGCGGCCCACGTCCTCGCTTATGCCGTCCAAGACCTTTTTCCCGAGGCGAAGCCCACGATCGGGCCGGCAATCGAGAACGGCTTCTACTACGATTTCGACCGGGCCGAGCCGTTTACGCCCGACGATCTCGAACGCCTCGAACGCCGGATGGCCGAGATCGTCGCGGCGGATTATCCGATGACGGGGCGGGAGGTCACGCGCGACGGCGCGATCGCCGAGTTCGCCGCCAATCCGTACAAGGTCGAGATGGCGCGCGAGATTCCCGAGAACCAGCCGATCACGCTCTACACCATCGGCGAGTTTACGGATCTCTGCCGCGGCGGCCATGCGCAATCCACCGGCGGAATCGGCGCGTTTAAGCTGACGAATGTGGCCGGATCCTATTGGCGCGGGGACGAGCACAAGCCGATGCTGCAACGCATCTACGGCACGGCGTGGTACGACCGCGAGGAGCTCGAAGCGTATCTGGCGCGTCTCGAGGAGGCGCGACGACGCGATCATCGCAAGCTCGGCGCCGAGCTCGATCTCTTCTCCATTGAGGAGCAGGCCGGTGGTGGGCTCGTCTTCTGGCACCCCAAGGGCGCGATCGTCCGCGGAATCATCGAGAACTTCATTCGCGAGGGGCTGCGCGAGCGCGGCTATCAGCCGGTCGTGACGCCGCACATCGCGCACGAGCGTCTCTACGAAATCTCAGGTCACCTTGATAACTTCGGCGAGAACATGTTCGGCCCGCTCGAGGTGGAAGGGCAGCGCTTTCGGCTCAAGCCGATGAACTGCCCCGGCCACATCCTCATTTACAAGGACCGGTTGCGCAGCTATCGGGAACTTCCGCTGCGATTCTCGGAGTTCGGGACGGTCTATCGCTTCGAACGCTCGGGGGTGTTGCACGGCCTCAACCGGGTCCGTGGCTTCACCCAAGACGATGCCCACCTCTTCTGCATGCCCGATCAGCTCCAGCACGAGTTCGAGCAAACGCTCGACGAGGCGCTTCGGCTCATGAAGGCGTTTGATTTTGTCGATTTTCAATACGTGCTCTCTACTCGAGCGCCGGAGGATCGCGGCGAGACCGACGCCGTCGCCGAAGCGGCGATTAGAAATGCGTTAGAACGCAGCGGCCTTCCCTTCGATGTCGATGAGGGCGGCGGCGCTTTCTACGGCCCCAAACTCGACATCAACGTGCGCGATGCGATCGGACGCCCGTGGCAGCTCGGAACCGTGCAGGTCGACTTCATTCTGCCTGCTCGCTTTGAGTTGAAATATCGAGCTGCCGACGGTCAGGACCACCGGCCGGTCATGATTCATCGCGCCCTGGCGGGATCGCTCGAGCGCTTTTTCGGCATTCTCATCGAGCATTACGGGGGCGCCTTTCCGGCATGGTTGGCGCCGGTTCAAGCAGTCGTCACCCCCATCTCCGAGCACGAAATGGGGTACGCTCGTGAGGTGGTCAACCGGCTCGAGAAAGCGGGCTTTCGGGCCCAGCTCGACGAATCGAACGAAAAGCTCGGCTACAAGATTCGGCACTGGAAGACTCAGAAGGTGCCGTACATCTTGGTCGCCGGAAAACGAGAAGTCGAGGACGGTACCGTCAATATCAATCAACGCGGTATCGAAGAGAAACGAACTGTTTCGATCGACTCTTTCGTTGAGGAATTAGAGACCGTAGTCGAGGCGAGACGATGAAAAGAATGAAATGCGACGCTCGCGCCGTTTTTGCGGCGCTCGCTCTAGTT
>Ga0182018_10005548_pt1 | contig 10118 bp, 9 predicted proteins | sample 812P2MmetaG_FD_120490 | JGI IMG/M metagenome (GOLD analysis project Ga0182018, IMG submission 120490) | Permafrost microbial communities from Stordalen Mire, Sweden - 812P2M metaG | ecosystem: Environmental > Terrestrial > Soil > Wetlands > Permafrost | place: Sweden: Stordalen | collected... | reverse complement strand
GAGCGGGATACGGTGGGGCTGCTGATGGTGTTCGCGCCTGCGCCTTTCAATTTTGATGAGGGCGACGTGGCGGTGGCGGAAAGTCTGGCGCACACGGTGATCCGGAGCATGCGGCAGGCGGAGACGGGTTAGCTTGAGGTTCGTCACCGGACGCGGCACTCGAAAGTCAAAATCCCCACCCCTTCGACTTCGCTCAGGGCAGGCTCTCACCGCTTGAGTGCGGTGGAGATTTCTGGTGTGGGAACGCGGCAAGGATGGGGCACCTGCGGCTGATTCGCTGCTGGCGAACAGCGGATTCCCTTCGGCTTCGCTCAGGGCAGGCTCTCCTGTCTCGCTTCGCTCGCGCGTCGGAATGACAACGGGTGTGGGGTCGGTTATGGCTACTTTTGAGGAGTCTACTTTCGTGGGTATGAGGGCTTCCTGGATTGGCACAATTTTGTTGACTGTGATGGGTTCGGGTGAAATCATTTTGATATAGCTGAATTGGCTGATTGAGCCCCTTCCGACCGGTGGTCGGAGGGGGCTTTTGCGTTTGGGGGTGTGGTGGCGGATAAACAAAAAGCCGGTTCCTCACCGGGCCTTCGGCCCGATTCGGAATGACATCCCTTGGAGACAATGGGTTATGGCGGGCAGACCTAAAGGAGTGGGTGGTTATGGGTGAGGATTTGGTGGCGGGTGAGGCAGTGGGGATTGGGGAAGTGATTTCGTTGTGGGCGGAGGCGGAATCAGGATCGGGGTCAAAATCAACGGCAAAGGCAACGGCAACGGCAAAGGCAACGGCAAAGGCAACGGACAGGAGTGTCCGTTCCACACAAGCAAGTTCCACACAAGCGAGTTCCACACCGGGGCTTACTTGCAAGCAACTTGGGGAGATTGCGGAGGCGGAGTTTATTGCCAAGGCGGTGGGGATGGGGTTTGTGGTGGCGAAGCCTTGGGGAGATAGCGAGCCTTATGACTTTATTGTTAATCCGAAGAAGAGTTTTCATTTCTGGAGGGTGCAGGTGAAGTCGGCGCATGTGGTGGGAGCGGATGGAGGGTGCAGCTTTCGGGCGCACGATCATGCGCAGCGGTCGTATAGCGCGGAGAATATTGATGCGCTGGTGGCGTATGCGCGTCCGATGAATGCGTGGTATGTGATGCCGGTGAGGGTGGTGGAGGAGTTGAAGTCGTTGATGCTGTATCCGGATAGCAAGAAGAAGCGGTCGAGGTTTGAGAAGTGGGGAGAGGGGTGGGAGATTTTGCGGAAGGCGGTGAGGAGAGCGAGGAGGAAATAAAGGCGGCGGGAGGCGAGAAAAGGCGCAGCCGGCTCGGGGTTCGCGGTGGTTCTAAAGGAAGTCAATACTTTAATCTTTGACGATGCGCGGCAGAGGCTGGGCCAAGCGTGGGAATCAATTTGGTTTGAGTCGCAGGCCGTCTACCCTAGCGATCCTTTCGGTGCCTGGTATTCCGAGTAACTCTCCATACTGTCCAGTCTTCTTGCCGGCTTCAATCCATTGGTCGATTTGTTTTTCTGCTTCCGAGTTTGCGCTTAGAAGCGAGATAGCGAACCTATCAGTAGCGCCGTCCTCATATACCGTGTTTTGCCAGGTTCCGTCTGCCAACACATGAATCTCCCGCTCCTTCGGCCAGATATGATTGTTAACCTCAACTGCCAACCAAAGGTGCGTTTCCGGCCCGACTCCGGTAGCTCTCCCCTTACATACGAATGTTCTCCGAGTAACAGTCTCGGCTGGCCTAGGTTCCTCGATGCTCGCATTTAGCATCGACGCTGGAGGCGGGATAACAAGAGCTGCACTAAATAATACGGCGGCCAGTAACCCCACTGTGAACACCGGTATCCAAATGAGATAGTTGGGCGCAGGGCTACGATCAAACCACCTTCGCAGACCTAAAGTGCCCAAGGTCCCGGCTCCAACGAAAAGCCTGTTCCAAAAATTCGAGACCGCACTGACAAGCCAACCCGGTATGTTTTGAAATGGTTGAGCTCCTCGAACCGCTGAGAACGAAAGAATAAGAACTGTTAACGCAACCGATGCGAATAAAATGAAAATCGCGTCAAGCGGAGTGGGATTGGTTCTGGTGGAAGATCGCTGGTCGGCGTTCGGCTCAGGGCTCGGCGATCCCATCGGGGCCTCCGCTCATCATTGGTACTTCAGTTCGGTTTACGTGCTGCGAGCATATTTCCCGGCGCAAAATGATACCATCACCGCGGTCTTTTCCGCTTTCGAGCGGTGTTCGAGTCAAGTATAGATCGGGGCTGCGTTCCAGGTAGCAGGAAGTCAAAATCCCCGCCCTTGCCGCAAGAGATGCGGGCTGGGCCATTTTTGCGACACCACGACCGAGGCTGCTGCCGGCGAAGAACGTGCCTCGCTTCGGAACATTGTTTAGAATTAAACGTACAATCAGACGAGGGCCTTCTCAGTTTTTGTGTGTTGGTTCGTTCGCCGTCCCGAAGGTGTGCGCTTATGAGACTTATACGACCTGCAATCCTCGCGCTGCTCCTCGCCGGAGCTTTCTTCTACTTCACTACCTGGCGTTCGAATGCGAAGATGGCGGGCGCGAGTCCGGTGAGCTGGTTCAGCCGTCCCGCGGAGGTGGAGATCACCGAGGCCTCGGGCAGCGAGGGTCTCGACGGCGAAGAGCAGAACAATATCAGCATCTACCGCAAGAATATTCCGTCGGTGGTGAACGTCACGTCGCGAGCCATGTCCTTCGACTTTTTCTATGGGATGGTGCCGCAGGAGGGCCAGGGCTCGGGCTTTGTCATCGATAAGGATGGCCACATCCTCACCAACTATCACGTCATCGCTGATGCGCGGCAGGTGGAAGTGACCATGCACAACCGCAAGAAGTATAAAGCAACGGTTGTGGGCACCGACCCGGCGCACGATTTGGCCGTGATCCAGATCAAAGCGCCGGATCTGGTTCCCTCGGTGCTCGGCGACTCGCGCAACTTGCAGGTAGGGCAGAAGGTTTATGCCATCGGCAATCCTTTCGGGCTGGCGGGGACGATGACCCGCGGCATTGTGAGCTCGATCCGACCGGTGCGCGAACCCAATGGCGCCACCATTGACGATGCGATTCAGACTGATGCAGCCATCAACCCCGGGAACTCGGGCGGTCCGCTGATGAACTGGCACGGAGAAGTGATTGGCATCAACACCATGATTCTTTCGAACGTTGGGCAGAATGCAGGCATCGGCTTCGCGATTCCGATCAATACCGCGAAGGCCGTGCTCAACGATCTGATGACTCTGGGCCGGGTGCGCCGGCCGGCTCTGGGCGTGCGCACCATTCCCATCAGCGCGGAACTGGCCGATGAAATGGGCTTGCCCGTGGACTACGGTGTGCTCATTGTGCAGGTCACTCCCGGCGGTTCGGCGGATTTGGCCGGACTGCGCGGTGGCACTGAGCGCGCCTATCTGGGCAATATCCCCATCATGCTGGGCGGCGACTTGATCGTGGCCATCGACGGCGAAAAAGTCGAAGACGAGCAGGATCTGGCGCAGATGATGAACAACCACCGTGCCGGAGACACGGTGAAGATGACGATCTACCGCAACAAGAAAAAGCTGGATGTGAGCGTGGCGCTGGGCGAAGCCAGAGAGCAGGTTTGAGAGGCTGCTGTCAGCCATCAGCTTTCAGCTACGGACCCTCGGCAGCGCGTTGTGCTCGCGAGCGCTGACGGTTCTTCCTTGAAATCCTTGGCGCGAACGAAGTATGATGTTGTCCTGCCTATGACTGCTGTTCTTTAATCTGCCAGCTGAAACTTTGAGCGAAGATGCGCCGAGGCGCGCGCGTTTCGTTCTGTCTCGTCATTGTTCCTCAACAAAGTTTTCTTAATCCAGAAAGGATTATTCCCATGCAATTCGTGGATAAGGCATTGGCGCGCCGATTTGAGGCGTGCGAAGAGATGCCGCAGGTGTTGTACGCGCGGGCGTTTCAGAAGACGCGCCCTGAGATTGGAGCCGCGGAGAAAGAGATCTGTGGCGGGCACATGGTGTTTGCCGGCCTGGGATCGCCCATCGGCAGGGCAACTGGAGTGGGTCTTGACCGGCCGTTTACGGCGGAGGTTGTCGATCGCGTGGAAGAGTTCTACCGTTCGCACAACGCACCGTCGCAGGTGGATTTGTGTCCGCTGCACGATCCGGCTGTGTTTGAGATGTTCAAGGAGCGCGGCTACGGGATCGCGGAGCTCAACAATGTGCTGTACCAGAAGCTGGATCTGAACGAGGAGTTTCCTGCGGCACCGGCGGGTTGCGAAATCCGTCGCGGCAGGCGGGAAGAAGCAGGAGAGTCCGGTGCGATCGTAGAACGCGCGTTCTTTCCCGAGGGCGCGCCCGAGGCATTTCGCGGACTGATAGAACCCTTGTACCAGATGGAGGGTGCGCTGGCCTTTGTAGCCTCTGTCGAGGGGAAAATGGCGGCGTGTGGCACGGGGCTGAATATTCCGGAGCATCGTATCTTCGCGCTGGGTGGAGCAGGAACGCTGCTTGAGTTTCGCGGCCGCGGGCTGCAGACGGCGCTGCTTCGCGCTCGCATGGCGGCCGCGGCTGCGGCCGGATGCGAGTACGCGGTGGTGGTCACGCAGGGCGGCAGCACCTCGCAGCGGAACTGCGAGCGGCTTGGATTTCGCGTGGCGTACAGCAAGGTGACGGTGGTCAAGGATCTGAGTTCTCCTGCATAAAGCGACACGCGAGAAGTCAAAGGGGCGTAAAATGAAGTGATGGCTTTCAAGGTCTTCCTGATTTCCGGTACAGACCCGAGCGAGCAAGTTGCTGCATGGCGTCTCCAGACACTTGCAACGTCCTACGGGATGCACGTTTCCGTACCGAATCGTAACGGGTTCATTGGGGAGGTGATCGACCGAGTTCGCCAGGCCATCGATCAGTCCGACTGCATTCTTGCCATCATAACAGGCAGTATCGGGCCAGCTGTTGCGGCGGAATTGAACTATGCGCTAGAGCGCCACAAGCTCATCGTTCCCGTCGTGCGGGAGGGCATTGCGCTTCCCGCAGCCTTTGCGGATCTTCCAGTATTCCAGTTCTCTCCCTGGAACAGCGGTGACGTCGAAATGAGAGTTGTCGAGTTTCTGAAGCAACAAGAGTTGAGCAAGGAAACCGTGCAATCAATGGCAGCATTCGTCCTGGCTGGGCTTGGGGTCTTCCTGTTCGCCGCTCTCGCTGAAAAGTAATGCGGATTGCGATCATCGACAGCTCTTGTTGAATTGTCTTCCACCTTAATCTCGCCTCGAAGCTGGCGCTTTACTTCGATGTCATTTATGTGCCTCGTACTGTCCAGATTGAATTCAATAGGAAGCATCGTTCTCGATATCGCCTGAACAAGCTGTTTGAAGCCGGTGTCTTCCAGAAATGCATGTACAAGGACGAAACGAACTTTCGACTGTTGACCGCAGAGCTTGATGCTGGTGAGGCCGAGGGATTGGTACAGGCTCAAGAACGAGGAGCGGAGTTTTTCCTCGTCGACGAGAGAAAGGCTCGGCAGATTGGGGCGAGACAAGGCTTAACTTTATACGGCACGATGCGACTGTTAGCACGGTTTTGCCTAGAGGGATACGCGGAGGACATATGGGTTCTAGTGAGGAGGCTGCGGAGGGAGCGCGGTTTTCGAGTTGGCGATGAGGTTGTCAGGAAGGCAATCGCGTCCGCCGAAATGCCAATCGGAAGATTCTCAGACAGGCAGGAGAGTCCATGAGTGTCGATTCCATCCGCGATTACTGTTTGTCTTTTCCACGCGCGACCGAGAACCTGCAGTGGGGCGACGATCTTTGCTTCAAGATCGGCAGCAAGATTTTCACGATCGTCGGCTTGGACAATCCCCGGCTTTGTTTCAAGTGCACGCCCGCGGCGTTTGCCGAACTGATCGAGCGCGAGGACATTCATCCGGCACCCTATGTTGGGCGCTACAAGTGGGTGATGCTGGATCGGCTGGACGCGGTGGGGTGGGATGAGTTGCAGGAGTTGATCCGGCGGTCGTATGAGATGGTGGCGGCGAAGGCGCCGAAGGGGAAAAAGTCTGGGAAGAGGAAACCCCGGTCAAAGTCCGGCGACCGGAAGAAGGCGAAGAGGGGTTGAAGGTCGGCTGCGTGGATAGAGTTGGCGGGCAAGAGTGCCCGCCCCACACGAGCAACTGACACACGAGCGATCCTGATTTGACTCTGCTTGCTGCAGTCGGCTAGCCTCAAGAGTCCGCCCATACCTGGACACGTTCGACCTTCATGCGATCCCGATACAAAATATTGATTTTGCTGCTGATGGCGGCTGCGGCGATATACGGCCCGCTCAAGGGGTTCGGCTCCGTGGAGCCGGTGCATGCGCAGCACGGAATCGTGGTGAGCAGTCATGAGTTGGCCTCGCGGGCCGGTGTTGAGATGATGCAGGCGGGCGGCAACGCGGTGGATGCCGCCGTGGCTACGGGATTCGCGCTGGCGGTGGTGCATCCCGCGGCGGGGAATCTGGGCGGTGGCGGATTCATGTTGGTCCGAATGGCCGATGGCAAGGCGCACTTTCTCGATTACCGGGAGAAGGCTCCGGCGGCGGCCACGCGGGACATGTATCTAAATGCGCAGGGCAACGTGATCGAAGGCGCCAGCGAGATTGGATACAAGGCGATCGGCGTGCCGGGATCGGTTGCGGGCATGGTTTATGCCGAACAGAAATACGGCAAGCTGACGCTCAAGCGAGTGATGGCTCCGGCGATCCGGCTGGCGCGCGAGGGGTATGCGCTGACCTGGGGCGAGGCGCGAGATCTGCAACGCGACAAATATCTGGCCGAGTTTGCCGAGTCGAGGCGAATCTTTCAGCGCGACGGCAACTACTATCAGCCGGGCGAGATTTTCCGCCAGCCCGAACTGGCGCGGACCCTGGAGCGGATTGCCGCGAAGTCCGACGACTTTTATCACGGTACTCTGGCGCGTGAACTGGCAGCGGCGATGCAGAAGGGCGGCGGACTGATTACGGCGGATGATCTGGCGCACTATGAAGTAAAAGAACGCGAGCCGATTCGCGGGACCTATCGCGGGGACGAAATCATCAGCGCGCCGCCACCGTCCTCCGGCGGGACGGTTCTGATTGAATCCTTAAACATTCTGGAAGGATACGATCTTGCTAAACTGGGAGACCGGTCGGCACAGTCCATTCATTACACGACGGAGGCATTCCGGCGGGCGTTTTTCGATCGGGCGGAATTCCTGGGAGATCCGGACTTCTCGAAGATTCCGGTTGCGCAACTAATAGACAAGAAATACGCTGCCGCCTGGCGGGATTCGATTGATGCGAACCAGGCCAGCGCGAGTAAAGAGCTGAAGCGGCCCGCAATTTTCAGCGAGCTTGAGCAATATGCCGCCGCTCATCCGCAGCCGCTGGCGAATCATGAGTCGTCCCACACCACGCACTACTCGGTGGTGGATGCGGAGGGAAATGCGGTCGCGGTCACGACCACGATCAATGACTGGTTCGGATCGCGGGTGACGGCAGAGGGCCTGGGGTTCTTGATGAACGACGAGATGGACGACTTCTCGGCCAAGCCGGGCGTGCCGAATTCCGACGGATTGATTCAAGGCGATGCGAATTCCATTGGTCCGGGAAAGCGGCCGCTGTCCTCGATGACTCCGACTCTCGTTGTGCGTAACGGCAAGATTGTGCTGGTGCTGGGTTCGCCGGGCAGCTCGAAAATCATCACGACGGTGGCGAATGTTCTGATGGGCGTGGTTGATTACGGAATGAACATCCAGGAGGCGGTGAATGCACCGCGCTTTCACAATCAGTGGCTGCCGGATGTGTTGAACGTCGAGCAATGGTTTTCGCCGGATACGGTGCAGGCGCTTGAGAAGATGGGATACGACGTGCAGTTCGGGTTGCACGACGGCGCGCAAGTATTTCCTTACTGGAGCGAGGCGGAGTGCATCGCGATCGACTCGAAGACCGGCGAACGGCTGGGCGCCAGCGACGGCAGGAGCAACGGAAAGGCAGTGGGATACTAAAGCATTGTTGATTGATGAACCTTGATTGGGAATCAAACGCCGCCGGGTTTCGCGGTTTAATCAACGATCGGCAATCAGCAATCATCAATCGACAATTTCTAATAAGGATCGGGCATGTTAAGAGCGGTATCAACCTATTTGTACGTGAAGGAACGGCTGCATCCCGGAATTCTGGATGGACTGGTTCGTAGCGGAGTGCAGGCGATTGAGGTCTTTGCGGCACGGCAGCATCTTGACTATGCCAACCGCAAGGCCCACGTCAAGGAAATTGCCGAGTGGTTTCGGGGGAGTGGAGTTCCTCTGAGCTCTGTGCACTCGCCGCTCTACGCCGATTACGAGTGGGGCCGCGCGGGCGCGCCGCCGGTGAACCTGGCGTCCACGGATCGCGCGGGACTGGTGGAGGCGATGGATGAAGTGAAGCGGGCGCTGGAGATTGCGGAGCAGATTCCGTTTCGTTTTCTGATTCAGCATTTGGGGCTGCCCAATGAAAGCTTCAGCGAGAAGAAGTTCGAATCGGCGATGACCTCGATCGAGCACTTGCGCGCGTTTGCCAAGCCGCTGGGCGTGCGCATCCTGCTGGAAAATATTCCCAACGAACTTTCCACGCCGGAAAGATTGATGGAGATGATTCACACTGCCCACTTTGACGACGTGGGAATCTGCTTCGACTTCGGCCACGCTCACATCATGGGCTCGGTGCACGAGGCTTTTGAGATGGTGCGAAAGCAGGTTTGCTCGACGCATGTTCACGACAATGCCAAAGTCCAGGATTCACACCTGTGGCCGGGACAGGGAACGATTGATTGGAAAGAAGCCATGGAACTGCTGCGCTCCGCGCCGCAAACGCCGCCCCTGATGCTGGAACTGGCGGAAGACGAGAAGGTGAATCCTCTGGAAAAGCTGGGGGAGGCGTTCGAAAAGCTCGAAGGAGCTTAGGAATTTGGTAATTGAGTAATTTTGTAATTGGGCAATTTGAAAACCGTAGAGCGTAATTGGTTTTGGATTACCAAATTACCCGATTACGAAATTACAAATCACACTTATGTCCTCGCCTATTACTACCATTGCGGAAATCGGGAAGCACGAGGGGCAGTTGGTCACGCTGCGTGGGTGGCTCTATAACCTGCGCGAAAGCGGGAAGCTGCTGTTTCCGCAGTTTCGCGACGGCTCGGGTGTGATTCAAGGTGTGGTACCGAAGAATGCGGTTACGCCTGAAGTGTTTGAGGCGATCAAGACGCTAACGCAGGAGTCGAGCGTGATCGTGGAAGGCAAAGTTCGCGCCGATAAGCGCGCGCCCGGCGGCTACGAACTTGATGTGGTCAACGTGCAGGTGGTGCAGCGCGTCGCGGAGTCCGATCCCTACCCCATCACGCCCAAGGAACATGGAGTAGAGTTCCTGATGGAGCACCGGCATCTTTGGGTGCGGTCGCAGCGGCAGGCTTCGATTCTGCGGGTGCGGGCGGAGATCATTAAAGCAGTGCGCGATTTTTTCGACGAGCGCGGCTTCACGCTGACCGATCCGCCGATACTTACTCCGGCGGCTTGCGAAGGCACGAGCACGCTTTTCCCCGTCGATTATTTCGACGAGCAGGCATACCTCACGCAGTCGGGGCAGCTTTACATCGAAGCCACGGCGATGGCGCTGGGCAAGGTTTATTCGTTCGGTCCGACGTTTCGCGCGGAGAAATCGAAGACGCGCCGTCACCTCACCGAGTTCTGGATGGTCGAGCCCGAAGTTGCCTACGCCGAACTCAACGACCTGATGGATCTGGCCGAGGGACTGATCAGCTTCGTCGTGAAACGCTGCTTAGAGAAGCGGCGGGTGGACCTGCAGGTAATTGGGCGCGACATTTCCAAGCTCGAAAAAATTGAGGCGCCCTTCCCGCGCATCAGTTATGACGATGCGGTTAAGAATCTGCAGGAAGGTCACGCGAAAGGCGCGCTGGAAGCGAAATTCGAGTGGGGCGGCGACTTGGGCTCGCCCGATGAAACCTATCTCTCCGCGCAGTTCGACAAGCCGGTGATGGTGCATCGGTATCCGGCGAAGGTGAAAGCGTTCTACATGGAACCGGACCCGCAACGTCCTGAGTTAGCGTTGTGCGTGGATGTGCTGGCG
>Ga0182018_10005547_pt1 | contig 10119 bp, 4 predicted proteins | sample 812P2MmetaG_FD_120490 | JGI IMG/M metagenome (GOLD analysis project Ga0182018, IMG submission 120490) | Permafrost microbial communities from Stordalen Mire, Sweden - 812P2M metaG | ecosystem: Environmental > Terrestrial > Soil > Wetlands > Permafrost | place: Sweden: Stordalen | collected... | reverse complement strand
TCCCGATCGCCATCGTCGATGGCCGCGCCGGTCTGCCCGCTGCTTTTCGCCTGGGCGCGGAACTGATTCTTACCAAACCAGTCGCGAAAGACCAGGCCCGGACCACGATTCGCACCGCCATCAGCCGGGTGCGAAAAGACGTCCCGACAAGCGAGAGCGTTCCCGTACAGTCGGCGAGTCCGGCCATGGTCAGCGCGGATATGGCCAGCGCCAGCATACTCGAAGAACGCGCCCTGGCAGCCGCAGCAGGCGTTTCTTCACAAATGACAAGCTTTGCGGAACCCGCTCCAAGCTTTGTTCCAACCTCCGTTCCAAACGCTGCTTCCGAAATGCTCACCGCGTCAACCCCACCGTCGAAGACGCGTTCCGCTGCAGATGAAGATGAAATCGATGTCGCACCAGCAAGCCCAAAGTTGATTGCGCAGTCCGCATCTTTTGCAGCACCCTCGTTGCCGGAGTCGTCTGCGGCTCCTGCCGTTTCGGAAAATCTCAAATCGAAGCCTCCACTAAAACCCTCCGACGATCCAGTGCTCGCCGAACTGGAGAGGAAGGAACTGGAAGAATCGCAACCGGCCAAATCGCAACCGGAAATCTCGGGTCCAGCCCAATCGGCACCGAAGGCACCCGCAACCAAAGCGGGCGCCGCAGTCTTTTCGTCTCGCCAGCAAGGCCGAAACAAAACAAGCAGTCTGCTGGCCGCGCTCCTAATGCTCACGCTAGCCGGCGGCGGCTTCTATGCCGCGTGGATGTACCAGCCCGGGTTCCGAGCTATCGCCCAATCGCAGATTGATCGCTTGCTGATCCTCGCCGGAATGGCGCTGCCGCCGATTCCGGCATCAAGTCTCGCGAAACCTTCGACGCACGCTTCTCCGGCCACATCTGCGTTCCCCGCATCGGGATCGCTGGCCCATCCGACTGAGATTCAATCGGCACGCCAAGATTCCACGACAAGGTCGACAACAGGTTCAGCGGCAATGTCCGCCGCTGCGTCTGCTCCTGTCCAGCCCTCGCCTGCGCCCGGCGCAGCAGCGGTGCCGCCACCTTCCGGCGCCACGAACCCGGCGGCACCTCTTGTCGCCAAGCCTGAGGTCCACCAGCCCAGCGCCGCGGGAAAAGACACCACCGCAACTCCGTCCAACACCGAACTGCCCGGCGAAAGCAGCGTCATCATTCTCTCTGCCAAGGCTGCCGAACAACGCCTGGCTCAAAGTATGCCGCCGAAATACCCCGTCGAAGCGCGCCCAGAAGCAGCGGAAGGAACGGTTGTTCTGAAGGAGGTCGTTGATGAGAACGGCAAGGTTGAGGGCGTGCGACTGGTAGATGGAAACGCCACGCTGGCAACCGCCGCCATCAAAGCCGTCAAGCAGTGGCGCTATCGGCCATACCTCCACGACGGAAAGGCTCAGCCTTTCCAGACCGTCGTGATCATCGATTTTCAGCGCCCGTGACCGCGAAAGAGTGTCAGAACGTCGTTAGTCGTTAGTCGTTAGCCGGTCGGCGACCTGCTATCTAGCCGAGCCGCGAACGACTCTCGACCATTGTCCATCGTCCCTCAGCTCAATTACCCACGTAACTTGCTGGTACCCACATCATTACCTAGGATGGCCTCATCATGGGTTACCAAGCTCTACTGTTCTCTCCCGATGAAAAACTGGCTCGTATCGTAAGTCAGGTCTTCACCGAATTGGACTTCACGGTTGACCCGGCACACGACCCATTTGGCGCAGTTAAAAAGTTGATGACCCAGCATTACGACGCTATCGTCGTAGACTGCGATAACGAACAGAACGCCTCCCTGCTCTTCAAGAGCGCTAGAAATTCCAGTTCCAACTACAGCTCGCTGGCCATCGCTTTGGTCGAAGGACAGGCGGGCGTGGCCAAGGCTTACCGCATCGGTGCCAACCTGGTGCTCACCAAGCCGATCAATGTCGAGCAGGCCAAGGGAACGCTTCGGGTCGCGCGCGGACTTCTGCGGAAACACTCCGATGCTGCAGGCGGCAGCGCTACCAGTTGGGTAGTTCCCACAATGCCTGCCAGCGCGGCGTCAGCGTCCGCCGACAGTTCGTCTCCCTGGGTCAGGCAAGGCGACGCCGCGAACGCTCCACCGCCTAGCTATCCCGAGCTTCCCGAAACTGAAGCTCCGCCGCCAGCAATCATTCCCGAAGCGCTTCCGGCTGCGTTTGCGGATGGATTTCCAGCCGGGTTTCCTGCTGAGTTTCCAGCCATAACCGCGTCGGCAAAAGTTGAGTATAAGCCGGCGGTTCCAGCGCCCGCAGCCCCAATCCGGACTACAACGGCAGACGAACCAGGCCTGCCAGCATCGCAGCCCGCTTCCCCAGCCATCGTCAAAAACGAGGCACGCAAGGCTGGCACAGTCACTGGCATAGTCAAGAACGAAGCAGCAAGAATCGCCTCCGCATCCCTGTCGACCCAAAATGTCAGCTCCGCTTTCGCGTCTCCGGGATCAGCCGCAGCGCCAGCTCCGGCAAGGGAAGTAACGGCTCCTCCAGCAAGGAAGAACAAGCAAGAGAACCAGAAGGTTGGATGGATGCCCGCCAATCGGTCGCATGACGCCGCTCCCATGTTAAGTTCCGTGCCCGCCACCAATAACTCCTCCTTTTCTGCATTAAGCGAAAAGGAAGATTCCGGCGGATCGGGAGGCAATCAGAAAATCCTAATCGCTGCTGTGATTGTCGTCGCTCTTGCCGCGCTCGGCTACCTTGGTTATGGGACTCTGGGCAAGTCCAGCACGTCCACTCCGGCTCCGCAGACCGTGAGCACGCTCCAAGATTCAGGAGAGCGGGATTCAGGAAAGCAGGACCCGGGGACGGCTCCTGTTCCGGATCCCATGTCCACTCCGAAAGTGGCGCCCTCGCCAGGCACACTCAACCGCGCAAGTTCCACAACCCAAACCTCGGTTCCCAAACCGGCTGCAGCGCCATCGCCCGACATGCCATCGCGCGGCGCCGGCAATCCTCCGGCAATGCGGATCGCGCTTGATCTTGGGCTGGAAACAAAGAAACCCGATGCAACTCCGCTACTCGTAAAATCGAATCCCGAGGGGACCAAAACGCAGGCCCAAACCCAGGATTCCGCGCCTCCGCTTCTCAGCCCGCTGGCCGTTACGTCCGCAGCCGGTAAGTCCGGGGCTGGTACGTCCAACGACAGCGCCTTGCGCAGCCTGATGTCTTCGGCATCGTCAAGTCTCCCCAAACCTTCGCTGGCAGCCGCAAGAGTCTCTCAGGGTGTGTCGCAGGGACTTCTGATTAAGCGGGTGCAGCCAATATATCCGCAGGCCGCGCTCGCAATGCACGCCCACGGCACGGTGCAGATCGAAGCGACCATCGACAAAGAGGGCAGCGTCACCAATCTGAAGGTGCTCGGTGGGGACCCCATTCTTGCGCACGCCGCTCTGGAAGCTGTCCGCCAGTGGAGATATAAGCCCTACTACCTCGATGGCGAACCCGTCGAGATCCAGACCCAGATCACGGTCAACTTCAAAAACTAGAGAAGCAGGTCAGGTGGCAGGTGCCAGGTATGTCATTTGGCAGTTCTGAGTGGATTTGGATTTTCCTGAGACCTGATACCTAAGACCTGAGGCCTGCTCTAATTCAGCTGCTCGTCCAGAGCCCGGTGTCGCGGACGCCCCGGATGAGCGCTGATGCTGCGGAATTTGTCGTAGAGTCCGAGCAGATCGTCGCTCAACAATCGCACCACTTGCATGCAGAAATCGCAGTGTTCACGCAGAAAATTCAGAAACTCCTCGCGCGGAATGAAGATCGCCGTCGTTTCTTCGCCCGCTTCCGCGGTGACCCGGTAGTTATCCCCAGTCATGTTCTCGCTCAACCCCAGCATCGTTCCCCGACCGACCACTTCCAGAAGCTGTCTTTTATCCTGACCGGTCGGCAGCAGGACACGAACCTCGCCGCTCTCTACCACGAAAACACCCCTCGCCGCGGAAGCCTGCTGAATCAGAGTGGTGCCTTTGGCGAATCGCCGAACCGGTTTGACTCCGTGAAGAGCCTGCAACAGATCGGGACTCAACTTACATAACCTGGGCTGCGATGAGGACTGCGAAGATACCATGTCACCTTCTCCTGCCTCAGTACATTCTGCCATCCACTCGGAACCGCAAGCTGTGATCCGCATCACGGCGCTGTGTGATTCACATCACGGCTCTATGTGATAGACCAGTAGCCGATGATCCCAGACCGCACCTCCGGAAGGCGAGTTGCCGAGTCGGCATTTATTGCGGTTCAAGAGTTTCGACGACTGCGGTCCTGTCGCCTCGGTCGACGCTGACCACTTTGTGGATTGGCTTGTACCCGGTCAGGGTGATATCCACGATATAGTTTCCCGCTCCTACCATGACGCCCACGGGCGACGTCTTATCCAGGATCCGCTGGTTGATCGCCACCTGTGCGCCTCTCGGCTGGGTACGAACGATGATGGAACCCCTGCCAGCCGCGCTGTCTCCGCCGCGTCCAAAGAGCCCGTTGAACTTGCCGACCGTCCGCATGTCTTCAGTTTTGCCCAGCGCTTTGAGCACCGGTGCGTACTGGAAATTCTGTGCCGGACCAAGATCGGCAGTGACCGTCTCGTCGAGGTATCCGTCCTTGCGTAACAGAACGGTATGACTTCCTTTTTCGACCGCGAACTGTGCCGGGGTTACTCGTCCGGTCGCCCTGCCGTCGATGATTATGCTGGCGCCGGCTGGCGTGCTGTTCACCGCCACCAACGCATTCATTGGCGACAAATGAAACAGCAGAGACGATTTGCTGCCGGCAGCAACATCGACCGACCGTATCTCGGACGAGTAGCCGGTCTTGTTCGCGGATATGATGTGCTTGCCGGAACTCAGGCCCGTCACGTTAAACGGAGTAACCCACGACGAATCGCTTTTTCCATCGACTTGAAAAAGGGCGCCCTGCGGGCTGGAGTCGATCAGCGCTTCGCCGGCGATCACGGCCGGCGCCGGGGCTGGAGCGGGCGCCCGTCGGTTATTCGAGTTGCGCTTTTCGACCTGGCGCACGGTAAGCCTCGGTGCAGCTTCCACAGGAGGCGGAACCGGCTTCTCGATTCGCGCCGCCGCCGCGGTTTGGGCAACCGGTTGGGTTGAGGATGCAGTCGAGCTTGGCCTGGCCGCTTTCGTCGGCTGCGGAGCTGCCGTGGCGCCGTCGTCTTCCGAGCGAACGTGAAAAAGGACCGCAATCGCAACTACGAGGATCAGTCCAACCGCCGCCAGGATCGAAAACAGCATCAGCCGTGGTGGAATGGTGGCGATTTGATGGATTGCCTTTTTCGCGGCTTCCCGCGACTGAATTCTTGGTTTCTCTTCTTTCCGCGGGCGGCTGTGAGCCGCAGGATGCGAAGGCTGAGCGGGCTCGGGAATTGACGGCACAAAGACGGGCCCCTTGAGCGGAGGCATCTCCGCCAGGTCGGAAAAACTTCTGCCGGATGAGCCCGGCGCTGGCTCGGACATCAACGGATCGGACATCATTGGATCGGACATCATTGGATCGATGGCCACGCGCGGCGAATGCCGCTCGTTTTCTGGTTCTTGCGCCACCGCCGCCGACAAGACAGGGCCGCGCGCAGCCTGAGATTCGGAAACGCTCATATCAAAGTCGTTGATGAGCCGCGCACCCGAGTTCGAATTAGAGGTCGCATCCGATTTCGCATGAAGGTTTTCAGCCGAGTGAGTCGGCAGGTTAATCTTGGATACGCGCGTGCCGCCCGCCCCGGCAGTCGTGCACGCGGCCACCGCAGCCACTCTGGTTTCGGCTGGGGAAACTGGCAGAGGAGCAACTGGTTTAGACGGAGCGGGTCGAGCGGACGTGGCGGACGGGACGGAAGTCTCGGCCTTGGCCGCGCCTGCCTCTGTCGCGACAAAATTGCTGGCCACCGCCGCGCGGGCTGCGCGACTCACGGCGACATTCGGTGCCGGGCCGGACTTCCTGGCATCCGTGGCGGCTTTCTTGCCATTTTCCTTGCACTGTTCAAGGTCATCGACCAGTTCGCGCGCGCTCTGATAACGCTCCGCCGGATCTTTCGCGAGCGCCTTCATAATCAACGCGCTCACACCCGGATGAATCTTCGCGCCCACCGCAGCCGGACTGGGAGGCATCGCATTTTCGATCTGGCTTACCAGCGCCACCGGGTCGGCCGCATCGAACGCCTTCCGGCCCGCCACCATCTCATAGAGGATCGTCCCCAGAGTAAATACGTTCGAACGCAGGTCAATGGCTTCTCCGCGAATCTGTTCGGGAGAACAATAGGGCATGAGCCGGCCTAAACCGTTTCCCGATTCCGCCTGAATGAGGCTCATGTTGGAGATGCCATAGCCGAGGATTTTGACCATCCCGTCCCACTGCACCATGATCTTGGCGGGCTCCAGCGAACAGTGCGCCACACCCTTCGAGACAGCGTGCTCCAGCCCGCCGCCAAGTTGACGTGTAATATCGAGCAGATCCCAAATGGAGAAGCCCTCTTTGCGCGCCAACATGGTGGCAATGCTGTTGCCTTGGATGTACTCCATGGCCGCGCAGAACTGGCCGTCGATTTCACCCGCGCCGTAGAGAACCACAATGTTCTGGCTGACCAGATCAGCTGCGCTCTCGCCTTCGGCGATCAGCGTGTCCACAAACGCGTTGGCGCGGTCGCCCAGCGGTTCCAGACTCTGCGTCTTGAGGGCCACGACCTGGTCCGTCTTCGTGTCCATCACCTTATAAATCAAGGCGGTGTCTGACTTCGAAAGCTCACTCTGAATTTCGAAACGGCCAAACATCATCGCCATTACAAGCGTCCTCGCGGTGCCCAGCCGCACCACACTCTTGAATATGGAATTAGACCAGGCACAGGGGGAGTATCGAACCTAGAATACCGCCTTCGACAGGACAACAGAGAGTTACGAAAGTTCTAACGATGATGTCCCTAAGTGCTTGAGTCGGCACAACTTGCTGAGGGAAAAGGATTGGGCATTTCGCAGATTTACTCCGTGCGGAGCGCCTGCATGGGTTCGACCGAAGCTGCGCGACGGGCCGGGATTAATCCTGCCGTAGTGGCGCAAAGTGCGAGCACCAAGGTCGCGCCGGCCAGCGCAAGCGGATCGTAGCCGCCGACTCCATAGAGTAGACCGGCCATCAGATGGCCGGCAAACAGCGCGGCGGGGATGCCCAGGCCGAGCCCGATGAGAATCTGCCAGAGCGCGCCGCGCAACACCAGCGCCAACACGCTCGATCGTGTAGCCCCCAGCGCCATGCGAACGCCGATCTCGCTGGTGCGGCGGGCCACGAAGTAGGACATCACGCCGTAGAGACCCACGGACGCCAAAATCAGCGCCAGAATGCCGAAGAGACTGGTCAGTCGCGCGATCAGACGCTCCTGATTGAGGTTTCCGGCAACCTGGGCGTCGAAGGACCGAAGATCGACCACGGTGAGATTGGGATCGATGCCGGCCAGGGTGCGGCGAATGAGCCCCTCAACGTTCTGTTGCGGCGCATTGAAGTTCAGGAGCATGGCGTTGATAAACAGCGATTTCGTCTCGTTTGTAACCATCCCCTGGTCTTGGTAGCCGGTGAAGCGCTGGGCGAGCGGGCGCAGGAAAACCGGGCGCACCGGATCGCGCGGGCCGTTCATCTTGAAATCGGCAAAGACGCCGACGATTTCAAAACTCCCTGAGTACTGCGGAAAACCGATGCCGAAGCGCTTACCCACCGGATCCTGGTTGGGGAAGAAGCGCTTGACGAAGGTCTGATTAACTATGGCGACCGGCTGCGAAGTTGCCGTGTCCTGGTCGGTGAACCCGCGGCCGCGCACCACGGGCACGCCGATGGCATCGAGAAAATGGATGCTCACGCGATCCCAGGTCGAGCCGCACTTGTCACCCGGACGGGGAGCGGGATGGCCCTGCTGGATGACGCATTCGCCCCAGTTGTTGCCCTCAAGCGGGCTGTAGAGCCCCATTCCGACGTTGGCCACGCCGGGCAGCGCGGAAAAACGACCTTCGATCTCCCGGTAGAGCGCAGGCAGCTTTTCGGCCGTGTAACCAGCGCCTTCCGGATCGAGGTGCAGCACATAGCGGTCGGCGGTAACGACACCAAGATTCTGATGCTCCAGGTTGGCGAGCGACTTGGTCATCAGAATCGCTCCCGCCAACAGGACCAGCGACAAGGCCGCCTGTATCACGACCAACGCCTGCTGCGGCAGCGAAGAGCGGTCGCGCGTGGAGCGGTTCACACCACGCAGCGCCTCGGCAGGCTGTGCGTGAGACGACAACCACGCGGGGGCCGTCCCGAAAAGGACCCCGGTGACCAGCGAGACCAGAAATGCGAATCCAAGCACGGCTGGCGACGGGCTCGCCTCGATAGGCATGTTCTTGGCATCGGGAAAGGCGAGGGCCAGAACCGTATGCGAACCGGCATAAGCAACCGCCAATCCGGCCAGCCCGCCGATGCAGCTCAACAATACGCTCTCCGTAAGAATCTGGCGGATAAGCCGTCGCCGCCCTGCGCCCAGGGCCGTGCGCACAGCCATATCCGCACGCCGTGTGGTAGCGCGTGCCAGCAGTAGGTTGGCGATGTTGGCGCAGGCAATCAGCAGCACAAAGCTGGAGAGGATCATCGTCATCTTCAAGCCCTTGCCCGCTTGCTGTTGCAGAATCTGGATACCGCCGCCGCCGGGCACGATGATCACATGCTGCTTGGGAATCTCGGCGGCCCCGCCATTGTCGGTATAAGCCGGACGCGTGGCCAGCCACTGACGCAGCGCCACCGTAAGCTTGGCCTGCAAGGCGCCGACGTTGGTTTCAGGACGCACCCTGCCCAGCGCATAAAGCCAATTGGCATCCGCATAACGCAAGATGGAGTTTGCTCCCTGGAGGTAGGGCTCACTCGCCAGAGGCATCCAAAAAGCCGGCGGACGGTCGGAGACTCGATCGCCGAAGAAACCAGGCGGGGCGATGCCGGTGACGATGAAGGGCCGCGCCTGAATGAAAATCGTGGATCCGACGAGCGAGGGATCGGCGGAAAACTCCGTCTGCCATGCACTGTAGCTGATCACCGTTGCCGGCGCGGCCGAGGGAGTGTCGTCGCTGTCGCTCAGCGGGCGTCCGGCGTAAGCGCCCAGTCCCAAGGTGGAGAAGTAGTTGCCCGAGACGAACTCGCCTTGAAGTTGTTTGGCCATGGCAGTTCCGCGGCGGACGCTGAACCCAGGCTGCCCAGCCTGCACCGCGGCCAGTTGCTCGAACTCGGAAGCGGAGTTTTTCAGATGCAGGTACAGGTCGTAGGAGAAGATGTCGAAATCGCCATCGTCGCGCACAAATCCGCCATCGATACAGCAATCGTCGGTGTCGCCGATGCGGTAGAGCCTTGCCGGATCGGCCACCGGCAGCGAGCGCAACAGGATACCCTGCACCAGCGTGAAGATGGCGGTGTTGGCGCCGATGCCCAGAGCCAGCGTAATGACCGCCGTGATGGTGAAGCCCGGCGCCTTGCGCAATTGGCGCAAAGCGTAGCGCAAGTCCTGAAACAGGGTTTCCATGCGAGCCTCCGCGCACACGTCTACCTGTTCGAAGCGCCGCACGTTCCGCACCAAACTGTCTCGGATGTAGGTGGCGTAATTACAGAGAAATACGCCCCGGAGGCGATTCCCTCGAAGCGATCTTTGTCCGAAATCGAGAATCGCTGTCCAAAACCGAACAGCAAGATCCATGCTTTCAGAATAATTCTGGCATAATTGAGCGCGATCTTACCTGCCTACCACGCGGCAAAGTTGGATACTGTGAGGGCTTACGCTACATCGGCTAGCAACGACTGGCGCAGGTAAGATTTGTATCAGGGTATGCCTTCAGGCATACCGCAACGGCCTGTTATGAGTGCGCCTTCAGGTGCTGTTTTGGAGCGTGAGTTTCACCAAAGCCTGCTAGGCTAGCGAACATACATCATGGCGATTCCGATCAGCTATAACATTCGCAATCTGAAGCTGCGCAAGGGCCTTACCATCATGACCGCCCTGGGAATCGCGCTCACCGTGACCACCGCCGTTTTCCTGATGGCGCTGCTGGCCGGTCTGCAGAAGGCTTTCATGTCGAGCGGAGATCCGGTGAATGTGCTGGTGATG
>Ga0182018_10005546_pt1 | contig 10119 bp, 10 predicted proteins | sample 812P2MmetaG_FD_120490 | JGI IMG/M metagenome (GOLD analysis project Ga0182018, IMG submission 120490) | Permafrost microbial communities from Stordalen Mire, Sweden - 812P2M metaG | ecosystem: Environmental > Terrestrial > Soil > Wetlands > Permafrost | place: Sweden: Stordalen | collected... | reverse complement strand
GCGCGGCGCTCTCGTAGGCGCGGACACGAAACGACTGGGGGTCGCCTTCCTCGAGCATCGTCAGCTCGGCGAGCTCTCGGAGCATCTCGAGGATGTCTTGTTTGGCGTCGTCCATGCGGGCCAGGAGAGGATGTACCCTGACGGACGTGGGCAAGGAAGAAGCGCCCGAGATCCTTTTGATCGACGGGCGAGAGGTGCGCGTCACCCACCCCAGCAAGCCGTACTTCTCGCGACAGACGCAGCTCTCCAAGCTCGACGTCGTGCGCTACTACCTCTCGGTCGCGGCCGGCGCACTCTCGGGCATCCGGGGGCGCCCCATCGTACTCAAGCGATTCGTGAACGGCGCAGAGGGGGCTGCCTTTTACCAGAAGCGCGCCCCCGAGACACGGCCGCCATGGCTCCGCACCGTGACGCTCCAGTTCCCGTCGGGTCGCGCGGCGGACGAGATCGTGGTGGACGACGCCGCCGGGCTCGCATGGATCGTGAACCTGGGCTGCATCGAGCTTCACCCGCATCCGGTGCGGTCGATCGATCTGGACCACCCTGACGAGCTGCGAGTCGACCTCGACCCAGGGCCTGGAGTGCCGTGGGCGGACGTGCTCCGCGTGACCCTCGAGGTCCGGAGCATCCTCGAAGAAATGGGCCTCCGAGGGTGGCCGAAGACGAGCGGCTCGCGCGGGATGCACGTCATCGTACGGATCGAGCCTCGCTGGACGTTCACGGAGGTGCGGCGCGCGGCGCTCGCTCTGTCGCGCGAAGTCGAGCGGCGCGCGCCGGCCATTGCGACGTCGAAGTGGTGGAAGGAAGAGCGCCGTGGAGTGTTCCTCGACTACAACCAGAACGCTAAGGATCGCACGACGTGCGCGGCCTATTCGGTGCGCCCGGTGCCCGACGCGCGCGTATCGACGCCGTTGACATGGGACGAGGTCGGCACCTGCGAGCCGGCCGACTTCACCGTGCTCACCGTCCCGACGCGCTTTGCCGAGATCGGAGACCCCCACGCCGGCATTGACGGCGCCGCGGGCTCGATCGACAAGCTGCTGGATCTGGCGAAGCGCGACGAGGCGTCCGGGCTCGGCGACGCTCCCTGGCCGCCGCACTTTCGGAAGATGGATGGCGAGGCTCCTCGCGTCGCACCGTCGCGTGCCAAGAAGGCAGCCCGCGCGCCGCGCTAGCGCGGTTCAGCGACCCGACGCGAATATGCTCGCCAGCTCGTGCGGCGCCACGGTCTCGAGCTGAGCATACGTGCAATCGCTCGGCTTCTTGTCGGTCCGCCAGCGGCGGAACTGAGCGGTGTGGCGGAATCGCGATCCGTGCATGTGGTCGTAGGCCACTTGGACCACGAGGCCCAGGCGAAGCGGCTCCCAGGCGAGACTCTTGCCCTGGCTCCAGCGGCTCTGCATCCCGGGCATCCGCTGCGTGCCGGCATCCGCCCAGTCCTTCCACGGGTGATCTTCGAGGGCGCCGTGGCGATGGGACGCCAGGAACGACGCGAGCTCGCGGCGCGTCTCGGCCTTGAAGCTGGCTGACACGCCAACGTGCTGGAGATCCCCAGAGTCGTCGTAGAGGCCAAGCAAGAGCGACCCGACCGCTGTGTCCTGACCGCTCTTGTGCCATCGAAAGCCGGCCACGACGCAGTCGCACTCTCGCTCGTGTTTGATCTTGAGCATGACGCGCTTGTTCGGCTCGTAAACGCCCGACTCGGCCTTCGCCATGACGCCATCGAGCCCCGCGCCTTCGAAGCGCCCGAACCAGTCCGCCGCCACGGCGCGGTCCATCGTCGCGGGCGTCAGGTGAACGGGTGGCGTGGCGCCCGCGAGCACGGACGCGAGCTCGCCCCGCCGCAAGCGAAACGGGGTCGTGCGAAGGTCGCGGTCGCCTTCGCAGAGCAGGTCCCAGAAGACGACCGACGCCGGGGTCTTGCGAGCGAGCATCTCGACGCGTGACGCCGCCGGGTGGATTCGCATCTGGAGAGCCTCGAAGTCGAGGCCCCCTTGTTGCGCTATCACGACCTCACCATCGAGGACGCACCTGGACGGGAGCTGCGACTTGAGCGGCCCGAGCAATTCCGGGAAGTAGCGATTGAGAGGCTTCTCTTCTCGGCTCTGGATCAGGATTTCATCCCCGTCGCGGAAGACCAGCACCCGGAAGCCATCCCATTTCGGTTCGAAGACCCAGCCCTCGCCCTCGGGCAAGCTGCCGACACGCTTCGCGAGCATGGGCATCACGGGAGGAGAGACCGGAAGGCGCACGCCGAACGATACCGCGATTCCCGAAACGGGAAACAGCCGTCCTCGGCCGCGACGACCTTGTAGACTCGCGCCAACTCCGGGACTCGCGCGCCCATGCGCCTTCACCTCGTCGACGGCACGTTCGAGCTCTTTCGGGCGCACTTCTCGCGGCGGCCTGCGAGACCGCACAAGGCGACAGTGGGCCTCGTCGCCTCGATGTTGGCGCTCTTGCACGACGAGGACGAGCAGGTCACGCACGTCGCGATCGCGTTCGACAACCCGATTCGTTCGGTGCGAAACGACTGGTTCGATGGCTACAAGACGGAGGACGGGGTGCCTTCCGAGCTTCTCGCGCAGTTCGACGGCGCCGAGGAGGGCGTCCGCGCGCTCGGCATCGTCGTCTGGTCGATGGACCGCTACGAGGCCGATGACGCCATTGCGACCGCGGCGGCCCGCTTTCGAGAAGAAGCCGAGCAGGTACGCATGCTGACGCCCGACAAGGACCTCGGGCAGTCGATCCGGGCGCGACGCGTCGTGCAAGTGGACAGGATGCGCAAGCGGGTGATCGACGAGGACGAGCTCGTGCGCTCTCGGGGCGTCCGGCCCGCGAGCATCCCCGACTGGCTTGCGCTCGTCGGCGATGCGGCCGACGGAATCCCGGGCATTCCCGGGTTCGGCAAGAAGACCGCGTCCGCGCTTCTCGGCACCTTCGACCGGCTCGAGGGCATCCCGAGAGATCCGGCGTCGTGGCCGGCAGGGATACGCGGAGCCGACCGCCTCGCCGTGACGCTACGCGAGCAGATGGATCGGGCGCTCTTCTACCGGAAGCTCGCCACACTCGTCGACGACGTGCCGCTCGGTGAGCAGCTCGGTGACCTCGCGTGGGCAGGAGTTCCGAGGGAGGCCTTCGCGGCATGGTGCGATGCGGAGGGGGAGCAGGAGCTGAAAGAAAGGCCACGGCGATGGCGCGCCCTCGTGCGTTAGGGGACCGTCGTATGCTTGCTCACTGACGGAAAGGGCTCGAATGAACGCGAAGCGCATCGTCCTCGGTGGTCTCGCGGCCGGACTAAAGGCTTTGCGATCGCGTCGCTATCGGCATGTCCTCGCCATCGCCTCGCTCGCGGCGTGTACAGGCCCAGGCTGCGGCTCCTCCAACGGGGTGCCCTCCCACGACGCATCGTCCGGTGGGACCGACGCGAGCGGCTCCGCAGCCACTCCGGACGGTAGCACCGAGGCGTCATCGAGCAGCGGCAACGATTCCGGCGACGGCTCCGGCGGCGATGCCTCGAGCGGCGATTCAAGTGGCGACAAAAGCGATGGCGGCAGCAGCGACATCCAGAAGCCCGGCCCGAGCGCGCAACTGTTCAACAACCCGTACTACCAGTGCCTGCGCAACTTCTACGTCTCGACAGCGGGCAATGACTCCAACGACGGCGCGAGCCCCGGAACGGCGTGGGCCACGATCGCCAACGCCGACACCAGCGACCGCAAGGGGGGCGACTGCATCAACGCCCTACCCGGCACCTACGCCCGCTTCAACAGCAACATGACCCACGGCGGGACCACCGCTTCGTCGTCCGGCTACGTCGCCTACCGGTGCACGACGCCGGCTTTCATCTCCGGAGCCGGCTGCGTCGTCACAGACACGGGCGACGCCGTGCGGGCCGGCATGTACACGAGCTCCAGCGCATACCCGAGCTAGCTCATCTTCGATGGATTCAACTTCGTCACGGCGGATCAAACCGTCCAGAACGATGTCGCCATCGCCTGCGCGGGGCCCGGATCGTTCGGCACGATGCAGACCGCGTCGCTAGGGTGTCATCACTGGTGGATCATCAACAACGTCATCACCGGCCACGGTCAGGGGGGTGTGGGCATCAACGACACCGAGTTCGCTTACACGGTCCACAACACCGTCACCCAGAACGCTCACATGGGGTGCGTGGGGTACTACGGCTCCGGGATTTCATACGTCGTCGCGAAGCCCGTCACGGGTTACACGAAGACTCCGGACGATACGAACGTGAACAACAATCTTTCCTTGAACCTGATGGGTGTTCAAGGCCCCGACTTCCCCTTCAACGACGTCGTCGCGTGGAACGATGTCGGTAACAACTACCAGGGCTGTGACACGATCGGGAGCACGGACGGCAACGGCATCATCATCGATACGTTCAACATCACGAAGTGCAACGCCAACATGGTCGACTACCCGAACTCGACGCTCGTCGCCTTCAACGTCTCCTACAACAACGGCGGAGGCGGCGTGCACGTCTTCGCCTCTGCCCATGTGACCGTTGCCAACAATAGCGTCTATTACGACGGCACCGACCCGACGCAGCAGGCGTGGGACCGTCCGGGAATCGACGTCAACTGCGGGTCGGGCACGACCGGCTTCGGCGCGGGCACAAACCTTTATCTCAACAACATCGCGTACGCGATCCCCAGCGGCCAACCATGCCCGGGAGCCAACGATACCTATCTCGGGTCACAGATCCCGTTCAGCATCGGCGGTGACGGAACCCACGTCGACGCGGTCTTCAACAGTCCGGGTGGCAATATCTCCTACAGCATCGGAACGCCGTGCCACGCGACCGATTCGAGCGGCAACGCGACGTCGACTCCGAACCCGGCCTGGTCGTGCACCACGAACAAGTGCAGCGCAGACCCGCAATGGGTCGACGTCGGGACGACGTCGCAAGGCTCGGATCAAACGCCGCCAGACGGTGTGAACTTCGCGTTGAAGGCGGGCAGCCCCGCGATCGGAGCCGGCGCGACCGAAAGCTATCTGCCTGCTTCGTCGGTAGACGTCGGCGCGTGCTCGAGCGCCCTCACGACGTGCCCGTAAGCCGCCCATCGCGCCGGGCAACGATGGCGCCATACCTGGTCATCCCTTCTCAGGTTCGGGCGCGGACCGAGGGCCACTTCATCGCGCGTCTAGCCGCGCCTGAAGCCAATCGAGCATGGCCATCTCGACCAGCCGACGAGCCATTGGCTCGCAGTGTACGTTTGCGCCGTCCGTCCGCCCGAAGTCGATCATCTCCTTCGGACCGGTCAAAAGGTCGAAGAGCTCTCGCGATTGACCGGGCCAGAACTGCTCGTCCTCCGGGTTGGTGATCAGGAGCGGAGTACGGATCCGAGAAGCTACGTCCCTCAGGTTGTACTTTCGGACCGCGGTGAAGAGGTCGTACAGATCGCTGATGCCGTAGGGGCGAGCTCGAAAAGCGAGCGTGCGCGCCATGACTGGATCGGCCGTGACCTGGGCCATGATCTGGTTGAAGGCATCCCTTTTCCCCGCCTCCAGGAGCTTCATGAGCTCCGGGGGCAAGTGACTGGTCCAGTGCGTCGAGACGTCTACGACCCCCGGGTCGATTACGGCGGCGACGAGTCTATGCTCGAAAGCCAGCGCCTGCGGCAACCAGTATCCCGCCTGGCTCGCGCCGTATCCGGTGAGCTTGGCGGGGTCGACGTCGGAGCGCGTCACGAGGGCATCGACCACGGGAGTCAGCACGGCCTCCCAGTCGTGACGAAAGGGGACGCCTCGCTCGCGGAGCATCGATTGCTGGCCCGGTCCGTCGTAGACGAACACATTCCAACCCCGCGCAAGCGTCTCCTGAACCGTCCAGCCATACATTCCCGAGAGCGAGTCGTCGCTCCCGTTGGTGACGATCAGCGTCGGACGGCGCTTGCCCGTGGCGTCGGGGCGAAGCATGAAGCCGGGGAGCGTCGTCCCCTCGTAGGGGACGGCAATAGGTACGAAGCGCCCTTCGGATTCGGCGATCATCGCGTCCCAGCAGCGACGGTGACTTCGATATGTGGGCAGGAGCAGCGTTTGATCGGGAAGACCATCGACGACGTTCAGTGCCTGGTGAAACGATTCCGAGGCCGCGAGGAAATACCATTGCGCGCTGCGGTGGTGCCCAACCGCCTTGGCTGCCTCCGCCTTCGAAGAGAGCCTGTTCGCCGTGGCCGACCACGCATCGAACCAGCCTTGGAGGTCCCCCTCGGCGATCTTGTCGAGCGTCGCGTAGACGATGCCGACGTCGCTGACGCCTCCCGTCGTCAGTCCGAGGGCGATACGAGCTCCGAAGTCGAGCGCGGGCTCCGAGTAGAATCCGCCCGGCTGAATCTTTCCCTTTTCGGTCATCTTCGTCTCCTTGGTTCGATCATTCAGGCGCACGTACGCATCCGCGCGCTGACCGGCCGCGCCGCGCTGGTGAAGGACCCGAAAGCCTCGCTCATCGCGCTCGGCGTCGTCTACGTCGGCTTCGCGGTCGAACGACCAGGCCTCTTCAGGCTGATGTACGGAGGTCAGCCGCCCAATATTCCGACGACGCCGGGGGAGCCGCCGCATCCGGCCTACGCCGCCCTCTCTCGGCGAATCACCGAACTCGCCGCGGCAGACCAAAGAGAGACCGCCTTCCTTGCGAGCTGGTCTCTCGTCCATGGGCTTGCGACCTTGCTCGTCGCCGAGCGAATCCGGGCGCCGATCGCCGACCCGACCGCCGTCGCCAAGCAGGTGTGCCGATTCTTCGTTGGCGCTTTCAAGTGAGCGCAAGCTAGGCTGAGGCTAGCCTTTTGTTCGTGCTCGAAGAGACCCAGGGCGCCGTCTCCTCGACGGTCGAGTCGTAGGCTCAAATCAAGAGCAAGAGCCCTGCTCTTGCAGGGCTTTCCCGGTTGCGCGGGCCTGCAACTCGACTTTCCTGTCCAACGAATTCCAGGGGTTACGGAGGTCTGGGTGCCGTTCCAGGTCGCCGTACCGGTGGGGTGGCGATGAGCGAGGGCGGCGCCGATCGCCAGCTTCGTGACAGGCGTACTTGTGTGTGAGAGGGTCCACTCATGGCAACAGTGACCGCTGCCACGAAGGCCTTCGACGCCCCCGATCAAGCCGTGCTGGCGGAGGAGCTTCGGCACGCCGAGAAGGACCTCGCTAACGGAGACTTCATCGACGTCACGATCGAAGAGCTCGATCGCTGCATCGTGGCGGGCAAGTGGCCGTGGCAGCACGAACCCTCCGAATAAGCACGACGTTCCGCCAGAGCGTGGCGAAGCTCGGGGTGTCGGCGGGAACGCCGGCGTATCGTGCGGTCGCGGCGACGATGCGCGCATTTGCAGCGGGCGACTTGCCGGGTCCAGGGGACTTCGAGGCTTCGTTCTCGCCGGCGAAGGCGTACGTGCGGCGCGTAGCCGGCCAGAATGTTTGGTTGCTGTACCGATTTGACGATCAGTTCGTCTTCCTGATGACGGCGCGCGACCAGCCACCCGTGCCGAGCGAGACGTAACACAAGGCAGCCGAGAATCTCCGGCTAAGCATTGCAGTCGACGATGGCGCTCGCAGGGGCTGCACGCCGGCTGAGGAGCTAGGCCGATTCTTCACGCCCGAGGGGGCGACGGCGCCGCGCGTACGATGCCGGCGAGATCGACGTCAGCGGAGGCGCGCTCGCCACGCGCAAATAGGGTCACGTCGCTTGCGAGCTGGCGGATCAACTTCGCTCCCTCGAGAGCGGCGCGAACCATCGTCCGCGTTTCCTCGTCTCGCGCGGTTGCCGCGAGGGATTCAAGGCTCATGAGCAAGTACGTGAGCGGACCCCGTTGACCTCATGCATGAGGCTCGCACTGAGTCGGCCCAGGGTGGCGAGCCGCTCCGCGTGGGCAGCGTCCGATGTTCGCTGGCGTGGTCTTCCAGCGCCCGGCGCATCGCAGACGAGGCGCAAGAAGGAGCGAGCTCGCTCGACTACGGGACGCAGCACTCTCTCCGGGTGGACGTGGGCATGGGGAGCGCTCCTTTCCGCTCGCCTAGATCTCAGGTTCTCTCGGCTTGCTCCTCGCCGTCGCTGTTGGCCCGCTCATCACGTCCATCCCGGAGCGCATGAAGGTCGACGCCTATGAGGACGGCTCGCCCAGCGCCGGGGTAGTCGGTGCTGAGGGTCATGTCCTTCCCGGCCTCGATCTCAGCCCGCTGCATGTCGAGCTTCACGCCAATGCGTCGTAGCGCGTCGCTGCCCAGAACGACCCAGTGCCGCGGACGCTCCGAAGCCACAACCTGGTAAATCGCAGCGGCGGCGCGCACCGGATCCCCGGGGAACATGTCGGGGGTGACCTTCTCGAGCATGGCGCGGAAGGCGCCCGAGGTTGCGCTGTAGTCGTCGATCGCCTTCCCCGAGAACTTGGTCCGCTGCTCGATACCGTGCGGAACGAGCCGGGCTCCACCAGCAGAGCACGAAGCCCGAGCGGCTCGAGCTCCTGCCACAGAGACTCCGTCAACCCTTCGAGAGCAAACTTGGTCGAGGAGTAGTAGCCGTTGACAGGAACGCTCGCGATGCCGTCCATCGACGACACGTTGACGATGGTCCCCCGCTTGCGGCCCCGCATACCAGGCAGCACGAGACGAAGAAGCGCCACCGCACCGAAGAAGTTCACCTCGAACTGCGCGACGTCGCGCTCGTCCTGCTCCTCGATGGCGCCGAGAAAATCGATCGCCGCATTGTTGACGAGAACGTCGATGCTTCCGAGGCGCGCCTCCGTCTGGCACGACGCAAGCGGAGCGGATGCGCCACTTGTCCCGATGTCGGATCGGTCGCGCCACGGTTCGTACCTCGCTTCTGGCGAGGTTGGCTGTCTCCCGCAAACGCGCGCCCCCTTCTGAGGGACGTTGCTCCGAGTGTCACTGGCCCCAAACTGGCCCAAGAACGAAAAACGCGGGGTGGGTTCTTGACCCTAACCCCGCGTTATCACTCTGTTGCGCGGGCCGGATTTGAACCAGCGACCTTCGGGTTATGAGGCGAAAAAAGGCCCGTTTTGTTTCGTACGGCAAGTAACGGCAACCATTCACAAACCATCGTAAGCACGCGGGATTCATCGCCATCGCAGCATCATGGGTCGTCACGCGACATCACGCGATTTCAGATCGGCACGGCAACGTCAGGTCAACGGGGAGATCACGGGCGAAAATCCCGAAGGTTTTGCCCGAAGGGTGGAAGGTGGTTCTCGATCGAGCTCGGCCCCCGTCGCGGTGAGCGTGGGGAACCCCAAGTCGATGGCCGGCCTCGCCGAGGAGGACTAGATTGCAAGCGATGCAGCCGCTCAAAGCTCACGTCCACAACGGCCGCCTCGTGCTCGACGAGCCCACCGACCTGCCCGAGGGCGAGGTCATAGAGCTGGTAGCGCTCGATGATGCGCTGGCGCGCGGCGGCGACGGTCTCGACGAGGAACAGCGTGCGCGGCTGCACGAGGCGCTTCACGAAGCATCGAGCAGATGAAGGCCGGCCAGACCATCGACGCGGCGGAAGCACTGGCGGACCTACACGCGCCTCGATGAGGCTCCGCCTCACCCCGCGCGCTCTGGCCGACGCGAAGGGCATGAAGACGTGGTGGCGCCGTCACCGGCCCGATGCAGCCGACCTCTTCGAAGAGGAGCTCGATGCGACGCTCGAACGAATAGCGACGACGCGAACCTGGGACACGCTTACGAGCGGGGCGACCGCGACGTGCCGGTACGCCGGTGGCTGCTGCCGAGACCCGCAACCAGGTCTATTACACCGTCGCGGCGACCGAGATCGTCGTGCTCACCGTTTGGGGGAACGGCCGAAGGGCCCAGGACCGAAACTATAGAGAGCGACTCTCGGTTCTATGGGACGTAGCGACGGTAGAGCCCGGCGCGGGCCGTCGATCAAGGCCGTCCCACATACGCGGCGTCGTCGGCTGAGCTGAGAAGTAGACGAGGGGATCTTGCGTCGACTGCCGCTGGCATGGCAGCGTTACCTGTCCGCGTTTCGTCCGCAGCACGAGTCGGGCATCTCTCGCGCTGCGAAGGTCTACGAACCCACCGATGCCCCGATCCAACAGGCTCTCGGACGCGCCCAGCGCCCTGGGCCCTCGCGACGCGGGC
>Ga0182018_10005543_pt1 | contig 10122 bp, 7 predicted proteins | sample 812P2MmetaG_FD_120490 | JGI IMG/M metagenome (GOLD analysis project Ga0182018, IMG submission 120490) | Permafrost microbial communities from Stordalen Mire, Sweden - 812P2M metaG | ecosystem: Environmental > Terrestrial > Soil > Wetlands > Permafrost | place: Sweden: Stordalen | collected... | reverse complement strand
TTCACGTCGTGCCGAAAACGCAGCCAGAGAACCTCCCGGCCTCAGTCGTGACTACAGCGATCTCACACCATGCGCATCGGAAGAGAAGTACCGAAGCAAATTACACACCGTATTCGTTGTGGGCTTCAGCCCCCGCGAACGGGTAGAAGCCCCGGGCTTTTAGCCCGGGGAATCAGAGCGGCAAAATTTAAGGGCTTTAGCCTCGGGCCTTTTTGGAGCCCCAACCCCGGAAACTGTTGTCGAGCTTGTCAACATTCGCTAACCGCCGCATTTTCAAATGCACTCGCCGTCTCGGCCCGAGGAAAAAGACAGTTTCCGGTCGACCGAGCCCGGTAACCAGCAATCCGGTCCGAAACGGCCGCTCGCAGCTCGCTGCCCGCCTCCAGACTCCAGGCTCCGATAAGTATTTTGGAATGTGATAGAACGACAACTTCCACTTTGAATGCAAATACATGGCCGCCACCCATTTGTGAACGCCACGCATCAATAACAAAACAAAATAAATACCCGCATCCACCTTCGAATCAGATTGATACACAGAAGCTAAGAAACGCCGACCCAGTAGAATCAAATTCTTAACCGTCGCGACCCGGAAAAAGCTGTAGAGAGGGGTACCCGCAAAACGCTGCTCCGCCTCGGCCACAACGCGCCTGACCCGCCGCCCTGTACGCTGAACACCGAACGCTGTAACCTGGATTGGATATGACCCAAATCCAGCACGGCTTCGCCACTCGCGCCATCCACGACGGGCAGGAACCCGACCCGCGGACCGGCGCCGTCAACGTCCCCATCTACCTCTCCTCCACCTACGAGCTCCAGGGCATCGAGAAACACCGCGGTTGGGAATACTCCCGCGTCTCCAACCCCACCCGCGACGCCCTCGAAACCTCGCTGGCCTCGCTCGAAGGTGGCGCCTCGGGACACGTCTTCGCCAGCGGCATGGCCGCCATCGCCGCCCTGGTCACCATGCTCAGCGCCGGCGACCACGTCATCTGCGGCGACAACGTTTACGGCGGAACCACCCGCCTCTTCAGCCAGGTCATCGTCCGGCACGGCATCGAGTTCTCCTGGGTCGATACCTCGAACCCCGACAACGTCTCCCGAGCCATCCGGCCTGCTACAAAACTGGTGCACATTGAAACGCCAACCAACCCGCTCATGACGCTCACCGACATCCGCGCCGTCGCCAATGTCTGCCACGAGCACGGCATTCCGATGTCCGTCGACAACACCTTCATGTCGCCCTACTTCCAGCGACCGCTCGAGCTGGGCGCCGACATCGTCATGCACTCCACCACTAAGTTCCTCAACGGCCACTCGGACGGCCTCGGCGGAGTCCTGGTCGCCAACAAACCCGAGCACGCCGAAGCCTTCCGCTTCGTCCAGAAATGCACCGGAGGAATCCTTTCGCCCTTCGAAAGCTGGCTCGTCCTCCGAGGCGTCAAGACCCTCGCCGTCCGAATGAAGCAGCACGACGAAAACGGCCGCAAAGTGGCCGCGTTCCTGGCGCAGCACCCGAAAGTCAGCCATGTCCTATACCCCGGCCTGGAAACCCACCCGCAGCACGAGCTGGCCAAACGCCAGATGTCCGGCTTCGGTTCCATGATTGCCTTCGAAGTCGGAACCCGCGCCAACGCCGACAAGCTCCTTCAGAGCGTCCGGGTCATCACCAACGGCGAGTCCCTCGGCGGCGTCGAGTCCCTTATCTCCCACTCCGCCACCACCACCCACGCCGCCCTCAGCCAGGAGGAGCGTGAGCGCATCGGCATCACCGAGGGTCTGGTCCGCATTTCCGTCGGCATCGAAGACGTCGATGACATCCTCAACGATCTCGATCAGGCCCTCGCCAACCTATGAAGTGGCTCTGCCTGTTGCTCAATGCGGCTCTCGCAACCCTGGCCCAACCGCAATCGACGCTGGCGCCTGCGCCCAGCGCAGCATCGCCGAACCCGACCTACCGCTACTTCCGGGTAGGTTCGAACTCGACGGTCCACGTCCACCCGCATGCCGGATACGCGCTGATGGGTGGAGGCACCGATCTCGACGAGGCTTTCCGATGGCTCTGCGATCACGCCGACGGTGGCGATTTTCTGGTGCTTCGCGCCGCCGGAACCGATGCTTACAACCCTTACATCCAGGGGCTCTGCCATCTCAACTCAGTTGCCACCCTGATCATTCCAGATCGTTCAGCCGCTGGCGCTCCATTTGTCACTGAGACGATTACAAATGCCGCCGTCATCTTCATCGCCGGCGGCGATCAGGCCGGGTACATCAACTTCTGGGCGGGAACTCCGGTCGAAACGGCCTTGCGCTCTGCCGTTAAACGAGGCATCCCTGTCGGAGGAACCAGCGCCGGCCTCGCTGTTCTCGGCCGGTACATCTACTCCGCGCAAAACGATCCGCCCGACGGCCCCGATCTCACTTCGGACGCGGCCCTCGCCGACCCGTTCAACCACCAGGTGGTCATCGCACCGGATCTGCTTGGGATTCCCATCCTGCACGGCATCATCACCGACTCGCACTTCGACACACGCCACCGCGAAGGCCGTCTGCTCGTCTTCATGGCCCGCATCCTCGCCTCGGGGAAAGCAGATCGTATCCGCGCCATCGGAGTCGACGAACAGACCGCAGTCTTAGCCGACCGCGACGGTCACGCAAAGGTCGTCGGTAGGGGCGAGGCCGACTTTTATGAAGCGTCCGACAGACCAAAGGTCTGCAAACCCAGCCGCCCTCTGACCTTCGGTCCGATTGGCTTCGATATGGTTCAGGCTGGAAAGGATTTCGATCTCAAAGGATGGCACACAGACAACGCCGGAGCCACCCTCTGGGTGCGCGCCGGTGAAGTCTCTCTTGAACCTTGGCTTTGAGAGCAGTCCCGAAGCCGCTTCCCGGCAGACGCAGCCAATTCGCCGCAATAGATCAAACCCGGCTCCCAGCTACTGGCTCCCGGCTACCGCCTACAGGCTGTTTTACTGGTGCGGCCTTTGCTCCGGCGCCGACGGCACGTTCAGAACGCCCGGTTCCAGCACATTCGGTGTTTCTTCATGCAGCTCCGGCAACGGTCCTTCGAGCGCGATCTTCAGAACTTCGTCCATCGTATCGACGAAGTTGAGTTTCATCGCGTTTCTCAAATTCTCCGGAATATCCGGCAGGTCTTTGCGATTGTCCTCCGGCAGAATCGCCTCGAAGATACCCGCGCGATGGGCTGCCAGCAGCTTTTCCTTCAACCCGCCGATCGCCAGCACCTTGCCGCGCAGCGTCACTTCGCCGGTCATCGCCAGATCGCGCCGCACCGGAATCCGTGCCAAAGCGCTGGCCAGCGCCGTTGCCAGAGTAATACCGGCCGAGGGCCCGTCCTTCGGAATCGCCCCTTCGGGTACATGAATGTGAATGTCGACGTTGCGATAAAAGTCCCGCGGCAGCCCCAGATGCTGCGCCCGGCTTCGCACATACGAGAGGGCAGCTTGTGCCGACTCCTGCATCACGTCGCCTAGTTGCCCGGTGGTTGTCAGCTTGCCTTTGCCGTCCAGCACCTGCACTTCGGTCTGCAGGATGCTGCCGCCGACTTCGGTCCAGGCCAAGCCGTTGACCAAGCCAATCTCGCTCTTTTCGTGAACCTGAGAGTCGCGAAACTTTGGAACGCCGAGAACGTCCGCCAGATTCTCCGGCGTCAGCGTCTCTTTATGTTTCGCCCCGTTCTTCACGACACGCCGCGCCACTTTCCGGCACACGTTTCCGATCTCGCGCTCAAGGTTGCGTACTCCCGCCTCGCGCGTGTAGCTGCGGATCATGTCCGCCAGCGCCGCATCGGTGAACGCAATATTCTTTTCGGTCAGACCTGTGTTGTCCCGCTGCTTCTTGACCAGGTATTGCTTCGCGATTTCCAGCTTTTCCACTTCCGTGTAGCCGTGCAGTCGAAGCACTTCCATGCGATCCTGCAACGCAGCTGGGATGGTGTGCAGCACGTTCGCTGTCGCCACGAACAGAACCTGCGAAAGGTCGTACTCAACGTCGAGGTAATGATCCTGGAAGCTGTGGTTCTGCTCCGGATCGAGCACTTCCAGCAGAGCCGACGATGGATCGCCGCGAAAGTCCGAAGCCATTTTGTCGACTTCATCCAGCATGAACACAGGGTTGCGAGTCCCGGCTTTTTTCATCGACTGGATAATCTGCCCCGGCAGCGCTCCGATGTACGTCCGCCGATGCCCACGAATCTCCGCCTCGTCGCGAATGCCGCCGAGCGACATGCGCACAAACTTCCGGCCCGTGGCTTTCGCAATCGACATACCCAGCGACGTCTTTCCCACGCCTGGAGGACCGACGAAGCACAGAATCGAACCCTTGGGATTCTTCACCAGCTGGCGCACGGCCAGGAACTCCAGGATCCGCTCCTTGATCTTCTCGAGGCCGTAGTGATCCGCGTTCAGCACCTTCTCCGCATGATCGATGCTGCGCGTTTCCTTCGACTTCTTTCTCCACGGCACCGCCAGCAGCCAGTCGAGATAATTGCGCGACACGGTTGACTCGGCTGACATCGGCGGCATAGCTTCCAGCTTCTTCAGCTCCTGCGTCGCTTTCTCGAAAACGTCCTTGGGCATGCCGGACGTTTCAATCTTCTTCTTCAGCTCGTCAAATTCGCTTTTCTCGCCGCGTCCCAGCTCTTTCTGGATCGCCTTAATCTTCTCGTTGAGGTAGTACTCTTTCTGCGCCCGCTCCATTTGCCGCTTCACGCGCGACTGGATGCTGCGGTCCATGTTCAGCTTCTCAATTTCAATATCCAGAACATCGGCAATCTTCAGCAGCCGCTCCGGCAAATCGAAAATATCCAGCAGCTCCTGCTTGTCCGGTACTTCCAGTTGGAGATTGGCGGCAATCGTATCCGCCAGCCGCGAAGGCTCATCGGTGCGGATCGCCGACGCAACCGTCTCCACATTCAGCGACTGCTGCAGCTTCACGTATTGCTCAAACAGCGAAGTCACCCGCTGAACAAGCTGCTCAATCTGCGGGGTGATTTCCGGCAGCGGCTTTGCCACCTTCACAGTCGCGACAAAAAATCCATCGGAGTCGCTGATCTCGACGGCCCGCGCGCGCTCAATTCCTTCCACCAGGACCTTGATGTTGCCGTCCGGCATGCGCACGCTCTGCACAATGTTGCCGACCGTGCCCACCTGAAAAATTTCATCCGGCCGCGGCTCATCGACGCGGGCGTCATGCTGCGTGGCCAGGAAGATCTTCCGCTCACCGTTGAGCGCCTCTTCCAGTGCACGCACGCTCGACTCGCGACCCACCACGAACGGGGTCATCATGTGAGGAAAGATCACCATGTCCCTGATCGGCATCATGGGGAACTTGCGTAGCTCGTTGCGTTCCCGGCTCTCTTTCGAAGGCTGGCTCACGGCATTCCTTTCAGCGCTGCGATCTTCGTACGATTTTAATGGGTCGTGCTCATTAAGAGAGGTTAACCCATCCGGAGAACGGCTGCGATGGTCACACCCGTTTTTGTCGATATGGGAAATCAACTGGCCACGGGGACGAACTACAGTAACCAGCGATGTTTAGACGCAGATCATCTGCCTAGCGTTACATTTCTTTCGAGATCGTTGTCCGCGGGTCAGAGAATATCGCGCTTCGAGCGAATTGCGCGATCACAGCAAGGCCTCTCAGCCCGCCTTTTCCAGCAGCGACATAGAGAGATTGCGGTTCCTCACCATCTCCGCTTCGATCTGCATCTCTTTCACCTTCTTGTTGCTGGGCAGGTGGTACATCAGATCGAGCATCAGTTCTTCCAGAATCATGCGCAAGCCGCGTGCTCCAACCTTGCGCAGCAGCGCTTCCTGGGCTACGGCGCGCGTGGCGTCTTCGGTGAAAGTGAGCTTCACGCCTTCATAATCGAAGAGTTTCTGGTATTGCTTCATGATTGCGTTTCGAGGCTTGGTCAAAATCTCCACCAGCGCCGCCTCGTCCAGTTCGTCCAGAATGCCCATCACCGGCAGACGTCCGACAAATTCGGGAATCAGGCCAAACTTAATCAGGTCCTGGGGTTCGGCCTGGCGGAGCAGTTCGCTGTCACGTTGCGCGTGAATCGGGACGCCGCCCACCTCGGTTTCCTTATCCGACAGCGCCTTGAAGCCCAGGGCCTTCTTGCCAACGCGGCGCCCGACAACCCGCTCCAGCCCCACAAATGCCCCACCGCAAATAAAGAGAATGTTGGTCGTGTCCACCGGTGTGAATTCCTGGTGGGGATGTTTTCGGCCGCCCTGGGGCGGCACATTCGCCACCGTGCCTTCGAGGATCTTGAGCAGTGCCTGTTGGACTCCTTCGCCCGACACATCGCGCGTGATCGAAGGATTCTCGTCCTTGCGCCCAATCTTGTCGATTTCGTCGATGTAGATGATGCCGGTTTGCGCACGCGCCACATCGCCATCCGCCGCCTGCAACAGCTTCAGAATGATGTTCTCGACATCCTCGCCAACGTAACCGGCTTCCGTCAGCGTGGTCGCGTCAACGATGGCAAATGGAACGTCGAGCATCTTGGCCAGGGTGTGCGCCAGCAGCGTCTTGCCACTGCCGGTTGGGCCGACCAGCAGGATGTTCGATTTTGAGAGTTCCACATCGGCGCCGCGCGTCCGGTTCATCTGCACGCGCTTGTAGTGGTTGTAGACAGCGACGGCGAGCTTCTTTTTCGTCTGGTCCTGACCGATGACGTACTCATCGAGGAATGCCTTCACTTCCAGCGGCTTCGGCAGATGGGTAGGAGCAGCTCCGGTCGAGGTCTCGGTGCGGTCGTCTTCCAGAATCGAATTGCAGACCGCCACGCATTCGTCGCAGATGTACGCGCGCGGATAGTCGCTGGGCGATGAAATTAACTTGGCAACGGCATCCTGAGATTTGTGGCAGAACGAACAACGAAGTGCTTCATCAGATCCCGTGCGCGTTTTCATCCCGACTACTCCTTCAGCCCTTCAACGGCCCGACTGCTGGTTTGTGGTGGTTGGCGGTCGATCGATGATTTCGTCGATAATCCCGTATTCCTTCGCCTGTGGCGCGTTCATAATGAAATCCCGTTCGACGTCCCTTTCGATCCTCTCGAGGCTCTGCCCCGTATGCTTCGCCATCAGCTTGTTCGTGATTTCGCGGATGCGGATGATCTCGCGCGCATGAATGTCGATGTCGGTTGCCTGACCGGCCAAACCACCCATCGACGGCTGATGAATGAGGATGCGCGAGTTGGGCAGCCCAAAGCGTTTCCCTTTCGTACCTGCCATCAGAAGAAAGGCGCCCATACTGGCCGCCTGGCCTATGCAATACGTCACCACATCGTTCCGGATGAACTGCATCGTGTCGTAAATGGCCAGCCCGGCCGTGATCGATCCGCCCGGGGAATTGATGTATAGCTGAATGTCTTTTTCCGGATCTTCCCCGGACAGGAAGAGTAACTGCGCAATCACAAGGTTCGCAATCATGTCATCGATTGGCGTACCGAGAAAGATAATGTTGTCGCGAAGCAGGCGCGAATAAATGTCATACGCCCGCTCGCCGCGGCTCGTCTGCTCTACGACCATAGGTACTAATGCCATCTTCTTCTCTACTCTCAGTTCTGAGGCTTCGACGCCTCGTCGTCAGTGACAGGAATCACCTTCGCGCCCCATTGCGCGCCTCAGGCCAACCGCTCTACCAGCAGATTTCCCGTTTTTTCCCGCCTCAATTGTTCCCGGATTCTAGCCAGACTCCCTTCACGGGTCAAACGATCCCGCAGACTCTCCAGCGGTTCCCGGGTTTGCAATGAGATTACCTGAAGCTCCTGTTCGACATCTTCGTCACTGACCTGAATGTTTTCCACATCGGCAATACGATCCAGCACCAACGTACCCTTCACCTCACTGGCCGCGCTCTCTCTTTGCGCCTCACGCAGCCGATCGAAATCCAGCTTGCGCATGTCCTCCGTTCGCATGCCCTGTGCTGCCAGCGCTCGCAAACCACGTTCCAGCCTGGTGTCGATCTGGCTCTGGATGATCGACTCCGGGATTGGAAACTGAAACTTCTCGACCAGCGCATCCACAAGTCGATTTCGTGTATCCGTGAGCAGCCTGTGCTTCTTATCTGATGCGAGGTGTTCTCTAAGCTTCTTCCTGAGGTCTTCGAGATTCTCGTAGTGGCCCAGTTCTTTTGCGAATTGATCGTTCAGTTCAGGCTGCACCTTTTTTTGAATACCCTGAACCTCCGCCTTGTATGCGACCGTTTTACCTGCTAGACGCTGCTGTCCGAAATCCCCCGGATAGGTCACTTCGAATTTCAGCTCCTGGCCGGGCTTCGATCCCCGGAGGGCGTCGGAGAAGGCTGCCACCGTATCTTTGCCGCCGATCTCCACCGAGACGTCTTTCCCTTCAATCGGCTGGGGACTAGGGGCCGCCGTTTCCGCTCCCTCGGCAGCCTCGGGATTTTCGAGCTCACCGCTGAAGCTGATCTTCGCCCAGTCGCCGTCGGCGAGGCCGCGATCCTCGGTCACCGGTTCCATGGTTGAGTGGCTGTCGCGAATCCGCTCCAGTTCCGCATCAAATTCGGCTTCGGTTAGCTCGGTATCCGGCTTCTCGACCTTCACCTCCTGATACCCTTCGACGGAAAACTCGGGGACGACTTCGAAGGCTGCTTTGAAATGCAGCGGCTGACCTTCCTCGAGGCGCAGATCGGTGACCTGCGGCTGCGACACCGGACGCAGGCCCTTCTTCGCAATCGCCTCACGGAAATGCTGCGGCACGACGGCTTCGACAACCTCTTCGCGGATCCCGGCGGAGAAGCGCGAGCGCAGAACGCTCTCCGGCACTTTACCGGGGCGGAAACCAGGAATGCGGGCGAGCTTCTGATACTTCTTCAGCACGGTGCGGAAGCTCTTCGCCACTTCCTCGGCGGGCACTTCGATTTCTACTTCGCGGGTGCACTCGGGGTTCAGAGTGGGCTGGACGTGGGCATGCTCGTGCGGTTCGTGAGTGTGCGCTTCGGGGTTGTGTTCAGTGGTTTCGGTCTCCGCTGTTGCGGTGGGAGTGAGTTCAGTGGTTTCTGCTGAGGTCAAGGTGTGCCTTCTTGTGACCGCCGACATGTTCGTCTTGTTGCGAGAGAGAGGCGGCGAAATGTTGCTCTCGTTGTCGATCCCGCCGCCGGGGGTCCGTGCGGGAAATACGCTGAGAAGTCTTCTCCTTCATGGTACGGACCCAGCCTCGCTGAGGCAAACGGGATGGAGGAAATCGTTCCCTTCTGGTAACGGGGACCGGATTGCCGGGCGCGGTAGTCTAGTTGCAGGATGAGCATCAAGACGCTGAGCAGCCGCGAGATTTATCGGAACCCCTGGCTCCGATTGCGGGAGGACCAGATCGAGCGGAGCAATGGCGCTCCTGGCATCTATGGCGTGATCGAGAAAGACGACTGCGCGCTGGTTATTCCCATTCAGGACGAGACCATTTTCCTGATCGAACAGTTCCGGTACCCCATTCAGCAGCGCAGTCTCGAGCTGCCGCAGGGGGGATGGGAGACGGCGGATGTCGATCCGGAGGAGCTGGCGCGGGGCGAACTGCGTGAGGAGACAGGGCTTGTTGCTTCGACGATGACCTTCCTGGGGACCGTGTGGGTCGCTTATGGGTACGCTCGGCAGAAGATGCACATTTTCCTGGCGACGGGGTTGACGCCGGCGGGGGCGGATCCCGATCCCGAGGAGCACGATCTGGTTTTGCGGACGGCTTCGATTGCGGAGTTCGAGGGGATGCTGCTCGATGGGACCATTCAGGATTGCTGCACCCTGGCGGCGTGGGGTCTGTACCGGCTCTGGAAGGAGAAGAAGGGGTTGTGAGGTGGGCCCCCCCTGAGCTGCTTTTTAGGGGTGGTGAGGGGTAAGAATCTGATTCTATTGGGGCGGTGTTTTTTTGGGTGCCGGCTATGAATTTGATTCGAGGGTGGTTGTGGGTATCTGTTTTGTTTTGTTATTGGTGCGTGGCACTCGGAAATGGGTGGCGGTTATCTATTTGCATTCAAAGTTGAAGTTGTCGTTGCATAAGATTCCACAATACTTACCGGGAGCCGGGAGCCGGGAGCCGGGAGCCGGGAGCCGGGAGCCGGGAGCCGGGAGCCGGGAGC
>Ga0182018_10005539_pt1 | contig 10125 bp, 7 predicted proteins | sample 812P2MmetaG_FD_120490 | JGI IMG/M metagenome (GOLD analysis project Ga0182018, IMG submission 120490) | Permafrost microbial communities from Stordalen Mire, Sweden - 812P2M metaG | ecosystem: Environmental > Terrestrial > Soil > Wetlands > Permafrost | place: Sweden: Stordalen | collected... | reverse complement strand
GCCAGCCAGGACATCTCCGTCAATGACTGCTTTCGTCCCGTCTCTCGTTATTGGGACCGGATCCAGCGACCGGAACAGATCCTCACTGCCCTGCCGGAAGCGATGCGCGTCTTGACCTCGCCCGCGGAAACCGGCGCAGTCACTCTTGCTTTGCCGCAGGACGTGCAGACCGAGGCTTACGACTTTCCTGAAGAGTTTTTCGAGCGCCGCCTTTGGACGGTCGCCCGCCCTCGCGCCGACAGTTCCTTGCTGAGGCAAGCGGCCGGGTGGATTCGCTCGTCGCAACGCCCACTCATCATTGCCGGCGGCGGTGTTATTTATGCCGAGGCAACGGGCGAGTTATCCCGCTTCGCCAGCCGGACCGGGATTCCGGTGGCCGAGACGCAGGCAGGTAAAGGTGCTCTCCATGCTGATCATCCGCAACTAGCGGGCGCGATGGGAGCGACCGGCACTTCCGCCGCGAATCGGCTGGCCGTAGATGCGGATTTGATCGTCGCCATCGGTACTCGTCTCGGCGACTTCACCACAGCTTCCAAAACCGCCTTCCAGAATCCCGCGGTACGGTTTGTGAATATCAACGTCGCCGAGTTCGACGCGTTCAAGCACGCCGCGTTGCCGCTGACCGGGGACGCACTCCAAACGCTCGAAGAGCTGGGCGCCGAACTGTCATCGTGGCATGTTCCAGAGAGTTATCAATCCGAGGTCGCGCGACTGCGCGCGGCGTGGGACCAGGAAGTCGATAGGATATACGCTCGCCGGCACGGCCCGCCGCTCAGCCAGGGCGAGGTCGTAGGACTTCTCAACACGACATTGGAACCGCGCGACATTATTGTCAATGCGGCGGGGAGTCTGCCTGGAGATCTGCACAAGCTCTGGCGCACGCGCGACCCCAAGGGCTACCACATGGATTACGGGTATTCCTGTATGGGTTACGAAGTCGCAGGTGGTCTGGGCGTCAAGATGGCGGATCCAAGCCGCGAGGTCTATGTATTGATCGGGGACGGCTCGTATCTCATGATGGCCCAGGAAATCGTCACCTCCCTGCAGGAAAAGATCAAACTCAATATCGTGCTCTTCGACAATCATGGCTTCTCGAGCATTGGAGGATTAAGTCGCGCTTGCGGCAGTGGAGGGTTCGGCACGGAGTATCGCTATCGCGAGCAAGGCCTCACGGGCCCGGTCATTCCCATCGATTTCGCCGCCAACGCCGCCAGCCTGGGCGCTTATGCCGTAAACGCCCGGACATACGATCAGCTGGCCACCGCTTTGGCCGAGGCGAAGAAGCAGTCTCGTACTTCCGTGGTCGTCGTTGAAACAGACTACAACGACCGCGTTCCCGGCTATGACTCCTGGTGGGATGTGCCGATCGCGGAAGTATCCGAGAGCCAGGCTGTGCAAGAGGCGCGAGCAGCGTATATCGAAGCGGTCAAGAGGGAGCGGTATTTCTGGCCTGCGTCGTCCGCAACACAAGCTATAGTTCCCGAAGTAGGGTCCGATTTGTCAACCCGATCGGCGCGAGGCGCAGTCGAGGAATCTGCGGTTCCCTCTTTGGGTCGTAAAGGATCTTAGCGGTGAGCAAGAACGCCACTTCGGAAGTAGAGCAAAGAAACCGCAGATCCCTCCGCTGCGCTTCGCTCTGTCGAAAAACATTTCCAGTAAAGGTCGGCTGAACTGCAGATCCCTCGACTTCGCTCGGGATGACAAAGGGGAGGGGGACGCTTCCATGGAGAGCCGTTGCTAAACAGAAGCCATCTTCATCCCCTTGGGTGGACCAAAGGCCCATGGACCACTCCGGTCGAGATGACAAATTCAGGCTTGGTTCAGATCTTTGGGTCGTTGTTCCGGCAGGGCGGTTTTGCAGTTAGCAGTTGCACTAACCTTTGTCATCCCGACCGGAGCGGACCCGGATTTCCTACTGCGCAGCGCCAGCCAACGCCGCGTGTGCGGCTTTCCGTAAAGAAAGCCGCATGAACTTCCCTGCGCCACCAACCTCGACAGGAAATCCGGGGGAGCGCAGTGGAGGGATCTGCAGTTTCTCTTCCTATCCTACGTAGAGCTGGATGGGTACCCTGCCAATCCCCTGTCAATAGACGTTGAGATAGCGATCGAGCTCCCACTGGCTGACGCTGTTGTGGTAGCTCTCCCATTCCTCTGATTTCACCTGGATGTAGTAATCCGCGTACTCTCTGCCCAGCGAGTTGCGCACCACCTCATCCTGCGACAAGGCTTCGACTGACGCCTCCAGTGTCGCCGGAAGATGGCCGATACCCCGCGCGTGCAATTCCTCCCAGGGCACTTCATACAGGTTGTCATGATTCGGCACTCCCGGGTCGATCCGGTTGTCGATGCCGTCCAGGCCAGCCGCCAGCATAGCCGCACATGCGAGGTAGGGATTCGCTGCGCCGTCCACCATGCGGTTTTCAATCCGCCCCGGACCGGGTACGCGGATCATCTGCGTCCGGTTCGCGCTGCCATAAGTAATGTAGACAGGCGCCCAGGTAGCACCGGAGCGCGGTCTTCCGCGGATGAGACGCTTGTAGCTATTCACCGTCGGAGCCAGGATTGCACACAGAGCGGGAGCATGCTTCAAAATGCCGGCCATGAACCAGCGACCCTCCGGCGAGAGGCCAAGAGGATCCTCTAAGCTATGGAAAAGGTTCTTGCCGGTGGCGGGGTCTGCCAGGCTCAGATGGCAGTGCGAACCGTTTCCAGTCAGGTTCGCAAATGGCTTGGGCATAAAGGTCGCCTGGTGCCCGTGCTCTTCGGCGACGATCTTCACCATCCACTTAAAAAAGATCTGCCGGTCGCTGGTAGTGAGCGCATCGGCATACTTCCAATTGATTTCAAACTGGCAGTTCGCATCTTCATGGTCCGCGGCGTAAGGCGCCCATCCCAGCTCCTGCATATAACCGAGCAGTTTGGTCAGAAGATCCAGGTTGCGGTGGAGCGAGCGCATATCGTAACAGGGTTTGGCCGCATTATCCATTGTGTCCCACGGCGCGCAGGAGCCATCCTGGCCCCGCTTCAGCAACATGAATTCCGGTTCCACTCCGACCATCAATTCGTAACCGCGTTGGCGTCCAACGTCCAGTTGATGCGCAAGAATTCTGCGTGGGCAGAATTTCGACGGCACATTCTCGACCTGGAGCATCCCAGCCACCCAGGCGACATTCTTTCGCCATGGCAGCACGATCATCGATCGCATATCCGGGATAGAAACCAAATCCGGATCATGCGGTCCCTGGCCAACATCGCCCGCCGCGAAGCCGGCGAACCCCGCACCCTCAGTAATCATGTCGTCCACAGCGCTGGCCGGGACAAGTTTGGCTTTGGGAATGCCGCTCATTTCTACGAAGGAGCACAAAAAATACTCGATGCCTTTTTCATGAATGAGTGCCTTGAGATCGTTTGTCAATTCTGTGTCTCCACGGATAGATTCACTTCCCTACTGCGATACCGAAGCCGCAGCCTTTTCCCCCAGCAGTTTGCCGCTCAGGAATCGGGCGGGTGCAAATGGCCCCATCAGGGCTGCAGGCTTGCCGGTGGCAATGGTCTCGGCCAGGCACTTGCCGGAGATGGGGCCGGCCTTGAAACCCCACGTGCCCCAGCCCACATCCATGAAGAAGTTGTCCAGTTCCCCAGCCGCACCCATAATAGGAGCATAATCCGGTGTCATGTCGCAGACCCCGGCCCACTGGCGAAGAATCTTGATGCCATGGAGCTGCGGAAACAGTTCCAGAGTGTACGTGGCCATCTGTTCCAGCGTGGGCAGCGTGGATCGAGTGCAGTACGTCTGGTAAGGATCGACCTCCGAGCCGATCACCAGCTCGCCTTTGGCGGTCTGGCTCACGTAAACATGCAGGTTCGAGGAAACGATCACATAGTCCAGGAATGGTTCGATCAATTCCGTGACGCAGGCCTGAAGAGGCTGGCTCACAATGGGAAGCGGGACACCCGCCATATCGGAGATCGTCGTGGCCCACCCAGCAGTGGCATTCAGGATCGCGCCCGCGGATAAGTCGCCTTGGGTCGTCCGCACAAGGACAATCTTGCGGCCCTCGACCTCAAGTCCGGTGACAGCCGTGAACTGATGCACCTCGATGCCCATGGCATCACACGCACGGCCATAACCTTGCACCACTTCATCATGCCCGATGGTTCCCCCGGGCGGATGGTAGAGCGCGGCGAGTACGGGGAGCCGCGGCCGGTCGGACATATCCATCGTGGGCACCATACGCCGCAGTTCGTCCCGGTCGACCATTCGGCTGTCGACGCCCATCAGCCGGTTGTTCTCTGCTCGTATTCTCAGGCCGGTAATCGAGGAGTCGGTGTGCGCCAGCGTGAAATGCCCGCTCTGGTTGAAATCAAGCTCCCAGTCCAGGTCCTCCGCCAGGCCTTCATAGAGACGAAGGGACGCATCGTAGAAAGCAATCCCGGGATAGGTGCGGTAGTTCGAGCGCAAAATGGCCGTATTGCGGGTGCTGTTTCCGCAACCGATATAGCCTTTCTCGAGCAGCGCTACGTTTCGAATGCCGTGGATCTTTCCCAGGTAGTACGCCGCGGCAAGCCCATGGACGCCTGCGCCGATGATGGCCACATCGTAGGTGGGCTTTAGGGCATGCTTAGTCAACATCACCGGCCCAACCTTAGGCATCGCCATGACGGAACCCCATCAACTGCTGCTGTGCCACCAGGCCAAAAGGACGCGCGTCAAACTCACTGCCGGCGTGCAGCAGGGCGCTCCAGACGTGTTCCGCGAGATCTCGCGTGTTCAAGATCAGAAATCCGGGGAGACCCTCGCAATCGCTGCGCAGGATCGTGGCGTTCACATGGGCCACGCGCGTTTGGCGAGCCGTCCCGTCAAGCATCGAGCCTTCGCGGACGTTCAACGTGGTCAGCTTCTGCAGCACTTCCCTTGCCTTCGGGCCGGCCAGGAGAATCGCACTGTACACCGAGGTGACGTCGGTGACTGCAAACGAAACAATGGAGCCTGGAAGCGGCGATGTAATCAAGGCATGAGTCGGGGTAAGCCTCCACAACCGCGCGGGCGGAAGCAATTCGCCGGCTTGCCCCCTGAGATCGAGCTTGTAGAGATAGCTCGCATCGGAAACACCCACGGAAGCGCGCACTCCCTCAACTTCCCGGGACGATCCCGTATACCAGGCAGGAAGCTCCCAACCCGAGAAAGTGTCCAGGCTGGCCTGGGCTTCGAGATGACAACGATGCAATGCCGATTGCCGGAGCGGCGCCATCACGCCCTCAGCCGCTGACCGGTAGGGTCATAGAAGACTTCCTCAACGATGTTCGCGGCATAGTCGACCGCCTCGGAGCGGAGAACGACGCGAGTGCCCTGCTTCGCTTCCGCGGGAGTGACCCATGCCATCCCGATCACTTTCTCTCTCTCCCAGGAGAATCGAACACTGGTAGCCCAACCGACCGGGCTGCCCTCGAACAATACCGGGGAACCATCAGGAGGCACAACGCTTCCTTCCAATTCAAATCCGACCAGCATGCGCTCAAGAGGGTTTTGCCTTATGCGCGCCAACGCAACCTTACCAATAAAGTCCGCTTTGTCGAGCTTGGCCACCCAGGCCATGCCCGCTTCGTAGGGGTTGCTGAGGCCATCGGTATCCACGCCGACGATGATGTGCTTCTTTTCCAGGCGAAGCACACGTTGACTCTCCACGCCAAAGGGAAGGAGGTTCACCGAAGAGCCTGCCTGCAGCACCTGGTTCCAGAGATGGATTCCATACTCGGCAGCGACAACAATCTCCCAGCCCGTCTCACCCACGAAACCGATGCGCATCATCGTTGCCGGCACGGCAGCCACGGATGCTCGCCGCCAGTCCATGTAGGGAAAGGCCGCGGAGGAAAGATCGCAATCAGTTAGTTTCTCCAGAACCCCTCGCGCCAGGGGTCCAGCCAGGTTCATGGAGGCCAAGCCCGCAGTCAGGTTGACAATCGTGACCTTCCATCCCGCTGCGGCTACCCACCATTCCAGCCATTGATGGACAAAGTCCACGTTGCCCGTGGTCGTGGTAAGGAAGTAGTGCTGCTCGTCCATGCGCGAGATGGTCCCATCATCGAGGATGGTTCCCAGCTCATCGCAGAGCACCGAGTAGCGCACGCGGCCGATGGGCAGCGTGGAAAACTTGTGAGTAAAAACCTTATCGAGCAGACGGCCGGCATCTCTGCCCTTGACCTCGATCTTCCCCAGCGTGCTGACATCAATGACGCCGGCGCGTTCGCGCACCGCGCGGTACTCCTGTTCGACGCACCTCCCCTGGTTTCCGGTGCCGTCCGCGTCGTAGTATCGCGGGCGCTTCCACTCTCCCATATCCATCCAGACGGCGCCCAGCCGGTCGTGCTGCTCGTGCATAGGCGTGCGGCGTACTGGGTGGTGTCTCATCCCAGCGAGCGCACCCAGGGTTACAGGAGGAGCAGGAGGCCGCGCGACGGTCGTACCCACCTGCGCGATGGTTTGCCGGCTCGCGTGCGAAGAAAGACAGACAGCGGCCATCTGGCACATTCGCCCCTGACAGGCACTCTTGCCTAGCTTGGTATATCTCTTGATCAATTCAATGTGCCCCATGCCGGCTTCGATCGTCTGCACCACGTCATGGCCAGAGACATCCATGCAAAGGCATGCAATTGCATCCTTGGATTGGGCGGAGTTCGGAGGCAGATACTCCTGATTGATGACGCCATCTCCACGAGCGGCTCCCACGAGGCTCACCGTCGACGGTAAGCCCTCGGCCAGGAAGGCTCCACTGCCCTCGTTCCACCGCAGCCGGGAACCAGCTTGAGCCAGAAGGTCGACGTCCGGCACCAGGGGTCCGCACATCACCACCAGATCCGCTTTATAGATAACTGTTATAGTCACTAATCCAGAGACGTGACCTTCTCCCCTGGCGCTGACGACGGAGGAGATAGGCACACTCGCCACCACTTCAAGCCCTGCAGATTCCAGGTCAGCCTGGAGCTCGCCACACCTCTCGGCATCTCCAATTAGCACGGCCCGCTTACCGGGTACGATCGCATGTTGATGAAGCAGCCGCAGCACCGCGGTCGAGAGCATTACGCCCGGCAGGTCATTGTTGGCGAAGAGAAACTGAGTCTCGTAAACACCGGTAGCTACAATGACGCTGCCGGCGCGCAGGTGCAGCAGCCGCTCCGCATTTGGCTGCCCAAAATCAACTTGCACCGCGCCCAGCAGATTGCCTTCATAGAGGCCAAAACAACTGCAGTTCACAAAGGTTGTGACCAGCGGGTGGGCCAGGACTTCTTCCATCAGCGCCTGAATGGATACGGTTCCTGATCTGGTGCTGCGCACGTACCCACCGAGTGCGGGCTCCTTTTCGAGGAGAGCCACCTGCATGCCTCGTGAGGCGGATGCCAGAGCAGCCTCTAAACCATGTTGGCCGCCGCCAACGACCACGGCGTCAAATTGCAGATAGGCATGCTCGTAATGGTGCTGCGACTCGGAGAGCGCGGGAGCTGCCGGGAAGCGCTTGACGGCAGGCGAGTCAAGCCCGCGGTAAACATTCTGGTTCTGCGAAAGAACCGTCAATCCGCTGCGTGCCGGCATGGTGCAACTGCGCACGTTGGGCACGCCGTCCACGTTCACCATGCAGTTGGGGCAGCTTCCGGCGAGGCATAGCAGGCCTCGTGGACGGCCGTGCTGATAACTGTGGGTAAAGGTGCGCACGCCGGAGCGATACAAGGCCGATGCCACGGTGTCGCCGGACTTTCCCGCCACGGTGAGGCCATTCCACCGGAAGAGGATCTCGGTATGATCCATTATCCGAGCTGCTCCTCGTCCTGCGGCAGCAGCGTTTGATGGACCTCATTGGTCATTGTGTTGCGGCTCGCCTTAAACCACTCGCCACAACCACCGCGGTGGTACCACCACTCCCACTGCACCCCGGCGACGTTCCGCTTATACAGCGCGTAAGTGATCCAGGCTTCATACTCGGCTTCGGGGGCAGGTCTCTGCCGGACCTCTCCGCCAAAGCGAAATTCGTAGACGCTTCGCTCGCCGCAGTTGGGGCACTTCAACAGAAAAGACATCTGCTCTATCGTCCAAAAACCTTACGCGTGCCGGCCAACGGAACGCCGCAGATGATGGACGCTTCCATGGTCAACGCAGCCATATCTTCCGGTTCCAGGTGATGCACATCCGACTTGCCGCATGCACGCGCCAGCATCTGGATCTCCAGCGTCATGGCTCGCAGCAGATTCAGAGCGCGCTCTGCTCCCTGCTCGATATCGAGCCGCTTCATCAGCTCCGGATCCTGGGTCGTAATGCCTACCGGACAACGCCCGGTGTGGCAATGATGGCAATGGTAGGGCTCCGTGCCCAGAGCCTCGTAGTCCTCGATATATAACGGCTTGTTGCAGTTCAGGCTGATCAACGCCGCGGTGCCGATGTAGACCGCGTCGGCGCCCAGGGCCATCGCTTTAGCGGCATCCACACCGTCGCGGATCCCGCCCGCGATAATGAGCTGCACCTCGCCGTACAATCCGCAGTCTTCCAGGGCTGCTCTCGCCTCGCATACGGCAGCCAGCGTGGGTATGCCGGTGTGTTCCTGCAGAATGGCGGGCGACGCACCGGTTCCCCCCTCCATTCCATCCACAACCACGACGTCGGCGCCCGCCTTGGCGGCAAGCTTGACGTCATCGAAGGTTCGGCTCGCGCCGAGTTTTACGAAGATAGGCACTTGCCCATCGGTAGCCTCACGCAGCTCTTCGATTTTGATCACCATGTCATCGGGTCCGAGCATGTCAGGGTGTCTTGCCGGACTGCGCTGATCGACACCCACGGGCAGATCGCGCTGATGAGCAATGGTCTCCGAGATTTTAGAGCCCAGCAGCAGCCCTCCTGTACCCGGTTTTGCTCCCTGTCCAATGGTCAATTCGATCGCGCTGGCCCCGCGCAAGTCGTGCACGTCGATTCCATAGCGCGAGGGAAGCACTTCATAGACATAGTCCTTGGCAAACTCGCGCTCCGCCGGGGAAAGGCCGCCGTCTCCAGTGGTGTTCGATGTGCCGGCCCTAGCCGCCGCCTTCGCCAATGCGGCCTTGGCATTGTGGGAGAGCGCTCCCCAGCTCATGCCCGTAATCATGATCGGTATTTCCAACTCTAAGGGCCGCTGGGCAAAGCGTCCGCCGAGCACTGTCCGCGTGGAGCATTTCTCGCGGTACCCCTCGAGCGGGATGCGCGTGAGCCCGCAGGGTAAGAAAGTGAGATCGTCGAAGGTGGCCCAGCGTCGCTGGCGCAGCGTGCCGTAGCCGCGTATCTCATAGAGGCCGGTCTCCGCTTTGGTATGAATGCCCTGCATTACCTCAGCCGTGTACGTTCCGCTGGTTTGCAGAAGAGGGCGGCTGAAGTTTGAAGCCGGATCATTCATCAGAGCGCATCCTGCCAGGTCTTCCAATTGTGCTTGTCAAAGTTCCACAGCTTGCGTCCTGCGACTACCTTGGTAAAATCGCGCCCAGCCGGCTTTTGCGCGCGCAACGCCGGTGGGAGGTGCGCAGTAAGAAGACGGTCCAGAAGCTCCGCTTCCTCTGGTGTGAGCGGCTCGACCACCGCATCCGTCCCCAGGTTGCCGATGGCGCCTCCGACGTAGCAGGTGGTGGCGTACATAGAGTCGGCGAAGGCATGCCCCGTGTTGCCGCAGACAACCATGGTTCCCTTTTGACCCATGAAGCCTGCCATATAACCACAATCGCCGCCGACCAGTACCAGGCCGCCCTTCATGGAGACGCCGAGGCGTGCCGCCGCATCGCCGTGGATCACGATTGTGCCGCCGCGAATGGCCGCAGCTGCGCCGTTGCCCGCGCCGCCGTGAACAACAACGTGGCCGCGGTTCATCGACTCCGCTAGACCCCAGCCCGCACTTCCCTCCACGTGAATCTCGGTGCCATCGATCAGTCCGCCGCAGTAATAACCCACACTGCCCAGAAAGCGCACTCGTCCCGGTTGCAGAAGGGCGACCCCGAGGTTGTGACGAGCATTCGGGTTGGCTACGCAGATCTCTGCCGCCCCAGACTGCAAGCGCGTTCGGATCAGCGCATTGACTTCTCTGATCGAAAGCGTTCCTGCATCGATGGCCACGGGTGCTG
>Ga0182018_10005538_pt1 | contig 10126 bp, 10 predicted proteins | sample 812P2MmetaG_FD_120490 | JGI IMG/M metagenome (GOLD analysis project Ga0182018, IMG submission 120490) | Permafrost microbial communities from Stordalen Mire, Sweden - 812P2M metaG | ecosystem: Environmental > Terrestrial > Soil > Wetlands > Permafrost | place: Sweden: Stordalen | collected... | reverse complement strand
GCACGATTCGCTTAGTCGGAAGCAATTCGAACAACGCATTCTCAAGTGTAGCCAGTTCAATTCAATGACCGCAGATCAGCGGGCTCAACCGAGCCTGCTGTCGCGAATCGCGCTTCTGAGGGGGAGCATCCGCACTGGTAGTGCTCGGTCATTTTCTTGCCTACCTTAGCTTTGTCGCCTCTCAGGAAATCTATCCCCAAAGATGTGCCCCGACAGTCAACTTCGGTGAGGAATCACGTGCTGCGGCAATTTCGCCGACCTCGATTCTGCCTTCAGGGGATGGTAAGCTTTTGCCTTTCGGGGAATCAGCCATGAACATTATGGGGCTCGGAACCGTACATCTTCGTCTAACGCTGAGAATCATGAGCGATGATGATCTGTGGTGGCTCTTCCTTGATCACCGGGAGGAGTGCCTTCAGCAGTTCTGGGAGGAAGTGGAGACACGGAAGGTGGCTGGTATCTTATCCAACGACAGTCCACTCTGGACGATGAGCGACATTTCCTGGAGCAATGCCATCTGCCCTGGCTTGCTCGGTGGGCTGACATGACCGCCATAACAGCACCATGAGCAAAACTCGACCCTGCGGCGAACTCGATCACACTGCGATTCTCAGATGGGTTGCCTGCTGCCACCAGCAAGAAAATACCGAGCGTGACATAGAGGCTGAGCATCATCGGCAAAGCAGATTCCTTATTCGCTTGCCAACCATCCCGCACAGACGTCACCAAGGGATAAACCATTGCTGTAAAGAGTAATCCCACCAACACAAGCACGATCTTGAGCGCACGTTCTCGTTTCATCGTCGCCTCCTATGTTTCCGCTGCTATTCTGCTAGTTCGCTTTCCTCTGGCGCATCGGCTGGGCTTGCGAACTCAATGCGGTAGCCATCGGGATCGGTGAGCGGCACTACCCAAAGACGATTGCCAACGAATGGGAGTTTCCGCGTCTGAATTCCCCGTGATTTGAACTCGCGATAGAGCGCCAGCGCACCTTCGCACATGAAAGAAACCGATGCCCCAGTGCCCAGTGTCTCCTTCGGTTGGCGCTCCGGCAAGAACTCCTGAAGCATGATGGCGGCATCCCCAAGCTCAAGCCAGCACCAACGAATCCTACCGTCTGGCTTGTCCTCCTCACGATTCGGAATCCACCTGTGCTTCATTTTGAAGCCAAGCCCGTCAACATAGAACCGCAGCGAGGCTTCCATGTTGGTCACGCCGAAAAAGGGCACCGCCTGCTTGACGTTAACGCTCGTAGTGGATGCGACGGTCATACTTCCTCTCCCCAACGTCAATGCCTATAGCAGCAATATAAGGTCTGTCGCTCTCGGATTGCTCGGAAGCCAGCCAGAATCAGGCAGGCTTGCGACGGTGCCGCGATGGCGAACGGCGTGCCGCGTCAGCGGTCACAAACTTGTGAGCTATACCGAGCAAGTCACGCAGGACATCGGGTGTGACACGGGACAGGCGAACCAGCACGGCGCTGTAGCCGACATAGTGATCGGTCACGTAGTAAACATCGGGAGCGGCTGCGAGCAGTTCGGCGCGGTCGTCGAAGCCGACGCGAACCACAAGCGAACCCTGCTCAGCCGAACGACGAGCAGGCACGCATGCCAAGAGTTTTCCGCGAACCTTGAGCGCGGGTGACCCGTAGGCTGTGCTCTCCTCCACGCCGGGCAACGCCAAGCCGATCTTCCGTACCGTGTCGAAGCTAATTGTGCTCCCGTGTTTCTTCGAGGTTTTGATCTGCTTCGACGATCTTCCAGTCGCTTTTGATCCAGACTTCGACGTTCGTGCGCCCGGAGTTTTGCCGATCCGAGGGTCTCCAGCCAGCACAAGCTCACATGCCCGCAGTGCCGCTGATTCAAAGTCAGGGGCATCGACTGGTAAGACCTGCCAACCCGTTACGCGTTTGCCCAATACTTGAATGGATCGCATGTTCGGGAACTCACGCCGCAAGCTCTGGTGGTGTTCTTGGGTAGTGGCGAGCCATACTCCATTATCCGCAGTGCTTTTAGGCTTCTCGCGTAGGATCAACACGATTTTGTCTTTTACATAGATTGCAAGGCAGCCAAACATCGGGCGCGTGTACGGCGATAGTGTGGAAATCGCATCAAGCACGAATGCATGTGGAATAGGTTTACGCTGCTTGGGCAGCAAGCTCGCATCCAGAGCTTCAGGAGAGACGTGTTTTCTCTTAGTCATACCCGTGCACCTCCAGCCTCGCCCGCACAAACGGTGGAAGTTTACACCCAAGAACTCGACCCAAAACAAGAGGGCGCTATTGCAGCCTCGCGTACTCGGCTTTCGCTTGCTTCAGGTAGGTAAGTCTTGGTTATTCCACGCCGCTAATAGCCCAGATGTCGCCTCCCTGCGGGCGGAAGCGGTCGAACGTCACCCATTTGCCGTCCGGCGACCAGACTGGGTAGTCGATCCTCACGTTAGAGTCGGGAAATTCGTAGACTTTTTCTGGCTTGCCTCCGTTGGTTGGCGACACCCACAGCACCCTGTGACCCACGACATCCATGATGAGCGTGCGATCAGGCGAGAACGACATGTGCGACCCGCCCATGGTCGTTTCGGCAAACGGTTGCGGGTTTCCTCCGCTGACGGACACCTTCATCGTTGCAGGCTTTCCGCTGCACGTACAGCGGAAAACGATGCCCGATCCATCGGCAGTCCAGCGCATGAAGTGCCCCGTTATGCCCACGTTCGTCAGCCGACTCGGGTTGCTACCGTCAACGTTCATGACCCAGACCTCAAGCCGACCGCTCTGGTCAGACTGGTAGGCGATAAGTTTTCCGTCCGGCGAGTAGAAGGGGTTGACATTCACGCCTGAGTTCGACGTCAGACGGTTCAAAAGTCCGCTACCGATGTCCACGTCCCAGATGTTCGGGCTGCCCGAACGGGAGGAGAAAAAAGCGATCCTCTTCTCGTCTGGCGACCAATTGGGCTGGAAATCGCCTCCGTGTCCCGTCGTAAGCTGCCGCGTGTTTGAGTCAGCGAGCGTGAACAGCCAGACATTCATGTCCCCGGCGCGGTCGGAGTTGAAAGCGACCATATTACCGTCAGGCGACCATGCGCCTCTGCTGTCTTCTCGTGTCGTGCTGATTACTGCCTCTGGTGTCCCATTTGTGAGTCCGGTTTGCGGCAAGACCGGAAGCCTCCAGATGTCGGCGTTCTGGCGCAGCGTGGCATAGGCAAGGCGTTTGCTGTCAGGCGAGACAGCCACTTCAACGTCCTGTCCGGCTCCGGTGGTCACCTGCTGCAATGATCCGTTGAGGGTTCCATCCGCCTTCACTGGCACTCGCCAGATGTTTATGCCTCCGCTTCTGTCCGATGAAAAGTAGATGAACCTGCCCGATGGCGACCATGATGGACGTATGTTGATGCGGAAGTCGTTCGTGATCCAATTCATCTGCTTCGAGTCAAGATCCACCACCCGAATATCAAACTTCGTTCGCGCAAGATTCTGGAACACGATCTTCTTGCCATCGGGAGACCAAATGGGCGCGAGGTGGGCGACCTCCTCGCTCGTGTCGGTCGTGACCTGCTGGGGGTTGTGACCTTGGCGGTCGAGCAGCCAGACGCGGCGCGGACCCGCCCACGACGCGTCCACGGCGATCCGCTGTCCATCGGGTGAATACGCAGGGTTGAAGGCGTTCTCGACCAGCTTGCTTTCCTCGCCGGAAGCGAGGTCGAGCACCCATACATCCCCATCTTGGAACTGTCCAAAAACGTCGCCGGGCTGTAGCTTTACGCCGGGTTGGCGGGCACGCACAAATGCAACCTGCTTGCCATCAGGTGACCACGCGGGCTGGAGTTCGTCAGAATCCCCACGCGTTAGTTGCGAGTCCTGACCAGAAGCCAAATCCTTGCGGAAAATCTTTCGGATTTTGCCGACCTCCCCCGTATAGAGGAGCGCCTTGCCATCGGGCGACCACGCCGGATACTCCTCGACTCCCTCGGCAAATGTCACCTGCGAGAGCGTTGTGCGCAGGGGCGTCCCAGAGCCTTTCCACCTCGCGCCGACCACGAGCAGAATGGCGACGACGGCGACCACCCCGCACGCTGCGGCAAGGACTCGCCAACGCGACCATCGTTTCGGCTGCACAGTCGGCTGTGTCAGCGTCAATCGCGCCGACTCCGAATCTCGTTTGAGCCGTTGCAGGTCGGTGCGAACCTCCGAAGCATGCTGGTAGCGGAGTTCTCGATCTTTCTCAAGACATTTTGTGACGACATCTTCGAGCCGAGGAGGCAGTTGGGGATTCAGTCGTCTAGGCGCAACAGGAGCACGGTTTAGAATTGCCTCGAACACCAGACCAGAGGTGTCAGCGCCAAACGGCAAAGCTCCGGTTGCCATCTCATACAAGACAGAGCCGAATGAGAACAAATCAGTGCGCGGATCGAGTTCCTTGCCCCTTACTTGCTCTGGTGACATGTAGGCGATTGTTCCGAGCGTCGAACCGGGGCTGGTGAGATGATCGTCGGTAATTTCTAATGTAGGAGCGCTCTCGGACACTGATTGTGCCTTGAGCGAGAGCTTCGCCAGACCGAAATCAAGAACCTTGGCGTGTCCTCGCTTCGTGACAAAGATGTTCGCAGGCTTGATGTCCCGGTGGATAATGCCAGCCGCATGCGCGGCGTCCAAAGCATCGGCAATCTCGATGCCAAGCGAGAGCGTGGTCTCCACGTCCAATGGCTTCCCCGCGATCCGAGCCTTCAAAGTCATGCCATCCAAGAACTCCATGACGATGAAGGGTTGACCGTTTTGCTCCCCGATCTCGTGTATGGTGCAAATGTTTGGATGGTTAAGCGCAGAAGCCGCCTGTGCCTCGCGCTGGAATCGGGCTAGAGCTTGGGTATCCTTGGCTACCTCGTCAGGCAGGAACTTCAAAGCGACAAACCGATGCAGCTTCACGTCCTCAGCCTTGTAGACGACACCCATCCCGCCGCCGCCCAGCTTCTCGACGATGCGGTAGTGGGAGATGATCTGCCCAATCAGTTGGGAGGGTGTGCCCATTGGCGGGAATCATAGGACTCTAACGGCACAGGGTCAATGAGCAGAGGAAAACTGCCAAGAACTGTCCCCACGCATTGTTTTTCTTGGACTTGGAAGTTGGTGGTCAAAAAGGGGTCTCCCGCAGCAGCCGCAAATCTTTTGCTGTCAACGCGGACTTTTCATTTTTTCGATGGTCAGCCAGTATACCTTTTGACTACTGATCACTGCGGCAGCCCGATCCGGCGCAGCAGGTCAGCATAACGGGGGTCGGAGCGGAGATTGTCAAGCGCTGGGTCAACTTTGATTGTATCGACATGACTGCCAGCAGCAGCGGCTTGCTCCAGAGCCGCGAACGCAGCATCCTTCTCGCCAAGCATGGCGTAATCGCAAGCAGCATTGTAGTGATCGCCTACGGCTTCGTTATCTTTGGCATCTTTCCGCAGGTACCCCTTGTACCCTGACTTCTCGAAAACGTCTCTCAGTTCCTCCGCACGCGATTCGTGACCCCGTAACTGCTCGAATTTGATGTATTGCTCCATCGCCTGTTTGTAGTTCCCCATCTGCTCGTATGCTGCTCCAATGTTTGCCACGGCGTCAGCAAACTTCGGGTCGATTTCCAGTGTTTTGTTGAACTGCTCGATGGCGTGGTCGTAATCGCGATTGTGGTAATACGCTCGCCCGAGTATGAAGTTATCGATCATCGAGAACGAATCAAGCTCCACCGCTTTACGACATTCCGTGATAGCCTCTGGACTTCTGCCCATTTCAAGGTTGAACCAGCACGAGACTTCGTGGGCATAGACATAACTGGGGTCGAGTGCCAGACCCTTTCGAATCTCCCCTTGGGCTTCCGAGAAGTTTCGAAAAAAAAGCATATCGGCTGTTGCCAACGAGATGTGACCTCGGGATTCTGCGGATCAAGCTCTAATGCCCGTCGTGCTAAAGTGCGTCCCTTGTCGAAAGCCTCTCGACCGGAGTAGCCCTCGTAGCCCTGATTGACGTATACATCTGCCAGCCCCGCATACGCAGCGGCATAATTCGGGTCTCTGGCAATCGCCTTTTCGAAAAACTCGGCTGCTGCCTTGAAATCCTCTTCCGTCCACTTTTGGAAGCGGTATCGCCCCTTCAGATACAACTGATATGCCTCGGCGTCCTTCGTGCCGACCTTTGCGACGCTTTCCTGTTCTGTTCCGCTTAACTGCGGGCGCAGTTGGCTGGCGACGTCACGGGAGATTGCGGCTTGCAGCAACGACGCATCGCTGGCGCTGCGTGTGTAGCGTTCGCCCCAGAGTTGCGCTCCGGTCGCAGCATTGACTAACTCGGTTTCGATGTTGAGTTCGCTGCCATGCTGCACCACGCGCCCGGTCAGCACGGCATCCACATGCAGGTCGTGCCCGACCCCTTGCGGATCGTCCTGCCGTGATTTGTAGCGAGAGACCGTGCTCCGAGCCATAACTTGAAGATTCGGAAGCCGGGAAAGGGAGTTCGTGATCTCCTCGGAGATGCCTTCGCCGAGGTAATCCATTTCGGGGTCTTTGCTTGCATTGGCGAACGGCAGCACGGCTATCGAATGGATCGGCGTTGCATCGGAAGTGCGGGAGTGCAGGGAGCGCCACGCCAGAAACGCAGCAGCGACAATGATGACTGCCGCTGCGCCCGCGACTACTCCCCACAGCCTTCGACGTGAATGTAGCCGTGTTCCGGCTTCTGTCGTAGCTGCGCTCTTCCCGCTCTCCGTATCCCTTTTCAATCGTTGCAGGTCGGTGCGAATCTCCGAGGCGTGCTGATAGCGTAAGTCTCGGTCTTTCTCCAGAGCCTTGTTGATGATCCGTTCCAGTTCGGCTGGCAAGTCAGGATTCAAGCGCACCGCCGACGTTGGTGTCCCATCGAGAATGGCTTTGAAGATCACGCCCGACGTGTCGCCCCGAAACGGGAGCGTGCCCGTACACATTTCGTAGAGAACAGCCCCGAACGAGAAGAGGTCAGTGCGAGCATCGAGTTCCTTCCCCCTAACCTGTTCCGGCGACATATAAGCGACTGTTCCCAACGCACTGCCGGGACTCGTCAGATGTTCCTCGGACTCGACGGTCGGGGCGCTGAGAGCGACGCTCTGCGGCTTGGCGGTGACCTTCGCCAAGCCGAAGTCAAGAATCTTCGCCTGACCCCTGTTCGTGACAAAGATGTTTGCGGGCTTGATGTCCCGGTGGACAATGCCCTTCGAATGGGCGGCGTCGAGAGCGTCGGCGATCTGAATGCCCAGATCGAGCACCGCCTCGATCTCCAGCGGCTTGCCAGCGATCCTGTGCCGGAGCGTCTGCCCTTCGAGCAATTCCATCGCGATGAAGGTTCGCCCATCGGACTCGTCGATTTCGTAGATCGTGCAGATGTTCGGATGATTCAAAGAGGACGCAGCCTTGGCTTCCCGCTGGAAGCGGCTGAGGGCTTGCGCCTCGTGGGCGAGGTCGTCGGGCAGGAACTTCAATGCGACATGGCGACCTAGCTTCAGGTCTTCGGCTTCGTAAACCACGCCCATGCCCCCGCCGCCGATCATGCTGAGGATGCGGTAATGGGACACCGTCTGACCCACGGGTTGGGAGGGCGTGGACACTGGTCAGGACATGTTAGGTGGGGGCGAAGGGGAAGGTCAACGCCGAGCAGCTTAGTGTGTTGCACGCTCTCGCAGACACGTCATTGATGCCATCGCGTTTGACCGTTGCCGTGCGGATATTGGATATTGAGAAGGAATGGACGTTGAACGCATTATTGACGACATCGAGCAGCTACAGGAAATGTTCGAAGCGCCGGACATTAGACCACTCAGTGCAAGCGACATCTCTGCTGCAAATCGAAGGCACGATCAGATGCTCGCGCAGAGCCCGTGGTTTCGGCTGTGGCAGCGTTATGGCGTCTGTTGCCGCTCTGAGTCTCCAGTGCTCCGACTAGGGGAATCGGAGAGCTAGACCTCCGCACGACGATGAAAGCCGCTTGGTACGAGAAGCAGGGCGCTGCGCGGGATGTGCTGATCATCGGCGAGATGGCTGATCCGCAGCCCCGCACAGGCGAACTTCGAATTCGCGTTGCTTTCTCAGGCGTCAATCCGGGCGATGTGAAGAAACGCGAGGATGCGTTTGGAGTCGGGATGCCGTATCAGCGTGTCATTCCCCATAGCGACGGTTCGGGAACCGTTGATGCAGTAGCGGAAGGGGTGTCGCGGGAATGGCTCGGTCGGAGAGTCTGGTGCTATGGCGCTCAGTCTTATCGTCCTTTCGGACAAGCTGCCGAGTACACCGTGGTTCCCCTGAAACAGGTGGTGCAACTCCCCGAAGGCGTGCCGCTGGAGCAAGGCGCATGTCTTGGTATTCCCGGCATCACCGCTCATCGAGCGGTTCATGTGGCAGGCTCAGTCAAGGGTAAGTACATTCTGGTGCAGGGTGGGGCTGGTGCGGTCGGAGCCTGCTGTTCAACTGGCGCATCAAGCAGGTGCGCGAGTCATCGCCACGTGCCGCGCCGAGAGCGACAAGGGAGTAGCTTCGCGAGCCGGGGCGGACGTCTTATCAGCAACGGCCAACAGACGCTCGGAGTCGCACTTCCCTGGGCTATTGCAGCGACACTCGTCCGCCCGGCCGAGAAGGTACTGTCGATTTCGGGCGATGGCGGTTTTCTCTTTTCCGCGATGGAACTTGAAACAGCGGTACGCCTCAAGTCGAATCTGGTTCACCTGATCTGGATCGACGGCTCCTACGACATGGTGGCTGAGCAGGAGATAGTGAAGTATGGCCGTCCATCGGGTACAGACTTCGGTCCGGTCGACCCTGTCAAATACGCGGAAGCATTCGGCGCCAAGGGACTCATGATCCAATCACCAGATCAAATTCCCTCTGTGTTGAAACAGGCATTCGATACTCCGGGTCCGGTTCTTGTCGGAGTTCAGGTTGACGATAGCGACAATCGCAGGTTGTTTGAAGACGTTGATGAGCGGAGCTTTTACTAGGAAAAGTGGGTTCGCAAGGTGGCGGAGAAGTATTCAGCACCCCAATGAAATTGCACCGACGCTACGCAAATCGTCGATACACGAGGGCTCGGTGCTCATCGGAGTGCACTTCGACTATCAGGACAACTTCAAGTTGTTTGAAGGTGTGCACGAAGGAGCATCTGGTAGACAGGGCAATGGACCGAGCCGGCGATGGGCGCTGCAATAGGCCAGGTACTGGTAGTATTACGCGGCTTGAACAAAGCCGATGCGAGATTATGCGGAAGTTAGCATCAAAACTCGTTCGTCTGCTGTGGGCCGCTCCTCGATAAACGAACGGCGTAATGCAGCAGCAAATTCCTCGGACTCTGAGACCGCCTCGAACTCAAGTTGCACCGCCGCAATTGCAGACGCAACCGCTTCCGCGGATGCACCTTGAAGCACGCGTGTCGCGAGACGGAGCGTAATCGGAATGGCCGCGCTCGACTTGGAGAGAGATATTGCAGGCGCAGAGGAGTTTGAAAGAACAGCTTGCACAAGCTCTTCTTGCTCTGGAGTCCCGCTGCTTGCTCTCAAAAGTCAACTCGCTACGGCCGACTTTCCGACTGGTGATCGCTTTGTATTCGCCTAATGCCCTCCTTGAAACCGGACTGCGCATGTGCCTTCAGGAGAAAAGCCTGGACAGTGACCCCCTTCGCCGTAGGCAGTGTGTTCTCTGCAGTCCATTTTGTTAAGCGAATATCGCGAAAAATGGGCATGGTTCGCCTATTTCGGGGGAGAGGGCGGCGGAATTACTCTGCAGTTAAGACTTGCTGGCGGAGAGAGTGGGATTCGAATTCGGTTAAAAACGTAGTTTCAACAACATAGAGAACACGGCGGGCACCGTCAAAGCGATGAAAGACGATGGTAAGCAGTGCTAACGGATCACAAATGGATCACAGCTCAGTGATTACTTGAAAAGCGCCAAGGAAGGGTGGCGCCGAACATTGATGTTCTAGCACGCCATTCCCTGTCGAGGAATTCCGAACTGTGTGGCCTGCGTCGGAATCAGAGTTTCAAGTTCCAACTGGCGACAATTCGGGAGTTGATGGCAATAAACGCGTTTCCCAGGACGTCCGATGCCGGCTCAAATCCTTGCTCGATGAGCGCGTTGGCCT
>Ga0182018_10005537_pt1 | contig 10126 bp, 10 predicted proteins | sample 812P2MmetaG_FD_120490 | JGI IMG/M metagenome (GOLD analysis project Ga0182018, IMG submission 120490) | Permafrost microbial communities from Stordalen Mire, Sweden - 812P2M metaG | ecosystem: Environmental > Terrestrial > Soil > Wetlands > Permafrost | place: Sweden: Stordalen | collected... | reverse complement strand
TTCAGCAGAACTGCATCTGTGAACGCAATGGAAATCTGCGTAGTCGTGTTGTCGTTGATGATGGTTGAGGGAACTGTTGTGGTTACACCATTCACTGTGATGCTAACAGGGTTCTCTATAACATAGAAGTTAGCTCCCGGTACGCCATTCTGTCCTGCCTCTGTAATTGCGATAGCTCGTGCGATTACGTTGGGAGGTCCAATGGGTATCTGAGAGATAATAACTTGTTGAGTGTCCTCAGTTGTAGTGAACGTGAACGGGGCAGAAGGCTGCGTCTCGTATTCGTTCTCAGTGATGAAATAAACTACTCCCTGCCGTACGCCTGGGCCAATCGGTATTATGGAGCCTCCGATTACTGATATGGTTCCAGGAACGGTGGTGTCTCCAAAAATAGACGATGGAGTTACCAAGCCTACTAAGGTTACACCTGGGTCGAACAGGAAAGAAGTACCAAAGGTAACTCCTTGGCCGGACTCTGGTGTAGGTGTGCCTTGCGCTGGTATGTTACCAGGGAAGCCTGAAATCTGGAATGTACTTCCAGTAGCTGCCGATACGACACCTGTGGTATTGAACAGAACATTGTTGGTCAGACCAGTTAGTTCTATGATTTGCCCATCAGTCACTGCTGCTTGCCCAGTTGCACTAGCGTTGTTGTATTGGAACTGCGCTATGCCTCCTGCTAGCATTTGTGACGATGTGATATTGTAACTTCCACTATTGGGTGTGTCGATAATGGTCCACGTGTTGTTCCACGCGGTTGGTACAGCTCCTGTGATCTGTACCTGTGATCCTGAAGTGAGGTTAGTGATGGGTGTACCAGTTACCATTGTTGCCATCGTAACCTGGAAATTTCCATCGTTGCCTGGGCCGTTTGGTCCTGTGCCTCCTGATCCTCCGTACCTTTCATAAGCTGAGGTAGTTGTGGTAACGGTGAAGAACGGAACTGATCCAGTCTCACTAGGAGGTATTCCAATACCGTGCCCAGTTACAAATTGTGTGCCGTTTCCTAGCGGCGACCCTTGTATGTAAACGTAGATCGCGTAGCCCTTAGCCGTAGCATTCAAGAACCATGGATTCTCTGGTGCGTTGACTCCTCCGTAGAAAAAGGTAAGAGTAAAACCAGGAGTGGTTGTGCTGGGTCCTGCGCTCCACAAAAGTATTTGCCCATTGAAAGGTTGCGATGTATCAGACGGAGGAGACGTAGTAGAGTCCTGCGTGATCGACACTATCGGGTAGTTATTAGTGAGCGTTGCTGTGGCATCCAGTCCAGTCCCTGAGCCAGTTGCTGTGGTAGTTGCTGCAGAAAACTGTGTTGTACTGGGAGGTGGTGTACCTAATACCGAAAACGTAAATCCATCAAGTTCTGGGTTTCCGGTTCCAGCGACTGTGTACAAGGACCCTACTACAGGAACAAAACCACCCTGTGCTACAAATGTGAAAGTTACCACATCACCAGAAATGGCGTATGCAGTTACTTGCAAAGGTGCTGCTGTGCTTCCTGTTGAGGAAGCGAAGCTAGGTGGTGCTCCTGGGCCAACTTGTGACAGTGGAGCAAAGTCCGTACCGTTGTAAACTCTTGGTCGGTCTGTGCCAACGGACAAGTCCGAGAACATGATGTGTTCCCTATTGTCCATGGTGGCACTTTGCGCGAACGAACCCGGCAGGATGCCTGTAAGGGCTACTGCTAAAGTGCCTGGAAAGTTAGTCACGTCTTCACGCCACAAAATTCCATCAGCACTGAGTGCTAACGTATATGTCTGTCCAGTGTTCTGAACATAAGACTTTATGTAGTTGAAGTTGACTAATGCAGGTGTTATATAGGTCAACACATCCAAGTCGTTGACAAACGTTGTGCCTGCTCCCGTTGCGGTAATTTGCACTCCAAAGTTGGTGTTGTTCACATCAGAGAACAACCATGTAGAATCCCATAAGTCACCAGCCGACCCTAGTGTATAAACAGTAGGTGTAGTGGTTAGCACTTGGGTCTTCGGGTCTCCTACTGCTACACCGTTTTTCAAGAGTTGCAGTATGATAGAAGAAGAACCTGAGGTGTATGCTTGGAAACTAGAAGCAAAGCCTGTGATGCCTGCTGTAGACGGTATGGCAAAAGTGTACACTGTAGTTTCCAGTGCTTCTGTGCCTCCGGCTAGTTGGTAGTAGATGGTTAAAATCAGGGTGTTAGCAGTGATTGTTGCTGTTCCGCTCGTTACGGTGGCACTTACCTCTACACCCAAAGCTGTTCCGTTTACATCACTGGGCGTTAACGTGGTTCCCCATTGGTATGCCGAAGAACCTGCTTTGTAGGTGTTCGTGGTTGTACCTATAGGAATCTTCACCGCCGTGCCGTACGGCACTAATGTATTGCCGTTGATCAGTTGTACGTTCAGGGAGCTGACACCAAAAACGGAGCTGGCTGCGTTTATTGATAACTGAATACCTGTGACGGTGGCATCGGATGGAATGTTTAAAGTACCGTGGCTTGCCGCTGCAGGATTCTGTGACTGTCCCGCCGCTAATGTCAAGGAAGCTACTGATGCTCCTGTTGCTGTTAAGTTCGCAACGTTGGACCATTCTGCTGCGCCTCCGTCAGGCACATTTCCTACGTTAGTAGGTACCTGTGTAGAGGTATCAGTAGTGCCGGACAATACAGACGCGAACGCTATGTTTCCTAAAACATTTGTAGGGTTCTGCCATACGTTGCCTGTGCCGCTCGTGGTAGCAACTGTGGGCACGTTAGGGCCTACGAACTCTCCAGTAGTTGAAGCTGCGATGCCTTGTTGTCCTGTATATACAGCCGCTGTTGAGTCAACAACCTCAGCGGTAAACGTAGTGTTAAGTTCGTTCACGCTGATCACGGTTACGGTGGTGCCGTTTAGAAACGTTGGCCCTGTGAAATCACTGAGAACAAACTGCTCGTTTACCCCTGGAGCTTTCCCCACGTAGGTAAACGTAGCTATGTTGACGCTGCCGATCACTACTTCGGTAATCTCCAAAGTGTTAGTGAATACGTAAACCGACTGCAGTCCGGCGCGAGTGAAAACTGATCCTATGATGAAGTCTACATCCCAACATCGTGGGGATGCTCCTTCGGGAAGGTCTTGGGCATTGCATGCCGTGACAAGGCCCCCCATGGTCGATTAAGTTGCGCCTGCATCGTTGCATGCAAACTCTACACGTTACCGTGTAGTCCAGACTATATCATCACCCTAACGGGCGTCGAGTGCTTCGATCTCACTTGAGACCTACTCCCTTGCGGGATAGTCGTTGCACCTTCCGATTACTCGGCTCGGCTCAGGATTGACCTACAGGGTATTTTGTAGGTGTTTCCCTGAATTCTCTCGATTCTTCACTTCCACATTTCTGAGGAAGGGGACTATGTTGTTAATCCAGTGTCGCGGTTCCAACTTGTTCCAAATTATGGCCTATATAGCTAACCCTCCTGATGCTTCTTCACGTACGCAATTGCTGCTTCCATGATATCGTAGTTTTCCTGAAGATTACCAATGCCAAGATTGCAATTGGCGCAAAGAATACCGCGTGGCTTGGGAGGTTTTATGTGCAAGTGGTCCGCACACGCTCTACTTCCCGTTATCTTGTCCTCAAATGTTAACACTTTTTTACAGATGGCGCATTTTCCTTCTTGTTCTTGTAGTTTGTTTTTCCAGAGTTCTGGAGTCCACCCTGATTGCTGAAGGTTCAACCTTCTTCGTTCTTCTTTAGTAACTGTTGACCTTCTGCATCTTTTTATTCTGTTGATCTCTTCTCTATTTCTAGAGTGGTATTCCTTAACCTTTTCACATCTGCACCTTCTACAGCACCTCTTGTTTGGTCCTCTCGGTGGGATATAGGTATTCTCAGTAGTGAACTCATGCCCGTTCTTGCAGTGTGTTTTTAATTTCGTGTGTTTGTAGCCTTTTGTAATTTGACCTTTTGTATTCATTTCTCTCCTCAAGTAGATCGCGCAGGGAGGCTTGAGGCACTCCCTCGCGCTAGCCCGTGGCCGCTAAACCACGAGATGCTAAAATGTGTGCGCCGATTTGCACGGCGCTTCCTACGGGCAGCGTAGGTGCTTATGCTTGCTCCATCGATCCAGCCTTACGACACTGCACTGGACTGATGGTGAAACTTACTCCTGCTACTTCTCCCACGTTACCTGGGGTTTCTACTGTCACTGTAACGCGGTCTCCTGACCCACCGTAGGCGCTGGTGGTCACGGGAGAGATAGCTGTTACTAAGCACCGAACATTGACGTACGTGCCAATCGAAAACGGTGCTCCAAAAATATCTCTTTCCTGTTGTGCCATGTTGTTATCCTCTCACCGTTGTTCTGCTTACCCACACCTCAAACAGAAGAACATCAGCCAATACTGCCAAGGGAATGGTCTGACTTGCAACAAGCTCCACTGCTACGCCTGTGGCATTGCTGAAAATTTGCAAAGTGTCAGTGACTGGGCTGTAGTGATATGTGTAGACGGAACTGGCCCCAATTAAGATGTTTGTTGGCTCTTCGCCCCACACATCGCACTTCAGGAACGCATTGACATCCACTGTTCTAACGTCCAAGAAAGGAAACAGACCCATAGGAATTCCGCCTACGGTGTAGCCTCCTGGGGTTATGTTAACCAATCCCCACGCTCTGATTACTCCACCTGTGATGTCTGGAAAGCAAAGCTCAGTCAAGCCTCCCAAGCCAATGGTAGCAGGAATAGAAGACGTACCGATAGGAGGAATTATGGAACCCGATGCAGGGGCGGTGATAGCGTTGCCCAAAAGGGTTACTGCTCCGTTTCTTGCCAGCGCTCGTCCACTGAGGGATGCTCCGGTGCCGAGGGAAATGGAAGACAAAGCTACGATGTCTCCTACCACTACCGCACTGGTTCCTACTGTGGCAGAACTAGTAACTTGCCACAGTACATTCTTGGCCTGTGCTCCGTTAATCAGGAGTACTGTAGAGCCTACTCCGAATGTAAGGGAAGATGCTGCCTGGAAAATGAACTGTGCGTTGGGGTTTCCTTGGCCGTTCAATGTGACAGTCTGTCCAACGTTCAGAAGAATAGCCCCGCCGCTGTATAGACCAGCTGTGAAAGTCTGTCCGTCTAGTGCTCCCACGATTGGTGTTGCACCTGTCAAACCTGCGAAGTAAATATACGCAGTAGTCAGGTCTGTTTGTGCTTGTGCCGCTACTGCGTCCGTGATGTGTTCCACCGCTGGAGCAATGAGCGTGCCGGGGGGAAATCCTGTAACGGAAGTCCCTGGGGATAAGCCTAGATTAGCGCCGCTAATGACAGTAGCTCCAGAGTTTGTGACTGTGGACCCTGCCAACACTGCGAAATTATCTGCTGATCCCAAAAGTTGATCAATAGTTAAAGCCATATTTTTTCTCTTTTCTGTTTGGGATTAGCCTAGGACTGTGGTGCGGTTCCATGTTGCAAGGAACAAGTTCGTGTCGTTTAGAACTTGATTAGGAATTGCTACTCCATTGCCCAACTCTACTCCGTTCAAAAGGATTTGAAGAACGTCTCCAACTGGGCTGTAATGGAAAGTGTATCCTCCTACAGACCCTGTTACAACGTCTTCTCCAAATACTTCGCAGCGCAGAAAGCCGTTGAAGTCCACGGTACGAGCATCGGCATATGCCAAGAGGCCCATGACCAAGCCGCCAGTGACATAGGAACCCGCTGAGAAGTTAACTTGCCCCCATGCTTGAATAGTCTTGCCTGTGATATCTGGGAAACAAAGTTCCGAGAGTGTGATTACTGAAACTACGCTAGACATTTTGATTTTCTTTCCCCGCCTCGCCTTTCGGCTATCGGATACGTCGTCGTTTTTGTTGCTTCTGCTGGTTTACCAGCTAGAACTTTTATATGTAAAGAGCTGGGATGGTGATTAGGCATCCTCGTCTACTCCCAATTAATTAGACTGGGATGTCGATCAATCGTGTATAGCGATGAAGTTTGCTATGACGTGGTGTGGAGCACCGTCTGCGTTGCACACGACGAAGTTGATCCCTGCTCCGTTAGCTTGCAGCTCGATGGAGCCAATGCAAACTATAGCAGTAGCCGCCCCCGCAGGTGGGGTTTCAAGAATTACAACTTGTCCAGTTACGGTGTAGTTGTTATCTACAAAAGGGGTTGTCCACGACAGCGAAATCACGAGGCTGGGTGTTGCGGACGCTATGGTCCCCAAGTCAACCCTTGCCGTCTGGTAAGTTATAGGCGTTTCTGGTGCTGTGTTTTGGAAAGACCCATCTGAGAAATCTAGTGATACTGTTCTCATTTTATCTCCTTAGATTGGAAGAACGGAGTAGTTAATCGTGATCTTCAATGTTCCGTTTCCCAACGTGAGAGCATTGGGTGCGGTAAACACAACTGCCGCATTGTTGATAGATGTGATAGGTGTAAGGCCCTCTCCACAAATCCCAATGAAAACACAAGAGAACGCTGCATGGATGATACCACTCGTAGCTGCCGTCCAGTTGTACAGTGTTATCAAATTCGTAGGGTTGACCACTGGGGGTGGACCAAAGATGAATGAGCAGTTACCAGTGCCAGCGTACGCAGTGCCACCGAATGTGTACTCCATCGTGTAGTCCTGAGGAAAGATGTAGAAGCCTACACCCGGCGCTGGGATAACGGTGATAGGTATGGTGCTCAAGGCAAGTAACTGTGCACTGGTTAGTGTCACAGTGACTTGCTGCAAAACTGGTGGTGTATGTGATGTTGTTGCTGCGGTAGTCTGCACTGTTCCATCTGCAAAGTTTATTTGATCAGTGTTTGTTGCGACATTGCTGCCGCCCATTAAGTGTTGATTGAGCATAGTTTGGCCTCCGGTATTGAGCTGTTTCCTTATACGCGGGAACCTAAGGCTATACTAAACGGCGTAGCATGATGTTAGTGCATCATGGGGTAGTGCTTCTTCTGCGAACGATCTCGTCGTCGCCCCGACCTTAGTCATGGTCGTGTTCTAATACTTATGGCATTTCTACAAGTTTAGCAGAGATTGTGTAGGGATCGGCATAAGCGCCACCGTACGCACTGGACAGTGATATGGTTGTTCCTGCTGCCACGAGCAATGGGTATGTCTCCATAACCACATTCACACTATCAAGGTGCATAGTAACCGTAATGGTCAATGGCGTTGGACCTGCTGGGCTGATGTAGCTGATCGTCACAGTAACAGTGTCACCTGCCCCACCTGTGCCAAGGGACTGCATGAAGAGTGAGATGGCGTACAGCGTGGTCAGTGCAGCAGTCTCTGAAATGTTTTGTGGAAGTGTGGTGTTCACAGCCAGAACTTTTGACTGCACAACTAGCACACCGTTTCCACCGCCAGAGGGGTACAGCGCATCAAGGATGACGAGGTTATTTGCCATTTCCGACGCCACGTCTCTTGTAGACAGGTTCAAGTTCGGCGTCTCACTGGACGGGTAGTATGGCACAGGCGTTGGAGCCGGGGGTGTAGGTTGTGGATTTCCTGCTACGGCCTGTGTGTACAGGTTGGCAGGATTCAGGGCAGGCTCTGGACCGAACGCAAAGCCATCCGCCTCGGCTTGGGCCTTCTGTAACTGTGTTAGTGTTAGGGGTGCTGGCATGGTATCTCCTAGATAATTCGTTTCTTGGGCAATGTTTGTTCAATGCTGGGCTTCCACATGCGCGGTTGCATGGCGATTACTGTGCGTCGTTTCTTAAACTCTTCTACGAATGGTCCTTTGGACAGGTTCTGGGATAGTCGTACTTTTGCCATCTCAATCCTGTGGTCCATCTCCGCAAGTCGGTTATCCTCTTTGCACGCCGCGTTTGCAGCACGTGTCTGATCTTCTACTGTACTCACTGGGTCTCCTTAAACACCTTGTGAAACGTCTTAATGTTTACCTCATCTGGTGTGGCGTGGAATCCTGCCCAGTTCAAATACACACAGTATGCTATAGCACCTTGCTTCATCTCTTCATCCATGAGCGCCAACCTTTTAGGTGCTCTTAGTGGTCTTACTGTTGGGACAATAAAGTCTGACCGTCTACCTTGGTATAGTTGGTAACGTTCTTCATGGTGCAGCAGTATGCCGTGTGCAGCCAGTGCATGGGCAACCCAAGCCTCATCGTTGTTGTTGTTTTCATTTGCTGCCTGTATGTCGTCGTAGATGCTCACTGAGTCTCCTGCTATTGCGCTGTGTCTCTAACGTGTCTATCAAAAACTTTCTTAAACTCTGAAAGCTTTTCACTTTGTTCGGCAGCTATGTGTATACACCAGGAAAACCCGTTGGCCTCAAAGTCTGGAGTTACTATTTTGTCCCTCTTGGGCGCTCTCAGGGGCCGTCTGGTGTCTTCAGTGTTAACGTACTTCCACAGATGTAGGTGGTATCGCCTGTCATCGAACAGTTTTATGTCCTTGTCCCACAGGTGTTTTGCTACCCACTTCTCGTCATCGTTGCTTCCATCTGGGGGCAACGGGGCGTCTATTACTATAGCCATGCACTTCTTGCTCAACCAATAGTTGAAACCCATTGGCACAGCGTATGGTTGAGGTGGTCTGTTTGCTCTTCCTGAGTAGTCTCTTAAGTTATAGCCTGAGTTTAGAAGCGCGGTGGGGTTTAGTATGACATCATCGTCACATTTCAACATAAAGTCGTAGCCATGCTCGTGCGCCCATTTAGCTACAGCTTTTATTTTCTCAGGCATATGCTCGTACTTATCAGAGCAGTCCAATGCTACTTCGTCTTTTTCAAACTCTCGGGGCTCACCATTTCCCATAAAGAACACAACGTCCGCTTTGTCTTTGGGCACTCTAGGAAGCCACGTGCTGCGTATGCTGTCTCTCCAGTCTTGCCTGTGTCGTGCGGTGATGACTGCTATTAAGGTTCGCATATAGAGCTGAACAGCTTCTCCCCTGAGTACTTTGGTTCGTATCCCAAAGTTTTTAGTTTGTCTGTGTTCATGTAGAAAGTCTGCACCACAACTTGCTTCTGAAACTGTTTGGGTACTACGTGCTTTATTTGTGATTTTGACTGTAGTTGTCGATGTGCATAATGGATGATGTCTTTGAAACACCACGTCTTTCCGTTACCCACATTGTAAACAGAGTTTACTTCACCTTTGCACACTACTAAATCTATGGCTTTTGCGCAGTCTGACACGTGAGTGAAGTCCCTATAGAACTCTCCATTCCCGTAAATCTCAACGTTCTCACCGCGTGCTAAGTTGTTGACCATGTACTGCAAACCGTTTTTCTGTGCGGATACTTTGGTGTCGCCGGGGCCAATTACGTTGCTAAGCCTTATGATCCTGTACTTCAGCCCATACGTGTCGCAGTAGGATACCAGAAGTTGCTCAGCACACCTCTTGGTTATGGAGTAAAAACCTTTTGGGTTGCATGGTGCTGTTTCTGGCACACCGTTTGGGTTATCCTGATTACCATACACCAGCCAAGAGCTGATGAAGTTGAAGACTCCCTCCTTGCTGTCTGGTCGCTTTCTCCAGCTTTCTAGAACTTTTACCAAAGTGGTCAAGTTAGTGTCTATGTCCAAAAACGGCTTGTCAAACACGTGGAAGTTGTGAATTGTGCTGATGAAGTACAAGACATCTTTACTGTGCGCCTCGTAATCATCTCTTGCGTTTATACTGACAATGTTAGCTACCGCTGGGTCGTAGTTTTGTCGTACGTACTCACTTCCGACAAAACCTCTTCCCCCGAATATCGTTAGGTTCTCCATTGCTTAAGTACTCCTGAGATGTACTCTATGATTTCTGTGTTGTAGTGAGGTGGGCACCCTATGAAGAATACGGTGTCCATTACCTTGTTTGCATTTGGAAACTTCTCTGCGTCCCCTAGGTGCTTGTACGCCGGGTGCCGCAGGAGGTTTCCTGCGAAGTACGGTCTAGTCTGTACTAAGTTCTTCTCCAGGTGCGCAACCAAACTGTTCTTTATCTCTGCACTGTCGCAAATGATAGGCACGCCGAACCAGCACGGGTCTGACTTTTCATGTTTTGTTGCTACTCTAACTCCTGGCAGTGACCTCACCAGCGAGGACAGTGCGTTGAAGTTCTCTCGGCGTAGCCTCTCGATCTTGTCTATCTTTGTCATCTGGGCTATGCCTATAGCACCTTGCAAGTCCAGAGGCTTAAGGTTGTAGC
>Ga0182018_10005536_pt1 | contig 10126 bp, 12 predicted proteins | sample 812P2MmetaG_FD_120490 | JGI IMG/M metagenome (GOLD analysis project Ga0182018, IMG submission 120490) | Permafrost microbial communities from Stordalen Mire, Sweden - 812P2M metaG | ecosystem: Environmental > Terrestrial > Soil > Wetlands > Permafrost | place: Sweden: Stordalen | collected... | reverse complement strand
GGCTGTTGGGGCTAAAAGCACTCCTGACTCAAGATCTCTCGCGGAGACTAGGCGGCTCTTGGGATCTTCGTAACCGTGACAAGGAAGTTGGGCGGTATTGGCAAGACCTCTACCTGATCCGAAACCAGATCGCACATGTAGGGTACGCAGCCCACGACGGGGACTCCGAACGAGCCAAGCTGGCGTTTGCCAGCATCTCCGAGTTCATTGATGAGCGCCTCTGGGCAAACCGAAATCGGTATCCACGAAGTGTTCTTGTGAAAATCACGAGATCGGGGACGGTGGAACGGGGTGAATCGTCCGCAATGCGAAAGCGGAACGACGTACTCGAGTCAGAGCCGATACCCTATTACTTGCCAAGGGATATCGCCGGCAGGCAGGCATGAAGATCGGAGCATTGACGCCACCAGGTACTTCCCCATCACGCCCGCGCAAGGAGCCGCCGAACTTCGACGGGTCGCCGCTGGCGCCATTGAGGTCATGGGGGCTTCCGAGGCGAGGCGGCGTGTTGCCATCCAGGGTATCGACTAGGTCAGTTCCCTTTCCGATCCAGCAGGCTGACGATGTCAGCAACCGTTAAGTGGCCCTTCGTGGCGTAGTTCCACGAGTTGAGTTTGGGCATGAGTCTGCGCTCGCACTCCGCGCAAACTGGTACGCATCCGATGTCCCCATCGGCCTTGGTCACTTGGATGCCGAACATTTCCGTCGGTTGACGGCAGCCGGTGCACTGAACGATTTGTGGGCGACCTGACCGCGTCAGCATCCATTGCTCGACTATCGGCCGGGTCCATGCGGGCGTCCGTCCGATCCGCACCGGCGGCTCTGGGCAGGCTCCACGCCTGAGGTACTCCAAGAGACTTGCTGGGGTTACTCCGATCGCCGCCGCAACCATCTCCATGGTCATCAGCCGATTCGGATGCATCTCGGGCGCATCCATCCCAATGATGTCGTTGGCGTGCCGATCCCACATTGGCTTCGGAATGAACATCACCGACTGTGTTCCGGGTGGCAGCCCTTCCACGTCATGGGGCAACTGCCACGACGCTAGGGGCTGATCCGGTTCGGTCACCACCCACTGCATGGCCACATGCGTCAGGGCAATCGGACGCGGAACCCAGACCAGGCCATGGACGGGGGGTCCGACGCGGAGATGAGGGACTTCCGCGACCAGCAATATGTCCCGAGCTCCCGGAACCACTTGGCCGTTGGCCCCATATCGCCAGCTGCCGTCTGCGAAGCGGCGATAGGCACCGCCGTAGTACGATGTTGAGGTCACATCAACACTCTACCGGGAATCGCTCTGGCAGCCCTGTTACACCCCGACGGCAAAATGATCCGGTCGAGAAGAGGAGAACCGATATGGCTGTCGAAGTTACGGCTGTCCACATGGCGGGTGGCGATAGGCACGAGCACATCGCCGAGGTGAAATGGACCAACCCACAGACGCAGGCGACGGGGTCATCCACGACCGCCCCGATGGTGGACTGGCTAGAAAACCAGAACGGTCAAGCGTACGTGTCGGACGGGACGAATACCGTGAACATCGGGGTTGTCGACGCCTCACCGAAGTACCTGCGTACCTACGCCGACGGCATCTGGACGGACAACTTGCTCGCGCTTCCGAGATACTGAGATGGCCAACCGTCCCCCCGATCTTGGTGCGAAAATCCTCGGAACGATCATCGTCTTGGCGCTGGGTGCCGTCGTTTCGAAACCCTTCAGGCTGCACCCCGTTGTTGGGGCGCTCGCCAGCTTTGTGCTAACGGCCGCTGTGAAACCCGAGGTAGTTCTGGTTGCGAGCGACCTCGGCTTCTGACGGAAGGGAGGAGTGCGAGTGCGCCCGATCGTCCAGCCGGAGCCGGATCTGAGCTCAAGATCACCATGACCCTGCTCGCCCCGACTCGGGCATGCCCATGACGCTCAATATCAGCCTGGTTTCGCCAAAAGTCGTTTATCAGTCGGGTGACTTCAAATTGATCGACGTCAGAACTGGCCTCGCGCGCCCGTACGTCGCCCAGAAATCAATTGTTTTACAGAAGTTGGGGTGGACTGTTCTCATCGCGTTTTCAGGAATTGGCAGCGTTGGCCCAATCGAGGTTGCCGATTGGCTGGCTGCCGTCACCGGTGCACTCCCGTTCGACGCACCGCTTGATAATTTGCTTGAAGAACTGAAGACAGCTGATACATGGCTACAGAAAGTGCCAACGACCGTCGATCGCCGTCATACCTTCTCGATCGTCGGCTTCGAGGACACTCAGCCAGTCATGGCGTTGGTGTCGAACTGGCAGGCACTGGATGCCGCGGACAGGGCAGCCGTGGGAAGTCACTTTCGTTCGACGAGGTCGCGACCACGGGGTACACAACTCTTCCTTTCAGGCAGTGGGGGTACTTCTGTATCCAACAGAAATCGTGCCCGTCTTATCGGAAGCGTTCGTAGTGGGAAGTCGACGGAGCAAGTATTCGAGCTGTTTGCCGCGGTAAACGAAGAGGTCTCGAGGAGCAACGACACAGTCAGCGCTGGATGCTTCGTCGCCTCCGCAACCTCCACGGGCTCTGGAGCCGGACGGGCTTTCGCAGTACCCGACGGAGAGAAATACGTTCCGCGATTCGCACTACCTCCGGAAATCGAGAGGCTTCTGCAACCCAAGCTGAATCCTGATGGCACCGCCCAGCCGATTCGCCTTGTGCAGATGGCCACTCAGCGTTCTGGTAACACTGAGGCGTTTCACCGCGAGCAGCTACGGAGTAAGCCCAACGATGCCGCAGTGTGGAATAACTACGGGGCCTTCCTCCTGGACGTTCAGCACGATCCGCTGGGTGCGGAGAAAGCATTCCGTAAGGCTTTGGAACTCGATTCGAATGAACCCAATGCAGAAGGAAACCTCGCGAATGTTCTAAAAGACCGTGGCGAACTCGATGCAGCCGAGGAACTTTACAGGCACGCTCTGGTAGCTAATCCGGTCAACACCCTGGTGCGGCGCAACTACGCGGTCTTCCTATCGTTGAACCGAAACGACCCAAAGGCAGCCGCCAAGCTCTATCGGGAGGGTCTGAAGCTGGACCCTGGGAATGACACACTCACCAAGGGTCTCGAGGAAGTCCCGACTCGTAAGAGCTACATCAAGGCCATCGAGGACGATCCCGACAATCCAGATTCACACAACAGTTACGGCGTTTTCCTTGAGTGCTCAGAGAATGACCCGGAGGGCGCAGAAGCTGCTTACCGGCGGGCGCTGGAGCTGGACCCCGATCATGTGAACGCCTCCGGGAACCTCGCGATTCGGCTGTGGAGGATTGGTGACCTGGATGCTGCCGAAAAGCTGCTGAAGCGAGCTCTTGCCTCAGACCCATCGAACATTCTCCAGCGGAACAACCTTGCTGAGTTCTTATTCGACGGAAGGATGGACCCCGGCGGAGCACGAGAGGTTTACCTTGCGGGCCTCAAGATCGATCCGACCAGTCGTACTCTTCAAGAAGGTATGGCTCGGCTCGCAGCATCAACCTCCTGAATCTCGTCTATCGCTGCGATTTTCTCTCCGCCCTCGCCGCCGCAGCCCTACGCCTGCTTTGACCAACGCTCGTCGTACAGTCGTCGCTCGGAACCGCAGCTCGACTGCGATCGCTTCCACCGATTCGCCGGACGTGTAGAGACCGACGATCTTCTCGACATCGAGGGCTGTGAGCCGCGAACGACGCCGACGGACACTCTGCCGCTTGAGGTGGTTGAGAACTGTCGAGCGGTGGAGGCCGTAGGCCTCGGCCAGATCGTTGACGGGTTCGCCAGCCTCATAGTCGGCTATCAGGCGGGCAATCTGCTCGGGGTCCAGTCGCTTTTGTGCTTGGTGAAGGAGAGGCCCTGATTTACAATTGGTTTGGATACTTCGAGCTGGCCAGTCGGCCGTTTCCACCTCTTTGACCAGGGCTAACAGGCTTGACGAATGGTTGGAAAGCTGTTCCAGAAGGTCCACCATGACCCGTCTAATCGAACTGCAACAGAGGTCCAGGTCAGAGCATCGGTACATTGCACCGAAGGCGACTCAAACGCCCCGAAGGCGTTAATCACCTCATAATGCCTGGTCACGATGGGTTCTAGTCCATCAAGGTACCTTGACCCTGTAACTCGAACTACAACCATGAGATAATTGAGGGCGTAAGGGGGAGCAGTCCCGATGCCCCGGATCACGACTCAGCAGTATTTAGCGCGCCGCGTCTTTCTAAAGAGAGCCTGGAACGAATTCCCGGCCATCTTCGTCTTGCTAAGGCCGAATCAACAGCGAGCTCTTCACGCCTACTTCCGGCCCACTGAGGACTGGACCGATGAGCAGGCCCGAGCTCATCGCCTCGATATCTCCAAAGCCCAACCGTCACTCCCAGCCCGGGCCGGCAAATACTTCACCGAACTCATCGACTTCGCTGAAGCCGCCGCTAAACGGGCAAAGCAAACAGCTGCTGAAGATCCACCGCGTGCACGTGTACCCGCCAGTCAGCGCAAGCTGCGGGTCAGGGCACTGATGAGGCCGGAGCCAGACGCTAAGAAGTTGGCCTACGCCCTAATTCAGCACGTCCGAAAACAGCAAGAGGATGAGCGCGAGGTGGGGAAGGCAGCATGAAGGTATCCGAGCACTACCAGCTGGGGCGACGTCAACCGGAGCTTGAGTTCGTCGATGTTGAGCTAGAACGCGACACACCTCTATTTGTGGACCCGCGGGCTCTCAGACTTCTTGACTCGGAATGGGCCGAGGAATGCGTTTCACTAGTACAAGACTTCTTCCGACATGTCTTGACTTTGATCGGTGAAGGCCGTAACCCCAGGGCGCGGACTCTGCTTCGAGCACTTCGCGAGCCGAACGAAACGCGATTAGGTCTGTCGCGAGGAAAGCCGCAGGGACATGGTCTCGGGCGCGACTCTGCTCAGGGCGTGTGGCAAGAGCTCTCGGAAAGTGAGGCGGTCAGATCTGGTCTTCTTGAGGACCTTGAAGACACGATCCTGATGATCCCAGGTATCGACAACGACATCATCTCGGACATCACGACGAACCTAATTCGTGGTCCGCTCATAGCCTTTACGCAGGAAGTAGCTGACTTTTACGGGATTGAACTCTCGCCGGGCGTTGCATCTGGACCGATGTGGGATCCAATCCGCCACGAGTGGATCGAGGATCACGTCCCGTTACCTATGCCGCCAGGAGGCAAACTCCTCTTAGTACCGAAGTCGATTGTTCGTAAGCGCATGGAGTACGACCCGGCCGAGTACTACAACCACTACATCCTTGAGGCGCTCCAGGACATCGAAATGTCAGCGGGCTCTGAACTCGTCGAATTGCTCAGGAACGGGAATAGGCGGGTTACGAAGAAATCTCTCAAGGAGAAGTACGGAACCGGAAAGGCTGTTAGTGCAAGGCTGACGCACCAACATCCGGAGATCTTGGACAGATTTCGGAGTGACCGACGTGCCAGCCCGACTGCACCGCTGTCCCATGAAGATCTCGCCGCAGCTGAGGGCGACACGCATCCTTCAGCGCCAGATTGGGACGGACTCCTCGAAGCCGTGATCTCAGTGCCTTCCGGACAACGTGATGCTGATGCCTACCACCGAGCCGTCGAGGCTCTTATGCAGGCGCTCTTTTATCCGGCGCTGGTCAACCCTGTACGAGAGTCAAGGATCCATGCGGGTAGAAAGCGGATTGACATTAGGTTTTCAAACAATTCGAAAGATGGATTCTTCTGGCGTGTTCACTCGCATCACGGTGTTGCTGCCGGATACGTAGTAGTCGAATGCAAGAACTACTCCGAGGACGTCGCGAACCCCGAAGTAGATCAGGTGTCGGGTCGGTTTGATGGTACGCGGGGCCAACTCGGCCTTCTAGTGTGTCGAACTCTCGAAGATCGGGACACTTGCACCGCTCGATGTCGGGACACAGCGAACGACGGGCGAGGGTGGGTGCTGCCGCTCGAAGATTCTGACCTGCGGGCGCTTGTAGAAGAACGGAAGACCAATCCGGATGCGGTTACGTTCCAGCGCCTGGAAGACATCTTTTCGGAAGTAATTTCGTGATATGAGCAGGCGCTTTCTTGTCATCTCCGGAATACCTGATACCGGAAGTCCACCTATGCGAAGTGGCTGCGCGACACGCACGGATTTGTATCGATTGCCGGAGGATGAGGATCAACTAGGCGAAGCGGCGTGATGGACGCAGACGAACAAATACCCAGATTTCTAATCAATAGTGCCGGCGAACCGTTCACTGGAGAAATATCAGATCTCCGAACGAAGTTCGAAAGTCTCTCGAACACCGCGCGCAAGCAGTATCGAGATGACAACGCCGAAGCGATCGTCAGTCACGCGGCCGCCCGCCTTCTAATAGTTGCCGGCCCGGGTTCGGGCAAGAGCTACTTGTTTCGCGCACGCATCAGCCGCTGGCTCACCCAAAGCGAGGATGTCCAGATCTATGTTTCCAGCTTCGTGCGGAAGCTCGTTCACGACCTCGAGACTGAGATCGCCAACGATCACAACATTACGGACGACGACCGTCTCCGTGTCACGATCAGCACTTTGCACACTCTCGCAAGAAGCACTGTCGAGCGCAGCGGAGGAACACGTGCGCATCCTCTACGACATCATGTCCAGGTCATCGCAGGTGATTGGGAGGCGCTGGTATGGGCTGACGCCCTTCAGTTCCGCACCGATCTGGGCGCTAGGGACTACGCGCAAGGCGAGCTCGCACGGCAGTTTCATACCGAAGAGCTAAGGAGCGAACCTGAGTGGGAGGCGCTGAGGGAGGTCTACGCGGTGCTTGGCCGCTTCTACAACGCTGTTGGTTTCGCTGACATGATCGTGCTGGCCCGCGAAGCCATTGACGAACAGCCAGAACTAAATCAGCACCTGCTGTGGATTGTGGACGAGTACCAAGACTTCAACATCGCCGAAGACCATCTCGTACGAAGCCTGACCGAACAAGTTACTGGTGTGCTGATCGCCGGCGACGACGAACAAGTGCTCTACCAGGAATTGAAGTCGAGTATTCCGGAGATCATCGTGTCCTACTATTCCGAAAGCCAGTTCGCCAACGGAATGCTTCCGTTCTGCAGCCGATGCGGCTATTTCGTCTGTCTCGCTGCTTCGGCGTTCATACAGAATCATCGGGCGCCTAACGCGATCGACAAGGTGTTCTTGCCGCTGAAGGTGGACACCAGCGCCGCAAAAGTGCAAGTGGTCGCCGCCTTCCAGCCAACATCTGCGGTCGACTACATCGCGAAATTTATTGAGGACCATCGCTCAGAGCTGGAGGCTCACATAGCTTTGATGCAGGCCGGGGAGGAAGTCGATCCGTTTCTCTTGGTACTTACACCCGAGAAGACAGCGAGGTTCTACAGGGATCATCACGCCAACGAACAGCTCTCCAAGCTGCTAGGCGAATTCAGCGTTGTCTCGACAGGCCACACCAGTGACTACTGGAAGGTCGCGACTTTCTGCACCGTCGCCTGGACTCCTGGTGACAACTTCGGCTTCCGCAAGGCCCTCCATTACCAGGGGGTCGCGATCGCACGGGTTCACGAACTGATCGAGCTAGCCCTCTCGGAAGGGTGCTCGTTGTCAGAACTGCAAAACGAACCGGAAGTCGAAGCGTTGGCTACCCTCGCTGGGACCGTCGGCGATCTGATGGAGGAGGACTCGTCCGACCCGGCGATGAAGAGTGCTTCGGTGGCGGCACTGATCTCAATCGACGACCAGATCAAGCTGGCATCCGAGCTGGCCACTGATCCGATAGGAATTCTTGACGACCTCGGGGAGGAGGAGTCGCAAGAGGCCATCGAGACTTCAGGTGACGTCGCTGCCGTCGAGATGATGACGATCTTCCGGTCAAAAGGGCTATCTGCCCATCACGTCATCATCATCGGGTGTGACGACGTCAATTTGGGCCGGACTAGTGCTTTGACTTTCTTCGTAGGCATGACCCGGGCTCGAAAGACCCTTCATCTGGTGACTTCAATGAGAGCTGGTGGTAGCTCCCGAGCAGCCGACTTTGTCCTTGAGCTCCCGTCCGAGTTCTGTGACTACGTCGAGTACAAGAAGTCGGGTCGGGTAACTACGAACCTGGGAAGTCGGCAAAGCTTCGTGCATCTGTTGGGCCGCTGGAATAGCGCGAGCCGACGGCGCTAGCGGAACTGTAGCTAGGCCCACCCATTCCTCGGCCTGATCTTCACCCCCGCCTTCATTAGCGCCTGCCGAACACACTCAGTACCGCAGCCCACTCGCTCTCCAACCTTCAAGAGCGAAAGGCCCTCATGGTAAAATTGGATTGCGTCAGTAACCTGAGTAGCGGATAGAGACTGAAATCTCAGACCTACTCCGCGCCGTTTCAGGCTGGCTGACACAGTGTTGCGGTGGACGCCGAACTGTCCGGCTAGTTCGTAGACGGTGGCTCCCGCTTGGTAGCCAGCCGCCAGCGCGTCGATCTCCGGCCCACGCAGTCGTCGCTGAGTCTGCCGAATAGTTCGCGGAATTGGCTCTGAAGGGCCTTTGGGCACCATTTCGAGGAGTTCCCGGAGACGTTCTCCCTGTTCACAGAGGTTCGAGTAACGTCCCATGACCTCCACAGGGTTGGAGTAAGGATCGCAGGGTCTCCCTTGAGGGTCTTACTTGAACCCGGTGGCTCTCCGTTCAACAGTAGGAGGACTTGAGGAGCAGCTCCCTGATCTAGGGGGTGATCACCACCAGGGGGATCGGCCTCGACGTCTTCGATTGGTACCAGTTGTACCGGCCGTGGTTCGTCGCGTTCATCAGCTCCCATAAGCGTGTGTAGTTGGGTTCGGAGCGCTCGATGATAATGGCCTGCCCCGACAGATGATGGCGCCCAACCTGCAGTTCAACCGCCGGATTCGAGCGCAAGTTGTGGAACCAAGCCGGAGCCCAATCCTTGCCGTCATTCGAGGCGGCCAGGATGAATCTTGCGCCGTCCCGAGCGAACACGAGCGCCGAGATTCGGGGTTGTCCTGTACGGCGTCCGGTCGTGTGCAGCAAGAGCGTCCAGGCGCCAATCATCCCAGGACCGATCCGGCCATCGGTACGCATGTAGAGCCGGCGATGCGCCTTCAGCATCAACGCCGGCCCGCTCTTGGGTGACGTCAGCTTGTTCAACATCCGTGCCACGAGTGGTGGTGACGTGCCTATGCCCAAGGCTGCGTCATCAAACATGCTGCTGGTCATGGTGAGCTCACTTTCACGGCTCGGTCGCTAGCAGACTTGGGGTTTCGGTGGGGGCGGGCGCTCGGTGCCGGGCCGGGCGTCCCTGCGCTGAGAGCCGGCACTAGGAGGGTCAGTACCTCAGAGGTTCGCTCTTTCAGGTCTTTGCCGTCGGAGGCGAGAAGGGACAGTGTGTCGAGACCAACGATCCAGGCGAAGATCGCCCGGGCGGTCGCTTGAGGATCGAGTTCCCTCCGGAATTCCCGGCCTTGCTGGCCCTGCGCAACCAGATCGGCGATGAGGTCCACCGCCAGATCGTGGAAAGACGCGTATTCCGACTCCGATCCTGATCGGACGTTGAGCTCTGACCCGAGTCGGATCACGCAGCGCAGTGACGGGTCGTCTTGAACCAATTGGGCCCGGCGAAGCATGAGGCTGACAACTTGATCCGTGACTGTCCCGCCGGGTTCGGATCCCGCCACGAGTCTCGCGATCAACTCCTCCTGCTTTGCTCGGAATGCCGCCAGCGCGACCTCCTCTTTGGACGGAAAGTGAAAATAGAAGGCGCCCTTGCTCACCCCGCTCGCGAGGACGAGGTCGTTGAGCGACACGCCCTCGAAACCACGTTCGCCGAATTCGCGGGCAGCGGTTTCGATGATGAGTGATCGGGTACGCAACGCGCGCACCTGGCGAGGTGGCTGGTTTCGCACCGCAATACCGTAACATACCGACCGGTTGGTTTAGAGGCTCAAGCTGATCTGAGTTCGGAAGAAAAGGAAGTGTTCACGGTCCAGCCCCGTTTCCCGGAGCGCAGAGGGGATCCCGCTTCTGGTGGAGGAGCTGCTGGCTTCCCCGGGGGTCCCCCGGTCGTTCGTGGACACGGTGGCTGCCCGCCTGACCGAGTTCAGTTCGGAGGAGAGGCTGGTATTAGAGGCCGCCGGG
>Ga0182018_10005534_pt1 | contig 10127 bp, 6 predicted proteins | sample 812P2MmetaG_FD_120490 | JGI IMG/M metagenome (GOLD analysis project Ga0182018, IMG submission 120490) | Permafrost microbial communities from Stordalen Mire, Sweden - 812P2M metaG | ecosystem: Environmental > Terrestrial > Soil > Wetlands > Permafrost | place: Sweden: Stordalen | collected... | reverse complement strand
ATTCCCAGGCCCCTGGGGAACACTCCCCGACGACGGAGTTCCTGGCCCCGACGGAGCTCCTGGCCCGTTACCAGTTTGGTCGAACTGAGTTCCTGACCCGATAGCATTCCCAGGCCGCTGGGGAACACTCCCCGACGACGGAGTTCCTGGCCCCGACGGAGCTCCTGGCCCGTTACCAGTTTGGTCGAACTGAGTTCCTGACCCGATAGCATTCCCAGGCCCCTGGGGACGATTGGGATTAAAAATGTGGACACCGATCCTTGAAGGCGAGTGCGCTGCTAGCGGCCTGTGAGTCACCGGCGACGCACACACTCGCAACCGCAAAAGAGGATATTGTGCCGAGTATGAACATCTTCGAGGTACGCATGGTGCATCCTTTCGAGGTGAAAGCCGTTTTGCGCTCTCGCGTGAGGGGCGCCCGACGGCGCCCGCGATACAGACCAAGATCGATTCCAGATTGAAATCTTGCCTGCCGATGGGCACCAAGCTGCCAACCGGAAGAAGCGGAGACTTCGACGGGTCGCCGTTTTTAGGCAGCTCTAAGTCAAGGTCATCTGCTTGACCAAGCCTCAACGTACACTGTTCCTGGCGAACACGAAAGGGCTGACCTCCGGTCTTTGGCGTGGTCGCCTTTTGTTGGATCGGGTAATCATCCTTGACTGCTGCGATGCACACTCGACTTCTGCAACGGGTCATTCACGACCGATGCATTCAGTACCCGTGCCAATCAATGTCCGTTGTTACTCCAATAGCGACATTATTGTTCGGCGCAGCGAAGTGACGCCAAGGGCCAAAAACAGACTCATGCACCGCAACAAAATTGGGAAGACTCAACGGAACAATTCTGCCATTGGGCGACACGACGCAGGCGGTTTTGGCCTGGCACCTATTACCCGGGACTTGCGGTTATGCAACGCGCTCAACCTACGTGTCGATTTCGCCGCGAAGCGAGCCTTAACAGCACCCACATCTAAGGCACTCGCGTGCCGGCTGCGCCGTAAGCCGTGGCCGCGATCTGAGACCCGAATACGCATATACAAAACCCCGAGCACACTGCCCGGGGTTTCGTTCGAGTCGGTGGCGGTAGCTACTTGGTCAGGCCGCAAAGGCTTGAAGCTTGCGTTTCCTGTGCTGCGCAAGAAATCCTATTAGGCCAAGGCCACCGACGAACAGCGGCAGGAAACCCGGGATCGGCTTCGCCAATGAATCACCGAAAACAGTGATCGTCGGAGGGTCAAAGTTAGCTGATGCAATCGACCTGTGAATTTCACCAACGATCGAGTTGGCGAGCGAGTATTGGTCAAGGGCGGGCCCCGACGCGGCGGGGCGGGCCCGTTCCTTTACTTAGCGATGGTCGAACGTGCAGCACCACCCGCGGGTGGGAGATTAGGCGACGGGATGTGGTTGATGGTCGGAGACGGATTGGACGGCAACGTCACGGCTGCAGCGGTTCCATCATCGGTTCCGGAATCAAAATCTCCCAATCCCGAGGCTGCATAGCCCGTTTGGATGTCGTTATTGTGGTTTAAGTCTCCGGAGAATATTACGGGCCCATCGCCATTTGTAAATCCACCTGAGAAGTCTCCGTCGTCTCCAAAGTCACCGTCATCGTCGTCGCCGTCATCGTCGTGCGCTTTGGGCCTCGACGGCGAGTTCAGAGCGATTCCATGTAGCATGATGACGCCCTTAGGAACGCCATGCTCCCCAGACACTCCCTGCGCCTTAACCCCCACCAAGGTATGTACAGGGGCAGCGTGAACCGAAGAGATGGGGACGTGAACCGAAGGGGTGGGAACGTGAACCGAAGGGGTGGGAACGTGAACCGAAGGGGTGGGGACGTGAACCGAAGGGGTGGGGGCAGGGCTCTGGATCTCGATGGCCAGTGACGGGCCAGCCATCCACGCACCAGTAGCCGCGCCAAATAACGTGGCGAGCATGAACTTCCTATGAGAGGTCCTCATGGCCTGTCCTTATCCTGCCGAGGAATTTTCGATACCAATTTAGCATAGCCTTTCACACTAGAATAGCCTTTGATGAGAGAGTAACCTTTCCCACGTTGCCGGATGTGACGCACAGCACAAATCTGCGCATTTGGGTGCAAATGGGATCGCTGGAGTTCGAACCGCTTCCGGATTTTCCTCTATCCCGCGTTGCTTGGCATAGCAGCCCCAGCGCTTCCCATTTCTTTTGATAGCGTTCAAACGCCAACTGCTGCTATGAGCCCGGTATTCTGGCTGCTTGAAACCTTGCTGGTCATCATGAGCACGTGCTACAATTTGATGCGTAATGCAACCCGCCGGGAGGGTAAAATCATGCCTCGCCGTGCTGCTTTATTGCTCGCGACGATCGGCGCGTGTTCCGGTTTCACTTTCGCGCTTTTGACTAGCGCCTGCGCGCTCGACGTCCACACGCCGCACATCAGCACTCCGACGCCGCACATCAGCACTCCGACGCCGCACATCACTGCGCCAAAGGCCAACGCCCCGAACCTTACGGCTCACACAACTCGCTCCGGAAATGCTAGGTTCTCTGAGGCGCCCACGGCACCAGCCGCTATCGGTAGCCAGCTGCAGACGGCGAACCGTATAATTGCGTCTCGACCTCAAACGCCATGGGATCGTCAAAAAGCTGAACGAGCCTGTCACGGCCTTCGATCGTGTAGAGTGCGGTTCGCTTCTGCTGTTCGATCGAAGAAGCACTCATGCGAGACCGCTTACCCGCTTGCATTCAATCATACCACGCAAAACAAGATCGTAACGTGCGCTGAAAAAGATCCCGACTCGAAACAACGCGATTGATGCTGTGGACGGCGCCCATCCTGGGGCATCGGAGTGCCATAGGGTGGTTGCGTCAAAGCCACCCATATTGAGGGGAGCGGTCCATGGCCGAGGTCAGCACAATCGGTCTTTGCGGTGGCTGCTCGTCGGCCGGCGCTATGGCTGTCATCCGATAGGCGCAACAGCATGGTACAAAGCGGCTGCGGCTCGCACACAACCAATGATCTTGCACGCCCACCCGATCCACAAGGGCCATCATTTTCAGTCCTTTCGCACATCTAGTCGCGCCGATCTCCACCGGCCTTGGCCGTGACGAAGGTCGTGGCAATGAAGCATTCGCCTTTATCCAGCGCATCTGTCGCGAAGGCCGTTGGCGACGTCCGTCAAAAATTTGACGCTGCACCTCACTCCGGCGCCAGGGTTAAGCGGCTTAATACCTATTGGTTTCTTTACCGCCGCAGTTTTCGGCGATTGGCGAAAATTCGACGGACTATGGGAGCTAGTTGGAGGATGGTTGAAAGTTGGAGTGTGGCTGATAGTTGGAGCATGGTTCCCGACCGACGGCCAGTAAGGGGCCGGCGATCCACGCACTGGTAACCGCGACAAAGCGCGAATTTGTTGGAACCGCGCGGACCTGCAGGGCCCCCGCGACGCCTTCACAAATCAGGCGGAATAGATTTTTAAGTCCGAGAGATCAGAATTTATACTTGATGGCGAGATTCCATCCAACGGAGCACGACTGTTCACCGGCGGGACTTCTTGGTTGATCGTTTTGCTTCGAGATCGGCTTGTGCATGCTTCAGACCCTTCGCAGCATCAGCGTCCTTTGGATCGAGGCGGAGCGCGGTTTCAAAATCCACCTTGGCGCGTGTCGGATCGGCCTTGCTCAAGTAGCCATCGCCGCGATGGACGTATGACCATTCCCGGTTCGGATTGAGCCGTATCGCTTCGCTATAGTCCGCGATGGCGTGGTCGTAATCACCCTTCTGCGCATAGGCAATGCCGCGATTATTGAACGCGAAGGCTGATTTAGGATCGAGCCGGATCGCCTCGCTATAATCGGCAATGGCGTTATCCTGGTCTCCCTTCAAACTGTAGGCGCGGCCCCGGTTGTTGAACGCAAGAATGTACTTTGGATCGAGCCGGATCGCCTCGCTATAATCGGCGACGGAGTGATCGACATCACCCTTGGAAAAATACGCAAAGCCGCGATTGTTGAACGCGGAGGCTGATTTAGGATCGAGCCGTATCGCTTCGCTATGGTCCGCGATGGCGTGGTCGTAATCACCCTTCTGCGCATAGGCAATGCCGCGCGTGTTTAACGCCAAGAAGAATGTCGGTTTGAGCCGTATCGCCTCGCTGAGGTCAGCGATGGCACGGTCAAAATCGCGCTTTTGCGCATAAGCTGTGCCGCGTCCATAAAACGCGATACTGAATTGCGGATCGAGCCGGATCGCCTCGCTATAATCGGCAATGGCGTTATCCTGGTCGCCCTTCAAACTGTAGGCGCTGCTCCGGTTGTTGAACGCAAGAATGTACTTTGGATCGAGCCGGATCGCGTCGCTATAATCGGCGACGGAGTGATCAACATCACCCTTGGAAAAATACGCAAAGCCGCGATTGTTGAACGCGAGGGCTGATTTAGGATCGAGCCGGATCGCTTCGCTATAATCGGCGATCGCCCGATCTAGATCGCCGTTTGCAAAGTATGCATTGCCTCGTTTCCCGACCGCGGTGACCAGATCAGCGCCCTGTAACTTGCCTGACGTGATCGCGTTGCCGCAAGCCGCAATGGCTTCATCGCCGGTCGACTTCTTGCAGGTATCCCAGTCGTCCGCTGCGGCGCTAGCCGCGAACAGACCAACCGAGGCCAAAGCAACTGAAACAATCCATATTGTCCGATGCGTCCGATACATTGTGCCCTCCTTTAACTAAAAAGACTCTAGGCCAATGTTAGAGGCAGGCAGCCTCGAGCCTTTGCGAGTTTTGAGGTCTGGGAGATCAGAATTTATATTTAAGCTCTATTGTGCCGGAATAAGCGATGACGTCCTCAAGTCCACTCGTACCGTAAACTGCGCCCTCGATTGAACTTTCAAAGTTTTTTGTCCAGTCGAACGTTAATCTGGCGATGCCCTTGCCCCACAACTGTCCTTGGTCAGTCTCCGGAGGAGCGCCACCAGCCAAGAAGCCTCCTGTAACCGAAACATCGCTGTATACGAGCCCGGTGAAGGTAGGCTGGACTGTTACGTCGCCCCACATGAAGCTCGTGCCGGCCTTCGCACCACCCTGCACCTTCAGGGTTTGCATATCCAGCAACGCCATGCTCTCGATGTTGTAAGTAAAGGCCAACCCGACGTACGGCTCGATCCACCAGTTATTTTCCAAGTTGAACTTGTAGTGCACGTTGCCTTCGTAATTATCCATCCCTACCACAGTAGACTTCGCCGTTGACGTCGCCGTCGCTGTCACCGTGTTCGGCCCGATGACAAATGTCGACGCCGACGTCACGTTGGTGCCGCTATTACTCATCCAGGCGGTTGAGTAGGTGAAATCTGCTGTGAAATTACCGTTGAGGTAAAAGAGGTAAGTGCCTGCAGTGGGCGCTATGGTGGTCGCTGTCGCGCCCGTCGGGACGGAAATGTACGTGTCACTGTCTCCACCAAAAAAACCAACCCCGACATAGGCATCAGAAGGAAGCTTCATCGTAAAATCAGCACCCCCGATCCCGCTTCCAGTTCGGCTTATGCTTCCAATATTGGCGCCGTTGAATGTGCCAGTCTGAAGGTTGTGCACATAACTGCCGTCGACCCACGTGGTGACTTGGATGCTAGACTCGGTCGGCGCCTGCTGTGCCTTCGTAAGGATGGGGCTGGTGTATTTCTTAACTCTCTGAACGCGGATGTTTTCGATATCCGCTTCAACCTGAGAAGTAATGCCGTTTGAAGCATCAGTATCGGTGTTCGCGCCCAGCGAGGTAGAGGTAGTGCCGCAGATGCCAGGAAGGGGTAGGGGCCCCGTGCAAGTAAAGGAAGTCGTCGTGCTGGCCCCGGCATTGGCATAGTTGACCGGGAAAGATGTGGCCAAGCCAAGTGCTACCAGCAGCAACGAACGCTGGAAAAACATCCTTCCAGTGCGGGTTACATCAAAGTCGCGCGCACACTGTTCGTGTGGAGCAATTTCCACGTTCTGCCCCCCGAAATAAGCCCGAACGGATGGCCCTGCCTAAATTATGGTAGCACCGACTTTTGCTGCAGGGCTAGTGCAAAAGAGCAACACTCCCCAGTTCTACAATTCCTGTGGGGGCTTCCGGGCCCCTGAAATCCCAAATCCCGTTATGGTGCTGCAGGTTCGCAGCATGACAGCGCGTTTGAACTCCGACCTTGGGGCGGCCCCGAAAACCTGATCCCAAGCAGATCCTGCATCGCCATAGGCGGTGATCATGATGATCGGGACGTCCGGCCGCATCGCTTTCGCTTCGGGTAGTAGGTCAAGACCGCTCATTCCCGGCATGTTAATGTCGGATAGGATCAGGATGAGCGACCTGTCGCCCGCGTCGGCAATTCGTTGAAGCGCCATGGGCGCGGATTGCGCAAATTCCATAACGAAACGGCCGGCGCGGAGGTCACGGCGGAACTGCTGTCGGAACAGAACCTCGACATCGGGCTCGTCATCGACCACGAGAATGAGCACGTTCACGCACGTTCTCCAGACTTGTTAAGGGCCATAACCGCGCGCGGCAGTACGATCCGAAATTCGGTGAACGCGCCGGGCTGCGTAACCACATCTATAGATCCGCCATGTTGCTTGACGATGATGTCGTGACTGATCGAAAGGCCTAGCCCAGTCCCTTCACCCGCAGGCTTTGTCGTGAAGAACGGATTAAACATCTGTTCCTTCACCTCGGGGGGTATGCCGGTGCCGTTGTCGCGGATCCTGATTTCAACGCTGTTGCCGAGATTCTTGGTCGCGGCAATCAGGGTGGGCTCATAATTGCCCCCATTTGCTTCGGCCTTACGCTTCGTTGCCGCGTAGAACCCGTTTGAGATCAGGTTAAGCAGCACCCTGGTAATCTCCTGCGGGAAAAGATCGACCTCACCGGCGGCGGGGTCGAGGGAGCGTTCTAGCGTGATATTGAAGCCTTGCTTCTCGGCCCGTGCCCCGTGATAGGCGAGATTGAGGCTCTCCTCGACGAGAGCGTTGACATCCACCGGCCGGTGCTCGCCGGAGCCCTGGCGCGAATGTAGGAGCATATTCTTAACGATCGCGTCGGCGCGTTTTCCGTGTTGTACAACCTTGTCGAGATTGCCTTGCAGCATATCCGCGATCTCGCCGATCTCCGCGCTCCGCTTGCCGTCGAGCTGCGCGCCGGCAAGCGCTTCGCGCAATTCGTCAATGAGCTCGACCGAGACGGACGAGAAATTGTTGACGAAATTGAGCGGATTCTTGATCTCGTGGGCGATGCCGGCGGTCAACTGACCGAGCGAGGCGAGCTTCTCGGTCTGCACCAGGCGGTCCTGCGCGGTGCGCAGGTTCTCCAGTGACTTCGCCAATTCCCGCGTGCGCTGCTGTTCAGCTTCAAACAGCCGCACATTCTCGATGGCGATGGCTGCCTGGTCGGCGAAAGTCTCGACCAGAGCGATCTGCTTATCCGTAAACGGCCTGACCTCCAGGTGATAAATCAATAAGACGCCCAGCAACTCATCGCCCTTGAGTATCGGCACCCCGAGATTTGTCCGGATCGGCGCGACATCTTTCGACCCGTATGTATATTCCGGGTCGGCCAAGCAATCGGGAATGTGGATGGTTCGGCGTTCGAGCGCGGCGCGGGCGGAAGCGCTGTGCCGACCGGGGCGAATTGGATTCCGCTCCACAAACTCCTTGAGCTCCTGCGGAGCATTGTAGGCCACCGCCAGCCGCAGCAGCTCGCCATCGAAACGGAAGATGAGTGCCCTATCGGCCCCGCACAACCTCACCGAACTTTCGGCCACGGTTTCGAATACCGCATTGAGATCGAACGCCGAGCGGCTGATGACCTCGAGCACGTCGGCGGTCGCAGTCTGTTGCTGTAGAGATTGCCGCAATTCATTGAGCAGCCGCGTGTTCTCGATGGCGATGACAGCCTGTGCGGCAAAGCTTTTGAGCAATGCAATCTGCTTTTCAGAAAACAAACGCGACTCCTGACGGTAAATGCCGATCGCCCCGATCAACTCGCCCTCTTTGAGCATAGGAACGATCAGGACCGTTCGAGCACTAGCAAGATCAGAAAATGAGTCGTCAGGCGCTTCCAGAGCCATGTCAACGACGTGAACAGGTTCTTTGGTGTCGGCCACCCGATACAGGATGGGTGCATCGCTGCGGCGACGATAGGGATCACGTTGCCAATCGGCTACCCATTCCTGTGGTGCGTTGTGTAGCGCAACGCGCCTAAAGATATCGCCCTCGTACAGCAGCAAGTTGCCGAACTTCGCCTCGCAGATGCGCGTCGCGTTCTCAAGCATTGCGTTGAAAACAGGCTCTAATTCGCCGGGCGAACTGCTGATGACCTTGAGCACGTCGGCGGCGGCGGTCTGCTGCTGCAGCGATTCGCGCAACTCGCTGAGCAGCCGCGTATTCTCGATGGCGATGACGGCTTGTGCGGCGAAATTCTTGACCAACTCGATCTGCTTGTCGGTAAAGGGCCGGACTTCGTCGCGGTAAATGGTGAAGGCACCGACCAGTTCGTGCTCCTTTAGCATCGGTACAGACAGCAGCGTGCGGATGCCACCAAGCTCGACGCCCGCAACGATATCTGGATCGCGTTCGGCATATGCCGGCTCTCCCGCTAGATCGGCAACGTGAGTCACCATTTTGGTCGCTACCATGCGACCGGTCGGGATATTCGGGCTGGGTCGAAAGGGTGCGTGCTTGCGAAACTCAGCGTATGCCGATGGGACGTTATGCGCCGCAATCAAATGTAAGCTGTTGCCGTCCCAGCGATAAATGTTTCCAAACCTAGCGTCGCAAATGCGCCGGGCGTTTTCCAGCATGGCCTGGAAAACCGGCTCTAATTCGCCAGGCGAGCTGGAGATGACGCTCAACACCTCCGAGGTCGCCGTTTGTTGTTCCAGCGACTCGGTTAAATCGTCCGTGCGCCGGCGCAATTCTTTGAGAAGCCGCGTGTTCTCGATGGCGATGACGGCTTGGGCGGCGAAGCTTGTGACCAGCGCAATCTGTTTGTCGGTGAACGGGCGGACTTCCTCGCGTTCAATGCCGAAAACACCGATCAATTCTTCCTCTTTTATCATTGGGACGACGAGCACTGTTCGCACGTTCGCCTGCTCGACCGCCCAGACAGCGAGCGGTTCGCGCTCCAGATAAGCCTGATCTTCAGAGAGGTCCGGCACGTGCACTATCTGCCGTGTCAGCGCAGCCCGGCCGTTTGGCGTCAATGGACCGAACTTAAACGCTTGGTGCTTCATCTGCTCGACAAAGTCGGCCTGCCCATGCAGCGAAGCCACGATCCGGAAGCCATCGTTGTCAGCGCGGAATAGGAAACCTGATTTGGCTTCGCAGATACGCGTTGCGTTCTCCAGCATGGCGTTGAAAACGGGCTCCAGCTCGCCCGGAGAGCTGCTGATGACTTTGAGCACGTCGGCGGTTGCGGTCTGTTGCTGCAGCGATTCGCGCAGCTCGCTGAGCAGCCGCGTGTTCTCGATGGCGATCACGGCCTGGGCGGCAAAAGTCTCCACCAGTTCGATCTGCTTATCCGTGAACGGCTGCACTTCCTGGCGGTAAATCGCAAACTGTCCGACCACCTCGTTGTCCTTGAGCATCGGCACATTGAGCATGGTGCGCGCACCGGCGAGTTCGAGGACGGCAAACCATTTCGGATCGCTGGTGTAGGAAGGCTCAGTCCGAATGTCGGCAATCTGGACCGGCTTTTTGGTTGCCGCGACGCGTCCAACGGCAATGCTCGGATTTGGCCTTATGACCGGTTCACGCCACCGCGCTTCGATAAATTCAGGCGAGCCGCCGTGCAAAGCGACGGTGCGGAACGCATCGGCCTCGGACAGAAACAGCGCGCCGAACTGCGCTCCGCAGATGCGCGTCGCATTTTCCAGCATTGCATTGAACACCGGCTCTAGCGCGCCGGGCGAACTCGAAATGACGCCCAGCACCTCGGACGTCGCCGTCTGCTGTTCCAGCGACTCCCGCAGTTCGTTGAGCAGCCGCGTATTCTCGATGGCAATCACGGCCTGGGCGGCAAAATTCTGCACCAGCTCAATCTGCTTGTCAGTGAACGACCGAACCTCCTGGCGGTAGATCGCAATGGCGCCGACCAACTCGTCGTCCTTGAGCATTGGCACGGCT
>Ga0182018_10005533_pt1 | contig 10129 bp, 9 predicted proteins | sample 812P2MmetaG_FD_120490 | JGI IMG/M metagenome (GOLD analysis project Ga0182018, IMG submission 120490) | Permafrost microbial communities from Stordalen Mire, Sweden - 812P2M metaG | ecosystem: Environmental > Terrestrial > Soil > Wetlands > Permafrost | place: Sweden: Stordalen | collected... | reverse complement strand
TGCGAAATACCTCGACCAGTTCAATAAGTTCATCTGGCACCAGGCTTCGCCAAAGTGGAATTTCGACGATGCTACGTACGACCGCACAGCAGCGTCCTTCAACAACCCCGACCACGTTGACATGGTGATGCACGACTATCGCTGGCGGCTTGGCCTGGCCGACGGCGAGCGGAAATATGACAACCTGGAAAAGCGGCTGGCCGCACTTCCTCCCATCACCGTGCCCACGATTACCATGGAAGGCGACTCCAACGGTGCAATCCACGCGCCCAGCGCGGCGTATCGCAACAGGTTCTCGGGCAAATATGAGTACCGCCTCATCACCGGCGGCGTCGGGCACAATCTGCCTCAAGAGGCGCCGCAGGCGTTTGCCCAAGCCGTGGTCGACGTCGGCGGCTTCGCAGGCTAGCACCCACTATGGACCGCAGGAGCTTCCTTAAAACCTCGGCGCTCGTCACGAGTGGGGCTCGCGTGGCCGCGTGGCTCGCGAACCCTGATCTGACAGCGAACGCCGCAGAATCCCAGCGCGCCCTTCCAGACGAAGGGCCGCTGCCCGATTTGGGCGGCGCTGTTGCCTGGCTTAACTCCGCTCCCTTGAGCGACAAGTTGCTACGGGGGAAAGTCGTGCTGGTCAATTTCTGGACCTACTCCTGCATCAACTCGTTGCGACCACTGCCGTATGTGAAGAGCTGGGCCGCGAAGTACTTGGACGCGGGCCTGGTGGTGATCGGCGTACACACGCCTGAGTTCTCGTTCGAGAAAGAGCGTACAAACGTAGAGCAGGCGCTGCAAGATTTGAAGGTGACCTACCCGGTCGCCATGGACAGTGATTACAGAATTTGGCAGTCGTTCAACAACCAATACTGGCCCGCGTTTTACTTTATCGATGGCAAGGAACGAATTCGTTATCACCACTTTGGAGAAGGAGAATACAGCGAATCCGAGCGTGTGATCCAGGAGCTTCTAAAAGAAAATGGAGCCACTGGCTTGGGCGACAGCATCGTTAGCACTTCCGCCAGTGGAGTGGAGGCGGCGCCTGGCTTGGATGTGCAATCTCCCGAAACCTACATAGGCTATCGGCAGGCTGAGCGCTTCGCATCGCCCGAGCGGCAGGCTCATGACGCACGAAAGACCTACACCCCACCTACGAACCCCGGGTTGAATCAGTGGGGATTGAGCGGAGCGTGGGACGTCGGCGCCGAAAGTGCCGTGCTTCAGGCGGCGTCTGGCAAGATTGTGTTCCGGTTCCACAGCCGTGACCTACATATGGTGTTGGGTCCGACGAAGAACGGTAAACCCATTCGCTTTAAGGTGACATTGAACGGCGTCGCGCCGGGTGTCGATAGTGGGGTGGACTGCGCTTCTGACGGCGCGGGCGAGGTTCGAGAGTATCGTCTGTACCAGCTCATCCGGCAAAAACATCAAGTGGAAGGCCGGACTCTCGAGATCGATTTCCTGGACCCCGGCGTTCAGGCCTTTGCATTCACGTTTGGTTAGGACATTGAAACGACGCGAGTGTTATTCACACACAACGAATCCCGAGTCGAATGCGAATCGTTCTACCGCCAGGAGATTAGAAAGGAAGAAATTGTGAGTACAGCAATCGAATTTGATCGCAGTGTCGATCCCAGCAAGATGGTGAAACCTTATGTCGCAACCGCTGCCTGACAGCTCGGTGGCCGCAGCCTTCGACGATTCCGGAATTGGTGCGGTTCGAGGCCGCTCCCTTCCGGAACGGTCCGATCTCGTTCTCGCGTTTGCGCGCGTATTGCATGTCAATGGGCAGTCGACGAACCAGACCCTGGCGGCAGCCGAACGGCTGACCAAGGGCCTTAGTCTCGGAGGCACGATCATTGCCGATTGGGAAGGTGTCCAGATTCTGGCCACGGACGGTAACGCTCGGCTGGCCTCCTTCGTGGCGGCCAGCCCTACTGGCGTGGACATGGACCGCGTCGCCTGCGCGATGAGAGCGATCGGCAAGCTCGACGCCGGCCGCATTTCGCTGCCTGCTGCAATCGAGATGGTCAAGGAAATTGCACACCGACCACCGGCCCCTACTTGGCTGTTTGCGCTTGCCGCCGCAGCAGGCGCTGCTGCGCTATCGGTGATCTTCGGGGTTGAGCATTTAGGCGCGATTGCTCTTATCGTCGCCAGCTCGGCGGCTGGGGCCGTGCTTCGCCGCGCCATATCGCGTCACAGCACGAATGCGCTTCTGCAGCCGCTCTGTGCAGCGCTGCTCGCCGGCATGATTGGCGCGCTAGCAGTGCGCTGTAACCTGAGTTCGTCTTTGCGCCTGGTCGCGGTGTGCCCATGCATGATTCTGGTACCAGGGCCGCATTTCCTCAACGGCATGATGGACCTCAGCGCGGCCCGCGTCAGTCTGGGCACCTCTCGCCTCATATTCGCCGGGCTCGTCGTTACGGCGATCTCAATCGGGCTGCTGCTCGGGCTGGGCATCCTCGGCGTAACCTTGCCGGTGGATGGGCCGGGACGAGCAGTGCCTTTGTGGCTGGACGTCATTTCAGCCGGCGTGGCCGTGGCCGCGTACAGCATTTTCTTTTCCACGCCGTTACATATGTTGGGATGGCCGGTGGCGGTCGGCATGCTAGCTCATGCTCTGAGGTGGTGGACACTGGCAGGTGGCGCCGGCGCTGCGACCGGTGCATTCGTTGCCTGTCTGGTAGTCGGTATCATCCTTACTCCAATCGCCCGCCGTTCTCATATGCCGTTCGCGGCCATCGGCTTTGCCTCAGTCGTATCGATGATTCCAGGTGTCTTTCTGTTCAGGATGGCTAGCGGGCTGATACAGCTTGCCCACGACTCGAATGCGCCTTCAGAGCTGTGGGGCGCATCGGTCGCGAACGCCATGACGGCGGTCACGATCATTCTGGCGATGGGGTTCGGCCTCATTGTGCCGAAGTTAGCCATCGATCGCCTCGGCGATCAGGCGACGCGGCCGGGGTCTTGAGCAAGGCGGAAGGTGCAGACATCTACGCACTTCATCCCGCAGTTGAGCAATCCGCATCCCAGGCCGCACGCGGACGGCCATTCGGAGGTAGCCCGATTGTACCGGCTGTTTCCTCCGCTACGCGGCACGATCGCAGGTATTGTGGACGAAATCGGTTACCTGAGCCTCGGCTTGTTCACCACCCCCGTTGCACACAATCTCGTAGTCATCGCAGCTTTTGTGATGCGCGGCTGCCCGCCCAACATGGCGCTAATCCTGGCGGTTCCCGGCTTTATGATCCCCGTCGCCGCAGTTTGGTTCATCGCCAAAGCGCATGATCGGCGCGGTCCATCCTTGATCAGGCCTCTGCTCGTGGTTCACTTTCCGCCACTCGCTTTCTGATTTTCAGCGTCGCCTATACACCGGCCGCGAATCCGCGTGGACGGATAGCCGTCGTCGGCATGATCGCCGTCTCAGGGATGGCGTGCCATTTCGCTCTCTTGCGTCTGGCCGTGCTGTCCCCCATGCCGTTTCGCGTTCGATTGATCCAGTGCGAATGGCCGCCGCCTTCTCCAGCGCTGTCAGAGCAGGCCGGAGTGCGCTTCAAGCGGGACCGATGACCGTGCAAGAGTTGGCCGTGCCAAATACACTAGAGATTGGCCGTCCTTTCTCGACGGCTTCGTGATGCGGACGAATTGTCAAGGACGAGTCCGTACTCTCCATGAGCTGTTCACGGGGCTTCTTCTTAGTTAGAGTTCTATCTTCGTTCTGAATCCGAGAACAACGGCGCCGCCCGGTCGCTCTCCTAGGTTCTCGTAATACTGAATCACGGGTTGCAGAAGCAGGATCGGCGTCACCTGAAAGAGACCGTTGAATTCGAAACCGTGTTCCGCTTTCCAGGAGGGCGCGCCCACAGGCAAGAACATCGGGCTGAGACTGTTCCGCACGTAGCCCAACAAAATTGTGTTGTGGAGATGCAGAGGCAGCGGTCCGTTGAACCGCAAACCGGCGGTCAGTAACCGGTTGGTGCGGTTGACGTCAGAAGGGCTCCACTCGTAAGCGAGCATCGCGTCAAGGCCCTTGGCTTGTTGCCGGTCCACGCGCCAAAGGGCCTGATTTGCCATCCAGTAAAGAAGATAATTCCCAGGCCGTGTCACGTCGCTGCCTAAATTAATGAATCTGGCAGGATTGTATACCGCGCCAAATTGATAGAGTCCGGAGTATCCTTTTCGGCTCTCTGCGTTGCTGGAAGCGCGCACGGAAGAAGCCTTTTTCCCGGGACTGAACCCGACCTCCGAGACACTCATGGGAGTTCCGTGAAACTGTGGGACAAGGCCGGTGGGATTGTACGAGAAGGGATTGGGGGGGGCGGCGAGCACCATTGATTTCACGTACAACCAGCGAAGCGGAGCAACTCGAACCTCCGCCGCCGGCGTCGATAACGGATCGAAAGATTCGAGCGTGTTCGATAGATTGCCCAGTGCGTAACCCAGTGGCTCGAAGATGAATGACGCCGCGTCATGTTGCGCACCGTAAAAATCCTGGCCAGCAAACTGCCCGACGCGTGCGGCCATCCGCTCATCCAGCCATCGCTTTTCAATCCACCAGGAGTCGAGCCGGAAGGTATTGGCACCGGCAAGCTCGCTCGGGGTGGTAATCAATCCTAGGTAGGTCCCCATATTGCCGCCGCCCTGCCACAGCGCGGTCGCATGGAAGTACGACCCCTCGTGATGAGTCAGCCGGCCGAGATCGATGTCAACGGTTCCGCGAACGCGGTTGAAGACCGTGGCGCGGCCGGGCTGTTCGCTCTTGAGGTTCCAGAGCGAGTCACTGATGTAATGTAGATCGAAATCCACCCCCAGTTCCTCCAGCCGGCTGCGCTCGCCGCCCCAGTCACCGAAAAGATAACGGGAGTCGGGACGGCTGATCTCGTGACTATCGCCACCGCTGAGCGTTTCCTGCCCGTCGGTCTGGGAACAGACGGGCAGCGCGATGCCGCACAACCAGAAAAGAACTTTGAGCAGCCGCCTACTCTCAGCCATTGCAATGCACCATTTGCTTTCGGGTCCATCACCCGATCGAAGGTTTTTGGCGATCAATGAGACCAGTTCCAGCTAGTGCTTTGCCGCAATGGCTGAAATCTCTATCCCCGCGCCGCCGATCAAACTTGCAACCTGAACAGCGGCTCGCGCTGGTTTGGGGTCCGGCATCAGCTTGTTGTAGACCTCATTCATTGTGGGGAGGTCATTCATGTCCGTGATATAGATCGTGACCGAGACGATGTCAGACATCCGGAAGCCCGCTTCTTCAACGACTTGTCTTACCGCAGCGATGGCATTCGTTGTTTGCCGCCTGATATCTGTGCCAGTCACGTTGCCGTTGGAATCAGGGCCTTGCTGGCCTGCGATGTAGAGCGTATCGCCCGAGACGTAGCCGTTACTGAACGGCGCGCCCTTGGTGAAGCCGATGGCCTGCTCTTGGGAATTCATTGATGGTCTCCTTTTCTTTCCTGCCTGCTCTATTTTCCCGTGACTTCGCGAATCACTCGCAGATAATTCTCACCGAGGATCTTCTTCACATCGCGCTCGGTGTAACCTCGTTCCAGCAGCACTTCGATCAGCGCCGGCATCTTTGAAACATCGTCCAATCCGTTCGGCGGCCCCGAGACCCCGTCGAAATCGCTCCCGATTCCCACGTGATCGATACCGGCAACCTTCACGGCGTGGTCGATGTGATTGGCTACGTCCTCAACTGTGGCCGCGACTTTCACCCGGTGCCCGAACAGCGTCCGGACGTCCTCCGCTGCGTAGTCGTCTAGCGCCCTCCCGGTCAGCAGCGGGGCGGTGGTCTCCGTTTTGATCGCCGATTCCAGCGCCTCCGCGTCCTTCGGAATGACAAAACCCTCGCCGAAACTGATGCCGACCACGCCGCCGTTCTTGGCGAGCGCCCGCATCATCTCGTCCGTCACATTCCGTGGAACAGGCGAAAGTGCGCGCATCGACGAATGCGAACAGATCACCGGCTTGGACGTGACCTCGATCGCGTCGTAGAACGTCTTGTCTGCCACGTGCGAGACATCCACCAGCATTCCAAGCCGGTTCATCTCCCGGACCACTTCTTTGCCGAAATCGGTCAGCCCGTTGTGCACCGGCTGGTCCGTCGCCGAATCCGCCCAGTTGTTATTGCGGGAATGCGTTAGCGTCATGGAACGCACGCCCAGTTGGTAATACATCCGAAGCACTCGCAGATCGTCGTCGATTGTGTGGCCGCCCTCGACCGTCAGAAACACCGCGATCTTGTGCGCCTTCACGATCCGCCTGATATCGGCCGCCGTTGTCGCCAACTCCATTTCGTCCTGATGTGCGTCCAGCATCGATTGCATCGCATCCCGCAGGTCCAGCGTCCGGCGTACCGCCTCTGCCCCAGGAAAATAGACGGGAACCCACAGTGCGAAAAACGGCGCGTGCGTTCCGCCCTCACGCAGCCGCGGAATGTCCACGTGACCTACGTCCCAACGTTTGCCCAGGTCCTCCCCCATCACCAGCACACGTTGGACCGTGTCGATGTGGCTATCGATCCCAATTGCCTCCGCGGCCAGTTGGCGCGCTTGCGCGGGGATCTTCTTGGGCGTCGATTGTTCGGGGTTACCGGTGGTTTCGAGTGTCATCGTTTTCATGCTGTTCTCCTCTTCTGTTGTCAATGTCATAAATCGCCAAATCACACAATGCTGCCTGCGTGCGCATCTTCGAATAGCTTCACACTGTCCCGATAGTCGACGTGCACGCCGATGAGCACAGGACCTGGCGTGTCGAAAGCCTTGTGCAACGTCGGTGCTATTTCATCCGGGCGTTGAATTTGGAAGCCGGTCGCGCCGAAGGCGTCGGCGTACTTCACGTAATCGACCGGGCCAAGCGTAATGCCCGAGGTGCGGTGATACTTAAGTTTCTCCTGCGCGGCGACCATGTCATAGCTCCCATCGATCCAGATCATATGAACAATGTGAGAGCGCAAGCGGACCGCGGTTTCCAGCTCATTCGCCGAAAAGAGGAAACCGCCGTCCCCCGATATGGAGAGCACCTTTTCGTGCGGGCGGACGAGGGACGCAGCGATGGCCCAGGGCAACGCTGTTCCGAGCGTCTGCTGGCCATTGCTGATGAGGAACTGTCGCGCACGAAAGCTGAACAGGTAGCGGCACAGATACATGCTGACCGTTCCCATGTCCGAACAGACCGTGACATCAGGCGTCAATATCTTCTGAAGCTCGCTAATAAGACGCATGGGATGAACGGGAACGCCCGACTTTGCGGCCGCCTCCGCCATCAACCGCTCTCTGTCATGCGCAATCAACTGCAGCAAATCAGCTGACACCGATGCAAGCGTGGGGCGTTCGACGAGCGGCGACAACGCAGCGAGCGTCTCTTCAATGCTTCCAATCAGCTCAACGGCGGGAGAATAGTCATTTTCGATATTCGCCGGAGTTACGTCGATATGGACGATCGGCCGCTTCCTGCCTTTGTTCCAAAGGGACGGCCAGTATTCAACTGCGTCATATCCAATCGTGATGACGACGTCGCCTGAATCGAGCAAAGCATCCGCGGGTTGGTTGGCTAGTTGTTTCACGCGGCCGCCGTAATAGGGAAACATCTCTCGCGAAATGGCGCCGGCTGCCTGGAATGTTCCGACCACTGGCAACGTCATAGTGTTCAGCAAAGTGCGAATTGCATCGGCACATTTTGGTTTACTTGCCATTAATCCCAGGAAGATCACGGGAGACTTTGCGGAGTTAATGAGACGAGCAGCCTCCTGGAGAGACCGCTCGGCTGCGCGGCCCTGCTCGGCGAAGGCAGAAAGCCGAATGGGGCTGCACTTTGCGTCCCCGGTCACTACGTCGATAGGAAGACTGACGAAGGCCGCGCCGGGACGGTCGGACTCAGCCGCGCGAAATGCTGCCGAAAGTACTTCCGCGGTAGCCGCGGGAGAATCGATCTCCGCAGAATACTTCGTGACCGGTCTGCACAAGCCCACCGAATCCAAAGTCTGATGCAGTGACTTGAGGCGATCGGCAACAGCCACAGCGCCTCCTAAAGCGACGATCGGGTCGCCCTCTGAATTCGCCGTGGCAAGCCCTGTGACCAGATTCGAGACGCCCGGACCCGAGGTTACCAGCGCGACGCCGGCCTTTCCGGTCAAGCGCCCTATGCCGCCAGCAATAAAAGCTGCGTTCTGCTCATGACGGCAGACCACGGTCTGAATGCTGGAATTGAGCAGCCGGTCATAGATCTTATCGATCTTCGCTCCGGAGACGCCGAATACATGTTTAGTGCCTCGCGCTTCCAGCGTTTCCACAACTACGTCGGCCCCAGTCATGGCTCTTTGCGCTTCTCGTATCTCGACGGCCACCGCAGCGCCATTCGTAGCTTCAGTTTCGTACTTCATCTTGTTGATCCTTTCGGCTTGAGTTATTCGACCTTTTGAAGAGCGGCAGCCGGATTGTTATTAAGGTCGGTGGTTAGAAACGATCCTTGATCAGGCAAGCGCACATCGTATTCGCAAAGCATCTGCAGCCCGACGCGCAAGGTTTTGGCGCTGCAATCCAATACGTGACCACCTTTGGTGCGATCTTTCGAGATGAAGTGGAAGTGATATCCCGGCACATTGAATGCGCTCGAATAGCTCGGAGACCAGAGGCATACGAGGGTACCTTCGATATTGCTGAAGTGAAATTCCTTTTGCTCCTTCGCAGCGTCCACCAGCCTAGTCCCTAACGCAACCCCGCTCACCGCACGGGCATGCACTGTTTCGAAGGTGCCATCGATTCTCAAGGCGTAGAAGAGATTATCCGACTCACGACGGGGATCGCACGCCAGTTCAAGGCCCTTCAAACATCGGATAGCTTGTAATTCAAAGCTGGCCTCTTCCTGGAATCGAGTCACCACTGCAAAGGGGAGTTGAAAATCGTCTTCGCGATGTTTGACACTTCCTTCGCTCCGGACCTGGTAGATTGCCCCGTCTAGAATGACCATCTCGCCGTCCAAGTTCTCAAAGGTTCCGAGACCGAAGTCGCCGTGTTCGAGCAGGGTACGGGAATAGACGGCGCCCGTGTCGGCACCTTCGACCAGGGCGGCCGAAGTGGAGATTTGGTACATGCGATGGCGCTGCGAGTTGAGATATTCGCCCAGCGCCGCGCTGACAATAGTGTCCAGTGAAGTCCCGCGCTGTCGCGCCGTATCTCGGGCTGCTGCATCGAGCGACGAAGGTATTACAACTGTGAGCTTCGGCATGTTGTCTTTCCCGTGAACAAGAAAGGCAATCCCGATGCCAACCCGCCCAGGCGCGTTTTCTTCGCAGCGTGTTGATTTTGAGGGAGCCCTTCCAGATGTAAGTGTTCATGATTCGACTCCAGTGTCACGGTGCGCTATACAAACCTAAGTCCTTCACCACAATTGGAGCTGAGACTGCACGGTCGAGGATGCATTCTTTTGAGAACGGCGAGAGCGAAAGAAATATCAGATGTAGGAGAGCAGCGGGCTCTGGGGTATCACGTTCGACTGAAAGAGTCTTGACGGCGCCAAATGCGTGATTGCTGGTTGCTCCCCCATCGCGCGAAATGAGAGTGCGATATAGCGAGAGGGATGGCTCGAGCGTTCTGCCAACCCGGTTGGCCACGTCAACCAGACGTACGGAATGCAGCGTCTGGCGATCGTCGAAGATGAGGTCCCGCTTCGCCACGTTGAGCCACAATTCCGAGCGTGGCTATCTGCCGCCCACTTAGTGCGTCCTCCCGAACTGCCGGTTCTCCTGATTCTGCATGCGCCGGTGATTTGGCATGCAAGTTGCAGTTCAGGAGCGCGCGTCGACCTCTTCCGGGTCGGTTTTTGGACGAAAAGGAAACCGTCATGCAGAGCAATGAATTATTTCGACAAGTCTTGAAATCAAAACTTAACGAGGCTGTCGCAGCCACGGGATCGCGTGACTCGATTCGAATCCAGCAAGTCGCAGATCCCATTGATATGACCCAGGAAGCCGCGGAGCGAGAACTGGTATAGTGGTCCCCAGATGTCAGACCAGGCAATAAGCTAAGATTCGACGGAGTCGTTGACAAGGAGAGGTCGATGGCGACGACGAGGAAACAGTACAGTCCGAAGTTCAAGGCGCGGGTAACGGTGGAGGCGATCCGCGGGG
>Ga0182018_10005532_pt1 | contig 10130 bp, 9 predicted proteins | sample 812P2MmetaG_FD_120490 | JGI IMG/M metagenome (GOLD analysis project Ga0182018, IMG submission 120490) | Permafrost microbial communities from Stordalen Mire, Sweden - 812P2M metaG | ecosystem: Environmental > Terrestrial > Soil > Wetlands > Permafrost | place: Sweden: Stordalen | collected... | reverse complement strand
CGGGTTCATCCCGACCTGACCTCCGATCGCGTCGACCGCGCCAAGCGGCAAACTTTGATGGCCGCGGCCAATGCCGCCTACAAGACCGGCAACGTCGCCCGCCTCCACACGTTGCTAGCGGAATACGAAGCCAGCCCGGAAGCCGTGAAGGGCGAAGGCGCAGGAGCGGACCTGGTGCGGGTGATTCGCCAAATCAGCCAGGCCCGCAATCGAATTTCGGAAATTGAAGCGGAGATCGAGCAGATCATCCGTTCCGATGTCTTCCAGCTACGCGTTCGTTGCGAGGAAGCGGAACGCGCAGGCCGCGACTTATTTCAAGAGATGGCCCGGCGCGTGGAAGAACAGATAGCGCTTATGCAGCGGCGTCTGCAAGACCAGCCAGTGGAGGTAAATTCATGAAGCGCGCGCGAACCGAAACGCCATCCGGCACGACCAAGATCTCCAAGCGGGCTTCGCGAGCGCTGGCCGCGCAGTCCGCCGCACTGGTGCGGCGCGGGCTGCGCGATCTGGCGCGCGACTCGAACTGGCTGATCAAAAAACTTTTCACTCGCCGCATGACCGAGTTGGTGATCTCACCAACCGGCCAGGTGTGCGCCACTTCTTACGACGCTCGCGCCAGCCGTGCGAGAATTTCGATTTTCGACATCGAATTGAGCGCCCCGGCATTCAATCTGGACGTTCCGTACGATCAACCGCCGGAAAAACCAGCGCTGCGAGCCTCGTTCGCATGGTCCCCGTGCGGAAGATATGTTGTCGCCGCCGCTCCCGATGGTTCACAGGAACTGCATTTGCTGGACGTCCAAGCCCGCTCCCACGTCCGGTTGTTGAATGCTTTCGAGCACGCCCCGGAAACGCTGGCTTGGTCGGCCAGCGGAAATTATTTTGTGGCCAGCTTCGCGGCGGGCGATTTTTCCTCGATCCGTTTGTGGCGCAAAGCGAACGACCAGGAACTGTCACTGGGCCGCGCCGACGGGGAAATCGCGGTGGCCGATTGGATCGCCGCACGCCCCGGAAGTGACTCCGCGGAAGATGCCGGATCGTTTCGGAACTACGGGGCGCTAGCGGTTAGCCCGGGCGATGAATGGCTGGCGGCAGTGGCAGAGATCGACGGCGACTGGGCCGACGACTATTTGTTGCTCGCGCGGGTGCCTTCTCTCCGCCTGGCGGATATTCACCCCGGCCAGGGCCACATCACCGACGTCAGTTGGAGCCGCGGTCCGCAGCAGCTCGTCTATTGCGCGTCGGGTCAAGCCTTCCAACTGAACCTGGAATCGCGCCAAGCCAGCCCGCTGCCGTTTGCCGCGGAGTTATTCCGCTGCCATCCCACGCTGCCGATCGCGGGTTGCTTTGCTTCGTGGCTGAAAAATTCCGCGAAGGGCCGGTTGTTCGTGGCGAACTTGGACGATGGCACGGTAATCGATGAGTGCCCCGCCGAAGGCGTGGTGGATATTCGCTGGAGCGCGGACGGCACTAAGCTATACGCAGTGAGCCAGGACGGATTGGCGTACGCCTACGAAGTGTCACTCTAAATTCAGGGATCGCGGCGCTCTAGGCTAGCGGGAGGTTGGGCTCGGCGTTTAGGCTGCCGTCGGCAAAATCTTTCGCGACATATTTGGGATAGGCCGCCGCCGCGATCATCGCGGCGTTGTCCGTAGATAGTTGGCGGCTGGGAAAGAAAACTTCCAGCCAGCGTTTCTGCGCTTCTTCCTCGAAGGTCCGGCGGAGCTGCCGGTTCGCCGCTACTCCTCCCGAAACCAGCACCGACTTCGTGCGGAACTGTTCGGCGGCGCCGAGCGATCGGGTCACCAGATTCGTCACCACCGCACTTTGAAAACTGGCGATCAGGTCCAGCGTGGCCGCCGAACAGAGCGGCCGTAGTTGCGCGGCTTGCCGTTCTCCGCGCGCCAAGGCTTGCTTGCGCTCGGCGATCTCCGCTTCAAATTCCGGATGGCGGCGCAGATGATACAGCATCGCGGTCTTGATCCCGCTGAAGCTAAAATCGTAAGGAGTGCCTCTCATCTTGGGATCATTGAATTTGACGGCTTCCGGGTTGCCGTCCGCGGCGAGCTGGTCGATCACCGGACCGCCGGGATAGCCCAGGCTGAGCATGCGCGCCACTTTGTCGTAGGCTTCCCCGGCGGCATCGTCGCGCGTGCCCCCGATGCGTGAATACGTGAAGCGAGTCGGCGGGCCGAATTCCGACGCCTGATCGTCAGAAGCCGCTTCGCGATCGACTGAATACAATATGGTGTGCCCCCCGGAAACGATCAAGCACATCGCGGGAAGTTTGGGCTGCCGGGATTCACAGTGCGCTTCGAGAAAAACGGCGTGGATGTGCCCCTCCAGGTGGTTCACCGAAATGAGCGCCTTACCCAGGCCGGAGGCGAGCGCTTTCCCGTAGGTAATCCCGACCAGCAGAGCGCCGACCAGACCTGGCCCTTGGGTCACAGCGACCGCGTCGAGATCGGCCAGGCCCACGCTGGCCTGCTCCAGCGCCTCGCGCACTACCGGCACGATCTGGCGGAGGTGTTCGCGCGAGGCCAGTTCGGGCACCACGCCGCCGAACTTGCGATGAATATCGATTTGCGAAGAAACCACGCTCGAGAGAATCGTCTTGCCGGAAGCAACCACGGCCGCGGCGGTCTCATCGCATGAGGATTCTATGCCTAGAATGATGGGGCGCGAATCGGATGAATGGGTCAAGGGTAAAAAGGGTGCCGGGATAACGCACTCCAGACAATTCATGTTAGCACATCGTTGAAATCGAATAATTAACGCCGATTAATTTGACGTTCTCGCTATTGGGCGCTAACCTTTTCCCGACTGATTGGAGATTATCGACATGCCATCTCGAAAGCGGCGCGTACGAAAGGCAGTTCTGCCCGTAGCTGGCTTAGGCACACGGTTCTTGCCCGCCACCAAGGCCATGCCAAAAGAAATGCTGCCGGTGGTGGATAAGCCGCTCATTCAGTACGCGGTGGAGGAGTGCATCGCTTCGGGCATCGAGCACGTCATTTTCGTCACCGGCCGGCGCAAGAATGCCATCGAAGATCACTTCGATTCCGCGCCGGAGCTCGAGCGGTTCCTGGAAGATCGAGGCAAACCCGATCTGGCCGAGATGGTTCGCCAGATCAGCGGCGGGATCCGGTTGAGCTACACACGGCAGAGCGAGGCGTTGGGTCTGGGGCATGCCGTGCTGACCGCGCGCGACCTGGTAGGCGACGAGCCATTTGCGGTGCTGCTCGGCGACGTGATCATGACCGGCGAGCAGCCGGCGACACGCGCGCTGATCGAAATTTACGAGGATACCGGGAAGGGCGCGATCATCGTCCAGGACGTGCCCAAGAATAAAGTGCACCTGTACGGGATTGTGGACGCGGAACTGGATCCCGAGCGGCGCCGCGGCGGAACGCTTTTGAAGATTCGGGACTTGGTCGAGAAGCCCAAGGAGAAAGACGCGCCCTCGACCCTCGCGGTCACCGGGCGCTACGTGCTGCCTCCGGAAGTGTTCGACTACCTCGAGGCCACCACCCCGGGCTCAGGTGGTGAGATACAGTTGACCGATGCGCTGCGGCAAGTGGCGCTCGATCCGGGGCTGTGGGCCTCGATCCATCAAGGGCATTCCTACGACGCGGGCGACAAGCTGGGATTTTTGATCGCTACGGTGGAGCTGGCCCTGCAGAATCCCGCGCTGGGCAGCGACTTCCGGGAATATCTGCGCAACATGGTTATGGAGACGATCAAAGCCTGAAACCGCCAGGCGAGTCGCAGTCACCGCGCGGAGCGACGCAGGCCGCGCGGCTCCCCGCTGGTCAAATCACTTCCCTTTTTTCCGTGAATCCTTTGAATCCTTGGAGGAGGAAGATTCCTTCGACGAGGACGATTCCTTGGACGAAGTCGCGGGCGCGCTGCTCGTGTCCGAGCCCTTCGATTCGGAGGCCTTCGAATCGGACGCCTTCGAGTCGGAACCGCCCTCGGATTTCGAGTCGGACTTCGACTCCGATTTCTCGCCGGAGGGCGGCTGGCCGGTCTTGCCGCCGTAGTCGGAAACGTACCACCCGGTGCCTTTGAATTGGATCGCCGGGGCCGACGCCATGCGTGGGGCTTTCGCACCGCACTTCGGGCATTTCGCTATTTCCGGCGCGTTCACTTTCTCGATTTTCTCGAAGCGATGGCCGCACTTGTCGCACTTGTATTCGTACAGGGGCAATGCAAACTCCTCTCAGTTCACGCAATCTATGCAATCGGTGCGCTATCTAAAAAAATTCTATCACGCACATGGGTGGGGCGCACGTTGGCAATTCGTGCGGGTTTGGATTCCCGGCCTCGCCCTGGGCGCTATAGGCGTCGGCCGGACGTTTGTGGCCGTCGCCGCAGCAGTTGTAGCGTTGACGCTTGTGCCGCGAATTTTCTTCATGACCCCTGGCGTGCTAGCCTTGCTTCAGTTGAAAATCACTTTGTAGCGCGAATTCTGACCATGACCGACGCAACCCAGAATAAAACTGGCTGCCTATACCTGGTCGCCACGCCCATCGGCAACCTCGAGGACATCACCTTGCGCGCGTTACGTATCCTGCGTGAAGCGACCAAAATCGCTTGCGAGGATACCCGCCACACCCGCAAGCTGCTGGCGCACTACGAAATTCACGCCGCGGTCGTGAGTTATCACGAGCACAACGAAATCGCGCTCGCGCCAAAGCTGGTCGCGGAGATCGCCGCCGGCGCAAACATCGCCCTGGTGACCGACGCGGGCACCCCTTCGATCTCTGACCCCGGCCACCGGCTGGTGGCGGCATGTTTGGAGCTGGGCCTGGCGGTAGTGCCGGTGCCCGGGCCTTCCGCAGTAATCGCCGCGGTGACCGGTTCGGGGCTGCCCGCGGATGCGTTTACCTTTGTCGGATTTCTGCCCAGCCGCGGCGGCGAACGCCGCAAAGCAATTCGCGATATGGCGGACGAGCCGCGTTCCGTGGTTTTCTACGAAGCGCCGCACCGGCTGATCGAGTCACTGACCGACGCGCGCGAAATATTGGGCAACCGCCGAGCAGCGGTGGCGCGCGAATTGACCAAGGTCTATGAGGAATTTATGCGCGGCACACTCGATGAACTGCTAGCGCAGCTTCGCGAAAAACCTCCGCGCGGCGAAATCACGGTGGTGATTGCTCCGCGCGATCCCTCGGCCGTCGATGCACCGAGACCCGATGATTTGCTGAAAATCCCGCTCACCCAGCGCGTAGCGGAGATCGAACGCGAGAAAGGCGTCGACCGAAAAGCTGCGCTAAAAATTGCGGCCCACGAACGCGGGATTAACAAGCGCGAGGCGTATAAGCAGTTGCTCGCCTCGCGAGCGGATCAGGACTAGCTACAACGGCGATGACGCGGGCGCCTCGGTAGAACTGCCGGCGGGCGTGCCTACACGGTCTGCGAAAAACTCCTCGACCCGCGCCAGAATTTCATCTGGCGTGTAGGAATGATGCACCGCGTGACGCAGCGCCGTACCGTTGCGCACGCCGCACGTAAACGAAGTGGTGAACTGCTTCATCTTCCCTACCGCGTCCGGAATTTCTGAGTTGGCCAGTTCGCGGAAATAGCCAGAGAGCAAGCGATAGCGATCGAGCTCCGAAGGTTCGTCGTAACGGCCGGTGGCGAGGAACTGCGCGAGCTGGCTAAAAATCCAGGGATTGGTGGGTGCCGCGCGCCCGATCATCACCGCGTCGCAGCCGGTTTCCTCCGCCATGCGCACCGCATCTTCCGGAATTTTGATGTCCCCGTTGCCGATCACCGGAATTTTCACCGCTTCTTTCACCGCGCGAATCACGCTCCAGTCGGCATTCCCCGCATAGCCTTGCATTCGCGTCCGCGGATGAACCGCGACGGCTTCGATCCCGTTGGCTTCAGCCATGCGCGCCACTTCCACCGCGACGATGTTGTGCTCGTCCCAGCCCGAACGGATTTTAATCGTCAGCGGAATCCGGATCGCTTTGCGCACCGTCGCGAACATCCGATCCAGCAGCGGCAAATCGCGCAACAGCCCGGATCCTCCGCACTTCACTACTTTTTTCACCGGGCAGCCCAGGTTGATGTCGACGTGATCGAATCCCAGGTCCTCGGATAATTTTGCGGCCGCCGCCATTACTTCCGGCACCGCCCCGAAAATTTGCGCGGCGATGGGGTGCTCGTCTTCCGCGAAATAAAGGTAGCGCAGCGTGCGCGCTGAATTTCGTGTGAGGCCTTCAGCGCTGGTGAACTCGGTCATGATCAGGCCGCAACCGCCCAGATCGCGGATCACTCGCCGGAAAACGGTGTCCGTGACCCCGGCCATCGGCGCAAGGATGGTGGCGGGACGTATGGCCAAATCGCGGATTTTGATCTCAATGGGAAACATGTTCGATCGCTAGAGCAGCGTTTCGTCCAGCCGCCGGCGGTCAGGTACTGGCGTCCGCTCCACGCTCCGCTCCGCCCCACGTTCTGGAATCTGTTCTGACGCACGTTCCGGCGCAGGTTCCGGCCCCCGGCCTGAAGATACCGGCGACGAGGCGGCCCCTGCCGCAGCCGCGGCAGCGATCGTCACAGGGGCTTCATTCGCAACCGTCGAGCCGCGCGGCGCCGCAGCCGCAAGCGAGCGAAGAGAACCGGTGCGAGCAATCCGGACGCCGGAGTTGTGGAGTTGCGAGAGCAAGGCCTCAGGCGACCCGCCAAAGAAATTCTCGATCACTTGTCCTACCGCGTGTGCGCGAGCGTCCTCGGCGCTAAGGTTCGCTCGGTACAAATAGGCCCTGCCCACTTTCGAGCGTTCTACCGCGCCTTTGCGCGCCAGGCGATCGAGGATGGTCATGATCGTGGTGTACGCGCGCGGACGATGCGGCGCGATGCGCTCGCGCACATCCCGGACCGTAGCCGGCCCTAAAACCCAGAGCGCATGCATGCAATCGAGTTCCAGCGGAGCCAACTCGAGCAGCGATCGGCGGTGTCTCGCGCCGGACGAAACCGCGCCGCCGCCCGGGATCGCGGGCGCCGGCAGGCGGGTTTCGATGTTTTCCCCGGTCATGACTTGGCTGCGGCGCCCGGATCAAGCAGGCTGCGCTGCGCCGGAGGCTGCGCGCCAGCGGAGTGCGCCGAGGATGAATTGTTTTGTGCACCCGCACCCGCACCGGCCGCGGCATTGGTCTTTTCCGTTGGGTGCAGAAATTCGCCGGTACGCAGCAGCGCCCGGCGCAAGGAAGGATTGCGTTCGGTCCACTCGTCGTCGCGATTAACGGCGGCAGCATCCAGGGTCGCGCGCATCGCCCCCATCTTGGAGTCCAGATCGTCGATAAAATTCAGAACCACCGCCTCGCGAAATTGCGGCAACGCGGGTGAGCCAAATTCGTGCGTGCCATGATGGCTGAGCAGCAGGTGTTCCACCAGCGTGGCCAGCTCCGGCGGGAAACCGGCGATCGCTTCGATCTTCTTACGCACCATCGCAAAACCGAGCGAGATATGCCCCAGCAACCGCCCTGCCGTGGTGTACCCGATGCAGCGGTCGTAGCAAAGCTCGTCGACCTTTCCGATGTCGTGCAGCACCGCGCCGGTGATCAGGTAATCCAGATCGACGTCGGCATAATGCCCGGCCACGCCCCGCGCCAGTCCGCAAACACTCACCACGTGCTCCAGCAGTCCGCCCAGGTAGGCGTGATGCATGGTCATGGCTGCAGGAGCCAGGCGCAGCTTGGGCTGGATGGCCGGATCGTCGACGATCGACGTCAGTAGCCGCTGCAACCATGGATCACGCACCGCGGCGATGTGTTCGTGCAGCTTCGCCAGCAACACATCGATATTTTCATGGGTGTGCGGAAGGAAATCCTGTAAGTCGTACTCCTTTTCCGTCACCGGCAGGATCTGCTCGAGGGTGATCTCGATTTGGTCGTTGTACAACTTGGCCCGCCCGCGCACCCGAATCACGTCATCGCACGCGAACGTGGAAATGATCCCGGCGAAGTTGTCCCACATTTTCGCGCTGACGTTGCCGGTGCGATCCACCAGCCCCAGCTGCAGCCAGGACTTGCCGGTCCGCGGAGAACTGCGAACTTCCTTTTCGCGAACCAGGAACAGCGAGGTAACGGACATTCCGTCTTTCAGATCGATCACGAAGCCTGATTTCATTGACCCGACACTTTAGGCTTCTTCGCTTTGGCCTTTTTTTCCTTGGTGTCCGGCGTGGCCGGGACTTCCTGAATCACCGTGTTTCCCGCCACTCCAGCCGTATCCACGTACCCAGACTTGACCACTACGTAGCTTTCCTCCCGCAGTTCACCGAGGAACGTACGCAGCACTGGCTGCATGCGCTCGAGGTACATCTTGTTCATAATTTCCGGTTCCACTTTTTCCAGCGGCTGCTGCCCCGGGGGATAGTGGTCGACAACCTTCAGAATCTCAAAGCCGGTCTTGGTCTGGATTACGTCGGTGATCTGATTCTTATTCATCGCGAAGACCACATCTTCGATCTGTTTGGCAAGCATCCCGCGTTCGAAGGTGCCGAGGTCCCCGCTCTGCTTGGCGGTAGGAGCTTCGGAATATCGCTTGGCCGATTGGTAAAAATCGGCATCGCCCTTGGCCAGGCGCTCGTGCATGTCGTTCGCCTTTTTCTGCGCGGCGGCCACTTCGTCCGGAGTCTTGCCTTCGGTATTGAACACGATCTCCGCCAGCACCACCTGCTCCGGGCGAACGAATTCGGCTTGGTGTTCATCGTAATACTTCTGCACCTCCACGTGACTGATGCTGATGCGCTGTCCCACTTCCTTGCGGATCACTTCCTGGGTCAGCAGGCCCTTTCGAATACGGTTCTTGTAGTCTTCCCAGGAGACGCCGCCCTCCGACTCCACCGCTTTCTCGAAAGCGTCCATATCCGGCAACTTATTCTGCTCGCGGATCTCGTCCAGCCGCTTGATCAGGTCGGGCTCCACATTGATGTCGTCGTCTTTGGCGCGCTGCGCCAATAGCGACTGATCGATCAGATCGCGGAGCAGGTCTTTGTCGCGTTCCTTGTACAGCACATCGAACTTGTCCTGCGGGCATCCCGGGCAATCCTGCTGGACGTCTTCACGCAGCGCTTCGCGGGCTTTATCAAGGTCCGTGAGCGTGACGATCTCGTTATTCACCCGCGCCACGATTTCCTCAACTATTTTGCCCTTGGTCGAGGCGGTTTGGGCCCGGCCAAGCATCGGCACGAGCAGCGCCGCAGCGGGAATCGCCAGGGCCGCCAGGTAACCACACATTGTCTTGCGCAGTGTCTTTCGAGTCATATTGAAATTGTAGCGCTACGCTTCCAGCTCGAGCAACACGTTTCGGGCCGCAATCGCCACCCCGGCGGCTTCCCCCTTCCAGCTCACCCACAGAACACCGGAGGGATCCAGGCGCAACTTGGGCCGTTGGCGGATCACGCTGACCAGTTTTTCGGGGCTTACCGGGGTGTCTTCGTGGAACTTAATCGCCAACTGGTCTCCGCGGCGGTCAATCGAGGCCACCAGCAATCGTTCGGCGGCAGCCTTCAGCAGGACATAGTCGAGAAGGTTCCCAACCGAGGCCGGCAGCGGACCAAAGCGGTCCTCCAGTTCTTTGCGGACTTCTTCGTAATCGGAATCCATGGAAATGTCGGCGATACGCTTATAGATGCGCAAACGCAGATTTTCGCTCTCGATATATTCCTTCGGGATGCGCACATCCTGGCCCAGATTGAGGGTGGTCCGGCGTTCCGGTCGTACCGCTTCCCCTTTGCGCTCGGCCACCGCTCTCTCCATCATCCGGCAGTACAGATCGAACCCAACCGCCTCGATGTGCCCGTGCTGCTGCCGCCCCAGGATGTTCCCCGCGCCGCGCAACTCCAGATCGAGGGCAGCGATGCGGAATCCCGCGCCAAGTTCGCTGAATTCTTTCAGGGCCGCCAGGCGCTGCTTGGCGATGGTGGTCAGGTTCCCTTCCGGAGGCACCAGCAGATAGGCGTAAGCGCGCAGGTCGGAACGCCCCACTCGGCCGCGTAACTGATACAGTTCCGCCAGACCCATGCGGTCGGCGCGATTGATCAGAATGGTGTTCGCGCGCGGAATGTCCAGGCCGTTTTCGATGATGGTGGTGGAAACCAGCACGTCCGCTTCGTG
>Ga0182018_10005531_pt1 | contig 10137 bp, 6 predicted proteins | sample 812P2MmetaG_FD_120490 | JGI IMG/M metagenome (GOLD analysis project Ga0182018, IMG submission 120490) | Permafrost microbial communities from Stordalen Mire, Sweden - 812P2M metaG | ecosystem: Environmental > Terrestrial > Soil > Wetlands > Permafrost | place: Sweden: Stordalen | collected... | reverse complement strand
GCGAGATCGTGTCGAGCCCGACGACCACCAGCTTCGCCCCCTCGGTCGACTCACTCACGGGACTCACCGGCGTCACCGTCACCCAGCTGACCCACGTGACGTGCCCGAGCTCGTCGACGTGCGTCGCCATCGGCAACGGAGTGGTGAACGGGACGGCGGGACCCATCGCGCTCTCGGGTCTCATCACGACCGGTGGCGACACCTGGAGCAATGTCACCCTCCCGACTACCCCTCACGCGACGTCGCTCTCCCAGGTCGTCTGCCCGTCGGCCACCAGTTGCGTGGCCATCGGGACAACGGCGACGGGGGGCATCGCCCTCTCCGGGCCTCCCGCCGGTCCGTGGGTGGCCGGGACAAACACCGACGTGGGAGGCGCCGTGGTGGGCGGTGTCACTCCCAAGGATCTGACGCTCACCTCGCTGTCACAGGTGGCGTGCGCGTCCTCGGCCGCCTGCATGGCCATCGGAACGGGAAGCACCGGGGTGACGACGGGGAGCACGGTGGGACCGGGCGGGACTGTCGGACCGTTGGTCCTCACCGGGACGGTGACGGGGTCGGGCAGCACGTGGTCGATCGACAACTACCCGACGACGCTGGTGACGCCGACCGGATCGGTGTCCTCCCTCTCCCAGGTGGCCTGCCCCTCGACCACCGAATGCCTGATCAGCGGGGTGGGCACCATCAGCGGGACGACGGGCGCCTTCATGCTGGCCGGCAGCCCGACCTTCACGCCACCAGCGCCACCGGCGAGCCAGAACCAGACCCTCACCAAAGACACCCTTCCCGCCGCTGGCGGAAGTGCGGTCTCGGCGTGGTCCCAGTTGGCCTGCCCCTCATCCACTGTCTGCGTCGCCACTGGGATCGCCGGGTCGAATCAGGCGGTCATGTCGGGCACGCTCGGTGGGGTGGGATCCGACACGTGGTCGGCGGCCACCGCTCCGAGCTCGGTCACCGGAGTGACGGCGCTCTCCTGTCCCACGGCCAGCAGCTGCCTCATCGCCGCCACATCGACCACAGGCCTCGGTCAACCGGACGCCGTCCTTCTGTCGGGGGCGCCCGGCCCATCGGCGACGTGGACCCTGCTCACCCTTCCCCCCCTGGAGACCGGCCTGTCCTACTTCTACGGCATCGGTTGCACACCGACGTCCGGCGCCACCTGTACCGCCGTCGGAGCCACCACACAGTCGGCGGCCATCACCTCGACGACGAGCGGACCGGGCGGATCGTGGACGGACCACACGTCCGACGCCGGACTGCTCAGCGGCAGCTCTTCGCTACTCACTGGAAACGTCGTGACCGGCCTCCCGATAGAGCTGGCCACGGCCGGCTCTCCGGGCATCATCAACACGACATCGGCCCACAACGGCTACTGGGACGCCGTCGCCGCCGGCGGATCGGCCAATACCACGGCGGTAGGACCTATCTATCCCTTGACCTCGGGATACACGATATTCGCCGGTGACTGCCCGGCGGAGCAGCCATCGACTCAGGGGACCGTCCTGGTCGACAGTACGCCGGGATTGACAGAGGCGGTCACCGTCCCGTTGGGCGTGCTGCCGCTGCTCGTGGTGGGTGGGGTGGCGGTTCCGTCGAGCGACACCGTGTATCTGCAGTCGACGGCCTCCTCGCCCTGCAGCAGCTACAAGTATGTTCTCCAGACACCGGGAGCGGACGGGCTCAGCCGCAGTGAGGTCCCCTTCGGGTCGTACAACCTGACGATCAAATCCGGAGCGACCACCACGGCGGCGGTGGCGGTCACCGTGAATCCGGGCTCGGTCACCGTGGGAGGGACCACCAGTCGGCTCCCCACTCCGGTGATGGTCACAGGACCATGACCCATCCGCGGCTGACAACCTTGTGGGCGAGAGCCACCCGCCGCCTCCGGCACCGGGACAGCGACGGGAACGAGGCAGGGCTGACGCTGACCGAGCTTCTCGTGGCCAGCACCGTCCTGATCATTTTGCTGACCATCAGCTTGGTGGCCGTCCAGTCGTACCTGAGCCTGAGCACGCAGGTGCTGTCGTCGTACGGCAACTCCGAGCAGGTCGTCCTGATCGGAACCAACTTCCAGAAACTGGTCAGGAACCAGGTCTCGCCCGCTCCCACGCCGACGACCGGAGCCAACGCCAACATCCCCTCCTCCCCGTTTCCCACCGTCGCAGGCTCGGACACCGGCCTCTACACCGGATCGACGGCGGTCGGCACCTTCTCGACGACGTTTTATGCCAACGTCGGAAACGCCGCCGGCCCCGCCCAAATCGTGGCGAAGGAGACTGCCAATCCCGTTACGGGAAGAGTCAAGACGTGGACGTTCACCGTGACCGAACAGCTCCCCGACGCCGGGACGTGCCCGTTCTCCGTCAGCTCCACAAACGTCTGCACCTATAACGATCTCTCCCACAACCCGGCCAAGTCAGTCTTCAGCGTCCCCTATGTCGTGAACAACGACACCCCCACGACGGTCTATGCGGGGACTCCGCAGGCGACTGCGCTGGCATATACACCGATCTTCACCTACATCCTCCTCCAGACGTCGTCGGCGCCGGGCAATTCGGGCCAGGAGGTCCCCGTGTCTGTCGTCACGCCGGCACCGAACGGGTTCTTCTGGCCACTCCCGCAGACCGCGAAGGACGACAGCATCTTCCAGACATGCTCGGCCACTCAGGCGGCCACTCCGATCGCCAACACCTGCCCCGGAGACGCCGTGCAAGGCGTCACCATCGACCTGTTGATCCAAGGCCCGGGATCATCGACTCCGGCCGAGGACGATACGACGATCTTCTCTCTGAGTTCAACCTCCAATCTCTACAATCCATTGGTGGGATGAGGATGGTGTCGAACGTGCGCTGTCGAGTATTCCCGATCCGGCGAGGGTCAGTTCCCACGGCATGGCGCGGGATCAAGGGGCCCCGGTCGACCGGCGACGCCGGGCAGGTCGCCATCGTCCTGGTCACCGCCATCGCCGTCCTGATGGCGACGCTCGGGCTGGTGATGGCGACAACGACCGTCGACAACGACCCCCTGCTCCAGACCGATCAGATCCAGCACTATTCCTACCGCGCCGTCGAAGCCGGCCTCAATACATTCGATAGCGTCATCAACAACAATCCCAACCTGGCCAACTGTAATTCGACGATGAACTCCAGTGCGCTGTGCAAGGGGCTCAAGTACCAGGTCTGGGATGATGTGCCGGGGACCACCGAAGGCAACGGAATCATCCCCGAGTACTACCTCTTCGACAATCCGCAGCCGCAGCTGGCGGCCGACGGATCACTCTCCAGTCTGGACGTGGAGACCATCGGTGCCGCCGGCTTTCCGGGGCACTTCGTGTACCAGACGATCATGGGTGAATTCCAGCCCATCAACGGATACCTGGCCAACGTGTGGTGGTCCGACTTCGCCGGCTCGAACCCCACTGGGACGGGCGCCGAATATCAGCACATCAAGTACACGTCGGGGCCCTATACCGGGGACTACGAGGGCGAAGAGGCCGGACAATGCTCCTATGTCTGGCAGACGAGCTCGTCCCCTGCTCCCTACACACTGACCAACACCGCCACCACCGGAGCGAAAAACGACGTCGGGCCGTGCGGTGACGACGCACCACCGTTCACGTCCGGTGACACCATCAACGGTCCGCTCTATTCCAACGACTCGATCAAAGTCAGCAACGATCCGAATTTCGGCGTGACCGGCGCACCGGCGATCGTCACCACCGCCGATCCTTCGTGCCTGTACACCGACGCCGGGACGTTTGCCTGCAGTACTGCCGTCGGCGTGTCGAGTAGCAGCAGCACCGACAACAACCCCATCGAACAGTCCCCGGTCGACGACAATGAGCTGCAGACGATCGCCGCTGTCGGTGGATGCCTGTACCAGGGGCCCACCCAGATCACCCTGGCGGGCACCCAGATGACCGTCATCAGCCCCGACACCCCGGCCAGTCCCGGCCCGGGAACGGGATGCCCCAATCCGGCGGCCTCCGGCGCCACCTGGACCGGCACCACGGGATCGCTCCCGGCCAACGGAGTCGTCTACGTACAGACCGCCTCGAGCGCCAACCAGAAGACCGGCGCCAATCCGTTCGACGACAGTGGAACGCTGTATCCGTCGGACAACGGGAAGTACGCCCAGACACTGCCCTCGTGCAGCGGTTGCTACGACGGGCAGACGGCCAGTCCCGACGAGGAGGGGGACGCCTTCGTCCAGGGGCACCTCTCGGGACTTCTCACCATCGGCACGAGCAATGACGTGATCATCGACGGAAATCTGACCTACGACGACTGCGTGAGCTGGGCGGCGGCCAATTCGCACGACCCCGTGTTCGGAGGATCGAAGCAAGAGTCGGCGTGCCAATACAATGCAGCGGGATCAGGTCACATCAACGACGTCCTCGGACTGGTCGCCGACCAGTTCATCGAGGTCAACCACCCTGTCGACCCCGCCACCGCCACCGACAGCCCCGAAGACGTGCTTCCCTTCTGCGGCGACTCAGGTTCGGTCAAGCAGGCCGGGATCAGTCCGACGATGAGTTCTGTTGAGACCGCGCCGATGTGCACGCCGGACAACAATCCCTATGTGAGCCAGAACGATGTGACGCAAGGCAATCTCGTGATCGACGCATCGGTCCTGGCCCTGAACCAGTCCTTCGCCGCCAACAACCCGGGTGCCGGGCCCAATATGGATCAGATCATCCTCTACGGTTCGATCCAGCAGGAAGCTCGTGGCCCGATCGGCGGTGGCACCTTGAACGCCAACGCCAGCGGAGCGCCGACCAGCAGCGACAGCCACACCGGCTACGGGAAGTTCTACACCTGGGACCCCCGCCTCGAACTGGTCTCCCCTCCGAGCTATCTCAATCCCACCGACGGCTCGTACGCTCTGGCGTCCTCTGCGGTGACCGACTCGACGACATGTCCGAGCTGGCACCAGCCGACGGCCTACACCTCGAACGGAGCGAGCGAAGCCTGCACGGCTCCCTGACCGCTCCTGTAGCGTTGAGTGACGGCGCCGCTAACGTGTGTCGCCATGCGTCGCACCCGGATCCCCTACGGCCCGCGTCGCAGTCAGGCCGGTGACCTGTGGGTGCCGACGCAGCCGACCGGCGACCTGCCTCTGGTCGTCCTGATTCACGGCGGGTTCTGGCGGGCCCAGTTCACCAAGGCGTTGATGGCACGGCTGGCGCGTGCCGTCGTCGATCAGGGCTGGGCGGCGTGGAACATCGAGTACCGGCGCATCGGACCACTGGGCGGAGGCGGGGGATGGCCCCAGACGTTCGAGGACATCGCTGACGCCGTTGATCACGTGGCGACGATGTCCGGCATCGATGCCGGTCGGGTGGTGACCTGTGGGCATTCCGCCGGGGGGACGCTGGCCCTGTGGGCGGCCGGTCGCCATCGCCTTCCCGACGGTTCCCCCGGTTCATCGGTGAAGGTCGTCGTCCGTGGCGCCGTCGCCCTCGCCGCGGTGTGCGACCTGGCGGCGGCGGCGGCCTCGAGTGTCGGCGGCGACGCCGTGGCCAGACTTCTCGGATCCGGTTCGCCCCCGGGCCCCGACCGCCTGGCGGTGACCTCCCCGGCCGCCCTGCTGCCCCTGGGCGTGCCCCAGACCTTGATCCACGGTCTCGAGGACACCGTCGTCCCGCCGTCCATGAGCGAGACCTACGCCGAGCTGGCCAAGGCGGCGGGGGATGAGGCCCGGTACGTCCCTCTTTCGGGGGTCGGTCACCGGGAGCTGATTGACCCCAGGAGCCCGGCGTGGGACGCCATCTCGACCAGCCTGGAGCACGTCTTCTCGAGCTGACGTTCTCGCTCCCGTCGGTGTTGTTGGGTTGTTGTCGTTCACGCCCGTCCTCCCCGATGACGATGATCCAGTGTGAAGTCACGGCAGTCGTCGGACACGACGTGGCGGGGCTGGGCGACGCCGGGGGGCAGTGCCAACAAACCGGTGAAGAGCACCCGACTGGCGTCGGAGGCTCAGGTGAAGAGCCGCCTGTTCCCGAAGACGCGTTCCTGGTTCGCCCTGGGCGCTCCCCTCGAGCTGCTCAGTCCGCTCTCGGTCCTGCGCATCGTCTACGCCCTGGCCCTGCTGGTGTGGCCGGTGATCGCCGGTGTCGTCGGGACCGCGTCGACCAACATCGTGGCCGTCGCCGCCGTCGAGGTGGTCACGGTCGCCGTCTGGATCGTCCTTCTCCGGGTCCGCGACATCGGCCTGCGCTGGTGTCGGCTCCTCATGGCCTTCGTCGCTCTCGAGGTCGTGGTGCTGGTGGCCGCGGGGGGTGGCACCATGGCCTCCTTCGGCTATCTCATGGTGCTCGTCCCCATCGCCATCGCCCCGGCGCTGTTCCTGTCGCTGCGGGCCGTTCTCGTGCAGCAGCTCGTCGTCGGCGGCGCCTTCTGGGGAGCGACGGCGACCCGGTGGGGTGTCGGGCGCTCGGCGGTGATCGTCTTCCTCGAGGTGATCGGCGCTCTGTCGGTGTCGTTGACCATCATCCTCCTGGCCCGCACCGTGCAGCGTCGGGGCGGTGTCGATCCCGATACCGGATTGCCCAACGGGTTCGGTCTCGCCGACCGGGTAGCTGGGCGGGACACGGAAGACGTCATCGTGGTGGCCTCGGTCTTCGTGAAGGGCATCGGCGATGCACGCGAGGCCCTCGGCTACCACGTCGGGACCGAGTTGCTGCGCCGGGCCGTCGAGAACCTGGGTCAGGTTCTCCCCGCCGATGCCGAGATCGGCCGCGTCGACGGCGACGAGCTGGTCGTGATCAACGGGTTCGGCCCCAGTGGGCGAGCGACCCGGGCCGAGGCTGACCGTCGCGCCGAGGCGCTGGCCGAGACCCTGCGCGAGGCCATCACGGCGGGTCGGTACCTGGTGGACGACATCGAGATCTCCCTCCGGGCGAACGTCGGACTGGCCATCGCCCCGTGGGACGGCGACGACGTGCCCGAGCTCATCCGCCGGGCCACCCTGAGCGCACAGCGGGCCGCCGCTCAGGGCCGGGCCCATGTGACGTGGTCGGGCGACGAAGGCGCTCTGACCGCCGCCGACCTTGCTCTCCTGGCCCGTCTTCGCCTGGCCTCCGAGCGCGGCGAACTGTCGCTCGCCTATCAACCCCAGGTGGACACCCGCTCCCTGCAGATCGTGTCGGCCGAGGCGCTGCTGCGCTGGAACAGCCTCACCCTCGGATCGGTCCCCCCGGGCATGTTCGTCCCGCTCTCCGAACGCACCGGCCTCATCGACCGGCTCACCGAGTGGGTGATGGGCGAGGCGCTCGACGCCCAGGTGCGCTGGCGTCGTGCCGGCCTCGAGATCCCCGTGTCGGTGAACCTGTCGGCCACGTCGCTCACAGTCCCCGACCTGGCCCAGTGGATCCTCTCGGAGTTGGAGGACCGCCAACTGCCGCCGTCGAGCCTGACCGTCGAGGTGACCGAGACGGCGGCCATCGATCTCCTGAGGGCCGTGGCCCTGCTGCGCCCCCTGCACGACCGGGGTGTCCGGGTCTCCATCGACGACTTCGGAACGGGCTACACGTCGCTGTCCGTTCTGCCCGATCTTCCTCTCGACGAACTCAAGGTCGATCAGCGCTTCGTCCTGCGCTCGTCGACGTCCCCGGCCGACGAGACCATCGTGCGCACGGTCAGGGAGCTGGCCCACCGTCTGGGTCTGGTGGCCGTGGCCGAAGGGGTCGAGAACGAGGAGCTGTTCGACCGGATGGTCGCCTTCGACTTCGACATCCTCCAGGGGTACCACCTGGCGCGACCGTTGACCGAGGACGATCTGGTGGCCGCGCTCATGGATCAGGAGATCGCCCGGTATCGCCAGCACACCGCCTGCGCCACACTCGGAACCCGGACGCCGGTCGGGGAAGCCACCTCGGGCCGAGCTCGCTCGATTACGTCCTCGTGAACTCGGTGACAGGGTCCTTGACCTGGGAGATCGTACCAGCGATGATGATAAATACTAGTGGATTGGTAGACATGACCTATCCGTCGACTGTTGTCCGGAGCGCCCCCATGACACAGCCGGTCGTACCCGTTGGTTCCCCCTCCGGTCCGGTGGCCTGAGGATCGGATCGTGGCGCTCACGAACTTCTTCGTCGTCGGCGCTCCCAAGGCCGGTACGACCGCGCTCCACAAGGCGTTGGCGCGTCATCCGCAGCTCTTCATGTCACCGGTCAAGGAACCGAAGTTCTTTCTGTGTGACGGTCCTCCCCCGAACCAGGGCGGACCCGGTGACGCGCACAGCTATCGCGAATGGATCTGGCGCCCCGACGACTACGAGCGGCTGTTCGCCGCCGCCCCCGCCGGGGCTCTGCGGGGCGAGTCGACCCCGTTCTATCTGGCCGACCGGCCCGCTCTCGAGCGCATCCGGCGCCGTATCCCCGATGCCCGCCTGATCGCCATCCTGCGGGACCCGGTGGATCGCGCCTACTCGAACTGGGCCCATCTGTGGGCCGACGGGCTGGAGACGATCGACAACTTCGCCGACGCCTGCGCCGCCGAGGAGACGCGCGTCGAGGCCGGGTGGGCACCGTTCTGGCGCTACCTCGAGACGGGCCTCTACGGGCGCCAGCTCGATCACCTGTACACCGTGTTCCCCCGGGAGCAGGTGCTCGTGCTCCGCTACAAGTGGCTGGTGGAGGAGGCCGACCGCACCCTGGATGCCGTCTGCCGCTTCCTCGGTGTCGACGAGGGCGTTCTCGACCACGCCCCGGCCCAGAATGTCGGCACCTACGTGCCGTCCACACCGACGACGAGACTTCTCCAAGGGGCGATGCGCGGTGGTGCCGCCGCCGGTCGCCTCCTTCCCCCGCAGGTGTGGCGCAAGGCCTCCATCCCGCTCCTGTGGCTGATCCAGCGGGGGCCCCAGCACCGGCCCGAGCTCGCACCCGAGGAGAGAGCGAAGCTCATCGGTTACTTCTCCGACGACATCACCCTGCTCGAGGAGCTGACCGGGTGGGACCTCGCCCAGTGGCGTACCTACCGCGAGGGCGGGACGTACTCGGTGCGCAGATCGTGGGCCCCGTCGCGGAGGCTCGCCTCGTAGTAGAGACGCATGCCGCCGTCGGGAAACGTCACCCCCGACAGGTAGCGCAATGAGCCGCTGCCCCACGGCGACGCCGCCACCGGACCGGGGCGGGCTACCAGTCGGCCCGGTGCGGTCCCCACGGCTACTCCGGTCCGCTCTTCGGCATTCTCCTCAGCCGTGGCCCGGCCGTCGTAGTACGCCCGCCACCCCCCGTCTCCGACGATCACGTGGCTGACCCGCGCTCCGCGGGCGTCCCACTGCCCCGGTGTGGGCCCGAGGGCCGTGTCGTGGAGATCCCAGTCGATTCCATCGGCGCTCGTGCCGTAGCGCGTCCACATCCTGTCGGTATGGTCGTCGTCGTCGAGCGGATGGCAGCACAGCCACATGTGCCACAGGCCGTCGTGCCACAGGATGACGGGGTCCTTCACCCCCGTGAGGTCGTCTCCGGGCAACACCGTCCGAGCCGAACCGGGATCGAACCGGGAGGGATCGGACGCCTCGAGGAGGTCGACCCTCCAGTGGTAGGTCCCCGGGGTGGCGCAACTGACATAGATCCGCCACCCGCCGCCGGGCACGGCCACCAGGGCGGGGCGCTCGAGGGACTCACAGGAAAAGGCCTTCCGGTCGAGCGTCGCCAGCGTCTCGAAGTGTTCGCCGTCGGCGGACCGGGCCACCACGTTGGCGAAGCCCCTGCCCTCCCCGAAGGGTCGGCGGAAGCGGTAGCCGAGGTAGACGCCCCCGTCGGGGCCGAGGGCGGCGCTCGGCCCCCCGGCCCAGTGTCCCGGACCCTTTCCCAGGGGTTCCTGGACGACGACGGCGCCGGCCGGATCAGGCACCGGGAGCAGGTCCGTCTCCTCCAAATTCACGACCAATCTGTCATCAACCCCGTGCGTCGGTCCGATAGCCTCTGGGTGGAGCGAATTCCGTCAACTTAGATGGCTCCGGCCACGAAACGGTGCTTCGACCGGATGCCCCCGGGTTCGTCTGGCCGAACTCACAGGCAGACCAAAGCGAATCCTCAGGAAATGTCGGTGTACTGGGGAGCAGATGATCGCACCAGTGCTCGAGAACTCCTGAGGAGATCCATGGACACCCCCGACCCCTCCGCTC
>Ga0182018_10005530_pt1 | contig 10139 bp, 9 predicted proteins | sample 812P2MmetaG_FD_120490 | JGI IMG/M metagenome (GOLD analysis project Ga0182018, IMG submission 120490) | Permafrost microbial communities from Stordalen Mire, Sweden - 812P2M metaG | ecosystem: Environmental > Terrestrial > Soil > Wetlands > Permafrost | place: Sweden: Stordalen | collected... | reverse complement strand
TACGGCCACTCCGCCACCCGCCAACTGTTCCCGTTCGTCCCGTCCGCCGCATTCGTCAACTGGTTGCTGTAACTGCGCGTGTGCCCCCACGACACCCCAAACCCGTCGTTCGTCACGTCCGCACTGATGATCTTCACCTCCCCGTTCGAGTAACGCACCGGATGTGAACTAAATCCACTCCCGCTCCCACGTCCTCCCACCCCTGCGCCAGCACGACCACCCCCGCCCGGTACCACCGCCCCGGCCTGGAATGCCAGCGCCCCTCCCCCGCCGGATCCGCTGCCCCCGCTCACCGGCTTCGACGGCGGTGGCAGCAGACATGCCAAACACCCACCGTTGCTGTCCGTCTCCGGCGTGGGCTCCGGCGCAGGCGGCGGCCCGGACGGCCCGGACCCGGACCCCCCCTCAGACAGAAATGGCGTGCGCCCGCGGCGCAGCGTGCCACTCAGATAAGGGGTGTCCGGCGCGTTCTTCTGCAAGGGGGCGCTTTGACTCATCGGCATCGGCTCCTCAACTCTTTAGGGTGAAACTGGAAAATTCCGTCTGGTTGTGAGAATAAATCGACCATAATATCTGAGTACAAGCATAAAATAACCATCTGGTAGACGGATCAACGGTAACTAGCTATCAATAGATTACGTCCCTCAATTCAGCAGAGTAATTAACTTGATATGGAGTATTTTCACTAGGCAAACATTCTATTTCAGCTATAATTTCGCAATGGATTTACGCAAAGTTCTATTTATTGGTGGTGATGCTAAAAAACTGGCCAGTGTCCAGATTCGCTGCATTGATATCGCCTATCGCCTGGGCTGCGATTGCATCCTGAAGGTAAAATCCGTCGACGACATTCCTCGCTGTTACTCCTTGTTTGTTTGCGTAAAGTCGGGCATCGGCAGGCGTGACCTCCATAAGCTCGCCAGGAAGGGGAAGATCATTTGGGATATTATCGATGTTTTGCCGCCGACCGAAGCGGTGGCGCTTTATCTGGCCAGCACCTATAGGGTCCAAAAAGACTTCTCCAGTTACGGCCGTGTGGAGTTGATCCCCCATCACCATTGCAATTTCAGCTCCCTGCCCAATTCCTTCGAAAATCGGCGTCCGGGCTGGATCGGCAATAACGAATGGCGTCCGCATCTGGCAGGGTTGGATTATGAAAATTTCAGCGTGCGAAACATGACCCAGGCTGATGTGGTGAACTCTTTGCGGAAAATTGGCATTGGCCTGAATTTCCGCGGAGGAGGCGCATGGGCAGATTCTCAACACCCCGCAAAGTTGCAATACGATTTTCATGTGGCGCTAAATTCCGGCGTAAAATTGATTAATTGCCTCGGCTTTGGAACGCCTTCCATCTCGGCTGATGAATCAGCTTACCGTGAAATTGGCGAGGACTGCACAATCTTTAGCGAGCCGTCCCAATGCGCCCAATGGGTCAGGGAATTGCAAATCAACGATGCCTTGTATGGCAAATTGCGGAAGAATTGTCTTTTGAAGTCAAAAAGATTTCACCTCGACGCAATCGCCTTGGAATACAAAAAATTATTGCAATCACTGTGAAGGCCGAGATTATATATTTTACGGTATGGAAGACATGGTCGTATATACAGCAATTACCCAAGGGTATGATACGCTAAAAACGCCCCCGGTTTTTTGGCGGCCTACCGCACGCTTTGTCGCTTTTCTGGAGGGACCACCGACGGTCAACGACTGGGAGGTGCGGCCGCTTCATCGGCGGTCCTTCGACCCCTGCCGCAATGCCAAGATTTATAAAATACTGGCGCACGATTTTTTCCCACAGGCCCGCTTCAGTCTGTGGATAGATGGTTCCATTCAAATCGTTTCAAAACTTTCGCCGCAGGCCCTCATCTCCGCATACCTCGGTCAACATGATCTCGCAGTTTTCAAACATCGCCGCCGAAACTGCCCCTACAAAGAAGGAGCTTATTGCACTGCGCAAGGATTGGATTCCCGGGAGTTGATTGAGGACCAGCTCAAAAAATACCGTCAAATGGGCTACCCGCAAGATAATGGCTTGGCCGAATGCACCGTCTTATTAAGACGGCATACCGACGCCATAAAGCGCTTCAACGAAGCATGGTATCGGGAAATTCAGGCGCATTCTCGCCGCGACCAATTAAGTTTCAATTTCGTAGCTCACTCGCTTGGGCTTAAATACGCATACTTTCAGGGGGATATTTCCAACAACGAGCACTTCCAGTGGTTGCAAAATAAGACCTCACGGATGCATACCCATCAACCAAGTGGCGTCCTGTAGGTGTTTCCCAAGCTAAACACCCATCGCAGCACATCAAGTTTGACGATCCCCCCGACACCCAACACCACGCTCTCAGGTCACTTCATGGTCCCCCGCTACCTGACTCTGTCCCACCTCCGGAAAGGAGCGATTGATTGCCCTCGCCACCGCCGCCGGGGTTCGTAAATCCTCCAGCGAATATGCTTCCGAAAAAAAATCCGTGCCAAACCTTTCCTTCAGTGTCTCGATCAAACCAAGCATCTGTAAAGAATCAAAGTCCAACTCTGTAAAAATAAGGGTTTCGGGCGTGATATCTCGACGCCAAGGATCGATGCGGCGCAATATTTCAAGAACATCCCTGACGATATCATTCCCGTTCATGGCTGACTTGTTTTTTGAGGATTAAGGCCGCCTCCTCTTTTATGTGGCATGCCGTTGCCCGTCGCGACAACATTCTTGCCACACCCGCAATTTAAGGAAATCCTGTATTAGTGGTAAAGGCGAAAACCATGACGTTGACGCTCCCGTGATTCTCCCCGAGATAAATATGTCATTATGAAATCCCGGAAAATCACGATCGTGTTTTTAACCAAAAAACTGAACGGCGGTGGAGCGGAACGCTCCCTGTTGGATATTTTTCGAGTGCTCAACCGAAAAATCTTTTCCCCCGCACTTTGGCGCCTTGATTCACTGAACTTTTACCCTGAATACCTTGCGGATACTGACTCAACTGAAGTGCTGCCTCCTTGGCCAAAAACGCGCTGGTCAACCGATCGTGTTATGCAATGTCGGAAGGCGCTTCCACGCTACTTAAGGAAATCCCACCCTGATTCCCTGATTGTAGACAGTTTGCGGGTGTTTGAACGGGTTCGGCGTCTTACGACAAGAAATCCTTCTCCGGTAATTTTGGTCAGCTCGCAGTTAAGCATGAATGTTCATGCAGCCATCGTTCAATGGCTTTGCCGGTATCGCTTACCGGTTGTTTTCATCGAGCAAAATGAGCCGTATATGAGGTACAAATCCATCGAGTTCTCCTCAACGCGCGACCTCGCCTGGGCCAGAATACGCCAAATGTACCCGCATGCTACGCATATTGTAACGGTATCGGAGGCCGCCAAAAGAAGTCTTCATGTCAAATTCGGCGTTAATAAAAATCACATAACGTCCATTCCCAACCCGGTTTGCCTTGACAAAATTCAGCCTTATGTCCTTCGCCGGAAACCCAGCCATCCTTTCTACCACAGCGGATGGCCCGTGATCGTCTGCGCGGCACGTTTTCACCTTCTCAAAAACCATCTAATGTTACTGCGCGGTTTTGCCCTTTTGAGAAAAAGCACCTTAGCCAAACTAATTCTGCTGGGCCAAGGCCCACAGCACCAAATTATTAAGCGGACAATCGCAGAGATGAGAATTGGACGGGATGTATCTGTCCTTAATTTTCGTTCCCAGCCATTTCGCTTTGTGGCTCATGCCAACGTTTCCGTTCTTGCCTCCTACTCCGAGGGACAAGGCCTTGCTGTCGTAGAGTCACTGGCATGTGGAGTGCCGGTAGTTTGCACGAACTGGAAAGGCGTCCGCGAACTCATTCATCATGGAGTTAACGGCGTTGTCTGCAATATGCGCGATGACGCCTTGGCTGAGGGTCTATTGGCAGGACTAGAGCTGGACAAGGTCGGGGCTGCACGAACTGCTGCAGAAATTTCCGCGCGCAAGTTTGATCTGCCGAGAATCATCGAAAAGTATGAGGCCCTTTTCCTGCGGCTTGCTCGGCCATCCACGAATGCGGCGTTCTAAAAGTGCGGCGAAACAAACGAATTCCCCTGAGCGATTCCGATGCCAGCCCTTGCCTCCCTCCTGCACTATGCCGCCACCCATGTGCCACGGTATCATGGGCTGAAACCCTCGCTGGCCAGTTTTCCGATTTTGATTAAATCTTCCGCCGCCGCCGATTTCGCGGCCCATCTCTCAAACGAACTCGGGTCGGAAAAGCCTAAATTAGTTGAATTTCTAAGGGATGAAAATCGCCGTTGTGGACCGAATGATGAAGCTGCCTTTGGATCACGCATCATCATCGAGGAAACTTCTGGCAGTAGCGGCATTCCTTTTCGCACGGCCAAGACATTGCAGGAACGCGCCTCACTTTCCTACGCTATTTGGAAATATCGTCGGCAGATCGATCCGCTTTGCTCTCTAAAGAATTTTTATCCAATATTTCACCGCTCCGCCCACACCCCCACACTGGGCAAAGCTAGGGATTTTACTCCGTCAGGGGTTAATAATTTTTACGCCGAGCTTACTTCCTCCGGAATAAGATGGGTTCACGGCGGAGCCGGTATCTTACGTCGGCATGCGGAGTTAATCTCGCGTGAATCTGCAAAAAATAAAACGGTTTGCTTTGCCGAAAACACCAGCCTGGCGCTTTTCGACCATGACCGCCAATTTATCGAGGCGAATCTCGCTGTCGCCCTCATTGACCAATATGGCTGCCGGGAAACGTGGGCGATCGCGGTTCGTAAAGACGCCGGCTGCTTCCACGTCCTGTCGGAGAATGTTGTGGTCGAGCTTCTCGATGACGCGGGAAACCCCGTGATGGAAGCTGAAAGACCAGGCCGTGTTATCGTCACCAGCCTGCATCAACGCATCTTCCCCATTATTCGCTACGACACGGGAGATCTCGGCAGTTGGGACGGCGGAGCCATCGGCCATTGTCTCAAGCTCTCCAATTACCGGCAACATAATCTGCTGCGGCGCAAGAATGGCGACATCGACGGCAATCAGTTGTTTAGAAAAATATTACGCGAAGCGTATCGTCTTGTCGGCTATGCGCCGTTGCGCTATATTCAAATTCGCCAGATAAAACCGAATCGTTTTGTCCTGGCCGTAGGCAAATCGGGAAAAACGCCGGATCTTTGCGCCGCGCTCAACCAAATCTGTCTATCTCACGACTGCTTCCCACCAGAGACTCGTTTTGAATTGCGCGAACTTTCCGTTGCCGAAATTGAGGCTGAAAGCCTGCAAAAGCCTTCCCTGTTCACCACTAAATACCTGGATCCCCATTCTTCTCTTTTCGTTTAAAAACTGCCGGTGCGGTAAAGCTTGGCATTCCTCAACACTACCGGCGATCAACGAGCTTTGCCCGGTCACCACCAGCCCCCTGATCAAAATTGATCGAGCAGTCGCCCGATAAAGTCGCCTTCCATCGCCTTCAATTTTGCCAACTCGCAACTTAGGGATTCCAAAGCGCCAAGGTCCCGTCGCCGCAGCGCTGCAATCGCTTTAAGGTGAATCCAGTAGGTCAATTGCTCAATGCCGTCCCATTCCGGAAGCGTCGTTACGCGTAAAGCCATTCCCTCCCGCACAAGCCGTACTAGCCGGATTTTCATGAGCTTCTTGTGCTCCCAGATAAACCGGGTCACCCGCAGATCGTGCTGGGAACGGCGGCCCTTGAACTGTTGGCTGAAATAGGCCGCGATCGCGTCGTAGGCATCGATCCCGAAAACCGCCTTCGGCGGCCGAGTGGAAAATTTTCGCAGAAAATCATTCAAGAGAGGGTTGTTCATTCTCTCCTGGGCCAGATTCGACGAATTTAAATAGGATGTCAGTTGGATTTTAATGTCCGTATGTTCCAAAGTCGCGAATCCCACCGCCTTTGCCTTTTGTATCTCTATCAGGGAGCAACTACCTCGGCGTGTGCCTCGCCTTCTTCTTCCTGGACTGGTTCTGAAGGCTTCGGGAAGCCGATGAGATGGCAGCGTGACCATTCCAAAACGCCCCTCCTTCGTATAAAGCGCACCAATATATTCGTCCGTCTCGGAATTGTGATTAAAGATTAGCCAAGGGTGCCCAAAATGTCTTTTCTGGTGTTCCGCGGTCCCGTCGATACAAAAGTAATCAACGTACGCCAGCGCATAACCTCCGCGTCCAAGCATGCCCAGAATCTTTTCGCGTAACTCGCCATCCTTCCGAATTTCCTCCGACGTCATTTCAAGATGGTTAATGCTTAGCAGGCCAAGCTCCGCGTAGCGCCAGATCCCCAAGCCTGGATAAAAATCGAATTTTAAGTGATTTCGACGTTGTTTTTCCAACGGAAATGCCCATTGAATGTTGGCGTTAAGAATGGGTGCGGGCACCTCCGGATTCTCCACTATACCGCACGGATAGGCCATGTGCAGATAAGTGCACAAGGTCGGCTTGAGATTGAAGTTTGGCATGGGTAAATTGAGGCTGTTTGAATATATATATTCGAAAATTTCATTTTTATCTATGATATTGATTCCTCGGTTCGTTGAGGTAAGGTTTTCGACTCATTATTATTCCAAATAACCAATTTGTCGAATAAGCTTTTTTCGATCCCTCCATGAAAAAAATCCGCCAAGTTACATTCTTCAAGTCATATCCTGGCTCTTGGCCACAATGCTTGTTACGATGTTTCAGTCGCGCCGGCTGGAAATTTGTTCTACGTCATGGTTGGAAAAATTGGGGCGGGGCACTCGGTGTTATCTCTGAAATTCGCCAATCTTCGCTCGTCTTGATCTGGAACCCCAGCGAGCCAGGCGGTGAGATGGTTCGCCGGCTTTGCCGAAATGCTGGCGTTCCATTTCTCAGTGTGGAAAACGGACTGCTTCCACAAACGGGACACTGGCATTTTGATTGGTCCGGTATAGGCTCTGAATCGTCATTGATGAATAAACTGGAGTGGGTCACGCCCCGCATGCTAGCCGTTGCGGATCGCTATGTCGCACGCCATTTTTCCAGCAATGGATGGAATTATCGAGGGAGGGGAGGCTATGTCCTTTGTCCGCTGCAGATTGAGGGAGACGTCTCCATCACGCTCGATAGCTCATTCCCCACCATGCAGGCGTTTGTCAATCATGTTTGCCAAGTCCGTCCAGATGCCAAAATCCTCGTGCGTCCCCATCCGAAACGAAAAGATCAAAAAGTTTTTGGACTTAACGTTCAAATTGTTACAAATAAAAGCACCATGGAGCTGGCTGTGGACGCCGAAGAAGTGATTGGCATTAACTCGACTGTTCTTTACGAAACGACCGCATTAGGTGTGCCAACCATTGCACTCGGTCGTTGCCCACTTGCCGTACATACTTCGCCCGACGAGCGCAGACAGCTAATTGCCGCAGCGGTCAATAATCAGTTCAGCGTGGATTATAACGATTTACGTCGCGCTCTTGCTCACTTTGGTATTCTTCTATAAAGTAATTTATAAACAATTACATCTTGCGCCCCATATTAGGCTAACCGGCATCCTTACCCTAAACAAAACGATGGTTAGTCACCCTGCCGGTGAGTGGCCGTACGGATGTGCCTCTCTATAGGCGGCCTCGACGACTGACCAGTTAACGGCCAACCCTCCATTTTCGGGATGTAAAATTATGAATTTTCGACCATCTGAGTAAATCCTGAATTCGACAGAAGTACAAGTTGCGGCAGGGGGTTTGCGCTGAGGCTATTCTGATGACCGCAGGCCGCGACGCTCGCGCAGGAGTCGTTCCACCAACACAGTCCCCGACGAAATGCACCGCCCGCAGCCCGCCAAAAAAGTGCGTCGGCAAAACACTTGATGTTTTCGTCCTCATAGTAAGAAATCGTTTTTTAGGCTGCCGGGGTTCGGTTTGGGGTTAACTTCTAAAGCACTTGTTTACAAAATCTGTTCCCAGGAAAACCGCAGCAAATGCGTTGGGTTTTTAAAACCGGCACCACGTTTTTTGGTAAACAATTGTTCGTTTCTGGCGCGGTTGCGGGACTTTCCCCGGGTCTCCGCATCGGCCACAGCGCTGGTCGGCACCGCTTGGATCGCCGCGCAGCCGATATCGGTGATTCTTACTTTCCCCCTGGTTCTAAGCCTGATCATAAAATCGCGGTCGTCCTTGCCATAGTGTCCGGCGTAGTCCTCATCATAACCGCCGATGCGCAAATACTGTTCTTTGTGGAATAGCAGCGCGGAGGAACTGCGGTGGCATTGAGCCAGGCTGGGGTAAATGACCCGCTTCGGACGGTAGGCGCGAGACTTGTCCAAGGGGCGGGATTCAAAGAGCCGCTTGGCGTCTGGCGCGGGCAGCAGGGAGTCAATGTCAGACATGAAAATCCAGTCCTGCGCGTGCAGGCAGCCCAGGTTGCGTGCGCCGGGAAAATTCCAGGCGATATCCTCCTTAATGCGAAAGACTTTAATCGGCACCCGACAGCCGCTTTGGCGGACGATGTCAGCGGCGGCGGCGCATGGGCTGCCATCGTCCACTAGCAAGATGGTGGGCGGTTGCCGCAAAACGCCGAGGTAGGTGTTCCAGTTCTCCATCTGCACGGCCAACATTTGCGGGTTGTCGTAGTAGAGGTACACCATGTCCATGCCAGGAAGGGATTAGGCGTTAAAGTAAGGACAGTTTTGATTCAACGTTACTGATAGATGCCATGGGGACGGTCAACCGTTGGCACGAGACCTGCGCGTTGACCGCCTGAATGAATACCAACTCGACGGGTACCGATAGCGAGTCAGTGCCATTGTGGTCCAACCTAAAGGTACCGCCTCATCTGGTGGCCCGTGGTGGCGTTGACCACGGTCAGCTTGTGCTTGTCCCGCGAAACCCTCGGCCTTATGTTCCTTTTTGACATAGTCCCGCTTTGGCGGGATCGCATCCATACCGAAGTCGATCGGGCCCCCGGCGGACGAACCGTCGGGACAACTCGAGTGGTGAACCGGGAAAAGTGGTCCGAGGTGGGCAAGCCGCTTGGGTGTTTAGTTTGAGTAGGCGAGTTCATCTCCTGAAATAAGGGAGGGGTTGCAGCCGAGAAGCTGAGCAGTGACGCGATTTAATGGCACGGATCCGGGAATGTGGCACGTGGCACTTCCGCCGCCATGGTTGGCTCGTGGGTTCATTTTTTAATTTTTTACTTCTAGACTAATATGCCCGCAAATATAATCTGCATTTTGAATAGATCCAAAAGGAGTCGACATTTTCTTTTAAATTCGGGTTCCGCAACGAAATCTCGAAATGTAGATGTGAATTTTTTCTTGAGCCATGGCACGGATATTATGCTCTGCTCGATCTCACTGTCAGTTGCCTCAATCAAAACATTGTATGCAGCATTCACGCTGCAAAACGCTTCTATTCCGGAGAAAATTGACTCAATACTGTATTGCAACTCGTTCGATTCGGGGAACGATAAGAGATCGCCATCAAAACGATGCTGATTGTGCTCCATCAGATCTCGCAGTTCTGGAATGCCGTGCTGCAAATAATCATTAAATTCCATCGTTAGCTTAATTAAGTAACATAAATGCTCTTGCCCTGGTTCCTCAAAACATGGGCGGGAAGATTCCACCATAGAGGCTTGAATCGTCTGCATCAGGTTCTTAGTTTCGCTTTTCATTTTTTAGGCTGCTGCGGCTGCTAATGCTGCGGCCGCTAGCAATACTGCTGTTGCATCTACAATTGCGTCCACTGCGGCCGCTATTACAATTGCCGCAACGCCGCATGGGCCACAAAATTTGATAACATTTCTCATAGCTTCATTTACTTGGGTCACGGCTTCCGAAATCGATTTTTGATGCTTTCGATCTAACCCTGTCTTTTTGATATCTATCACGGCTTCAGCCAATCGAAGATTTAATCTGGCGGTCGCGAGTTGTAACTTAGCCATCGCCTTTATACAATCCCCAACTCCTTCTCCGCTAGGATCCACCTCATTCACCGGTCGATTCCCGACATACGCATACAAATTGACTCCTCCGTCATACCCGATGGGATCCCTGGTGAGCCACCGGCCCAAGCCCGGGTGCAGGTACCGATTCCTGACCTGATAATACCCCGTTTCTTCATCCCACTTGTACGAGGCGTAGAGGACATTCCAGTCGTAGGCGGAACTCGAGATGCTC
>Ga0182018_10005529_pt1 | contig 10140 bp, 9 predicted proteins | sample 812P2MmetaG_FD_120490 | JGI IMG/M metagenome (GOLD analysis project Ga0182018, IMG submission 120490) | Permafrost microbial communities from Stordalen Mire, Sweden - 812P2M metaG | ecosystem: Environmental > Terrestrial > Soil > Wetlands > Permafrost | place: Sweden: Stordalen | collected... | reverse complement strand
ATCCGGAAGAGCATCTGGATGGGGCGAACGTCTATCCGTTCCTGATCCGCAAGGAGCCTCGGAAGAACATTCGGATCTGGCAGAGCGACGGCATGGACGACATTGAGAATCAGTTTGGAAGCTGGCCGTTGCAGGCGGTTGAGCTGGCGAATTCGCTGAAGATGCAAAGCTACGATTTTCACTTCCGCTTTGGCGAGGCGGCCCACAATAGCGCGCAGGCCGCGCTGGATCTGCCCGAGTCACTGGCATGGCTCTGGCGCGATTACGATGCGGTGAAGACGGAACAGACATATGAGATGGACCCAGCGGAGCGCGATAAGCCGCTGTATCGCGTGCGGATTACCAATCGCGACGCTTGGTAAAGCATTCTAGCCGCCGATGAACGCAGATGAACGCAGATAAAACCGGGGATTCTGAATCTGCGTTTATCCGCGTTTATCAGCGGCCAAATTCTTGTTTTTTTTCATGGCTATCGATCTGAATTGCGACATGGGCGAGCTGCCGGATGCCGCGCTTGAGGAAGCGTTGATGGCGCACATCACGTCGGCCAACGTGGCTTGCGGCGGGCATGCGGGCGATACGGCCAGCATGCGGCGAACCGTGGATCTGGCGCGGCGGCATGGCGTCGCGGTGGGCGCGCACCCGGGGTATCCGGATCGCGCCAACTTCGGACGCGTGGAAATGCCGCTGTCCGCGGAAGAGATCGCGCAGAGCGTGTGCGAGCAGGTCGGCGCGCTGGCGGCGGTCGCGGGCGATCTCGCGCATGTGAAGCCGCACGGCGCGTTGTATAACGTTGCGGCGAAGAATCCGGACGTGGCGCGGGCCATCGGCGAGGGCGTGGCCCGGTTCGGCAAGGATCTGGTGCTGGTGGGGTTGGCTGGGTCCGTGATGCTGGACGTCTGGCGCGAGATGGGTTTTCGCGTGGCGACCGAGGGATTCGCGGACCGGCGCTACGAGCCGGATGGCAGCCTGCGGTCGCGCAAATTCGCCGATGCTCTGATTACCGAACCGGAGGATGCGGCTGCGCAGGCGTTGCGGTTGGTTAGCGAGAGGGGCGTGCAGACGATTTGCGTCCACAGCGACACGCCTGGGTCCGTCGAGATTGTGGCGGCGGTGGCGCGGGCATTGCGAAATCCGGTCTTCACCGATGCCAGTGCATGTCCCAGCCGAGATACCGTGCGCCAGCTTCATGAACCATCCCCGCGACGGTAGAAAAATTCGCGGCCACGTGATGCTCCCAACCGTTGAGGCAGATATAGCGTAGCAGTTCCTGCAGGCGCGGGATCTGCACGACGCCGGCGCCGCCGAATGTATCGAGCGGATCGTTCGTGAATTCGCCTTCCCCGACGTATGAACGCAGCTTCCCGGTGCGGTCGTTCGTCGACACGCGGCAGAAGCTCATGGCTCCCGCCTTCACTCTGCCGACGCAGGTGCCGAAAGTATTCAACTTGCCCACCGTGCCGGCGATGATCTCCTGGAAATCCATGCGCACGTCGGCGAAGAAATGTTTGGGCAGGTTGCTGCAATGGAAGCAGACCGCCTTGTCGGGATCTTCGCCGTAATTATTGTTCCAGTCGAGCAGAGCGCTGGGAGTGCCGGAGGCCAGTTGCAGCGCGTACATGCCCACCACGCCGCAGATATCCACTTCACAGGCGCTGGGCAGCAGGTCGTTGCTCATCATGCTCATGACGGTGCAGGGGACCACGCCGAAATATTCCTCAATGGCGGTCCAGCATTGCACGGCGCTCATTACCACTTCGGTCTCTTGCATCCAGCGGTCCACCACCGCGCCGAGCTTGGCCATCTTGATCAACGATTCGTCCGGAATTCCGCCCGTCGAAACATAGCTCTTGATGGCCGCCAATTTCGCTTGCGCGGCCTCGTCATCGTCCTTCATTTTGTGGATGCGGCCCAGAATCTCGGTGAGGTCCACGGTCTCGATGGAGATGCCGTGCTGCTCCAGGATCTTCTCGCTGTAACGCACAGTGTTGAAGGCCGCCGGGCGCGCGCCCAGAGCGCCGATGCGCACCCTGCGCAGGCCTTTCACTACGCGGCAGACGCCCGCGAACCAGGCGAGATCCTTGCGGAAGAGATCGGAATCCGGAGCTTCGGTGTGCTGGGCGGTGATGGAGTAGGGGATGCCGTACTGCGTGAGGTTGTTGCAGGCCGACATCTTGCCGCAGAAGCTATCGCGCCGGAACTTGATGGACATTTTCGACGCGGAATCCGGCGTGGCCTGTATCAGCACGGGAACGTTCAGATCGGCCAGGCGCAGTGTATCGGCGATGGCGCGCTCCTCGCCGAAATTCGGCAGGGTGACGATCACGCCGTCGATGCGGTCGCGGTTGGCGCGAAACAGGTCGGCGCATTTGCGCGATTCCACGCGGGTTTCGACGGCGCCGTGCTTGCTTTCCTGGGGGCTGAGCACCAGCGGCTCAATGCCTGCGGCCGTGAGCGCCTTGGTGATCTCGTCGCGCCCTTCTTTGGCGAGATGGTCGGGGAAGAATCCGCGGTTCCCGACAATCACACCCATGGTCATTGGTCGTGTCATTTGTGAATAATCTAGCACGCGGCTGGATGCATGGAGATTGGCCTTGGCGGTGCTTCGCGCTGTAACGTAACAGTGTATTCTCAAGGAAGGAGCGTAGGTCATGGCAACAGCAACTCTGGCCTGGTCCCAGTGCCCCGCCGTAGAAAGCGTGCCGGGACGGTTAAGCGGCGCATGGGTGTTTCGCGATACCCGGATGCCCGTCTCCGCCGTATTTGAAAACCTTGAAGCTGGAGCCACCATCGAGGAAATCATCGAGCAGTTCGACATCACGCGGGAACAGATTAATGCGGTTCTTGAATTTGTCGCGCATAGCCTTTGATCCGCTTCCCCGGATCGCGGATTTTTAGCCGGGATTTTCTTCGTCACGCGACTTTAGGACACCACCGGGCGAGGCGCGGGCCGTACGCGAGGTGTATCCTGGCTTGTATGGACTCCTCGGATCGCCTGTTTCTGGATTACTCCGCGCGCAAGCTCCGGCAGCTTAGCGGCCGCATCGCAGATTGCCTGGGCCGCCTTACCGAAGAGCAGATCTGGGCGCGCGGCGCGGAAAGTGAAAACGCCGTGGGCAATCTGGTGCTGCATTTGAGCGGAAACGTACGGCAGTGGATCGTCGCCGGGGTGGGCGGGCAGGCGGATATCCGCCTGCGCGATGCGGAATTCGCCGCGCGGGGCGGCGTCGCGGGGTCCGGCATGGCGGCGCTCTTGGGCGGCATCGTCGATGAGGCCACCGCCGTCATCGAAGCGCTCGCGCCGGATCGCCTTTGCGAACACCTCGTCGTGCAGAGCTATAACGTGACGGTGCTCGAAGCCATCTACCATGTAGTGGAACACTGCTCCGGCCATACAGGCCAGATCGTCTACGCGACGAAGCTGTTAACCGGAGATAACCTGGAGTACTACAGACACCTGAAGACCACCGCGGCGCATGCCGAGCAGACGCCCTGAAGGCGGCTACTTCTTGAAGAGCTTGTCGAACGCGCTGCGGGCGGCATCCGGCGAACTGGGGGAATCCATGATCGGGCTGGGAGGCGCGGAGGCGCTGCCATCGCGCGCCACGGTGACCCGCGGCTGAAATAGCGTGCATTCGTTGGCTTTGTCCTTCAGCGGAATGCGCACCGGAATCGGCTTCATACATTGAAACCGCGTGGAGGGCTCGAAATGCGTACATTGCTTGCAGCAATGCAGCGGCGTGTTGCATTTCGGACAGTTACCGTTCCAGTCGATCCCGTTCGGCAGTTGCGTGGAACAACTGAAACAGCGGGCCGCGGTCACTGCCTGCACCAGGCGCGGCAGGCGCGGACCGGTGATGTCGAGCGGTGGCTTCGGGCCAGGGGTCCGGGGCCGCTCGTCGCCGCCGCGGCGGTCTCTGAAATCGGAGCGGTCCGAGTCCATGTAACCCTGTTGTCTATACTTTCGATCGCTGTCCATGGGGAATTGGGTACTCCAAAAAATCGCAGGCGAGACAAATCTCAAAACAAATATCCAAGCCGTGGAGCGCCCGGTTTGTCGCGCATTGCCGATCGATCACCAGGTCAGCGGTGCGGCAGTTCAGACTACCGTGGTTGACGCCGGGTTACCGGAGGGGGTCTGTGGAAAGGCCGAACGCTCGGCAAGAGCAGGTCAGGAGACCCGCCCAATGCCGCAATCCTATATGTACCACAGTTCCGCTGGCGTTTGCACGTTAAATCGCGCAGCGGGTGCGAGACATCAATGTGGAATGCACGCGCGGTTTTATTTTGCCCCCGTTTGAATCGTCCCGATCACACGCAAAGCCGAGCGGGAAGTGGCCAAGTTTCAGAGATACGGGGAGTTGAGCCGTGCTTTTGTCGCGACCCATGAGGAAGGCTGCCGCGTCACATTTATGTCGCACCCGCTACGGCGCCGCCCTGAGCCGGAAACGAACAAAAATGTTGCCGCCCACCGGATGGTTGCCGTAATAAGGTTTGATCGCATCCGGCAGCGAGTAGGCGCTGACGTTGGCGCCCACCCCGGTCTGGATGTGACGGAACAGGTCGATGTCGCGGGTGTAGCCGATGGTGTACGCACCGATCCGGAAAGTGCTGCCGTAGAGGACGTCGAGCTGCTGTTCGATGTCCGGTTGGTTGCTGAACAGCTCATCCTTATCCACCAGCTCGACTCGGCCGGTAATCCAGTTCTTGCGGCGCACCGGCAGCACGGATTCCGCAACGTAAGAGTTCAGGTTGCGGAACGTGGCCGTGCTATGGTTCCGGCCCCAAATCAGGCTCGACGACCACGCGCCGCCGGCCATCGGCCTGGTGTAGTCGAGCGATGCGGTCGTGCGCACCTGATCTCCCGGCTCGAGCGCTTCGGGGTGCGCGAGTCTGCCGGCGGAAACCTGGGCCGCCCAATTTTTCGCCGGGAAGAACCACAGGCGTGTGGACCATGAATCGATCGGCCCGGCCTGGATGATCCAACGGTTCTCGCCGGGCTCGGCGCCATGGAAGCCGCTGGCTTCCAGCTTGATCTTCTTGTGCGAGATGCCGAGCGTCACTACGTCGTCGGCGATATGCGTGGAATCCTGCCAATGATGGGAGATGGGCGCTTCAGGCAGTTCCGCGGCCGAATCGCGATGCGGATAAGCAGTGGGTCCCAGGGCCGGATCGCCCACGGGCGCTACGTAGGCATCCAGGATGGTGCTTTCGCCGAGCTGATACACGTAGTGGAATCCCAGTGCCATGATGAAATTATGCGGGTGCTGGGCGTCGGTCAGCGGCAGGCCGTACGCCGTCTCGCCGGTTTGAAAGAGCAGCGGATAGCGGCGATCCGTAATGGTGGCGGGTTCCAGGCTCAGCATCAGTACCGTTTCGAAGGCGCCCTTCGCGCCGGCGCTGTGCTCGGCGGAGGCCATGAACCAGTTCGTGGAGTACAGCTTGTCGCCGCCGCGCGGTCCAGACTGCTGGATGTCGGACACAAAAGCCGTTCCCATGAACATGGCGTTCCAGTTTCCGAATTGCGTCATCGGCATGGGCATCGGCCATGACGCGGGGTTCGCGGATGTGCCCGAAGCGAGGCCCATGAGGAACATGCCCGCATCATTCATGTCGGCCATGCTCTGCTGGCCTTGGGCAGTCAGGGGATCAACGGCGCACATAGCGACACCGAGGATACAACTCAGACGAAGCTTCTTCTCCCAAAACATGGCTCTCCTCACACAATTACCGAGGTGGCGCAGGCGGTTTCGCCTGCGAATCTGCGAGCTACCGAGCCGCGGCCGTAAGGAGCGGTTCAGATGCGGAGAAGCACCGACGAAAGGCTAATCAAACCAGGTGGAGACGGGGCAGGTAAGTTCCGCGCACGCCCGCGAGTCAGCCAAGGGATCTCGGCCGGCGAAAGAACATTAGCACCGTCAAACGAGAGCGCCGGCGCAACGAGATGCGCTGCCGGGGACGGAGCCGCCTGCCGCGCGACAACGCAATGCGCACACGGCGCGGGTCTTTCGCTGCGCGAATCGGACGGATGCCGATGACAGGGAGGCGCGCCCGCGGAGTTGCGTTGATCGAAAACGCAGAACCCCGCGCACTGGACTCTAGCCAGCACCAGCGCCAAAGCGAACCAGATCGTCAGCCGCGCGTGCATCCCGTTGACGAACAGGATACCATGTCAAAGTCGCATATGTACCGGCGCGCATTCCTCCGCTCGGCTTTGGCGCCCGCTTTCGGCATCTGCCGCGGCGCGGCGGCCCGCATGCGCATCCGCATCGAGGAAGTCCGGTTCTCCTACGAAGACTTCCGCTACCGCACGCCTTACCGCTTCGGCGCGCAAACGGTGGACCGCGTCACGCTGCTGAACGTCGATTGCGCGGTCCGCACCGGCGCCGGCGGTGTGGCGCGCGGCTTTGGGTCGATGACCATGGGCAACGCCTGGTCCTTCCCCTCGAAGACCATGTCCTACGATACGACCCTCGGCGCCATGAAAGCCCTGGCGGCGCGTATCGCCCGCATCACCAGCGGCTATCGGGATCCCGGCCATCCGGTGGATATCAACTGCACGCTGGAACCGGAGTATCTCAAAGCCGCCAGCGCGGTTTCCAAAGAGCTGCAGCTTGCCGAACCGATTCCGAAGCTATGCACGCTGGTAACCGCCAGCCCGTTCGATGCGGCGATCCACGACGCGTATGGCAAGGCGCTGGGCCTGAGCAGCTATCTGACTTACGGCAGCGACTGCATGCCTTACGATCTTTCGCATTACTTAGGCGCGGATTATAAGGGCGAGTATCTGAGCCGCTATGTGCTGCCTAAGCCCGCGCCGCGCATGGCCTTGTATCATTCGGTGGGCGCCTCGGACCCGATTGTGGCATCCGACATTCACATCCGCATCGCCGACGGGCTGCCGGAAACGCTTCCCGAGTGGATCCGCTACAACGGACTGCGCCGCATCAAGATCAAGCTGGCGGGCGACGACCTCGCATGGGATCTGGCGCGGGTAGTCGACATCGACCGCGCCACTACGGAAACGCAGCGGGAGCGCGGCGTCGCGGAGTGGTTCTACTCGCTGGATTTCAACGAGCAGTGTCCCAATGTGGCCTACCTGCTGGAATTCCTCAGCCGGCTGAAGGAGCAGACCGCGGCGGGCTTCGAGCGCATTCAATACGTGGAGCAGCCCACCGCGCGCGACTTGAAAGCGGATCGCGCGAACGTGATGCATGCGGCCGCGAAGCTGCGGCCGGTGGTGATCGACGAATCGCTCACCGATATCGAGAGCCTGATGCTGGCGCGTGAGATGGGTTACTCCGGCGCGGCGCTCAAGGCCTGCAAAGGGCAGAGCCAGGTGCTGCTGATGGCCGCGGCGGCGCAGAAGCACAAGATGTTCCTGTGCGTTCAGGATCTGACCTGCCCTGGCGCTTCGCTGATCCATTCGGCGGGCCTGGCGGCGCACATTCCGGGAGTGGCGGCGATAGAAGCCAATGCGCGCGAGTACGTGCCGGCGGCGAACAAGCCGTGGGAGGCCAAGTTCCCCGGTATCTTCCAAGTGCGGGACGGCATGCTGGACACCTCTACGCTGGACCGGCCGGGGCTCGGTGCGGTCTGAAAAAAACTGAAGCCGTCTCAATTCCAGACACACTTCTCTGATTAGTACACACACACCGGCGCCGGGCCGGTGAGCCTCCGAAGGCGCACTGAAAACTAGGGAGATAGGGGCTTGGCGCCCGCTTTCTTTGGCCCCAGCCGTGCATTTGTCTGTTTGGCAAGCATGCAGGCGTCCAAGCCCTCAAGTCTCTTCCGCTGGTTCCCCTCCATGACGGACGCCGCCTTCGTGATGCCGCTGGTCTTCCTGTTCTGCGGCATGCACGGCGCGCAGACGCTTTTGGGAGATGGCGACACCGGCTGGCACCTGCGCACCGGCGAATGGATCCTGGCGCATGGGCGCGTGCCGGACCGCGATATCTTTTCTTTTGCCCGGTCCGGGCAACCGTGGTTCGCCTGGGAGTGGCTGTGGGATGTGCTGTTCGGCTGGCTGCATCTGCATTTCGGTATGGCTGCCGTGGTGCTGGCCAGCAGCCTGGTCCTGGCGCTGACTTTCGCCTTGCTGTTCCGCATGGCGCGGCGGCATAGCGACGCCTTGGTGGCACTGGCCCTGACGCTGGTGGCGGCAGCCGGCTCGGCCGGGCACTGGCTGGCGCGTCCGCACCTGTTCACCATGTTGTTCACGGTGATCTTCTACTCGATTCTGGAGCGCACCAGCCGCGAGTGCGGCGGCATGCGGCGATTGTGGCTGCTGCCGCCGCTGATGCTGCTGTGGACCAATCTGCATGGCGGCTTCTTCGTCGGCATCCTGTTGATCGCCGCCTACGCGGCCGGGCAGTTCGCCGTGCTGCTGCGCGAGACCGGCGCAGACCAGCGCCGCCAGGCGCTCCGGCGCGGGCGCCGTTATCTGCTCACGGCCGCCGGTTGCGGCCTGGCGACATTCGCCAATCCATATGGCTACCGGCTGCATGCGCATATCTTCGCATATCTGGCGGATGGATTCTTGCGCGGCAACATCATGGAATTCCAGTCCCTGAACTTTCAGACCGGGCAAGCGCGTTATTTCGAGATCCTGCTGGCGGCGGGCGCGGCCGCGGCATTCTGGCGCCTGCGGCGGGGCCGGCTGGTCTGGCCGCTGCTGTTCGCGGTGTGGGCGCATCTGGCGCTCTATTCCGCGCGCAACGTGGAGATCTTCGTGCTGCTGGCGGCCGTTCCGGCGGCTGAAATGGTGTCGGAGGGCCTGCGGAGAGTGCCCGCCATAAGGCTGGCCGGGTGGCTGCGGCGGGGGCTCCACGGCTTGGCGGACTTCACCCGGGAATGGAACGCCTTCGATGGCGGCCGGCGCTGGCACGCCGCGAGCGCCGTGGCGATGCTGGCGCTGGCGGCGCTGGTCTATGCTCCGCGGCCGCCTCCCGCCTTCCGCGCCGCTTACGATCCCAAAGCCTTTCCGGTGGCCGCCGCGGGCCAACTGGAGAAAGACGGCCTCTACGGCGGCGTCTTCACCGAAGATCTCTGGGGCGGTTACCTGATCTACCGCGAGTATCCCCGCGGCCGTGTTTTCATCGACGGCCGCAGCGACTTCTACGGCGCGGATTTCGCCCGCAAGTACATGCAGGCCATGGGCGCGCAAGCAGGCTGGGAGCGGTATCTGAGCCGCTACGGCGTGGGCACCGTGCTGTTGCCTCCGGACGCTCCATTGGCCGGCGCGCTGCGGCAATCCGGCGCCTGGCATCTGGTCTACGACGATGGCGTGGCCCTCATATTCCGGCCGGTGCGAGCGGCGCCGCCGCCGTTGCAGCAGGCCTTCGCGGCTTCTCCGGGGGCGGAGCTCAATCCGTAATCGCTTAGCTGAAGGACAAACAACTATGACGGCGTTTTGGAAACAACTTTGGCGCGACGACCGGGGCCAGGACCTGATTGAATACACCCTGGTACTGGCCTTCGTGGCGCTGGCTTCCGCGGCCCTGTTCGGGAGCGCCGGGCGCAGCGTCAATACCGTCTGGTCGAAGGCCGGTTCGCAATTGAGCGTGGCGGCGGGATCCTAGCGTCCGGCCTATCGCTTCGCCACCCACGTGCCGATATAAGAAGTTGAAGCACACCGGGAGAGGTTTTGAGTAGCCCGGAGAAGAGGATCGGGCCAGGGATCCGGCGAGAGGATGCGGCCCATAAGTGAAGCATGAATCAACGACTCATTTCCGTTCTGGCTTTTGCGTTTATTGTTTCCGCCGGCGCCAGCCTGTTGCTGTACCGGCTCTTATCCAAGCGCATGACCACGCAGCCGCCCGCATCCGCCAAACTCATCCTGGCCGCGCGGGCCTTGGAACCGGGCACCCTCGTCAAGGACGCGGATCTCCGCGTGGGAGATTGGAGCGGCGCCATACCCGCGGGCGCCCTGCAGAAGAAAGAGGATATTGTGGGGCGCGGCGTCATCTCTCCCATCTTTGCGAGCGAGCCCATCGTGGAAACCCGCTTGGCCCTCAAGGGCGGAGGCGCGGGCCTGGCGGCACTGATCCCCATAGGCATGCGCGCGGTGGCGGTGCGGGTGAATGAAATCGCGGACGTGGCCGGCTTTGTGGTGCCCGGCATGCGCGTGGACGTGCTGGT
>Ga0182018_10005528_pt1 | contig 10140 bp, 9 predicted proteins | sample 812P2MmetaG_FD_120490 | JGI IMG/M metagenome (GOLD analysis project Ga0182018, IMG submission 120490) | Permafrost microbial communities from Stordalen Mire, Sweden - 812P2M metaG | ecosystem: Environmental > Terrestrial > Soil > Wetlands > Permafrost | place: Sweden: Stordalen | collected... | reverse complement strand
CAGCACCAGGCGCTCGAGCACCTGGGAGCGCATGACCTGTGGGTCCGGCAGTGCAATCTTCTGGTCGCGCAGGCGCCCGCTGATCTCGAGGGTCTGCGCGTCCAGTTCGCTCTCGAGCACGACGCCGTCGTTGACCACGGCCACGACCCGCTCGAGTTCCGTGCCTTCCGTGGACAGGGGCTTGACCGCGGGCTGGTCAGCGGCCTGGGCGGGAAGCAGCGCCAGCGCGAGCGCCGCCAGGGACAGCGCCGGGAGGCCATAGCGGGTCAGGGACGGGGCAGCACGCGGCATTGAATATCCATTCGCCTCAGAGGGTTGGCGTTTGAGACGGGGCTGATCTGGAAGCCGCTGAGTATCCTCGAATCGACTGCTCAAGGAAAGCACCCACCCCGCTTCCGACACTGGACAGGCCGTTGAGTTCCAGCTGCAGCGAGACGCCCGTGTCCTGCTCACCGGTTTGGGTGGTCACCGAGCGCTGCGCGATCAGCCGGATGCCCCAGCAGGAGCCGTGGTACTGGAAGCCGGCGAAGTCCTCGATCGATTGGTGGTCAAGCACCGAGTAGACCGAGCGTGCGTACAGATCCCAATGCCCGCCGATGGGCCAGGCCGTCGAGACATCGGCCTGCGCGATCTGGCCCTGCTCATAGCGGTAGCTCACGTTGACCACCTGCTTGTTGCTCGCCAGGTACTGCAGGGTGACGTCGGCGCGCTCGATTCCCGTCAGGTCCGAGTTCGAGGCGGCATCGACCTGGAGGTTCCAGTGCCGCCAGGCGGTCAGGATGAGCTGGCCGATCAGGCTCGAGGTCCCACTGGTAGTGCTCGTGACCGTAGTGTCCGTCGGCAGCACCGGCACGGTCACGCGCGGGGTGTCCAGGTACACACTCTGGCCGACCGTGGCGCTCAGGTAGCGCACGCCGCTCGCGCTCTCGAACACCTGGGTGGTCAGGCCGAGCGTCACGGCGTTGGCATCGCCGATGCGGTCCAGACCGACGAAGCGATTGGGTCGGAACAGCTCGATCAGGTTCGGATCCGGCGTCGAGGTATCGAACACCGGCAGGCTGTCCTGGTCGCGATAGGGGATATAGACGTACATCAGGCGTGGCTCGAGCGTGATGTTGTGCAGCGAGTCCGGACCGCCCTGGCGTTCGAACTGCAGCCCGGTGTCGATATCGATGATCGGCAGGCTGCGCGAGGGACTCGTGTCGGACGTATCCGCATCGCGCAGCGCATAGCGTGTGTACTCCCAGGCTGCGCTGGGGCGGAAGAAGTAACCCGGCCCGTTCAGGTCCAGCTCGAGCTGCGGCCGCGCGTCCAGGCGCCAGCCGGCCACACCATCGGCGCGTGTGAAATCCACCAGCTCACTGTCGAAGCCGGTTTTCAGCGCGGGCCATGGAAGCGGCGCCCACAGCGCGCTCGCGCTCAGGGCAGGCAGCTCGATGTAGGGGCGCTCATTGAGCGGCAGCGGCTCCTCGCAGGTCGGGCTGCTCGCCGAGCACACCAGGGTCTGATAATCGCTCATCTGGGCCTTCAGGTTCCAGATGTCGTCGCGGTGCACGACCGCGATACTGCGCGGCAGGAACGGGGTGCTGGTCGATTGCGCGCCGAGCGTGAAGTCCTCGAAGTACTCGGTGTCGCTCACGCTCTGGGCGTTCACGTCCACGCGCGTATTCCAGCCGAGCTGTGTCTGATCCAGCGCGACCACGGAGTTGCGCTCGTTGCCATAGTCACGATCGCTCGGCAGGTAGTTAGCCACCAGTGAGCCGCGACTGTCCTCGGTCAGAAAGCGGTATTCGGTGGCGAGCGCCGCGCCGCGCAGCGTGTAGTAGGTCGGAGTGAAGGTCGCGTCCTGGTTGGATGCGATGTTCCAGTACCAGGGCACCCCGAGCGAGGCGCCGCTGCGGCTGGAGGTGCCGACGTCGGGAAACAGAAAACCGCTCTGGCGCGCCTCGCTGAGCGGAAAGGAGATCCACGGCAGGTAGGCGATCGGCACGCCCTCGAAGTCGACCGTGGCGTCGCGGCCGACACCGCGGCCGGCATTGGTGTCCAAAACCAGTTCGCGCGCGCGGATCTGCCAGTCGGCGCGCGGCGCCGGACAGCTGGTATAGGTCACCCGCCGCAGCGTCAGGACGTTCTCCGGGCTCATCGAGATCAGCTCGGCGCTGCCGTGACCCGGCTGCTTCAGGAACTCGAACTGCGCATGGCTGAAGCTCGCGCCGTCCGCGCCGTAGTGGCCCGAGTCTCCAGCCAGCCGCACCAGCGGATCGTGGTAGCGCACGGTGCCGCTCACGTTAAAGGTATTGCTGTCGCGCTCGTACAGCAGCCGGTCGGCCTGGATCTCGCGCGTGCCGAAGCGCACGTCCACGTTGCCCGTGAGTTCGGTCTCGCCCGCCCCGGTGCTACTCAGTGTGTCCGAGTGATAATCGATGATGTCGCCGCCGATTGCGCCCGGGTCGCGCCGCAAAATTGATTCGAGCGGATTGACGGGCGCGGGCGCGGCCGCGACCAGCCACTGCATCTGATTACTCTGCCAGGGCTCGCTGCATGGGGGCGCTGCCGCCCGGACCGCGAGCATCGGTAGGCCACCGAGAGCTGCGCCACAGAGCGCGCGCAGATACGGGGAGGAAATCATGTGGCGGTTATTATAATGACAGCCCGCCCGGACCGTCGCGCGCGCGCCACCACTGCTTCAGATCCCATTGCAATGAACCACAGCGATCCGCGGCTCGAACAGATTAGGGAATGGCTTGCAGCCGAGCTGCACGGCACGCTCGTGCGACTCGAGCCTGCCTCGGCTGATGCGAGCTTCCGCCGCTATCTGCGCGCCTGGCGCGCGGACGGCGCCACGCGCATCGTCATGGATGCGCCGCCCGGGCGCGAGGACATCGGGCCCTATCTGCGGGTCAGTGCGCTGCTCGAGCAGTGCGATGTGCACGTGCCGCGGATCGAGGCGGTCGACCGGCAGCGCGGTTTCCTGCTGCTCGAGGACCTCGGATCGTTACACTATCTCGCGCGGCTCCGCGAGCCCGGATGCGCCGATGCGCTCTACCACGACGCCATGGAGGCGCTGCTGCGCATTCAGACGCGCGGCCGGCACGCGGCGCGTCAGCGGCCGCGTTACGACCGGGAGTTGCTCGGGCGGGAGATGGCGCTGATGCCGGAGTGGTTCTGCGTGCGCCACCTGCAGTTCGAGCCCGGCGAGCAAGGGCGAGCGCTGCTCGCCTCGGTGTTCGAATTCCTGTGCGCCGAGGCGCTCAAGCAGCCGACCGTACTGGTGCATCGGGACTTTCACTCGCGCAACCTGATGGTCACGTCCACGGACAACCCCGGCGTGATCGATTTTCAGGACGCAGTGGAGGGCCCGGTAGCCTATGACCTGGTGTCGCTGCTGAAGGACTGCTACATCGAGTGGCCGCGCGCACAGGTGGTGCGCTGGGTGGACGACTTTCGCGCTCGATTGGCGGCCGAGGGCGGGGAGTGCGGCGCCGAGCGCGCGCAGTTCCTGCGCTGGTTCGATCTGGTCGGGCTGCAGCGGCACCTCAAGGTGCTCGGCATCTTCGCGCGGCTGTGGTACCGCGACGGCAAGAGCGGCTATCTCGCCGATCTGCCGCGCACCCTCGCCTACGTGCGCGCGGTGGCCGGCGAGTTTCCGGAGCTGCGCGAGTTTTCGGGCTGGCTCGAGGCGCAGGTGGTGCCGCGCCTGGCGAGGCGCGCATGAGGCCGCCGACGCGCGCGATCGTGCTCGCCGCGGGGCGCGGGGAGCGCATGCGCCCGCTGACCGACAGCTGCCCGAAGCCACTGCTGGCGGTACGCGGCAAGCCGCTTATCGTCTATCACCTCGAGAAGCTCTCGCGCCTGGGGGTACAGGAGGTCGTGATCAACCTCAGTTGGCTCGGCGGCGCGATCCGTGCGGCGCTCGGAGACGGTGCGCGCTGGGATCTGCGCCTGCGCTATAGCGACGAGGGCGAGACCGTGCTCGAGACCGGCGGCGGCATTTTCCGCGCCTTGCCGTGGCTCGGCCCCGGGCCGTTCCTGGTGATCAACAGCGATGTGTATACCGATTTCGACTTCGGCGCACTGGCGCTGCGCGAAGACTCGCTCGCGCAGCTGGTGCTGGTCCCCAATCCCGTGCACCGCCCGCAGGGCGACTTCGCCCTGCAGGCCGGCAGCGTGCTGGAGGAGGGTGCGCCACGCTGGACCTATGCGGGCATCGGCCTGTACCGCCCCGGCCTGTTCGAGGGCTGCACGCCTGGACGTTTTCCGCTGCGACCGCTGTTGCAGCGTGCCATTGTGGCCGGCCGCCTGCACGGCCAGCTGTACCAGGGTGCCTGGTGTGACGTCGGCTCCCCGGAGCGGCTGGCGGCCCTGCAGTGAAACTGTGCGGCAGGACCTGATCCGCAGCGACGACGGCGCGCGCCGGTTCGTGATTCGCTAGAATCTACCGGCGCGGGCTGCTGGCCGCCGATGCGCGCAGCGCCGCCGTTCCCCATGAGCAGCATCAAGAGCATTCCAATCGTGAGCGACGCCGCCGTGCGCAGCGGCGAGAAGTACGTGACTCCGCAGGGTTTCACGGCGATCCGCGACGGCATCAAGGCGAACGGCGAGGCCGGCCGACCGCGGCTTACTGGCAAGCCGCGCTGGCTCAAGGCGCCGCTGGCCGCCGGCGCGGGCTTTGATGCCGTGCGCCGCACCGTGCGCGAGCACGCCCTCGCGACGGTCTGCGAAGAAGCCAAGTGCCCGAACATCGGGGAGTGCTGGAACGCTGGCACCGCCACGATCATGCTGATGGGCGCGGTGTGCACGCGTGCCTGCCGCTTCTGCGCGGTCGATACCGGCAATCCGCGCGGCTGGCTCGATGCCGGGGAGCCCGCGCAGGTCGCCGACAGCGTTGCGCTGATGCGGCTGCGCTATGTGGTGCTGACCTCGGTGAACCGTGATGACCTGCCGGATGGGGGCGCGGCGCACTATGCGGCCTGCATCCGCGCCATCGCGCAGCGCAATCCCGCCACCGTGATCGAGGCACTGACCCCCGATTTCCAGGGGGCGCTGCACGACGTGCAGACCGTCATCGATGCGGGCCTCAGTGTGTTTGCGCAAAACATCGAAACCGTACGCCGCCTCACGCACCCGGTGCGCGATCCGCGCGCCGGTTACGAGCAGACCCTCGCCGTGCTGGGGCACGCCAAGCGCTACCGGGCCGATATCCTCACCAAGAGCAGCCTGATGCTAGGCCTCGGCGAGACCGAGCGGGAAATTGCCGAGTGCATGGACGACCTGCGGGCGGTCGGCGTGGATATCCTCACGCTCGGTCAGTACCTGCGGCCGACCGTGAACCACCTCGCGGTCGAGCGATTCGTGAGTCCGGAGGAGTTTGCGCACTATCGTGCCTGGGGTCTCGCGCGCGGGTTCCGCGAGTGCGTGTCCGGACCGCTGGTGCGCTCGAGTTATAGGGCGGAGCAGGCGCTGGCAGGCAACAATGTGGGCCTCAGCCCTGCCTGAACAGGCGCTGCTGCTCGCCTCGGAGCGCCGCGCGCCGCGGCTGCGCTGGCTTGGCCGGCTCCCGTATGTGCCGGTATGGCACGAAATGCAGGATTTTACCGAGCGGCGCGCCGCGTCAACCGACGATGAGATCTGGCTGCTCGAGCACGAGCCGGTCTTTACCCTCGGCATGAACGCGAACCGTGCACACGTGCTCGCTCCCGGGCAGATCCCGGTGATCCAGATCGATCGCGGCGGCCAGGTCACCTACCATGGCCCGGGGCAGCTGGTCGTCTATCCGCTGATCGACATGCGCCGTGCGGGCCTGAACGTGCGCGATCTGCTCTCGGCGCTCGAGTTGAGTGTGATCGAGTACGTGGCCCGCTTCGGGATCCGCGCCGAATGCCGCGCCGATGCACCGGGTGTCTATGTCGCCGGCGCCAAGCTCGCGAGCGTCGGGCTGCGCATCCGCCGCGGTGGCAGCTATCACGGCCTGGCGCTGAATGTCGCGATGGATCTCGAGCCCTTCGGACGGATCAATCCCTGCGGGTTTGCGGGGCTGAAGATGACAGAACTCGCCGCCCTCGGCGGCCCGCGCGAACTGCGCGACGTGGCCGATGAATTCGGTCCGCTGCTGCAGGCGCAGCTGCTGCTGCGGGCGCGCCAGCGCGCAGCGGCGGCATAAGCGGGCTTGAGGACTTCAGTGTGGAAGCGGTAGCGCAATTCCGGCTCGCCGCGCCCGCGGACGCCGCCGCTATTGCGCGCATGTCGCGCGATTTTATCGAGCACGGACTACCCTGGAGCTGGACTCCCGAACGCGTGCTGCGCGCGATTTTCGACCGCTCGCACAACGTGCTCGTGGCAGTTTCGCGCACCGCTACGCTCGGATTCGGCATCATGTACTACGGCGAGGACAGCGCGCACCTGTCGCTGCTCGCGGTACAGCCCGCGCACCGGCAGCAGGGCTGGGGTGGGCGGCTGCTGGCGTGGCTGCTCGAGCCCGCGTTGGCCCTCGACCTGCGGTGCGTACAGGTCGAGGCGCGTACCGACAATCCTGGCGCGATCGCCTTTTACGAGCGGCACGGGTTCTCGCGGTGCGAGCGGATCCCCGGCTATTATCGGGGAGCCATCGACGCGCTACGGCTCAGGCGGCCGCTGCGCCTGGCCGAGGGAGATCCCATGACAGCACCCGCGCAGCTGGAACGCGAGGCCGAGATCGGAGTGTTTCGGCTCGAGGGGCCAATGAGTCTGGAACAGGCCATCGGCCGGGCGACGGCCGCCATTGCGCTGGCCCGCGCGCAGCAGCTGCGCAAGCTTCTGATCCTCGCCGCCGGGCTCGAGCTGCCGACGCCGCTGACCGTGCTCGAACGCTACCGGATCGGGGAACGGTTGGCGGAGGCGGCCGGGGCCGTGGTGTGCGTCGCCGTGGTCACGCGCGCCGAGCTGATCGATCCGCAGAAGTTTGGGGTCACGGTGGCCACGAACCGCGGTACCAAGGCCGACGTGTTCGATTCCGAGCCGGCGGCGCGCGCCTGGCTGGCGCAGCTGGCTTAAATCCTCACTCAGTCGGACCAGCCCGCGATCGTGGCGTTCACCGCGGCATGAAGAGCAGTCGCCTCGAGGCCTTCAGCGACGGTGTGATCGCGATCCTGATCACGATCATGGTGCTGGAGCTCAAGGCGCCGCTCGGGCAGACACTTGCGGCGCTGCGGCCGCTCGAGCCGGTGTTCCTGGCCTATGTGCTGAGCTTCGTGTACCTCGGCATCTACTGGAGTAATCATCATCACCTGCTGCAGACCAGTCCGACCGTGACCGGCCCGATGCTGTGGGCCAACCTGTATCTGCTGTTCTGGCTGTCGCTGGTCCCGTTCACGACCGCCTGGATGGGAGAGAATCAGTTCGCGGCGGCGCCCTCCGCGCTCTATGGCCTGGTGCTGCTGATGGCGGCCATGGCCTATCTGGTGCTGCAGCGATCGATCATCGCCGCGCAGGGTCCCGACTCGCTGCTGCGGCGCGCCCTCGGCCGCGACTGGAAAGGCAAGCTCTCCCCGGTGTGCTATCTGATCGCGATTCCGTCGGCCTACTGGTCGCACTGGATCGCCCAGTCGCTGTACGTGCTGATCGCGCTGCTGTGGCTAGTGCCCGATCGCCGCATCGAACGCGTCCTGCAGCGCGCCGGCTCGCAGGCTCGCTGAGGGAGCGACGATTTGATGCACTGGGCCGGGCGGCGTAGCATTTGCCGATGTCGCGTCTGCTGGTACACCTGCTCGTAAGCGCACTGCTGCTGTGGCTAGTGGGGCAGTTCGTCCAAGGCGTTCACATCAGCGGCTTCGCGACCGCGGTGCTCGCAGCCCTGGTGCTCGGCCTCGTGAACTTCCTGGTGCGGCCCATCCTGGTGCTGATCACGCTGCCGATCACGATCATCACGCTCGGCCTGTTCCTGATCGTGATCAATGCGCTGATGCTGCTGCTGACCGGTGCATTGGTGCCGGGCTTCCACATTGATAGCTTCGGCGCCGCGCTCCTCGGCGGGTTGCTGCTGGGCCTGTTCAATCTGCTCGCGAGCGCGCTGCTGTACCGCGCGCGGCCCTGAACCGCGATCGCGTCTGCGGGCCGGCGTGTTCAGAGCACCAGCAGGACCTGCGGACAGAGCTTGAGGGCCGCGAACAGCTCGGCAATCTGCTGCTCACTTTGGGCCTGAATGACATAAGTGATGCCGAGGAAGTGCTGCTGGGCCGAACTGCGCTCGCTGACCGCCGCGAGGTCGATCGGTCCGGCGTGGCGCTCCATGATCGCGTCCACGTGCAGGCGGACGTTCGGCTCCACGCGCACCATCACCTTGACCGGATAGCTGCATGGAAAGGAGAGTTTCGGTGGGGGATCGCTGCTCATGGGCTGCTCGCACTGATCTTAAAGAGGCCGGCTATCTGCCTTCCTAGTGTAGGACCCCTCTTACAGAAATCGAGCTGTAAATAAAGCTCCCTGTGATACAATCTTTCACGATCGTCGACCGTTCCTGCTTCTATTTCCGGACCCGAACCGCCTGCGATCATGGTGACAGGATCCACGCTTTGACGGCTCGTGAGACGCTCTCTCCCTGACCTCGGTTGTTGTTCCTGCCGTGTACTACGACCCCACGGGGTCGATCTGTTCTGGAGAGTGTGATTTTTATGGCGAAGATCTATGTAGGCAACCTACCGTTCACGGCCAGCGAGGCCGATGTTCGTACGCTGTTCTCGCAGCATGGCACGGTCGAAGCCGTGTCGCTGCCGACCGATCGCGAGACCGGTCGTCCGCGTGGCTTTGGGTTCGTCGAGATGAGCCAGGCCGATGCGGCGCGCGCGATACAGAGTCTCAATGGTTATTCGATGAATGGTCGTCCGCTGCGGGTCAACGAGGCCCAGGACAAGCCGCGCACGGGTGGTGGTCGCCCTGGCGGCGGTGGTGGTGGTGGTGGTGGCTTCCGCGGTAATGGCGGCGGTGGTGGTGGTGGCGGCCGCTGGTAAGGCGGTACGCGCTTCGCTGAACACGATAAGAAGGCCCGGATCTCTCCGGGCCTTTTTTTTCCTCCAGCCCCTGCTGCTGGCCTTGCCGCTCAGCGCGGCAATGCCGGCGTGTGCAGCCGCCGGCGATGCCTGCGCGGATCTGGAGCGGCTGCTGGCCGCTTCGAGGGGCGGTGGGCCGACCCTGCTGGCGAGCTATCCGACTGCGCCGCCCGGTCCGCTCGCACAAGCAGCTTTCGTTTACGACAACGCGGTCGCAGCGATCGCGCTCCTGGGTTGCGGCCGAGTGGAGCTCGCGCGACGCATCGGCGAGGCGCTGCAGCTCGCAGCCACGCACGACCGCTTCTGGCACGACGGACGCGTACGCAACGCCTATGCGGCCGGTCCCATCGACGCCGGGCCGCCCAATTCGCCACAGCCCCTCAAGCTTGCCGGCTGGTGGGACCGCCCCTCCGGGCGCTGGTTGGAGGACTCCTACCAGGCCGGTACCGACAGCGGCAACGTGGCCTGGGCCATGCTGGCGCTGCTGGCGCTCGACGAAGCTGTGCGCAGTGGCCGCGCGGCACAGCAGGCGGCTCGTCCCTACCTGCTCGCAGCCCAGCGGCTGGGGGCGTGGGCCGAGATGCAGCGCGACCGGCGCGGTGCGGGGGGCTTCATGGGCGGCGCGAACGGTCATGAGCCGGAGCCTGTCGCCCAGCGCTGGAAGTCCACTGAGCACAACGTCGACCTGGCCGCGGCCTTCGAGCGCCTGGCGCGTGCCACCGGGAATCCGCACTGGAATGAACTCGCGCTCGCCGCGCTCGGCTTCGTCGATTCCATGTGGGACAGCGGCTGCAGCTGCTTCGCGGTCGGCACGCTCGAGGACGGGCTCACGCCCAATCCTTTGCTCGCACTCGATGCCCAGATCTGGCCGCTGCTCGCGCTGCCCCACGGCATGAGCCGTTTTGGCGCGGCACTGGCGACGGCGCAGACCCGGCTGCGCGCTGGTCCGGGCTATTCCTACAGCAGTGCCGGCGGCGGCCCGTGGATCGAGGGCAGCGCACAGGTGCTGTTGCTGCTCGAGCGCCTGCATCGCGACGGCCAGACCGGGGCGCTGCGCGCGCTGCTCGAGACCGCGCACCTGCCGGGCACGGGCTACTTTGCCACCGGTGGCGAGGCGGTT
>Ga0182018_10005526_pt1 | contig 10144 bp, 8 predicted proteins | sample 812P2MmetaG_FD_120490 | JGI IMG/M metagenome (GOLD analysis project Ga0182018, IMG submission 120490) | Permafrost microbial communities from Stordalen Mire, Sweden - 812P2M metaG | ecosystem: Environmental > Terrestrial > Soil > Wetlands > Permafrost | place: Sweden: Stordalen | collected... | reverse complement strand
GTCGTTGTCGTACCCGATCTCGCACACGGTCTGGCGGGCCAGGGCGGCGATGTCGACGTAGGTCGTCGTGGTGACCTCTCCGGCCACGACGATCAGGCCGGTGGTCAGTAGCGTCTCGCACGCCACGCGGCTGTTCGGATCACCCTCGAGCATGGCGTCGAGCACGGCATCGGAGATCTGATCCGCCATCTTGTCGGGGTGACCCTCGGTCACCGATTCTGAGGTGAACGTCGTTTTCACTTTGAGCTCCGATTCTGTCTCTGGTGGGCGATCACCCTGTCGAGCACCGCATGGGCTACGGCATCCTTGGAAGTCAAGGCTATTTCGCCGGTGCTGCCGTCCGCCCCGAAGATTGTCACCGCATTGGTGTCGTGGTCGAACCCGGCCCCCGGAGCACTGACGTCGTTCACGACGAGGAGGTCCACTCCCTTGCGGCGCAGCTTGGCGCGGCCCCGCTCGGCGACGTCGTTCGTCTCGGCGGCGAAGCCGACCAGGACCTGACCCGGGTGCCGGCCCGCCACGAGGCCCTGCAGGATGTCCGGGGTGGGCTCGAGCACCAGCTCGGGCAGGCCGTCCTCTTTGGAGAGCTTGCGTGTCGCGGCCACCTTGGGCCGGAAGTCGGCGACCGCTGCGGCCATGATGACGATGTCGGCCCACTCGGACAGCGCGTGCAGCGCGGTTTCCATGTCAGCCGCGCTCTCGACGTCGATGCGGGTGACGGCGGGCTGCACGTCGGCGGGCAGCGCCAGGCCGGACGCGGTCACCAGCTTTACCTCCGCCCCCCGCCGGGCGGCCGCCTCGGCCAGGGCGTGCCCCTGCTTCCCCGAAGACCGGTTGGTCAGGTAGCGCACCGGATCGAGGGCCTCCCGCGTGCCTCCCGCGCTCACCACCACGTGCTGCCCGGCCAGGTCACGCGCCGCCGCGGGACTGCCGCCGCGGGCGGCGACGGCCAGCGCCCGGGATGCGATCTCCTGCGGGTCGGCCAGGCGCCCCGCGCCCGTATCGCCGCCGGCAAGATGCCCGACGGCCGGCGGCACGATCCCCACGCCCCTGCGCTCGAGGGTGGCCTGGTTCTCGCGCACCGACGCGTGCTCCCACATCTCGGTGTGCATGGCGGGGCAGAGCAGCACCGGGGCCCGCGTGGCGAGCAGGGTGGCCGTCAACAGGTCATCGGCCAGGCCGGCGGCGTAGCGAGCCATGAGGTGCGCCGTGGCCGGCACCACCAGGATCAGGTCGGCGCTCTGCCCCAATCGGGTATGGGGGATCGGCGTGTCCTCGTCCCACAGCGAGGCCTGCGCCGGCTCCGAAGCCAGGGCGGAGAACGTCAGCGCACCGACGAAACGGGTGGCTTCCTTGGTCAGGACCGGCACGACATGTGCCCCGGCGTCGACCAGCAGCCGGCATACCTCCACGGCCTTGTAGGCGGCGATGCCGCCGCAGACGCCCAGCACTATCCGGGGCCCGCGCTCCTCGGTCACGGAATGACCGGCACAAACAGGTCTTCGGTCACTGGCGGACCCGCTGCGCCCGGGAGCGCCTAGCTCGCGGTCGGATCCTCGTCCTCGACTTCGACATCGAGGACCTCGATCGGGGCATCCCCTGCTGCAACGAGGGACTCGGCACCGTCCACGGCCTCGTCACCCGTGGCCTCGACACCCAGCTCGGCCTCGGCGAGCGCGGCCGCGGCCGCGGCCGCCAGGGCAGCCTCCTCTTCGGGATCGGCCCGGGTGTACGTCGCCTTCCCGGCGGCGATCTCCTCGAAGGCGATCGACACCGGCTTGCCCGAGACGGAGGCGACCTGCGGGGGCACCACCTTGCCCAGACCCTCGCCCAGGCTGTTGTAGTACGAGTTCACCTGCCGTGCCCGGGCGGAGCCCAGCGCGACCAGCGTGAACTTGGAATCCACCTTGTCCAACAAGTCCTCAATGGGTGGGTCCATGAGCGTGTTGCGGCCTTGGGCCATCAGGTGTCCTCCGGGTTTGCGGCACGCGGCGGCGCCGTTCGGGTCCGAGCCACTATAGCGGCCAGCTCACCGAGGGCCTGACGCAGGTCGTCGTTCACCACGGTGGCGGTGGCGACCTGGCGCCCGCGCTCCACCTCGTGGCGCCCCTTCTCCACCCGGCGCCGGATGTGCTCCTCGTCGTCCCCCCGGGCGGCCAGCCGGGCCGCCTGCGCCTCCGCCGAGGGCGGCAGGAGGAGGATCACGATGGCGTCGGGCCGCTTGGCCAGGACCTGCTCCGCTCCTTGCACGTCGATCTCGAGGAGCACGTCCGCCCCCTCCGGCGGCTGTGGAATGGGCGTCCCCATCAGGTGGCCGAGGAACTCGGCCCATTCGAAGAACTCGCCCCGGGCCACCGCGTCCTCGAACGTGGCCCGGTCGACGAATTCGTAGGCGTTCCGCTCCCGCTCGCCGGGCCGGGGGGGACGGGTGGTCCAGCTCCGGCTCAGCCAGAGCGTGGGGTCCGCCGCAACCAGCTCGTCGGCCAGCGTGCCCTTTCCGGCCCCTCCGGGGCCGATGAGCACGAAGATCAGTGGTTCAGCGCGCAGTCTCTTTGAGCAACGACTCGCGCTGCTTCGCGCCCAGGCCCTGAAGGCGGCGGCTGTCACTGATACCGACCGTCTCCATGAGGCGCCGTGCCTTCACCTTGCCCAGGCCAGGAAGGGACTCGAGAACCGAGACCACTTTCATTTTGCCGACGGTCTCGTCGGAGTCGGCCTGGGCGAGCAGCTGCGTCAGCGTGAGATTGCCCATTTTGAGCTTCTCTTTCACCACGGCGCGCTCGCGGCGAACCCTGGCGGCCTTTTCAAGTGCAGCAGCGCGCTGCTCGGGAGTGAGTGCGGGAGGTTGCGGCATGGCGAGACCATAGCGCCTCCGTTGGAGCCGTTCATCTTCAAAAGCCCTAATCAGCCCAGGATGTCCGCCAGCTCCTTCGCCAACTCGGTCGCCGCCAGGCGAAGATCGGAGGGATTGGGGCCCAGGGCAAGCAACGCGCGTGAGGTGCTGACCAGGACGCTCCCGGGCGCGCAGCCGGCGAATCTCTCGGCCACGTCGTGCGGCGTCGCCCCCTGCGCACCCACTCCGGGCGCCAGAATTACGCCTCCGAGCTGGGACAATGAGAAGACCGAGCGCGGCAGCGTCGCCCCGATCACGGCCCCGACCGTGCCGGCGGGAACCTGGTCCGAGTCGTTCCACGCCGCGATCTCCGCCAGAATCGCCTCCTCGACCGGGGCCCCCGCAGCGGTGACGGCCTCTTGCAGCAGCCGTCCCTCGGGGTTCGAGCTCCGGACCACCACAATGACCCCGCGCCCCGTCCGGCCGGCCAAGACGATGAGCGGGGCCAGGGCGGCGAGGCCGAGATAGGGGTGCACGGTCACGGCGTCGGCAGCCAGCGGGCTCCCCTCGCGGAGCCAGGCTTCACCGTAGGCGGCGGCGGTCGAGTCGATGTCCCCGCGTTTGGCGTCAGCGAGGACCAGCAGGCCGGCGGCCCGGGCGTCGACCAACAAGCGCTCGAGCTCGGCGATGCCGGCCGAGCCGTGCCGCTCGAAAAAGGCCACCTGCGGCTTGATGACCGGCACCGCCCCCTCGAAGGCATCGACACAGACCCGGCAGAAGGTGCGGAGGCCATCGGCGTCGTCGGGCAGGCCCCACGCACCAAGGAGTTGGGCCGAGGGGTCGATCCCCGCACACAAGGGGCCGAGGCGGTCGACCGCGCCGGCCACCCGCACCGCAAAGCTCTTCGTCATCGCTCCGTCCTCCCGTCTTCCTGTCGTGTTGTCGTGCTCTCGTGCCATCGAGCATCAGCCGTTGTGCCGCCGACCGTTATGTGTCGGCGGCTCATTTGGCAACGGTGGCGGCGGTGGTGGCCCGCAGCTCGGCCACGCTCGTCCCCTTCCTGGTGCACCAGCGGCTGAGCTCGCGCAGCACCTTCCATGGCGCCCGCGGGTCCCGGAAGGTGGCGGTGCCGACCTGCACCGCGTCGGCGCCCGCCCGCAGGAACTCCACGGCATCCTCCCCTCTCGACACCCCGCCGACCCCGATGATGGCCGTCCGGGGGAACGCCGCCCTGCACTCCCACACGGCGCGTACCGCCACGGGGCGCAGCACGCCCCCGGAGAGGCCGCCGCCACCGGCGCCGAGAACGGGCCGCCCCGTGTCGACATCGAGGGCCAGGCCGAGCAGGGTGTTCGTCAAGGTGAGCGCTTCGGCGCCGCCGCGCAGCGCCGCCCCGGCAATGGCCGTGATGTCGGGCACGTTGGGGCTCAACTTGGCCCACCTCGGCAGTCCGCATTCGGTGGCGGCCAGCACCTCCTCCGTCGCCGCCTCGGAGTGGGCGAACATCCGGGCCCGGTCCTCCAGGTTGGGGCAGCTGACGTTGACCTCCACCGCCACCATCGCCGATCCGCGCGCGGCGGCCACAGCGAGCAGGGCGGCAGCGTTGTCGTAGTCAGACACCGACTGCCCCCAGATGCTCACCACCACGCGGGCTCCGCGCGCCGTGAGCGCCGGCAGGTCCTGCTCGAGCCACGCCGCCAATCCGGGGCCCTGCAGCCCGACGCTGTTGAGCATCCCGGTCCCCACCTCGTGCACGCGGGGCGCCGGGTTGCCCGGCCAGGGCCGCACGGAGAGCGACTTCACGACGACGGCTCCGAGCGCCGCGATGTCGCCATAGTCGGCCAGCTCGGTCCCGTGACCCGAGGTGCCCGAGGCGGTCATGATCGGGTTGGGCAGATCGACCGAACCCACGCGCGTGGCCAGCGCGGAAGCCCCCGGGGCGGGAACAGGGTTCACTGGACCGACTGGTCCGCCGGGCCCGACGGCGGCCGGCCCGGCGCGGCATGGAGCTCCTGGAGGGTCCGCACCACCAACGGGTGCGCGCGCGTGTCGGCGATGCCGGCCGCGGCGGCCCGGGCGGCCGCAAGGGTGGTCAGGCACGGCACGTGGTAGGTCACCGACGCCATGCGAATGTGCTGCCCGTCCGCCCGGGGCCCGAGGCCGCGCGGGGTGTTCACGACCATCTGCACCTTGCCCTGCGCGATCAGCTCGACGGCGTCGGACGCCACGCCCTCCTCTCCCACCTTGGAGACCAGCGTGTCGACCGCCAGACCCCGGGAGCGCAGGTACCCGGCCGTGCCCAGGGTGGCGGCGATGGAGAAGCCCAGGGCACTGAAGGCGCGGGCCACCTCCAAGCCCGCTGGCTTATCCCGGTCGGCCAGCGAGAGGAACACGGTGCCGGCGTCGGGCAGGCGGGTGCCGACCGCCATCTGGCTCTTGGCAAAGGCCAGCCCGAAGGTGACGTCCACGCCCATGACCTCGCCGGTGGAGCGCATCTCGGGCCCGAGCAGCGTGTCCACCCCGGGGAAGCGGTCGAAGGGCAGCACGGCCTCCTTCACGCTGACGTGATCGAGCACCGGCACCTGGCCCACGGCGTTACGCGGCAGGAGGCCCTCGTTCCTGAGGTCCTCGAGGGTGGTCTGCCCGACCATCACCCGCGACGCCACCATGGCCAGGGGTACCCCGGTGGCCTTGGCCACGAACGGCACGGTGCGGCTGGCCCGGGGGTTCGCCTCGAGCACGTAGACCTGGCCGTCCTTGACCGCGAACTGCACATTGATCAGCCCGCAGACCGACAAGGCTTCGGCCAGGGCGCGCGTGTACCGGTCGAGCGCAGCCAGGACATCGGCACCCAGCGATTGCGGCGGCAGCGCGCAGGCGGAGTCCCCCGAGTGCACGCCCGCCTCTTCGACGTGCTCCATGATCCCTGCGATGAGGATCTCGCCGGCGGCGTCACGCACGGCATCGACGTCCACTTCCACCGCGTCCTCCAAGAAGCGGTCGACCAGCACCGGGCGCTCGGCCGTCACCCCGCCCTCGCGGGCCAGGGCGCCCGACGAGAGCGTGTGCATCACGCGCCGGACCGCTTCGTCGTCGTACACGATCTCCATGGCCCGACCGCCCAGCACGTAACTCGGGCGCAACAACACCGGGTAGCCGACCCCGCCGGCGATGGCCAGTGCCTCCGACGTGCTGGTCGCCGTGCCCCCGGGGGGCTGGGGGATCTGCAACGAGGCGCAGAGCGCGTTCCACCGTTTGCGGTCCTCGGCCAGGTCGATGGAGGCGGGGCTCGTGCCCAGCACGAGCTCCGGCGGCAGTGAGCCCGCCAGCTTGAGAGGCGTCTGGCCACCCAGCGACACGATGACGCCCACCACCGAACCCCCGGCCTGCTGCTCTACCTCGAGCACGTTGGCCACGTCCTCGGCCGTCAGGGGCTCGAAGTACAGCCGGTCCGAGGTGTCGTAGTCCGTTGACACGGTCTCGGGGTTGCAGTTGATCATGACCGTCTCGTAGCCCGCGTCGCGCAGCGCCATCGATGCGTGCACACAGCAGTAGTCGAACTCGATCCCCTGCCCGATGCGGTTGGGACCTGAACCGAGGATGATCACCCGCGGGCGCTCCGAGGGGAGGACCTCGTCCTCCTCCTCGTACGTCGAATAGTGATAGGGCGTGAACGCCTCGAACTCGGCGGCGCAGGTGTCGACCGTTTTGAAGGTGGCACGCACGCCCAGGGCAAGCCGGTCCCGACGGACTTCGTCCGCGCTCATGTGGCGGAGGAACGCCAGCTGCACGTCGGAGAATCCCATGCGCTTGGCCCGCAGATAGGCGGCCCGGTCGAGCCGCGGCGCCGCGGCGATCGCCTGGCGCTCCGCGCTGATGCGTCCCACCTGTTGCACGAACCACGGGTCGATGCCGGTGCGCGCCGCCACGACGGAGGCGGGCACACCGCGGCGCAGCACCGCTTCGAGCTCGAAGACGCGTTCAGGCGTCGCCACCGCGACGCGCGCGAGGAGCTCGGCGTCACTCAGCTCGTCGAGCACCGCCTCGCCCGGATCGGCGTTGAGTCCCGCCCGACCCTGTTCGAGCGAGCGCAACGCCTTCTGCAGCGACTCGCAGAACGTCCGTCCGATGGCCATGACCTCACCCACCGATTGCATGCGGGTGCCGAGCCGGCCGTCGGTGCCGGGGAGCTTCTCGAAGGCCCAGCGCGGCACCTTGGTGACCACGTAGTCGATGGTCGGCTCGAACGAGGCCGGCGTGGCCCGGGTGATGTCATTGCGTATCTCATCGAGGTGGTAGCCGACGGCCAGCCGGGCCGCGATCTTGGCGATGGGGAAGCCGGTGGCCTTGGACGCCAGCGCCGAGGACCGCGAGACGCGGGGATTCATCTCAATGATGACCCGGCGACCGGTCACGGGGTCCACTGCGAACTGGACGTTCGAGCCGCCGGTCTCGACGCCCACCCGGCGCAGGCAGGCGAAGGCGTCGTCGCGCATCGCCTGGTACTCCACGTCGGTGAGCGTCTGGGCCGGCGCCACCGTGATGGAGTCGCCGGTGTGCACGCCCATGGGATCGAAGTTCTCGATGGAGCAGACCACCACGCAGTTGTCCGCCGCATCGCGCATGACCTCGAGCTCGTACTCCTTCCAGCCGGCGATGGAGCGCTCGACGAGGATCTGCCCGACCGGACTGGCCGCCAGGCCCTCGACGGCCAGCTGGGTGAAGCGGTCGGCGTCGTGGGCGATCCCGGTGCCCGATCCCCCCAAAATGAAGCTGGGCCGCACCATGATGGGAAAACCGATCTCCTCGGCGATCTCCTCGGCCTCGGCCAGCGTGTGGGCGAACCCCGACCGGGGCACCTCGAGGCCGATCTCCTGCATGGCCGCCTTGAAGCGGTCGCGGTCCTCCGCGGTGGCGATGGCCTCGGGGCGGGCGCCGATGACTTCGACGCCGTAGCGCTCGAGGACGCCCGCCTCGACCAGACGCATGGTCAGGTTGAGCGCCGTCTGGCCACCCAGGGTGGGCAGCAGCGCGTCGGGTCGCTCCTTCTCGATGATCGCCGTCAGCACCTCGGGATCGAGCGGCTCTATGTAGGTCCGGTGGGCCGTCGCCGGGTCGGTCATGATCGTCGCCGGATTGGAATTGGCCAGCACGACGCGATAGCCCTCTTCCATCAGGACGCGGCACGCCTGGGTCCCCGAATAGTCGAACTCACAGGCCTGCCCGATGACGATCGGCCCGGAGCCGATGACCAAAATCGTCTGCAAATCCTCGCGGCGCGGCACCGTGACGTCCCTGTGTCCCTCTCGCTCAGCGCTGTCCGGCGCTCGTGGCGGTGCGCTGCATCAGCGCATTGAATGCAGCGAAGAGGTAGCGGGCATCGTGAGGGCCCGGCGCCGCCTCCGGGTGGTACTGCACCGAGAACGCCGGCACCCGGCGCGAGCGGATGCCCTCGATCACACCGTCGTTGAGGTTGACGTGGGTCACCTCGGTATCGGGCACCGAACCGGCGGCCACGGCGTAGTTGTGGTTCTGGCTGGTGATCTCGACCACCCCGGTGTCCAGCCGCTGCACCGGATGGTTGGCGCCGTGGTGCCCGAAGGGCAGCTTGTAGGTGGTGCCGCCCAGCGCGGCGGCCAGCAGTTGATGGCCCAGGCAGATCCCGAAGATGGGGACCCGGCCCAGCAGTTCGGCGATGGTGTCGCGCGGCCCGCTGAGCGCGGCCGGGTCACCGGGGCCGTTGGAGAGGAAGACCCCGTCGGGCTCGAGGGCGCGCACCTCGGCGGCCGTGGTGCCGGCCGGCACCACCGTGACCCGGCCCAGCGCGGCCAGCCGGCGCACCATGGTGGCCTTGACCCCGAAATCGAACGCCACGATCCGCAGCGGGCCGTCCCCGTACGTCGACGTGGTGGTGGCGGTGACACCGGAGACCAGATCGAGGCCATCCGTCGTCGGCGCCGCCGCCGCCGCCGCGCGCAGCTCGGCCTCGGGCGCCGTCCCGAAGGCACAGGGAATGGCGCCGACCCGGCGCAGGTGGCGCGTCAGCCGCCGCGTGTCGACCCCGGTGATGGCCGCCAAGCCATGGCGCACGAGAAAGGCCTCGAGTCCCTCGGTCGACCTCCAGTTCGAGGGGACGGCGGTGAGATCTCGCACGACGACGCCCTCGCAGCGGGGCCGCGGCGCCTCGTCGTCGTCGCCGTTGGTGCCGTAGTTACCGATGTGGGTGTTGGTGAACGCCACGACCTGCCCGGCGTAGGAAGGGTCGGTGATGACCTCCTGGTAGCCGCTCATGGCGGTGTTGAAGACGAGCTCGCCCGTGGCGATCGGTCGCGACGCTCCAGCCGCCTCGCCGGCGAAGACCACGCCATCGGCGGTCACCAACAGGGCCGGTGCACGCTCCGGCGGGCTCATCGCTGCGCCACGGCGTCGATAACCACCGGTTCGCCCCGCAGGATCGTGTGGCGCACGGCACCGGTGAAGGTCCTCCCGGCGAAGGGCGTGTTGCGGCTCCGGCTGGCCAGGCGTGCCACCTCCACCACGGTCGAGGCCAACGGATCGAAGACGCAGAGGTTGGCGGCGGCACCGACCTCGACCGGCCCTCCGTGCGCGCTGTGCCCGGCGCGGCGCGCGTCGCTGAGGGTGAGACCGGCGATGGCGGCGGGCTGCGCGCTCATGAGCGCGAAGATCCGCTCCGGCCGCAGCGTCGGCGAGAGCACCTGCCACGCCAGGGGCAGCGCCGTCTGCAGCCCGAGCATCCCCGGTGGGGCCTGGTCGAACGGGACGTCCTTGGCCTCGGGGGCGTGGGGCGCGTGATCGGTGGCCACGGCGTCGATGGTCCCGTCGCACAGTCCGGCGATCACCGCCGCCACATCGGTCTCGGCGCGCAGCGGCGGGTTCACCTTGAAGACCGGGTCGTACCCCTCCACCTCGGCGTGGGTCAACAGCATGTGGTGCGGCGCCGCTTCGGCGGTGACCGGCAGGCCTTCCGCCTTGGCCAGTCGCACCAGCTCCACCGAGCCGGCTGTCGAGAGGTGCAAGAAGTGCACCGGCGCCCCGGTGAGGCGCACGAGCTGGATGTCGCGCGCCACCATCGACTCTTCCGCCGCGGCCGGGATACCGGGCAGGCCAAGCCGGCTCGACCAGCCTCCCTCGTGCATGGCCCCGCCGGCGGCGAGGTTCTCGTCCTCGCAGTGCTGTGCCAGGGTGACACCGATGCCCTTGGCGTAGTCGAGCGCCCGCCGCATCAGCGCGCCGTCCTGCACACCAGACCCGTCGTCGGTGAAGATACGCACACCGAGTTCGGCCAGCTCG
>Ga0182018_10005524_pt1 | contig 10148 bp, 8 predicted proteins | sample 812P2MmetaG_FD_120490 | JGI IMG/M metagenome (GOLD analysis project Ga0182018, IMG submission 120490) | Permafrost microbial communities from Stordalen Mire, Sweden - 812P2M metaG | ecosystem: Environmental > Terrestrial > Soil > Wetlands > Permafrost | place: Sweden: Stordalen | collected... | reverse complement strand
GCACGCGCAGTTTCATCCCAAACGATAAATGGTTCAATGCACGGAAGGTACTTTGTGGGTAAAGCGAGGGGGAATCCGTAACTCGCTGAAATTACAACACTTATGAGCGTCTGCGCACGTTGCCTTGAGTTCCGGCCACTCCCGCGGTACACTCCGCTTCCCCGGCTTCTCTAATGCGCGACGAACTTCCGTCCGAGAGTAGGCTTTGCTTCGACGCCTACCAAGTTGATCTTCGTACGGGCGAGCTTCGCAAACACGGTACGAAGGTCCATCTCGCCGGCCGCCCCTTCCAGATTCTCGCCCTTCTTCTCGAACAGCCCGGCGAACTGCTTACTCGGAAGGAGTTGCAGAGCCGCCTCTGGCCTGCCGACACCTTCGTCGATTTCGAGCACGGCGTGAATGCAGCGATACAGACGCTCCGCCGCGCCCTCTGCGATTCGCACAAGCACCCGCGTTTCATCGAAACCCTTCCGCGCCGCGGCTACCGTTTCATCGCAGCAGTAGAAAGGACTCCGTCGGAAGCTGCTGCCAAGCTTCCTTCTCCTCCTGGCCCTAAGCAGCCAGGTGTTCCTGAGCCTCGCTCTGAATGGGTCGGACAGGTCGCAACGATCCACGACGAAGCAGGCCGCAACTATGTGCTGCTCCCGATCACTGAGAAAATTCTTGATGAAATGTGCTCTTGCGAGGCGGCCAGCGACGATCTCGGAATTTCTCTTCTCGTCGCCGACGAAAAGCTTCTCTTGGTCAGCTGCGGTACGAAAGTGAAAATCCTCGACGCAAGCAACGCAGCCCTCGGCTGTACTGTCCGAATCCTCGGGGGCCAGTTCGTCGGCGAACGAGCCTTCGCTCCCCGCGCCTATCTCTCCGAGCTTTCGTAACATGAAGCCGTGATCTTCGTACTTCGGCGCAGGAAACGCATAGCACTGGATGTGCAGTCGGGTTGGCTGATAACGAAAAACCGCGGTGGGCCGCAAGCATGTCTGACCAATTAACCGGTGCTTGTGCCCGGCGCTACAAAACCTTCTGCCGCCTGATCTACGGTGGGAAACATCTCGATCAGCGTGTCCAGCTTCGTCATTTTCAAACTGTATTGAATCATCGGTTGCGCCGTAGCTATCCGCAGTTTCCCGCCGGCCTTCTTCAACTTGGTCAAGCACCTTACGATCGTTCCAATTGCCGCGCTGTCGATATGCGTCACGCCCGCCATGTCAAAAATCACTCGCGTCTCGCGCGCCGCGATGATCTCATCCAGTTCTTTCTCCAACCGCGCGCATTCCGCTCCAGCGTGAATGCTGCCTTTCATTTCCAGCGCGGCCATTCCCGGCTCCAAAGTTCGTTTTGAAAAGTGAACGATCAAGACGCCACGCCCCCCTCTCCCTCATACGGAAAGTTCTGAATCAGCTTCACGCAATCTCCCAGCGCCGCAGCCAACGAATCGCCCCAGCCGCATGGCACAAACGGAGCCGTCTTCTGGTTCACCGGCTTATCCGCCTCGGCATAAAACCGCGCGCGCTGCCCTGGCGGCGGCACCGCAAACTCCTTCACCGTAATCGCAAAAGTCACGTGCCCATCCGTCTGCTGCTTCGCAATCGTGAACTGATGCAGCCGCGTCAACATCTCCGCAGCATGTGCGTGTATATATTCCCAATCGCTCATTCACTATTCCTCAATTTCTTCGCTGTATTCTGCTGCGGATACTAGGACAGTGACCCACTCAAGTCAACGCCAACCAGGGAGAGTTGGGAACTTACAGCTGCCTGACTGCGTACAGTACCGCAGAGGCCCGAATGCAAAACTTGATTGGCAATCTTCGCTACGCCCTGCGGCAGTTCCGGCTGTCGCCCGTTTTTACTGCCACGGCCATCCTCACGCTGGCCCTGGGAATTGGTGGAACCACCGCGATGTTTACGTTGATCCACGCGGTGATGCTCCGCTCCTTGCCCGTCTCTGATCCTGGAAAACTCTACCGAATCGGCGAAGGCGACGATTGCTGCGTGGAAGGCGGTCCTCAGGACCTCTGGGGAATGTATTCGTTTCCTTTGTACCAGCGGCTGAAGGCCGAAACACCGGAGTTCGAGGAGGTCGCTGCTTTCCAGGCCGGCGGTGCGCGCTTGAGCGTGCGGCGTCAAGGCGTCGAATCCGCCGCCAGACCTTTGCGCTCAGAATACGTCACAGGGAATTATTTTCAGACGCTCGGAGTAGGCGCATTCGGCGGCCGCATGTTTACGCCCGATGACGATAGGCCCGCCGCTGAGCCTGTAGCCGTACTCAGCCACCGAGTGTGGCAAACCACCTATGGTGGCGATCCCTCTGTAGTAGGTTCAAGCTTCGTCGTGGAGGGCCATCCCTTTACCGTGATCGGCGTCGCTCCTCCTGGATTTTTCGGCGAAACTCTGCGCGGCGACCCGCCCGACATCTGGATCCCGCTACATCAGGAGCCCGTCATTAATGGTGACGGAGCACTCTTGAATCAGTCTATCTCCGCATGGTTGCGCGTGATCGGCCGCTTGCGCCCGGGAGCTTCCGTTGCCGGGATGTCTCCTCGTCTCACTGGAATCCTGCGTCAATGGATGCAAAACGATTCCGGCTACCCTGCCAACTGGATGCCCGACGTGATTCGAATGCTCCCCAAGCAGTTCATCAACGTCGTCCCCGCCGGTGCGGGTGTCGCGGAGATGAAGGAAAACTATGGGCGCAGCCTGCAGATTCTTCTAGCCGTTTGCGGCCTCGTGCTCCTGATCGTGTGCGCCAATGTCGCCAATCTGCTGCTTGCCCGCGCGGTCACCCGTCGCGGACAAACCGCCATACGCTTGGCCTTGGGTGCCACGCGACGCGAAATTATCATGCAAGCTCTCACTGAAAGCGTACTGCTCGCTGTCGCTGGCGGCATAGCTGGACTTCTCGTCGCAATCGCAGCCGCGCGCCTGTTGCTTGCGCTGGCCTTCCACAGCGCGCATTTCCTTCCCATCAGCGCCGCGCCATCGCTCATCGTATTGGCCTTCGCTTTCGGTTTAGCGCTCGTAACCGGAGTCATATTCGGCGCCGCTCCAGCATGGTTCGCGACTCTTACCAATCCTGCCGAAGCGTTGCGCGGCTCGGGCCGCAGCACAGGCGATCATTCCTCTTTTGCCCGCACCGGTTTGCTGATCGTGCAAGCCACTCTCTCGGTCGTTCTCGTCGCCGGTGCCACCATGCTTGCGCGAAGCCTGAACAAGCTCGAACACCAGGATTTCGGATATCAACTGCAAGGCCGTGTGCTGGTGGCCCTGCAGGATCCCCCCGCCACTTACACGCTGCCCCAGCTAGAGGCGCTGTATCGCCAGCTTGAAGAAAGGTTAAATCAATTCCCTGGAGTGACGGGTTCTGGTCTGGCGCTTTACAATCCCCTCACCAACAATTGGGGCGAGTTCGTTCTCGTATCAGGCCATCCTGCTCCCACCATGGGCGACGAATCGGAGGCGTCGTGGGATCGCGTCAGCGCCAACTATCTGCGGAATTTCGGCATCCCGATTTTGCGCGGCCGCGCCTTCACTTCAGCCGACAACGAAACCACCGCCCCAGTGGCCATCGTCAACGAAGCCTTCGTCAAACGTTTCTTCAAGTCGGGCGAAGACCCGCTTGAGCAACACTTCGGCCTCGACTTGCCTCAGAATGCCGCCACTTTCCGCATCATCGGCGTAGTGCGCGACGCGAAGTTTGCAGGCTACGACTTGGACAAGCCGGCGCACGCGATGTTCTACGTGCCCCTCGCTCAGAATGTCAATTACAAGGACAACGTAATGACCAGAGTCGAGCTGCGCTCTCACTTTGTCGGCGGAATTATGCTGGTGACCGACGTTCCCACTGGCGTCCTCGAACCCCAGATCACCAGAACGCTTGGCGACTTGGATCCCAACCTGACGATCATCAGCATCCGCACCATGCAGCAGGAAGTTGCTCTCTCATTCGATCAGGAGCGCGCCGTTGCCAGCCTCGCTAGCTTGTTCGGGCTCGTGGCTCTTGTGCTCGCTGCTATCGGACTCTACGGCGTCACCGCCTACACCGTCGCGCAGCGCACCAACGAAATCGGCATTCGCATGGCGCTCGGCGCTGACCGCTCGAACGTCCTTCAACTGATCCTTCGCGGCGCGTTCAAGCGCGTCTTGATTGGCCTGCTCTTGGGCCTGCCCCTCGCCATCGGCGCTGGCCGCTTGATCTCATCTCAGCTATACGGCGTTTCCTCCTGGGATCCGCTCGCGTTGGCCGTGGCTGCCGGCGCGCTCGCCGTCTGCTCCTTCTTCGCCGCCATAATTCCCGCCAACCGCGCAGCCTCCATTTCGCCCATGACTGCCCTGAGAATCGAGTAGCCCAGTATCGCCCCGCTCTTTGCGATTCTCAGCCGGAGATCGGAGATTTTCGTCCGGAATCTACGCGCGTGCCAATAACCTCTGGCCGCTTCACGCCGGTTAACGTAACCGCCGTCAGTATCAACAAAATGGGATCGATCGGATGCCGGTAACGCAGCGAAGCATGCGTCGCGTAATACACCAGCGGGACGACTACGACGAACACCGCAGCCGGAAATGCACCAGTACTTCGCGCCCGCCACAAGACAACAATTCCAATCGCGCCGCCAATCGCCGTCAGCAAATTCAACGCTAAGATCGCTCGAATCCAAGCCGAATCCGCATTCTCAAAATCCTCCACCGGACGAAATGACCCCACCCAAAAAGACATGAACCTCCATCTCGTCAGCCGCACCTCCAGCCGCTTGTGCGTTCGCATGAACTCGCTCGCAAGTTTCCATTTCTCCTTCATGAACGCCGTCTCACCAAGCTGCCCATATCGCCTCGCCTCGCCGTACCGCGTCACCCGCGCATTGACGTTCGGCGAGCGGTCGTCAAACACCTCGTTGTTGCCGATCCACAGCTCGAATGGAAAGTTTGACCGCAGCGGAATGAATCGGTGGAACTCCGCGTAGTTCCGCACAGTCCACGGAACGCAGCACAGAATCGCGATCCCCAGCGCGGTCGCTGGCCTCGCGAATCGCCCGCTGGCTCCGCTTCCGCGCACGTCGCGTCGCTCGCGGTAAACGGCCCAGCCCAACAAAAATGGCAGCGCCACGCCGAGCGCCGGATTCGTCAGCAAAGTAAAGCCCCACAGAAATCCGTACCCGCACCAATCGCGCATCCGACGCGATTCGGCCAGCGCCAACGTCGCCCAAAGAATCGTCGCCGCAAGCAGCGCCGTCAGCGACGTATCCCAAATCCACTGAAAGGGAATCACGATCGCGTTTGGGAACAACGCCCACAACCACGCCGCCACACTCGCCGCTCCGATTCCCGCGATTCGCCTGCCCGCAAAATAAATCGGCACGCAAGTCGCCGCCGAAAAAATTATGTTCAACGCCGCCGCAGCATAAAACGCGTGCAGCGTAAACACGCCGAACACGCAAAAAATCCCCGCCAGCATCAGCGGATACACCGGCGCAAGCCACGCCGTCGCCCCAGTGTCGCTCCGCATCGGAGAGCTGTATCCCTTGCCCATTGCCAGCGCCATCGCAATGTTCCCCGTCTCCTGCTCGAACGGCACCGCCGCTAGCGCCTCCACCGAAATTTCGCGTACCTGCACGTACGCATACCCAACGCGGCACACAATCGCCACCGCGACGATCAGCCACAATGACCCCGCCGCCGCGATAACCTTGTTTTTTTCCAATTTCACTCTCGCACTCGCGTCCCGCCGAACAGCTTGATCAGCAATCCGATGCCGGCCAACAAGCAAAGCGGCGCCGTAGCCAATCCCGGAAAATACCCGCCGCGCATCGCGCTCAACAGCAGATGTCCCGCGCCATTTCCGACCCCTCCGGCCAGCGCGAGGAAAAGAACCACCAGATAAGCCAGCGAAACTCGCCGGTACACGCCCAGCGCCGCCAGCACAAACATCGCCAGCCACACCATGTTGAACGCTACGAAACGCGCATCGCTCCACTCATATCCCATCAGTTTTGGAAACTCACGCTGGAACCCGGTCAGATATTCTTCCATGAAATGCGCGCACTGCACCGCAATCGCGATCAGATACATCGGAAGCACCGCAGTAGGCTCGTTTTTCCAGCGGCCCGCTATCCAGAACAGATAAGCGATGATCAACCCTACGCTGAGCAGAGTACTGGCACTTCCCATCCAGCGAACTTGCGCCGTCACCACCACCACGACAAGCACCGCCCCAATGATACGATCTCGAAACCTCACTGGTTCACCCCGCCAAGAATGGGCTCGTCAAATTCACTGCCCGGAATTATCCGCATTATGTGCCAAATTGAACAGACACCTCCGCGCAGCTGGTTCAAACTGGACTCCACTGTGATCCTGAATATGAGGATCCCGCACTCACTGGAGGCTACAATGTTTGGATACGGACTGGTTGGAACGTTATTGATTATCTGCTTGATCGTCTGGCTGGTACGCAGAGCTTAATTTCGCTCCGTCGCCCACGCTGCCCAGCAATCTTCCACCGTGCATATATGCGTGCCGCAGCTTTTCGGAAATTACCTGTTCGTGCTGCTACAAGTGCTCTCCGCGCGCTGTTCCTGTGCGGCTGGCACTTGTGGCTCTAGCTCGCCTCCCCATGTCTTTACTCTGGTGGCGCAGTCGTGCCTGAGTCCCTCGCTCTGAACGATTCAAGGTGACGCACCATCCAGCACGAGCTCGCGATATTGATTGCATCTTTCTCACACATAGGTGAAAATCGCGTCAAGCTTTTGTCGACGTTCCCGTAGAGGTGCCGTGGCAACCTGGTTTTTGACCTTCATACGTAGAACTAATGCCCCGGAGGCAGTTATGCCTCGTGTTCGCATTGTTTCCCGTCTGGTACTCACTCTATCCGTGTTTTTGGTCTGCGGTGTCCTGCCGGCGCAGCAAAGTTCCAAAGGAAACTCCGTCGCCACGCATGCTTCCAACACAACCTCGCCTTCCCTGAAAATTTGCCTGCGTCTTCCTGACGACTCTGCATTCAGCGGTTTGTCGAGTCTGCGCGTCGCAACCGCTGAAGGCTCCGGCGTTGCTGGAAAGCCGACCGGTTCCGAAGGTGAGACCATCTTTTCCGGCCTCACTCCCGGAAGCTATTCTGTCGAGGCAAATGCTCCTGGTTTCGTCTCCGTAAAGCAACTCGTCGAACTCAAGCTCGGACACGGCCTCCAGACCATGTTCTTGGTCATGAGACCTGATACTTCCGCGAATACCCCTTCTGCACCACCCTTCGCTGCTGCCAACGAAAACGCGGCTTTCCCCGTCCCGCCCGGCATCGATGAAGTCGTCCCCGCCGTTTCACCCGGCGTGTCATGTGATCTGCCCGTAGTTCTACACGGTGTAGGCGAGCGCATGACTCAACTCGTCAGCAACCTCGAAAAATTCAGTGCCACCGAGCACGTCACCCACTTCAGTGTGGATAAAGCAGGCGTGCTTCGCTCCCGCGAGACTCGATCTTTCGAGTACGTTGTCCTAGTCTCCCAGGATACTTTCCAGGGATTTCAGTTGGACGAGTATCGCAATGGAAACACCAATCCCGCTCAATTTCCTGCAGGAATCGCTACGACCGGATTACCGGTTATGGCCGCAATTTTTCACCCTCAGATGCAGCCCGACTTCAAGCTCTCATGCGAAGGCCTCGGTCAGTGGAACGGACATCCCGCCTGGCAGGTTCGTTTCGAACAGCGCCCGGATCGTCTAAATCGAATCCGCGCGTATAACATTGGAGGCAATTACTATTCCGTTGCCCTAAAAGGCCGCGCATGGATCGACGCTGGCACCTACCAGGTGTTGCGCTTGGAAACCGATTTGGTCCAGCCGGTTAAAGAGATGCAGCTGACTCGTGAGCGTCTTTCCATCGAGTATGGCGAGGTCCAATTTCACTCTCATAATCTGCAGCTCTGGCTGCCTAAATCCGCCGAGCTTTACTGGGAACGCCACGGCCACCGCTACTATCGCCGCCACGATTTCAGCAACTTCAAAATCTTCGCTGTGGATACAGATCAGAAATACCAACGCCCCAAGGAATCCTACAGTTTCACCAACACATCCGACCGCGATATCCCCGGCGTCCTCGTTGTTAATCCCGTTTCGAGTTCGCATCTTAGTCCGGTATCGATCGCGTTCACAGTCCCTGCCGGACGCAGCGTCTTTAAAACCATCGGCGCCGGCAAAGACGTAGGCATCCCCGGCGAACTCGTCGGCTCCGCCAAATATGTCTATAAGGGCCAAGTCGACTCCGTCAAAGTAGACGCCTATCTCGCCACAGAAAGCACCCTCGAAGTCGTCCCCGATCCCACTCCCTAATCCCCGCACGTGAGACGCGGCTCACCGTGTCGCATTTGCTTTCAAGAAATTTTCGATCGCGTCAAAATTCCTTCGGCCCAACCTGCTCGCACGAATCACCGCCGGGGACTCCGCAGAGATCCGGGAACTTTTTGGCTCTTTTTTCGGAATCATATCTGTAAGTCGAAAGTGAATGTTAAATCAAGCGCGCCCGATATGCCGTGATGCACTTGACACGCGCCGTACCTGACAGGAGAGAGGTTACCCACATGAAAAAAATAGCCATAACACTCGCATTCGTTTGTATGTTTGCATCGCCGGCACTTTTTGCACAGGCAGCAGATAGCACGCCCGAAGCGCCGAATGCATCGGCGCACGCGGCGAAAAGGGTACAGCACCGCGTCAAGCACTTGACCAGCGCATTGTCGCTTACCACCGCGCAGCAAGCTCAGGTGACCACCATTCTCACCAACGCGGTGGCCAGTCACTCCACCGCTTCCGCTAGCATGAAGACCGCACACACCAACCTGCAAAATGCGATTCATTCCAACGACGCGGCCGCCATGGAGCAAGCGGCAAACTCACTCGGCGCCATGGGCGCACAGAAGACGCTCGCCCGCGCCAAAACCGAAGCTGCCATCTATCAGACTCTCACGCCTGAACAGCAAGCTAAAATGGCGCAGCTCGAAACCCAAGGTCACCACGGCAAGCACGGCTTCTAGTTAAGCCTGTTAATCCTTCGTCCAACAGTCGCAGGGGCGGTGCGCGAACCGCCCCCTTCACTACTCCTGCTTTTAGCCGTCATCTCTGAAAGGGCGACTGTCAAGCAATCGAAATCAGCTCCGCCTTAGGTTGAATGTAGCGCCGGCGCCTTCAGCTCGGCATCTTGCTCCTGACTTGGATTCTGCCACTGTTTTTAACGTTGTCATCCCGAGCGAGGCCACCTTTTGGCCGACGACCTCGAAGCAAACACTGCGTGGCCGCTAAGTCGCCTTCACGCGCTCTTGAGCATCTCCGTCCGGAACTTGGGCGCAAGCCTTTTCACTTTCGCTTCGAATTTCTCCTGCGCGGCTTTGTCCAACTTCGGCGCTGGTGAGGTCCGGCTCTCAACCGGAATTCCGATCTGCAAAAAGAAGTTCTCCTGTCCGGCCGGTGAACATATGCACAGTAGCCGCACAGGTTTGCTGGAGCTGTTATGGAACTGATGCGGCGCGTTCGACGGAATGTTCACCGTGTCCCCTGCGCGCGCCACCGACTTCTTCCCGCGAAAAGTCACATCAACCTCGCCCTCAAGCAGAACAAACGTCTCCTCGAAATCGTGCCGATGCGGAGGCGGTCCGCCCCCCGGTGGAACGTGCATATCGATCAAGCAAAACCGCCCGTCCGTGTCCTCACCCGTCAGCAGAATGGTGTAGGTGTCCGCCACAACTGCAATGTGAACCACCCCGCCATCCTCGCCGACCCGCGCCACTGTAAGCGCCCTCCGAAGATCATCCGGAGGTATTTTCACCCCCGGCCTCCCGTCAATCGCTGACTTACTGCTCATTATTTTTCTCCTTCCCGTCGTAGTTTTTTATTCGCCTGAACTTTTTCGTCCTCGAATCGCAAGAAACCCAGAGTTTACGCCGGATGTCCACTCCTTGCTCCCGCCTTTGATCTGTCATCTCGCTTGCTCGCACTGAGCAAAGCCGAAGGTGCCCCGAGTCCGCCGAAACGAGCGAGTCCGCCTCTGCCGCAGGTTTGAATGTAGCGCCGGGGTCTTCAGCCCGGCATCTTGCTTCTGACTTAGAATCTGCCAGTGTGTTTAGGGCCACCTTCCATACCTTGAAACCCGCACCGTAGATTTTTTCGTAG
>Ga0182018_10005522_pt1 | contig 10148 bp, 6 predicted proteins | sample 812P2MmetaG_FD_120490 | JGI IMG/M metagenome (GOLD analysis project Ga0182018, IMG submission 120490) | Permafrost microbial communities from Stordalen Mire, Sweden - 812P2M metaG | ecosystem: Environmental > Terrestrial > Soil > Wetlands > Permafrost | place: Sweden: Stordalen | collected... | reverse complement strand
TTGCGGCGCTTCGTTACATTGTCGGAGCCGCTCTTTATTCAGGCTCCTAGATTCACCCCGTGATAGGGGTGGTCCCCTCCGTTGCCGTGGGAACAACTCAATCAGCGACATCGTCTCGCACCGATAAATTCATCTTGCGCAGGAACGCCTTGTAGCGAAGGTCGTTCGGCAAGTTTTTGAACATCGGCTCGCCGACAATTGCGGTGAGGGACAGGTCCTTCTGTTGGTATGCCCGATCCAGCCATTGCAGCGCAAGATCGTGATCGGCGCGGTACGCATAGTCGTGGCGATGGGGTAGGCGTTGTTTATCCGCGAATTCTGTGGTGAGCATCTTCAAAACCTCCTCGCCTCGGCTGTATTACCGATTGCCTGGATGCAGGGTTTGTACTCCTCGACATCCTCCTGCAGCGCGAGCGCCAGCGCGGCGTCTGCCTTCCCTGCGCCCGCAGCGTTCTTGCAGGAAGCAGTCAGCCGGCTCGTGACTTAAGGAAACTCTAATTGCCCGGTAGAGTCTGATACAGCACTGGTTGTTAGGCGACTTTGTCGATGCAGCAACACACGCCGAGCGACTTTGAGAAGTACTGGACGAGGATGCGCCGAGCGCAAGGATGGCCGATGGCGCACTTCCGGCATAAACTCTCGGCGGATAAGCTCATCCCCAATCTAGCCGTCTAGGCGTAAAGAGGTAAGTTGTCGTGCGAAGCATACCAATTATCTTTCTGGCTATTTCACTAGGGGGCGGCGCTGGAATAGCTAATGCTGTCAACGCGTCGGAATCGGTGCCTTCGCCGGTGCTCGTCGAATTATTCACGGCAGAGGGGTGCTCTTCTTGTCCTCCCGCGGATGCGTTTCTGATGCAGCTTGATGCGCTGCAACCTATTCCGGGCGCGCATCTTATTGTGCTCAGCGAACACATGAATTATTGGGACAATAGCTGGCCAGACCCGTTCGCATCAGTGCAGCTCACTGCGCGGCAAGCGGACTATGTGCGCGTACTTAAATTGCGTTTTCCGTACACCCCCCAATTTATTGTCGACGGCGCTACAGAAATGCACTTGCAGAATCGTGAGAAAATAGAACCCATTTTTCGGTTAGCGGCTGCAAGCCCTAAAATTCCCGTGAGTGTAGCATCGCTTAGCATTGAACCCGGAACCCCGGAGAACTTGAGCGGACGAATCGAAGTTGATGGTAATGCAACACAACACAGAGCCGATGTTTACCTCGCTATCGCGCTCGATCGGGCAGAAAGCAAAATTTTGCGCGGTGAAAACCAGGGCAAGAACCTGGCTCATGTCGCCGTTCTCGAATACCTTTCAAAAGTGGGAGTGCTTAATCCCGGGGAGAAATTCAGCCAAGAGTTCCGAGTGCCATTGAAGCGGGAATTGGCCTCGAACAATGATCGAGTGATCGTATTCGTACAGGAATCGGGCAACGGTAAGGTGATCGGCGCAACGTTGCAACGTACAGTCCGTCCGGAGTAATCTGCTTCTTCGGGGGAATACATTTGGCAAGCCGGCCGAGCGCGGCTGATGCCCTATCGAATAGGGCAGTTCATTGCGGTGGGCGCACATTCCGATGGTCCCTTGAAGCGCGCGTTATGATGTGCTTGCGTGTGGCTGCCGCTCAAATGCATTGGATTAACGCCGCCGTAATGTTGGCAGGGTCCAACGGGTCCGCTGCGCTTCCATGCTCAGGCATTACTCTCATCGGGTGCGGTGGAAACGGGAGAGCTCATGACCGACGAATACCGGCGTGCATTTGGATCACTCCAATCGCTACTCGTTAAGCATTCACCAGCTGAACTGCTCGCACGGCTCAGGCGCAAGCATGGGGCAGCCGCGCCGAAAGTACCGTCGGGCTCTGAAATCACCGACCTTGCCATCGACGCACGTTGGAAAGTGTTGCCGATGGCCCATGCGGCACGTCCCGAGCTACTGGACACCCAGAGTCATGCGCAATCACAGCGTTACTCAGCCAACATTGAGAACTTCATCGGCACGGTCAAAGTACCCGTTGGCGTCATTGGGCCGCTGCGCGTAAATGGCACCTATGCTCAACAGGATTACTTCGTCCCCCTGGCGACGACAGAAGCGACGCTGGTAGCCTCCTACGGCCGTGGGGCGAAGCTGATTACGTCTGTCGGCGGGTGTTCGGCACTCAGCGTAAACGAAGGGATGGCGCGCTCCCCCGGATTTGCGTTCCGTGCGCTGCATGAAGCGGGCGAGTTCGCGGCTTGGGTACTTGCGGCATTTCCGGAACTGGCAGCAGTCGGGGCGACCACGAGCAGCTATGCGCGCCTGCAGGATGTCCGAGTCAGCATCGAGGGCAATCACGTCTATGTGATTTTCACCTTTCACACGGGGGACGCCGCCGGGCAAAACATGGTCACGATTGCAACGCAGGCGATCTGTGAGCACATCAACTTTCACTCACCAGTGAAGCCAGCGTACTACTTTCTTGAGGCGAATCATTCAGGGGATAAGAAGGCGAGCGCTCAGTCGTCCATCTGTGGGCGCGGAAGAAGCGTCACGGCGGAGGTCGTCATTCCTGCGAAGATGGTACATGAACATCTTCACACCACTCCCGAAAACATGGCGAAATTCTTCACCATGGGCGCCATCGGCGGCGTCATGTCAGGGGCGGTGGGTATTCAATGTCACTTCGCCAATGGGCTGGCAGCAATTTACCTAGCGTGTGGCCAGGACGTGGCTTCCGTGGCCGAATCGGCCGTTGGCATTGCGCGTCTAGAAGTGACTGCGGATGGAGCGCTGTACGCATCTGTGACTCTTCCGAGCTTACCCGTGGGCACGATCGGTGGCGGAACGGGCCTGCCGAGCCAAAAGGCCTGTCTCGAGATCCTCGGTCTTGCCGGCCCTGGACATGCCAACGCGTTTGCGGAGGTGTGCGCCGCGATCGCGCTGGCCGGTGAGCTGTCGATCGCCGGAGCACTAGCCGCCGGAGAGTTCTCTGCAGCTCACCAGCGCCTGGCGAGAGGCGCGCGGCACGCCATTCCCGACTCGCGTGCCCCTCCGACTCTGAAATGATTCCGTTCCTCAGTGCCTTGGCCGTCCTCGCCGCGTACCTCGTGTTCGTGGCGGTGAGGCTCGGGCTCCACCAAAGAAGCGTGCTGGCACTTGGGTCAATCTCGCTCGACACCATTCCCGATCGCGCAGCGAGAATGTACGGCGACAAGCCTCTATTCACCTGCGATACGCCAGTGCGCTGGGAGGTGCCTACATTGACGGGGCGTTATCGCGACGCGACAGAGTGGACCGCCTACCGCATTGCCTCCACGGTGGCCTTTCTAGCCGCCATGCTCACACAGGTCGTGGGTGTAAAACGTGCCGATCGCGTGGCGATCTTCAAGGAGAATCATTTCGATATCCACTTGCTTCATTTGAGTGTCGTTAGAGCGGGTGGGATTGCCTGCACTATCAACGGCAAGTTCAGTGCGGACGACCTCGAGCCGTACCTCAAGAACCTCGGCTCCAAGGTGCTCATATCGGATGTCGTGACACTGCGTCGCGTGCTGAGTGCCGGCGGGACATTCGGCGGCGTGCGGACAATCGTGATTGCCGAAAAGGTGAGCGATGTCGCGCACGCCGAGTTGCTCGACTTGCTAGCAGCCATATCTTCGAACATGGAGGTGATTTGGATCGAGGACGCGCTGAGAACCGTCGCCCGCGGCAGTAGCCCGGTTCCAAGAGGAAAAGATGAGCCGCTGTACCTCGTCCACTCATCGGGCACGACCGGTTTTCCAAAAGCGGTCATCCTCAAGAATCGCGCGCAGTCGCATGCCGTCAGAGGATGGCTCTGCTATGTGCACGTCTCAAGAACCAGGGACAGAGGGTACATGGCTGTCCCCAATAACCATCAGGCGGTCATTCTCACCTTTCATGGTCTGCTTCTGCTTGGCGTGCCCGTGCATTGGACGCGTGCGTACGATCGAGATGGATTCGACGCGCAAAGGGTGGTTCGTGAATTGGCGGCCGGCGGTTTTACGGGTTTCTTCGGATTTCCAATCACCTATACGCAGCTTGCGCGAGTGGACTTCGGTGCTCACGATCTGAGCCGAATGAGAGTCTGGGCGAGTACCGCCGACGCCAGTCATGAGGCCATCCAACGGCGCTTCGTAGCTGTGGGTGGCGCGTTCCGCGGCCTGGGCATGCCCATGAGCGGCTCCGTGTATTTGGATGCGCAAGGCTCCAGTGAAGTGGGCACGCCTTCGGTGCTCCGTTACATTACGCGGTTCACGAAACACTTCGAGCGGCGGATCGGGCGTCCAGGCTCAACCCCCTTCGGCCCGAAGGTCAGAGTCGTCGGTGACCATGGGCGTGCAGTAGCGCGCGGCGAAGCCGGTCGCCTTGAGGTGAAGGGCAAAACCGTCTTTACCGGCTACTGGAACGATCACTCTCTGACATTCGCAGCCATTTGCGACGGGTGGTTCTTCACCGGAGATATCGCCCGCCAAGAGCGGGATGGCCACCTCGTGCAGCTCGACCGCGAAGTAGATGTGATTCGTACTACTGCTGGGCCTGTCTATAGTCTCCTCATAGAGGAGAAGATTCATAAACATAGCGCGGTATTTGACACGTGCGTGTACGGAGCGCGCCAACCGGACGGGTCGCAACTCCCGGTGGCCGCCATAGCGCTTCGACAGGCGAGCGAGTTCCAGTTGACCGCGGCGGAACTGAAGGATGAACTGAACGCCACGTTGACAGCGGCGGAACAGCTGCATCGGATCGAGATCATGGACTGGAATGAATTCCCGATCGGAATTACGGGAAAGACACTTAAGCGAGTATTTCGCCTACGGACAGAGGCGATGCATCGCTCATAGCGGCGGTTCGTGTGAGCATCACCGCTCGACCACAGCCGCTTCCGGAAGTAAGGATAAAAAGGGCGCGTCGTACGAGGAAAAGAGCGTTTTTGAGCCGAGCGGCGGTGAAGGCGCCTTCTCCGACGACACGGTCGATGCCTCACAGGTCGGTATTACGCCGGGGCATGCGACCCGCGTGTTCCCAATCGGTATCGTGGGCGCCGGCGCTGGATCCATCTCGCCCGAGCGAGTGCGCAGGTATGCAGACCGTGATCAGCCACGCACCGGTGCATAACTCTCAATGAATTTTGGTACCGCCGATGATGGTTACTCCACTATGATTGTCACGGCCCTCGACGGGATGCCGTTCGCGATGACCTCGAGAGCGCTAGGTCCCGTTTCGATGGCTCCGGGTACGGTGAAGGTCGTAGAGCCGGAGGTGCCGGGCGCGATCGACATGGTGCTGTGATTGGCGGTGCGCGCGTAGAACACGTGTCCGGTCGCAATATTCGTTATTCGAACGAGCGGGTAGTTCGTCGCCCCCTGCACGTCATCACCATAATCGGCGCCCTGCGACAGCCCGTTGAACTGCGTGCCGCTGATCTTATAGTAACCTCCGGGATTAACGGCCGTCGGATAGCTGGTGATCGTCGGGGCCCAACCGGAATGGGGAGAGCCGGTCGGCGTATACACTTCGGCTTTCCGGCTGAAGTCGGTGGCCAAGATCTGACCGTTCGGTAACACCAGGAAGTTGTAGTAGTAGGCACCGGAGTCGGCAGAGTAAAACAGCGTGTCAGCCACCTGATCGATGACATCATTTTTGGTGTACTCGAAGAAATGGGTCGGCGCCCCACCGTAACCCGCGCTCGCGGCGAACAGAACATTGCCATTCGGCAGCAACGCCGCTGGAGCATCGGCCAGATCGCAATTTCTCGTCCCCTCCTTGCCGCATACCGCGGGCACGTTTGGCCCCGCGCTCCACGTGCCCGCACCGGTAGCGTAAATCGCCGTGGGATCCGCCTTGGATCCGGTCTCTTTACTACACCCCGTGTTGCCGCCGAACGCGACCAGCGATCCATCCGGGCGCATCACGGCGGGTCCAATCTCAAAAGTGCCGCATTCATAGGAATCGACCAACGAGACCGGCGTGTTGCCGGCACTTACCCAGAGGCCCGACTTAGGCTCGTATTGCTCCGAGTTGGTGGGATTCCCGCTGGAGGTGAAGGTGTTGAAATCGAAGTCGGTCCAGATGTCGATTGTCAGGACCTTGCCGTCGGGCAACAAATTATAGCCCTGCTCATCCTGGTAGAAATTCCCAAGCCTCGGCGCTCCGGTGTTGTTCCAGGTCAAGCTCGCCGCATCGAGCAGCGCATCTCCATCGGGGAGCAGGCAACAAGCAGCCTGCATGAACGTGCCGTCGGCTAGAACAACGCTTTCAGAGTCGCCGATCACCCCGGTTCCGTTGGTAAAGTAACTCCAGCCGGGCGGTGGCGCTACGGCGATCCACGTATTGGCGACCGGATCGTAGATCGCGCCCATATTGGTCCAGACGGGCGAGTTGCCACCGTTGTATTCGCCGCCCATGATGATGACGCGGCCGTCGGGTAGCACCGCGGAGGAGTGATACAGCGGTGCGTACTGCGTACCGTCGATCACTGGCAGAGAGGCGATCTTTGTCCAGGTTCCGCTGGAGTAGCTACCGTTGATGTCGGGGGTCAGCTTGAACCATTGAGGTGCGTCGACGGCCGAGGCAATTACGGTGCCGTCAGTCAGCAGCAACGGGTTGGCAAGTGCGGCGGGCGCGGTCGTTACCGCAGTCCAAGTTCCGCCGAACGCCGGCGCCACGGCCTGGGCTACCGGCTCCGACTGCGCGGCGGAACCCTGCGGCAATTCCGATAGGAACTGACTCCACGCCTCCGGATTGTTTATGAAGTACTGCGCCCGGGGAAACGATAGCGGTGGCGGGATCGGACCTTCCGATTGCGCGCGGCTTTCGGGTGCCGCGATGAGCACCGCAGCTATTGCCGCCAAGCAGAGTCCAAAGATCGATGGTGAATTCGAAGTAGTCATCGCGGATCCCTCATTTGTACGTATATTATTCATGTCCTTGACATAATCCTGTGGTAAGCCGCCCTTTGCTTACCGTAGAGCATCGGCGGTTTGAGCAGCCGCCCACCCCATGTTTATTAGAGTTGGATGAGAACATACGCTTTGCCGTGCAAAGTCGTCAACAAAGAATAGGCCTGCGAGTGAAATAGCCGAAGGATTGCGTCCGACGAGGGTGTGCGGACTGCACTTGGACGCGTAGGCCGCATCAATCGCCGCGCTTCTCGCGCGCCTCATGCGGCTCATGAAATCAGCGCGTCAAGTCAAAGACCAATCTTAAGTTGATGTGCGCGTTGTCGCGGCGTTGGCGACAAGCCGAAGTTGCAGCACGCGGAGCCTGTCGAGGGCGAACGACTGTGGGTCTGGCTGTATTGGCCGCTATGTGCCAGTCGCGAACGGGCGACGGGATCCAGGGGGGACGCACGGTAAATATGTCGCTAACTCAGTTAGTTACAAATACAAGATCGCAGTCAGTGCATTTTCCGTGCATCGAACCGGCAGATAGTGCAGATTCTCGCCAACCCAGATGCTGTCCGCTGCTCTGGCACTTGAAGCGACTATCCACCCCGGTGGCTAATAAAGTCCGTCAGTAGCTGAGATGCGCATTTCTATAAGGATCTTCCATGACCAACGCACATGCAGAACCGCCCACAGTGCACCACTTTCAGGGTTTGATTTTCGCCGAGCACCCGAGGAGCGGTACCCAAGATGACGACGATGACCGAGACGATGAACACGCCGGTGAGAATGAGGCACCCGTGCGCGAGGTCGATGAGAACACAGAAGCCCCCGAGGAGTTCGAGGTCGACGATGAGGACGAGTTGGGCCATCCTGAGGATGACGGTGACGGTGACGATGACGATTGACGAGGCGGGCGAGTAATAGATGCCGCTCCAGCGGGCCTGTCGCCCATGTGAAAACCCTTGAGCAGCTTTGGGGTCACCGATTTTACGGGAAAGTCGTCCGTGACTGCTGGTAGGGCCGTGCATGGGCTTAGCCAATACGCAACCGTCAAATCCCTACCGAACTGGTCTAGACTTTACCTGTGCCGCGCAGACTGGCGCGTCATTGAGTCGCGATCAAGGCGCAGTAAGCATAGCCAGCCGATAGACGGCGCGCGGCGGGCTAGCAACTCGGGGAGGTCCTAGCGGTCTCCGATTGCCTGCAGGCGACGCCGCGACACCGAGGACCCTCTGCTGCGCGCGAAATGGGCGATGTCCCAATCGAAGGACCAGCAGATTCGCTCGGCTACCGATTGAGCCGAGCAGGGCGTATTGGCTACTCTTGACTCCCAGTGGGGTCTTTAGAAACCGAGGACGATACGACCAATTCGTAGTCGTTAGCCTTTAGATAGAAGCTCGCCGAGCGACTCACCAGAAAGAATGCGTTGAGTGCAGCGTGGCTGGCTGCCAAAACAGGCATTCGACGGCAGAATTTGCTGCGGGGTTTGGAGGGTGCGATCTACGCATATTCCGCCCGCCAATCCGGCCAATCCCCTGTACGTTGCGGAATGCGTGCCGTTGATCATGCGGCCGTCAATCTGGATCTTAAGAACGATCCAAACGACGTTGTTTGCGCATTTTGCAAATGCGGCCGATTCTCGGAATTTCAGGGCCTGGGCGAGCGATTTTCCAATTTTTTGCCGGAACAGTTTGCATTCCGCCCATTAGCTCACACTGCAACCTGACGCGAGTGGGATAACATCACCCCAAATCGTTCGTGTGCCACACGGACGTGAGCCCCGTTGTCGTGACCGATGCGTCGAAGCTCTGTGAGCAGCAAGCCGACGCTGAGGAGGCTAGGTTGACGAATAATGTCGATCCAGCCGAGTCGGCGGGCGCAGGCGAGCGCATCGGCGATCATCCGACTACCACCACGATTCTTGCAATCCGTACGTCGACCCGGCAGGACGCGTTCTCCCCGCTGCCACGCGTATCGCCCGGAACCCTTGCGACGACGGGCTCAAGTAAGAGCAGAAAACACGGTGAATATCGTGATTGATGGGTTCCGTAAAATGACCCAAACACCGACTCGAGTCGCGGTGCCGGCGACGAGCTCCTCATTTGCGATCATTTGGATGTTTACTGCGATCGTGCTCGGTCTGATGATCCTTGCAAATTTCAGCTTCGGGCTGCTGTCGTCGGTGCGCGCATATGTCGGCGGAGAGAGTTTGTGGTCAAAAGCGCAGAAAGACGCCGTCTATCATCTGCAGAAGTATGCTGCCACCCGCGACCCTGAAGAGTTGCGCCAATTTCGCGTCAACATCGCGGTCCCACTGGGAGATCATGAGGCTCGGGTCGAGATGGACAAGCCGAGTCCGAATTTCGCAAAGGTCAGACAAGGATTTATACGCGGTGGGAATCACCTCGATGACATCGACGGTATGTTCAAATTGTACCGGAGATTTGAGTGGGTCAGTTTTATGCAGCGGGCGATTCGAGCCTGGGACGCGGGCGACCGATACATCGTTCAGCTTGACGGGGCTGGAACACTACTGCAGCGCGAGATCGAGTCTCCCTCACCGAGCGCGGAGAAAGTTCAATCCATATTAGGCGAAATTTTCGTGATCAATGAAAATCTCACGCCAATCGAGAACCAATTCGTCGACGCCCTGAGCGAGGCGTCTCGCAAGGCCTACCGATCGCTCCAGGGACTTATGCTTGCCGCAACCCCCGGGCTTTTGATACTCGGAATCGTGTTATCACTGCGCATACTTCAGCAACGCAAGCGCACTGAGGAACGGGTCAATCACATGGCCTTTCATGACGATCTTACCTCCCTCCCAAATCGGCTGATGTTAAACCACTGCCTTGATCAAGCCCTGAGGCGGCATCGTCGCGCTGGGACGCAATTAGCGATTCTGTTTATGGGCCTAAACCGCTTCAAGATGATTAACGACTCGTTGGGGCGCGAAGTAGGAGATGATTTGTTGCGCCAGGTTGCCGACCGCTTGCGGACTCAGACGCGGGACGGCGATACGTTGGCGCGCATGGGCGATGATGAATTTGCCGTGCTGGTCGAAAACCACGAAGATTTGCTCGACATGTCCATCTGTGCCCAGCGGCTCATCGAGGAGTTGAGGGCGCCCTACGTGCTTGGAAGAAAGGCGTGTGACGTCACATTAAGCATTGGCATTAGCGTTTTCCCTACCGACGGCAACGACTCGCGAGCACTGCTTAAGGCGGCGGATGTGGCGATGTACCGAGCTAAGGAGGCGGGGGGA
>Ga0182018_10005521_pt1 | contig 10150 bp, 7 predicted proteins | sample 812P2MmetaG_FD_120490 | JGI IMG/M metagenome (GOLD analysis project Ga0182018, IMG submission 120490) | Permafrost microbial communities from Stordalen Mire, Sweden - 812P2M metaG | ecosystem: Environmental > Terrestrial > Soil > Wetlands > Permafrost | place: Sweden: Stordalen | collected... | reverse complement strand
CTCCGGCACCAGTCCCAGCCATGCGGCAAAGGAGCGTCCCTTCCGGAAGGTCACGGTATTGGGGTCACTGTGTAAAATGAAATTCCCAGCGCAAGGAGCGCCTATGGCTACCGGCAGAGTCAGTTCAGTTTCGAGCTATCCACAGCAGGTAACGCTTGTGTCGGCGGGACCTTTGTCATTCCCAGCAAGCCCTGATTTGGCGTTTCCGCGCAATAATAGCAAAACAGTGGACCGGGCAGATAAAAGGGGGTCCGTTGTTCTTCAGGAACAGCGGACCCGAGATGAGGTTAGAGGCACTCTACTTCGTGCTTATGCCCAGAAGAATAGAAGGGAGCAGCCTGCGCTGTATGTCTCGTTCTGAACAGGATGGGGTACAACTTCCGTGTCACAGGTTCTCTTACGCAAGCTGAGCGGCGGCCCTTTTCGGCCAGATGGGACCAAAACAAATCGGCGCGCGCATCCGGGACTACCTGTCGGCTCACGGGGCAAACATTGGCCGGGGCGGTGCGCGCATCCCGGTTTTTCCTCGTCCAGAAGGCCCCGCAATCGCGCACAAATGCCCGCAAACGAGCCAGCGAGAAATGGATGGTGGGGTGGTAGCGGTGGTTTTGCCGAAAAAGCGGATACGCGTCAGGATGCCATCCATTGCAGTCTGGAATCGCGCTTCGTCCGCGGCTGCGACGTAAAATGACCCGCTGTTCCCCCAAGGAAGTCACCGGGCCACACAGATTTGAGGTAACGGATCGGTCTCCGGATCGTCGGATGTTTCCTTAGGTCTGATTCTCGATTTCCGAATCATGGGAGGACCGTTCTTCCTGAGCGGACCGGCTCGAACGCACAGGAAGTCCGCTAATAAGACCCTGATAGCCTGTCAAGCGTTGGTCCATGAGCACCACACCCTTCGACGTGATTTCATACTCGCGAATATCCTTGGCATGGTTGCCGCCGCGCATCTTGATAACCACCATAATCTTGCGAAGCTGGCCGTCGATGGATACGTACCGCAGCCGGATGATGTCATCGCAAAGGAAAGAGATTGAGTAGGTACTGAATGGAAATTCGGTGAAAGACTCATCCACTTCCACCGTGCTTATAATCGTCACCCCGATCCCTGTCAGGGCGAAGATCATCCGGTAAAGAGATTCGCGAAAGTCAGCGCGGAAACCGGGTGAAAGAGCCATCTCAAAGCCGGCCAGGGAATCGATTACCAGGCGCTTGGCGCCAATCTTCTGGACAGCGTCGAGAATCGAGTGCATGGTCTCATCCACCGAGAGATCCAGGGGGCGGAGATAGAGGATCGTGAGTTTACCGTCCTTCTGCGGCGTTTCCAGATCCAAACCCAGACTGGCGGCCCGCTCTGCATAGGCTTGCGGGCGCTCCTCAAAAACCGCCACGATTCCCGGTTCCCCCTGGCGTACGCCTTCAGCAATGAATTGGGTTGCCAGGACAGATTTTCCGGTTCCCGAAGGTCCTGCTACGAGGAGGCTGTCGCCTTCGCGCACGCCGCCATCCAGCATCTTGTCCAATTCCGGGACACCGAAAGAGAGGTGACGTCGGCCGACCGGATTTCTCACGCGTGCGGTCAACCCAAACGTGCGCGAGAAGGCCTGGAGTCCGGCATTCGTTATGCGGAACGTATGCAAACCCGGCACGGAATCCTGGCCGCGCAGTTTGATGATCTGCAACTTTCGCACAATGGAATTTCTCTCAGCCGTCTGGCGCAGCCAGAACAGGCCGTCGGCGACAGTAAAGATGGGGTTGTCACGCAGCTCATCCTCGGCATATTCGCCGATCAGGAACGTTGTAGCTTGCCAGCTGGCCAGAAACAGGGCCAACCGTTGAATGAAGGATTGCAGGTCCATGTCACTTTGTGGCTTCCGCACCATGGTGCGGAAGGAGTCAACCACGACGACAGCAGGGTTGGCCCTTTCAACTTCCTTGGTAATCTCCTCCAAAACTGCGCCCAGATCTTTCTCTAGGACAACCTGACTCAGGTTGACAAAGCGGATGGAGCCACGCAGTTTGGCCGGATCGAAGAATGTGTACTGTTGCTGGTATCGCAGCATCTTGATGGCGGATTCGCCGAGGACAGTGAAATAGAGTGCGGGACGCTCTGGAGTGGCATTGGCAAACACGAACTGGTGGGCCAGCGTCGTCTTCCCGCTTCCGGGAGCACCCGCGATGATGTTGAACGAGAACTCCGGAAGACCGCCGCCCACAATTTCGTCGAGGCCCGGAACTCCGGTCGGCAGGTTGTTTATTTCCACTTTTTCTTGTGTGCTCACGTTTTTCTCCGGTTCTGCGGATTGGCATCATCGAGGGCCGCATCCGGCCACGCGTCGCGTACCAGGTTCATCGTTAAAGCTTCGCCAAGGAAAATTAGAAGCAGCCCGAGCAAGCGAGAAATGAGGGTGACTCCCGCCTCGTAGACCCCCTCTGTCTTAACGTTTGTTAAAGGCTCAATCGCGCTCATGCCTTGCAGATTTCCATCCGCTGCCACCTGCACCGCACTGAGGCTGGGAGCCTCGGATCTGGCTAGCGTCAAAGCACGAGAAGCCAGCGAATAAAAACCGGCTACTCCAGCGAGTAGACACAGGTTTCCGCGCAGCTTCTCGTAAACGCGGAGGATTGTAGATTCCACCGACTCAGACGTGTTGCCCGCACTGGCTTCATAAGTGAGAAGCCGTTGAGTTAAATCTCGCATTTGCGGAGGAGTGGTCATGTTCAACGTCGCGTCTCTCCATGCGGAAGATCCCGATGTTTATTACACGCTTCGCGGGAGGATCAGGGCGACGATAACCTCTTTTCGCAAATGACCCTGCGGTTAAGCTGTTCGCCATCCAGGTCCAAATCCAAAAGGTTCGAATCCGGAAGAGCGCTGGCGGGGCTCAATTCATATAGCGATTCGTTTCTAGGTTCGGTGCTTCTTGCGAGCCGCCCGCCTTGCTTCGGATGAGCGTGAAAACGTCCAAAACCGTAGCAATACTGCGAATGTTGCCGGCAACACTCACGAGTCCATCCTCCATGCCGGGATGTTTATCCGCAAGGGTTTGAATGCGTTCGCTCACGCTCCTCAGCCGGTCAATTTCTAACAGAAGGTCCTCGAAAGCCGCAGCCATTGTTGCTCCATCGGCCGCTGAGCCCGTCGTGTCCCCTGTGGTCGTGGCGGACTCCGTTCTGACCTCGGCCTGAAGGCGTAAATCTTCGATTAACCGCAGCGTCGTTGCCTCGCCAAGAAAGATAAGAAACAGCCCGAGTAGCTGCGCAATCAGAATGATTCCGGCCTCGCCGTTCTCATCCGTATCCGGTTGAGATTCAACTTCGCCGAGACCGTGCAAGTCTCCATTTGCCGTCACCTGCACGGCGCGGAGTCGGGGAGATTCGGACTTCGCCAGAGCCAACGCGCGAGATGCGAGCGCCTGAAAACCATCAACTCCGACGGGTGCGCCGAGCTGTCGGCGCAGCCTCTCATAGACGCGCACACTTGCAGGTTGGGTTTGCAGAGAGGTGGTACCTGCAGCGGCCTCGCAAGCAACGAGGCTGCGCGCCAAATCACGCGTTTTGTGTCGAGGAAGCATCGGTTCCATTCTTTCTTTGCACGCCACGCTCCGCTGGCGTGTTGGGGATCTACCGCAATAGCACTCTCTTCCCGGTTGCCTCCAGTGGTGAGATTCCCGGCACTTTATGAGACACCATGTTCGCGTTACTGAACCACGATACTTGAAATATTTCCTGAAAAGTGACCACAATTGACCACTCTGACAGCTACAAAATTGACCACATTGGGCTCCCCTGAGATCGCGCCGGACCGTAATCCGATTGGATTTTGCAGGAGATTCTTCTGCGGAAGGCGTGTCCGACCACTTGGTGTTGGGCCAGGGGATTGATCGAACCTGACCATCGTGGCTCCCCATTGGGGGCCTGAAGAAACTTTCGGATAGCCGCTCACCCAGAGCGGTATCGCTGCACCGCGAGCACACTCTGAGACCGTCCTCCGACCACGAGAGCGGAAGCCAAAACTACGTAAGCAACAGGGAAGGATTTGAATCTGCTGGCGGTTGCACTTCGGATGCAAGGGTGAAGAAACGGGAATCGCGAGTTTGCCCGTAGAGGGACTCAGCTGTCGCGGCGTCGACTGGTTTTGAGAAGAGGAAACCCTGAAAGTAAGCGCAACCCAGAGTGCGCAGTCTGGACAATTGCTGCTCGGTCTCAACGCCTTCGGCGATAACTTCCACTTTGAGAGAGCGGGCCAATTCCAGAATGGCCCTTACTATATCTATGCTGCTTTTTCCGGCATTCAGTTCACGAACAAAGGAGCGGTCGATCTTGAGTGTATCGAAGGGAAGGCGGTGGAGATAACTGAGAGATGAGTAGCCCGTTCCGAAATCATCGATTCCGAGCCTCACCCCCATATTCTTCAGACGGTTCAAGGTGATCAGCGTCTGTTCGGCGTTTCCCATGATGGAACTTTCGGTCATTTCGAGCGCCAGGAATTCGGGCCTCAGTTCGGCCTGCTTCAGGGCAGCTTCCACATCTTCCACAAGGTGGGGATTGCTCAGTTGACGCGAAGAAACATTCACGCTCACGGTAAGAGGAGGATCCGGAGCGAACCTCCGCCGCCATTCGGCCGCTTGCAGGCACGCCTCGTGCAGGACCCAGCGGCCCAGGAGGAGAATGAGATCGCTCTCCTCAGCGATGGAGATGAACTCGCCGGGGGGGATAAGTCCCAGCTCGGGATGATTCCAGCGAACCAGCGCCTCAAAGCCATGAATGTGGCCATCGTTGTCCGATACGATGGGCTGATAATGAAGGACCAGTTGTCCCCCGTCAATCGCCTCGCGCAATCCTGTTTCGGTGTCAAATCTGGTGTCGACCCGCAGGCGTAGTTCCTCGTTGAAGAACTCGAAGCGCCCTTTGCCATTATTCTTGGCTTGATACATGGCGGTATCGGCGTTTCGAAGAAGATCTTCGGGAGTGCTGCCGGCTGAGCTGAGGGCGATACCGATGCTGGCCGCGACAAACATGCGGTGTCCCTCGAAATAGAAGGGCTGGCTGAGCCGATCGAGGACCCGCGCGGCGACGACCGAGGCTTCGGGCTCCTGCTGGATATTGAGGAGAAGGATAGCGAACTCGTCTCCTCCGATGCGCGAAACGGTGGATTGCCTAGATCCGCTGCGGCGCGAGTCGTTGCGCACGCTGGCGCTGAGGCGTCCGGCCACATCGATGAGCATCTCGTCGCCCGCGGCATGCCCGAGGTTGTCGTTGATCAGTTTGAACCCATCCAGATCGACGAACAGGACGGCGAACAGGCCGCCCTCCTGACGGACGGTCTCGATCGCGGACTCGAGGCGGTCGATGAAATAGAGGCGATTGGGGATATGTGTGAGAGGATCAGCGATCTTGCCCTCGGTGATGTCGGTTTGTGAGCCTGCCATGCGGAGCGCTTTGCCCGAGGAATCACGGACCGCGATCCCGCGGCTCAGTGTCCAGATGTAGCCGCCGGATTTGTGGCGCATACGGTACTCACAGACGAACTCCTGAGTCTTGGCCGCGCAGTGCGCGGCAATCTCGTCGCGGACACGCTGTCGATCGCCGGCGTGAATGTGGGCGAACCAGTCCTCGGGGCTGGACCAGCTTTCTTTCTCCGAATAGCCGAGCATAGGGCCCCAGCGGGATGAGAAGTAGATTTCGTTGGTGACGAGGTTCCAGTCCCACAGACCGTCGTTGGCCCCGCGGGCGGCGAGTGCATAGCGCTCCTCGCTCTCCTGCAGTGACTTAAGAGCGTCACGGAGCGCCTGTTCCCGGGATTCGATCCGGGAAAGCATTTCGTTGAATGAGCCGATGAGAAGACCGGCCTCGCCTCCGGCGCTGATCTTCGCGCGGACGGAGAAATCCTTGTCGCTGGAAATGCGGCCGGCCAGCGCGGCCAGTTGCACGAGGGGATTGGCGATGGAGGCGGCGAGGCGAAGAGAGGCCAGAAACGTGACAACAACAGAGATCAAAATGACCAGAGTGGCGATCTTTGCGTATTCGAGAAGTCGGGAGCGAAACTCACGCAGATCGAAAACCAGAGCGATGGAGCCTGTGCGTTCCCCGTTGAGAAGGACGCCGCGGAAGAGAATAAGAGACTCGCGGCCGAAGTACGCGCCGTCGCGGCGTCTGGCAGGGAAAACAGGAGCAGATGGGCTGCCTGTCCTGTGGTATTCGGCAAAAATATGCCCCTGTTCGTCGTAGAGACAGGCGGCGAGGACGTTCGGTTCGGTCGAGAGGGCGCTCAGCATCTCCCGGGCGGCCCGCTCATCGTTGAACGCAAGCGAAGCGGCGGTGTTTGCGCCGAGGGTGTCGGCCAGAGCCGTAACTTCGCGAACGGCACTCGCGCGATAACTTTGGCGTTCATAGATGGCGAACCCAAGGGAAGCGAGCAGGACCGCGATAACGCTGGCCGAAAGGGTGAGAAGGGCGAGATTGAGGCGGATGGAGAAGTTCCTGAACCGCATGATTCATCTGCTCCCATTCATCGGTCGGGCGCCCGTCACCGAGGTGGCAAGAAGAAGCAGTCTGGAGCTGATTTTCAGATGAGCCGAATCGGCTGCCGTGAGATTAATGTCGAAGCGGATTCGATCTGCCTCGAAGCGGAAGCGGATCATCCCGCCGTCGGAGAGAAAGCTCTCTGTTTCCCCGACCGTGAGAACAGGTTGATCGCGCAGGTCCCGCAGGATTGCAGGTTGCCGGCGGCCTTCGTCACGACTGAGAAAGAGGATGTTGCAGCCAGGGATACCCTGAGGATCGCTCAGCAGACGGATGTGTAGTGCGCGATCGCCGATGAGTTTGCCCTCCAGTGTGCTCTGGAGTTCACGCCGTTGCTGGTCATCGTCGAAGACGCAGAGGATAAGGGACCGATCTCCGTCGCGGATGGCGTTGGGAGGCCAGTCCACTAGCTGGGCGAAGTGAAAAAGAAACGCGGCCTTCACCTGGTATTCTTCGGCAGTAGTCTGTCCACGAACCCACTGGGTTGCTCCCGAACCGAGCAGGAGGAAGGAGAGAATCGCGCCAAAGCAGGCGAAGCGGCTGGATCGCCGCTGAAGCATACCCTCAGTCGAATTGTCGCCCTCTCGCTCCAACTGCGGCCTCCCGCTCAGAAGGACCAAGCAATCTTGGCGTAGGCATCGCGCCGCATCAGCCCGGGCTGCACGGTGGTGTCGGAGCCGGAGAATTCAGGGTGAAGGTTGCGCAGGAGGTTCTGACCGACTACGCCCAACGAGAAATGCTCACCCGCATCCCAGATGAAGCTGCTGTCAAGCCGAGTATAGGAAGGAACTGCAAGGGTTGGTAGACGATTAACGAAATAGCCCGCGGTGTTCCACTGGAGATTCCTGGGTAGGCTTACGCTGGAACGCAACTGTGCCTGGTGGTCCGGTGAGCTGCCTTCCGTTACAGCAGCATCTGTGAAGTCCTGGCTCCCGGCGAATCGGTGCAGATGCGCGGAGAAGAAACTATAACCAGGACTCAGCGTCCAGAAGCTCGTAGCCTTCCAGTTCGCGAAGACTTCAACGCCGTGTGTTTCACCATACAGCCCGTTACTGAACGTACTGGGAATGAGCAGGTGTAGCGGCGCTGGATTCACTTCCAGGCGTATAGCTCCCGGCTCTACCGAAGTCAGATCGCGATAGCGGTTATAAAAAACCGCTGAATCCAGCGAGAGCCGGCTGGTCCAGGTGCTTCGGTAGCCTGCCTCGAATGATGTCAGGTGCTCATTCTTTTGATTTGGATTCCCGAAGAGGCTGACAAGGGCAAGCAGGCCGCCGGGACCGGGAAAAGCTGTGTAATTCACTCGGATGTTTGTGTCGCTGCGGGCGGGGGTGCGGTCGGCGCCAGAAACAGCACTCCAGAACATACTCCGGCTGTCTGGGGTCCAGACAAGACGCGCAGATGGTTGCACGTCAAAGCCGGTGTAATCGTTATCTTCGAGCCTCGCGTCCAGGCTCAGTTTCACACAGTCGGGGCGAACCACGATCTCATCCTGCGCAAACGAGCTGAACAGCTGTGTGCCGCGGTTCTGTGGCGTGAAGGAGATTCGCAGAGTCGGGTCCGTGCCATCCGAGCTATGGCGGTAGCCGAGCCCCCAGACGATGTCCTGTCGCGCGATCCATGCGAAATGGTGCTGAAAATCAATATCGAAGGTGTCCAGTCCGATGTTGTAGGTAGTGTCACCGCGAGTGGTCCGGTCGAAGTAGACCTGCAGGGAAGTCTGCGAGCGCGGCGAGATGACGCGATTCCATCGGGTCAGCAGATTCCAGCCGGAGTATCGGTCGCGCAGAGCCAGGACAGCGTTCGCCGGTGGCTCCAGCGAAACTGGAGTATCGGCCGTCTCTCCCGCATTCCCCTGATACGTTTCGCCTTCGGTGGTGAGGGAATCTTTCGCGGAGAGCTTCGAGTCGGTTCGGAATCCGCCACGAATCAGGCGCCAGTCATCGTGGCCGTCGAGTCCGCCAAGCGCCGGAAGGGCACTGTAATGGAATCCCTCCGCACTGACGCGCCACGCACCCAGGTTGCGAGCATTTCCCCCATACAGGAACGCCTCCGGCCCGGTGCCGCTGCTGCCCGCGCCGGCGACCAGATAGCCACCGGGCGTGTCGTTGGCAGTTCTTGTGATGATGTTGATGACGCCGTTTACGGCGTTGGCGCCCCAGACTGCCGCGCCGGGGCCGCGAATGACTTCGACGCGCTCGATAGTGTCGAGAAGAATGTTCTGAGAATCCCAGAAAACACCGGCGAAGATAGGAGTGTAGACCGTGCGGCCGTCAACCAAAACAAGGAGTTTATTGGAGTATTGGCCATTGAAGCCGCGAGCGCTGATGGCCCATTTGCCAGTGTCGATCTGGGCTACGTCAACGCCCGGGACCATGCGCAGCAGGTCGGGAATATTGAGTGCTCCGGATCGGCGTATGTCTTCTCGGGAGATGACGAAGATCGCCGCAGGAGCCTCAGAGGTCCTCTGCTCCTTTTTGGATACAGAAGTTATCTCGATGTTCATCAGGTCTTCGAGACTTTTCTGTGTAAGATCGCCTAACTGCTGAGGGTGGCTCCGAGGCCCGGAGATGACAAGTAAAGTGATCCAGGCAATCATCTGGGGTCGCCGGAAGATTTGCTCGAACGGACCAATACATGAGAGGGCGGACCGATGAGTGGAAACGGGACTGGGAGAAAGACGGATAGGCAACCCCAGAGGGCTTGATCGTGCTACTCCCAGAAGCATGGCAGGGAGTGAGCCGCGGTGGATGTATGATTTGGCACACGCACGAGTACAACTTTTGTGGCAGGACGAGCCAGTTTCGATCCAGAGGAGCGCAAAGAAAGCCCGCCGTTCCCGGCGAGGTCCGGCGGGCGAATTCTTCTAAGACGTCAATCACACCGTGATCTGGGGAACGAAACAGTAATGTTGGCCGTGAGATTAGCGGTGTCCAGGGCATCGCCGTTCGGATTTGGCTGGAGGCGCGGACATTTATCGAGCGAGCTACAGATTCGTTTTGGACGACATATGGAAGTGCGATGATGAACTTGACAGCTTGGCGATGATGCGTCGTTTTGCGAGCGGGGGTCCCTCGTACATCCAGGTTGCATCCACCGGTTTGCGGGGAAGGGGCAAATCGATTGCCGTTGGGCTGCGGCGGAAGCCGCATCCCAATGGCAGCTCTCATTTCCGCCGAAGAGCCGTTGTCGGATCTGATCCGCCGCTCACGGTCAACATTACCGACAGTATCTGTGCCGTGGGGACGCTCGATTGGCTTGGTGTCACCGTGGGGAAAAAGCGCGCCATGAGCGTGGAAGCGAATGCGACGCGCAGCGTAAGCGTTGGGCTAAAGCAGAAGAGAGATGCGAAGAAGGCTGCCTGAACTTCTTAGGCAGCGCGCCGTAAGCGTTCGGTTTCGACAAGCGATGCCATCAGTTCTCGTTCCATTTGAAGAACGCAGTCCTCCGCGTCGAGCACCATCGGGGGAATCACCGTTGTGTCTCCGCGCTCAATCGCCTTATTGATGTCGCGCAGTTACTCAAGAAGCGTCGTTGCAATCGTCATTGGCATTTGTGCGCCCCGTTTTACAGAAACGGGGAAGATTGACCCGCAAGTAGCATCATGCCCGGTGTTTCATTT
>Ga0182018_10005520_pt1 | contig 10151 bp, 5 predicted proteins | sample 812P2MmetaG_FD_120490 | JGI IMG/M metagenome (GOLD analysis project Ga0182018, IMG submission 120490) | Permafrost microbial communities from Stordalen Mire, Sweden - 812P2M metaG | ecosystem: Environmental > Terrestrial > Soil > Wetlands > Permafrost | place: Sweden: Stordalen | collected... | reverse complement strand
TCAGTCTCGGGCGGGGCAGAGTAGGAGCCTGTCGCGCGACGCGACCATACCGCCGCGGCCAGCCGTTGGCTGGCGACGACGCGAACATCGAGGCCACATGCTCCAAGGTGGCGCACAGCCGCTATCGTGCCGCCAGATGAGGCAGACGTGAGCAAGACGGATATTCGCTTGCCTGAAGATGATGTCAGCATGCCCGCCCTCCCCACGGTAGCAACTCGCCTTCACGTTGCGTCGACACCGCCATGCGAGACCGATGTTTGATCGTTCCATCGATGACGTTTAGTTCGCGAGCAGTAATTCTGGTGAAATGAGCCCTGACGGCTAACAATAGGGTCTCGCGTCCGCGTGCGCTCCGCGCATCGCGTTTGAGACCGGCGTCAATATGGCTTCTATCGTTCCGCATTCGAGCTCGGATATGTCCTGGTCAGAAACTACACCAAGAATTCCGATCGGAATGCGGTTGCTTCGTTCAACCTTAATGGTGAAACGATTCTCGAAAAGCCGACGCCATATAACGCGCTTTCGGCTCAGCTTCCTTAACCTCGCGAGGTAACCTGAATCCAAGTTCGGCGTTGCAGCGCCTCGGCGATCCGCTTATTGGATTGCGTGTCGACGTCCTTATCCGGCAAATCTGATCAAGGCGCCGGCTCGCCCGCCAAAGTTTGCACTAGGCGGATTTTATCACGAACCAATTTTGTGTTTACCAAGTGAAGTCCTGGCCGAAAGGCCGGGGCTTCTTTTGGTTAGGTTGATCCATTTTGTATTTATTTCCCCTGCGGTCAGGATCGAGACAATCACGATTCCCGCGACTTTCTGCTCATCCATCACCACTGCGCACGTATCATTTCATTTTAGCGGAGCCGACCAGCTCAGCCCCGAGCGGTAGTGCGTTTTGTTCTGGGATGATGGCAATCGCGGCAGCGTATCAGCACCGCGGTCAGGCCGTAACCATACTACGTAACGTTGACAGCCAATTTTGTGGAGATTTCGAGACCGACCGAATTGTTACTGGCGCCGCCTCGAATAGGGTTTGCGATGAGAGCCAGCGGAAATTAAACGCGCACGCAATTATCAACTCGATTTCCAAACCGTGTGGCGTGCCCAGTTCCGCTGCAACTCGGGAAGCATCATTTCACGAGAGGCCGAATAGGAGTACGGGGTTTGCCTGTCGGTTTCGGGGGCAAATTACCGACGCGAACGGCAAGGGCAAATCGGCTCTTGATACCAAGCTTCTGGTAGACCTTATGCAAGTGAAGCTTGACGGTTCCTTCGGCGACATTGAGATCGCGCGCGATCACTTTGTTGGCAAGCCCCTTGGCGGCAAGAAGCATGACCTCGCGTTCGCGTACGCTCAACACATCGGAGTTCAAGGAGCCGCGCACTTTGTCCATTGCACTAAAACGCTAAACGAGGCGAATTTTCATAAGGAATTTACCAGGACAATTTCCCGTCGCAATTGGTAGCTTCGGTAAACCTTAACGAGTAAGCATTTATCTCGTTCACCAACTAAAAGCGCGCAAGCTTCTGCCTGCAATGGCGAATGGCCGCAGTGGTCAGATGTGGTCGACGGAAGATGTTGCTGTGCTAGCTGAAAACGCGGTACCGAAATCGGCCAAACGAGGTCCCTACAAAAAGCGCATTGCCGCCTAGGGCGCTGGTGTGATTGATCGGCTTCGGGAGATTGGACTGCTGCAAGATGCTCTCAGTCCGCGGAGATGACCTAGGACAAGATCGAGCGTCGGCAGCAGACGTTTGAAGAACCGCATTCCGCTGGAGGATTACTAACTGCCGGGTGACCTCGAGGCCCTGATCGAGGCTTTCGGGACCGACTACAGCGATCGCCGCGACCGTGAGAGCATCGACAATCTAACGCCAGCTGACGTCTACTTCGGACGCGACCAGATAGTCCTGCTGCGGAGAGAAAGGATCAAACGCCAGACCATAACACAACAATGCTTGGGGCATTAACGGCAAGCCGCGTTAATATCATTAAACAGACGAGCCGTCGTAATGTCATTAAACAGACGAACTAGAGCCTCCCTTAATTTGCAGTGCTCGCCGTCTCAAAAACTTTGATGGCGGACGGGCAATAGCGGCCGGCGGTTCAAAAGCTCGCCAACATAACTAGCAATATCTCGACGTTCGGTTTGAGAAATAGCCATCAAGGACTCTATCAGGTCCTGCACCGAGTCTGATTGATCGGCGCTCAGTGGAATGCGTAGCTGAGACCGACCCGAATGGTTTGGATGGTCAGTTTGCCGAAGCTGTAGTTCGCGCTACAGGTGGGAGTAACCACACACGCAGTTGGACCGGGGAAGACCGAGTTGGCGCTGTTGAACAGGCTCGATCCGCTATCCGTCCTGTCGAACCCATAGATAAGATACTCGAGGTTTATCCGCCATGGATCAGCCGGCGTCTGCCACTCGAGGCCTCCCCCGAAGACAAGTCCGGTCCTTGTGGTGTTCAGGGCGAAGGGCGCCGTAGTACCCAAGAAAAAGCAATCACCGACACCAAAGGGACACGTAGCATTCGCGGCGAAATTCGTATCCGCCCAGGCAATGCCCCCGGTGGCGTAAATGAGCCAGTTGCTCTGCATGATGAAGCCGCCGCGCGCTCGGATCGAAGCCAGCCATTTAACGTCGGTTTGAAAGCTTAGATTGGAGCCCAAAACTGCGGGAACACCCAAACTGGTCAGGGGCGAGTTGACCGATTGGTTGATGTGAGTCCATGTAAAGTCGCCCACGACGCCAACGAGCCAAGTTGGCGCGACCTGCGTATCGTATCCAAGATGGATACCGCCCAACGGTGCGGTTGCGCTGCTGCCCGACAGCGTCTGCGAGTTATACCGATCAAAACACGGGCCGCAGCTATTTAAAGCAGCATTGCCGGGATCGGCAAACGTATACGTTGGCGCATTCATCCAGCCAACGCCAACCTCACCCCCTACGTAGAAGCCGGTCCAGCTATAAACCGCGACCGACGCAGGAGGCACCTTGTAAACCAGCGCCTTGACTGGGATGTCCGCCGCGTTAACCGCGCTCAAGGACGCCGCGATAAGCAGGGCCGAAGCGGCTAGTCCTCCAAGGACAGTGCGCTGCATAATCGTCCTGCAAAGCGAATTCCCGCGCGTAACTTCGCAGCATCGCCGGCTGGGCGTGAACGCCAAATAGACTTCTGGTTCACTTTTCCTCGAATAGTTGCAGTTTGGGCACAGCCAAGCTTGAAGGTTATTCCTGGTCGCTTGACGACTTTTAAGCACCGGCTCATAGGAAGGCCTGCAATTTCAAAGACTTACGATTTGCCTAAAGATTGTTTCCATATCAGCTTGGAGATATCGCGAGCCTTTGTGTCCCTGCCTGTCCAGCGAACGACGACGGCCCGAGGACCAGAGCCGGCGCCGCAGCGAAGGCTGGAAGGCTTGGCGCGCCCGGGCTTGCCGTGCCTTTGCCGTCCGCGTGTGCAGGCCTGCCGTCCAGAGCGCGGCCGATTCATTTTTTGCTGGATCGACGGCGGCAGGAAGCGCCGAAAGCGAAGGGATACGGCAGCCTCTCCGCTGCAGGCTCCAGTCCAGCGCGTGGTCGGCGGCGAGATAACGGTCGCAGCACCGAACGCAGGCGACGTCATAGCCTCTCATTTGTGCCCACCCCTCCACCGACCGCATTTTGCACTTAGCTGGCAACTGTCGCTCTGCCGGCACGTGGTGCGATCTAGTGCGCAAGATGGTGTCCCGCTGGTGTAGAGGTGTGGCGAATACTACGACCGCGGAGTCGGCGGAGCAGAGCGACGAGGAGTTGGGTGCGGAGGTTCGCGCGAGCTCATCCCGGTCAGCGATGGCGACATGCATTACAGGGGGTGTGGACTGCATCCGGATCGAGCGATTGATACGGTGCGGGCTCTTCAAGGCGCGCCCGGGACGACGTCAACTGCCGCACAATCTAAGTGGGCGGCGGCAGTTGCCACCTTCCCTTCCCAACGGATCAACTTCCAGGCGTGATCAACCCCAGCGCCATAAAAAGCGGCCTCCCGCTGGGGGAGGCCGTTGGTCTGTGTCAGCTAGCCGCCCGCATTAGCTAGCCTGGGCGGAACCCAGTCGGCTGCCCTTCTTGCGTCGCTTGCGCGACACGCCCCATAGACCCAAAAGGCCAGTCGCCAGAAGCGGCAACGTTGCAGGGATTGGGGTCGCCGCTAGCGAGTATGCATTTACCATAATGGAGGAGGTTGCGGACCCCGCAGAGCCCGAGAAGTCGTTTTGGTCCTTGCCTGCCGTCAGGTACGATATCGGCGAGAACGTTGTGCTAACTGCGCCGGCGGCATTCAGACTTAACGTATAACCGTTGCTCAGCGTTTCGGCCAGACTCTGTGTGCCCGTACCGGTTACAGTGCCGGAAAAACTCGCGTATGCGTCGTCGATTGACGCGCCGCTGACAGCGTAAGTCAACGAAACGTCGGCCTGGCTACCGGCTGTCGCGCCCGTTTGTGCGGTATAGGTCAATTGCAGCCCATATTCGCCCGGCGCGGCGGTCGTGGTAGTAAGACCGCCCAAGATGATCGTCCCGCTCCCGCCCACGAGCGCGGTAACGACGATGTTCGAGAACGTCAAGCCCTGGTATGTCACCGAACTTTCGCTGCAGGAGAAGCTGGCGGGGGCTGACTCACCAATGAAACAGGAGCTCGCCATCGCCGGCATTGCAGCAAATGGCGTTGCGAGCACCGCACCAAATGTCGCAAGCTTCAACTTACCCTTAAACTTATCCTTATTCCTAAGCATCGCTATCTCCAGTGATGGTGCTGCCTCGACGGCTTACTTACAACCCGTCCGCATGATCAAATATCATTGAAAGGGGCCCGTCAATTCGTATGAAGATATATATCCAATTAAGTATTCTCGCCTTGTTTCGATCAAGCAGTTCTGACCGGCAGCACAACAATTGTAAAGCAATTGCAGTTACTTGGGCGGCCGTGAAGAACTCGGATTTCGATCGCGAGCAACCCTGGGCCTCCGGGTGCGCTACACTTCATCGGCAAGATTTACTCATGTCTCAACCGACGTGACGATACCGAGGGCGCTCAGCAGTGGGCCAAGGTGCTCCTCGTAGACGCGCCAGCGGCCGATGGCGGTGTTGTAGATCGGTTGGCGGACCTGTATGGCGCTCGCGGTTCGTACCGGTCGATCCGTCTTATCGAATGATAGGCAGCGATCGTCCCAGGGCAGCCCGCAATGGGCAATAATGCGTCGCGCCTGGCCTTCCAGATCAGCCACCACATCTTCGTAGCGAACATCGAGAATGCGACCGGACGGCAATACGCGGTGCCAACGCTTCATCAAATGCTCGTAACGTTTGTAATATCGGCCGAGCTCGCCGAGGTTGTAACTGTAATTTTGCTCCGCCGAGAACAATTTCGAGAAGCATGAAATACAGGTATCGACCGGATCGCGGCTGGTGTGGATGATCTTGGCGTTCGGCAAAGCGAGATGAATAAGGCCGACGTGGTAATAGTTCGACGGCATTTTGTCAGTCACCCGCGCGCCTTGTGCTCCTTCACCCTGAGGCTTGAGTTCACGTACTGCGGCAACGTAACGAGCCCCGATCTCTCTTAACCCGGCCGCATCGAGCGCAGGAACGAATTCCGGAAACGAAATCACGTTGCCGTCCGGTCCGCGGGCGGTCGGAATGACGTCGGTGAGGGCTTGCAATTCGCCGGCGCCGTGCACCATCGGATGGCTGGCAAGGATCTGCTCGACTAGCGTCGTTCCCGAGCGCGGCATGCCGAGCACGAAGATGGGCATCGGCGAGGGGTCGCCGCCGCCAGATTTCGCCGCGATCAATTCGGGCGTGAAGACCGCTTCGATGTAGTCAAAGTAGGCGAGCGCGGATGTCTCGTTATAGGAGATCGTTGCGCGCTTGAGTGCATTGCCGGCGAGCAGATGCTCGAACGAGCGGCGGTAATCCTTCAAATCCGCGTAGGCTTTGCCGAGCGCGAAATCGAGCTGCATACGGTCGACCTTCGATAGCCCTTCCTGCTTTTCCGCAAGCTGCTCCATTGCCGCGAGATGCCAATCGCCGGGCCTGAAGGGTTTGAAGTCCGCAAGGTTGGCATAGACGCCGGCGACGTTCGGATCGAGCCGGAGCGCTTCGAGATAGGCGTTTTGCGCTTTCTGCAGCTGGCCGAGCTCCTTGAGCACGTTACCCATGTTGTTGTAGGCGTCCGCGAGGCCGGGCTTGCGCGCGAGCGCGCGGTCGTAGCTCGCCAACGCCTCCTCGAACCGCTTCAGCTCGTGCAGGGTGATGCCGCGATTGGAGAACACCTCGGCATAGTCCGGCTGTAGTGTGAGCGCGCGGTCGTAGCTCGCCAGCGCTTCCTCGAATCGCTTCAGCTTGTGTAGGGTGTTGCCCCGATTGGACAGCGCATCGGCAAAGTCCGACCGTAGTGTGAGCGCGCGGTCGTAGCTCGCCAGCGCCTCTTCAAACCGCGTCAGCTCATGCAGCGTGACACCACGATTCATCAGCGCCTCGGTGTAGTCCGGTCGCAGTGCGAGCGCACGGTCGTAGCTCGCCAGCGCCTCCTCGAATCGCTTCAGCTCCTTCAGGGTGTTGCCACGATTCGACAGCGCCTCGGCATAGTCCGGCCGCAGGGTGAGCGCGCGGTCGTAACTCGCGAGCGCCTCCTCGAACCGGTTCAGCGCATGCAGGGTGTTGCCCCGGTTTGATAGCGCGTCGGAATAGTCGGGCCGCAGTGTGAGCGCGCGGTCGTAGCTTGCCAGCGCCTCCTCGAACCGGTTCAGCTCATGCAGAGTGACACCACGGTTCATGAGCGGCTCGGCATAGTGCGGCCGCAGTGTGAGCGCGCGGTCGTAGCTCGCCAGCGCCTCCTCGAACCGCTTCAGTTCATGCAGAGTGACACCACAGTTCATGAGCGTCTCGGCATAGTCCGGCCGCAGTGTGAGCACGCGGTCGTAGCTCGCTAGCGCCTCCTCGAACCGCCTAAGCGCATGCAGGGTGACGCCGCGATTGGAGAGCGCCTCGACATAGTCCGGCCGCAGCGTGAGCGCATGGTCGTAGCTCGCCAGCGCCTCATCGAGCCGCTTCAGCTCATTCAGAATTATACCGCGATTCATGAGCGCTTCGGCGTAGTTCGGCCGCAGCGTGAGCGCGCGGTCGTAGCTCGCCAGCGCCTCCTCGAACCGCTTCAGCTCACGCAGGGTGTCGCCGCGATTGGAGAGCGCCTCGGCAAAGTCCGGCCGCAGCGTGAGCGCGCGGTCGTAGCTCGCCAGCGCCTCCTCGAACCGCTTCAGCTCATACAGGGTAACGCCACGATTGGAGAGCGCCTCGGCAGAGCCCGGCCGCACTTTGAGCGCGCGGTGGTAGCTCGCCAACGCCGTTTCTTTTTTGCCCAGACTTGATTGGACGACAGCAAGAAGGTGAAGCGCATCAAAGAAATCACGCTTGGTGTTTATGATTTGTTGGCATACTTGCTCGGCCTCAGCGAGCTTCCCTGCGTTGTACGCAGACATTGCGCGGCCGAGGGCCTGCGATAAGTTGAGTGTGGGCGTGGCCATTCGAACAATGCCGTGTTTTGCATTGAAATGTAGCAGGGAGCGATCATCAGAAAGCTAAGGCTATCGTTTCAGGCAGCGAGGTCAATCGGCCGGTTGTCGGCCTCGCAGCCAGTAATCTGCCGGCTTCTCGCCAAACGCTTTAATGCAAGCCGCGCGAACAGGATCTTGTGATTGCCCTTGAGCGCGATATCCTGTGCGAGATGTTCAAGTCGACCGCGAACTCAGCCGAAAACCGTCCACGTCCTCATGATGGATCGTCCGCTGCATCGACGAATCCACCTTAGCCGGCTGTCTCAGGAAGTGGGACCACCTCTCCTTGTAGGACGGCTCTGATTGGACACCGTTGATAACGTCGGGGATGAGTATCTCATTCGTCAAACGTCGTGCACCTTCACATTCCGCTCCGCCTCAACGGCAAAGCTTCTCGGCTGCTCGCCCCGTTGCCAAATCTCCCACATCTGGAGATAGGATGCCTCGATGTGGCGTCGGAAGCGGTCGGTGTCAAACAAAGGATGCGTCAGCCGGTTTTTGGCCAGTTGATTGCGATATCCTTCGAGAAGTGAGGGATCCTTGGCCAGCCGCAGCGCCAGCGCCTCATAGTCCTCGATGCTATGCGTCACGAGCTCGGACAGGCCAACTGCGTTCAGCAGACTCGCCGCTACTCGCCCCGCGAACGACTCGCCGAGCCGCGTTACCACCGGGAGCCCAGCCCATAGCGCGTCGCTCGCCGTCGTATGCGCGTTGACAGGCAGCGTGTCGAGGAACAGGTCGGCCACACGATACCGCGCCAAGTGGCCCTCTAGTGGCAACCGGCTGGCGAACACAAGACGGGCCGGATCAATCCCACATGCCTGCGCTTCCATGCGCAGGTTCCGTTCCGCACTCTTGTTGTCGCCTAACAGCCACAACACGCTGCCTTCGACCACATGCAAGAGCCGCATCCAGACCCTGAATATGTCGGGCGTGATCTTCCAGTTGTTGTTGAAGCAGCAGAAGACGAAGCCGTTATCCGGAAGCCCGGTTTCCTGTCGCGTTGGCGTCCGCTCGGCGATCCTACGCTTGGTGTCGTTCACCTGATAGCAATCCGGCAGGTGAACGATCTTCTCCGTATAAAACACCTGGTGTTCGAACGGCGCCACCGTCTTGTCGGCGATGATGTAGTCGATGAACTCGGCTCCGATCGTGCCGGGAAAGCCGAGATAGCTCGCTTGGATCGGCGCCGGACGATACGCAAGAATGCCGAACCGAAAATCTTGCGTGTATCCCTTCAGATCAATCGCAATGTCGATCCGTAGATCGTGAAGGAGTTTGGCGACTTCCTCATCGCTCTTTCTTAAGACATCGTGAAACTGATCAAATGCTGCAACGAGCCGCTTGCGCATCTCGCTTTTGTCATCGATACCGTATGACACGCCGATAATCTCGAATCGAGAGCGGTCGTGCAGCTCGAAAAGCTCGGCCATCAGGTACGCGGTCGCGTGCTGGTGGAAATCTGCCGACAGATAGGCGACCCGCACCTTGTTGTTGCGCCATATCGGGCCGGCCCACAATGTTGGCGAAAGCGTTGGAACCCGGTCAGCGACATAGTTTCTAGCGCATTGCAGTTGCAACGACGGATCACCGGAGTAGCCAAGCAGCGTGAAGGGATAAATGATTGATTTCTTTTCTAAGATTTGTGCGATCACTTTATCCGCGACGTCCGTCGTGCGACGCCAGTTGCAGAGCTTGTTGACACAATCGGCGATCCCGCTTAGCGCATGGGCATCATCGGGCTTCATTGCCAACGCGCGGTCGTAGCTCGCCAGCGCCTCCTCGAACCGCTTCAGCGTATACAGGGTGACGCCGCGATTGGAATGCGCCTCGGCAGAGTCCGGCCGCACGGCAAGCGCGCGGTCGTAGCTCGCCAGCGCCTCCTCGAACCGCTTCAGCTCCTTCAGGGTGTTGCCACGATTCGACAGCGCCGCGGCATAGTCCGGCCGCAGGGTGAGCGCGCGGTCGTAGCTCGCTAGCGCCTCCTCGAACCGCTTCAGCTCCTGCAGGGTGTTGCCACGATTCGACAGCGCCTCGGCAGAGTCCGGCCGCACGGTGAGCGCGCGGTCGTAGCTCGCCAGCGCCTCCTCGAACCGCTTCAGCTCATGCAGGGCGAGGCCACGGTTACAGAGCGCCTCGGCATAGTCAGGTTGCAACGCAAGCGCGCGATCGTAGCTCGCCAGCGCGTCCACAAACCGCTTCAGCGTATACAGGGTGACGCCGCGATTGGAGAGCACCTCAGCAGAGTCCGGCCGCACTTCGAGCGCGCGGTCGTAGCTTGCCAGCGCCTCCGCAAACCGCTTCAGCTCATGCAGTGTCCAACCGCGATTAAAGAGCGCCTCGGCAGAGTCCGGCCGCACGGCAAGCGCGCGGTCGTAGCTCGCCAGCGCCGTGTCTTTTTTGCCTAGGCGTGATTGGACAACGGCAAGGAGATGAAGCGCATCAAAGAGATTACGCTTGGCGTTTATGATTTGTTGGCATAACTGCTCGGCCTCAACGAGCTTCCCTGCGTTGTACGCAGAAATAGCGCGGCTGAGGGCCTGCGATAGGTTGAATGTGGGCG
>Ga0182018_10005519_pt1 | contig 10152 bp, 4 predicted proteins | sample 812P2MmetaG_FD_120490 | JGI IMG/M metagenome (GOLD analysis project Ga0182018, IMG submission 120490) | Permafrost microbial communities from Stordalen Mire, Sweden - 812P2M metaG | ecosystem: Environmental > Terrestrial > Soil > Wetlands > Permafrost | place: Sweden: Stordalen | collected... | reverse complement strand
GCCTGTCCGGCGTTTGCACAAAGTTTGCCGCAACGAGAGCTGACAGTCGTCGTTGTCAATGCCCACGCCGACCCATCGCAGCCGGTGCAGGGGGTGCGCGTTTCGCTTAGCTTTGTTGCCGGCTCAGAAAAGGTTGTCGATTCGCGCGATGCCACCAATCGGTCCGGCCAGGCACTACTTCTCGTTTCACCAGAGGCGGCGCAGCGAGACGACCTTCGCGTGGAGATATCCGGCACCAGCGAACTTGTAGTCTTCCAGCCTGCTGATGGGCAGCTGTCGGGCCTTCCATCTTCAGTGACCGTTCGCCTGCTGCCGAAGGGGTCAGTTTTGCTGCTTGGACCGCCCCAGATTGAGGCCATGCTGCAGCGGCTGTCCATTCAAAACCGGGCAAAGAACCAGGAGATCCGCGAGCTGAAGGCAGAGCTTGCCGGTGCCCAGAGCCAAAAACCCGACGATCTTACGGCAGCCATGAACGAGTGGGCCAAAACCAGCGGCTTGGACCTCGCCGAGGTGGACAAGCAGGTTCAGCAATGGGCAGCAGATATCCAAAAGCGCAAAGATCAGGCCACTGCGAATGAGAAGGCACTTGCGGAGTTGGCGCTTAAACATTACGGCGCCGCCGCTCAACTGTTTGACCAGGCTGCCGACGACGACGACAAGGCGATGGAGGAAACGAAGCAAAGGTTTCTCGAAGAAGACCGGAAGATGTTGCGGGCGCTGGTTGACAAGAAGTTCCAGAGCGCGAATGCCTACCAGCTGAATCTTCAATTTCACCAGGCGACGGTGACTCTGACTCAGGCGCGGGACCGGGCGGCAGCGGAACATAAACAGTACCCGGATGACGCTGCACTGCGCAGCATCTGGCTCGATGCGGTTCTTCGTTTAGCGAACGCGCGCCGGGACGAAGGCGATTTTGGCGCAGCAAGCGACAGCTCTACGCTATTGAGCGAATCAATCAAGGACTATCAGACTTTGCTTCCAGAGAGGTCCGCGCCGGAGGAGAAACAGGACTGGGCAATGGCCCAGCTGAATCTAGGTATCGCTCTCGATGGCCAGGCGCTCAGAAGCAGCGGAGCGCAGGCTACGGATTTGTTAGCACGGGCGGTAAGTGCCTACCGGTCTGCCCTCGAGGTTTATACCAAGGCGGATCAGCCCAAGGAGTGGGCCCGGGTAGAGATCAACGCAGGAAACGCACTTCTGGATCAGGGTGACCGAAGCAATGGGGCGAAAGCGAACGAATTGCTTGCCCAGGCAGTAGTCGCCTACCGTGCAGCGCTTGAGGTGAGAACCAAGTCGGACCTGCCCCTGGATTGGGCAAACACGCAGAACAGTCTTGGCAGAGCCCTGAGCGGCCAGGCGCAACGCAGCAGCGGCGCCCAGTCAACCGACTTGATGGCGCAGGCGGTCGCAGCCTACAGGGCGGCGCTCGAAGTGGAAACCAAGACTGACCAGCCCCAGGATTGGGCCAGGGTCGAAAACAATCTGGGTATCGCTCTTGAGATTCAGGGTGAACGTGCCAGTGGTGCCCAGGCGATGGATTTACTGGCTCAGGCAGCGCAAGCATACCGGGCGTCACTGGAGGTGCGGACCAAGGCCAGCCTGCCCCAGGACTGGGCCGGAACGGAGAACAACCTCGGCGGGGCCCTGATGGAACAGGGAGTACGCAGCAATGGGGCACAGGCAACGGATTTGTTAGCGCAGGCAGTCGAAGCTTACCGGGCAGCCCTCGAGGTGCGGACGAAAGCCAACCTGCCCCAAGACTGGGCCGAGACCGAGAACAACCTGGGAGACGCCTTAGTCGACCAAGGGCTGCGCAGCAGTGGCGCGCAGGCGACGGATTTGCTTGCCCAGGGGGTCGAAGCTTACCGGGCAACGCTGGAGGTCTATACAAAAGCGGACCTTCCGCAGGACTGGGCAATGGCCCATAACAATCTCGGTCTTGCCCTCGTAGATCAGGGGGAAATGAGCCACGGGAAGCAGGCCACCGACTTGATTGCCCAGGCCGTCGAGGCCTATCGTGCGGCGCTCGAGGTTTATACCAAGGCGGACCTGCCCCATGACTGGGCAATGACCCAGAACAATCTCGGTCTGGCTCTTCGAGACATGGGTGAGAGGACGAGCGGCGCGCAGGCAAAGGAGCTGTTTGCCCAGGCAATCCAGGCCTACCAGGCGGCGTTGCAGGTTTATTCCACGGTGCACACACCCTTCGACTGGGCTGCGACCGAGAACAATCTGAGCAATGTGCTTGTCGATGAGGGGGACTTTGCTGCCGCAGCCAAAGCCATAGAAGCGGTTCTCGAGGTCTTTCCCAACGACGTTGGATATCTTCAGACTGCTGTCTCCATTTACCACGACAACCTGTTCCGTTACGATCGGTCGTATGAGCTGGCCCAGCGCTGGCTCAAGCTGGATGATTCTCCACTTGCCCGCCTCAGCATGGAAGAGAACGACCTTGTGACCGGACGATTTGAGGAATGCGAAAAGCAGGCTGCGACGATCGGCGATACTGCCTTTCCCAATGCACCCGTCAGCATGACCATGATCCGCGACTCCATCAGAATGAGCTGCCAATGGGGCGCCGGGCAAAAAGCGGACGCGCAGCAGACGGCGCAGGCACTCTCCTTCAAATCAGCCCAGTTGCAGGATATGGGTTGGGAGTTCACCGGTACCCGCCACTTTCTCGACTCTTCCCAGGCCTTTGAGGCAGGTCGCACATCGTGGGTCTCCCTGTTTCAAAGCCTCGAAAAAGGAGATGGCGCCGCAATGGTCGCTGCCTTGCATCAGCTTGAGGAGGTCGTCAAACACTGAGGTGAAACAGCCGCGGACTCAGTGGTTGGGCCGCAAGATTCTCCCACCTTGGGCATGTGTCAGAAAAGCATCATCTATCCTGATGATCTCTAGATCATTGTCCAGTCGCCGGTGAAAGGGAGGACAATTTGCGAAATCTTCAGGCCCTCGCTGCGATCATTGTGGGCTACGCGTTCTCTATCGGCGGCGCTTTTGCCAGCTCAGCGCCAGCACAGGGCTCGCCTCAGCGGGAGCTGACGGTCGTCGTCGTCAACGCGCACGATGATCCTGCCCAGCCGGTTGAAGGCATACGTGTGTCGTTGAGCTTTGTGACCGGCTCTGAAAAGGTTGTCGATGCACGCGATGCAACGAATCGCGCCGGCCACGCACTGCTCCTCGTATCTCCTGAAGCCGCTCAGCGCGGGGATCTGCGCATCGAGGTCACGGGCGCGAGCGACCTGGTTGTCTTTGAGCCCGCGGATGGTCAACTGGCCGGGCTGCCTGTAACGCTGACCCTCAGCCTGCTCCCGAAAGGATCTGCCGCTCTGCTTGGCCCCGTACAGATTGAGGCAACACTTCACCGGTTGTCACTCCGCGCGCAGACTTTGCAACAGCAGAACCAGGAGATGAAGGGACAGCTTGCCCAAGCGAACGAACAGAAGGCCGACCTGACGGCCTCTCTGACCGAGTGGGCCAAGGCCAACGGCTTTGACTCGGCACAAGTCGACACAAAGGTTCGGGAATGGGCCGAGGACATTGAAGGCAAGAAGGAACAGGCCACGCTAGAACAGAAGGGCCTCGCGGAACTCGCGCTCGAACATTACGGAGTTGCTGCCGAAACCTTTGAACAGGCTTTCGATCGAAAGCGGCAGGCACTCAAAGACGAAAAAGAGAAGTATCTTGAAGGCCGCCGCAAGGAGCTGAGTGACTCGATCGCGGCAGCTGTCCAGGCGTCGAATACCTACGATCTCAATTCGCAGTTTCACAAGGCGACTCAGATTTTCGAGGAGGCGCGGGATGCGGCGACCGAAGAACATGGCCGCTTTCCGGATGATGCCGCCTTGCGGAACATCTGGCTCAATGCCCGCTGGTATGTTGCGAACGCGCAGTGGCAGGAGGCAGAGGTGACAGGTCCGGAAAAGAGCCACTCATTGCTTGCGGAGTCTCTTGAAGAATTCCAAAGCCTGTCCCAGGCATACGATCCGATCAAGGAAAAGCAGAGCGTGGCGTCTCTGCTCGACAGCGAAGGACTCGTGCTGAGAGAAGAAGCGGCGCGGGCAACCGGGGATCAGGCCCCAGCTCTGTCTGATCTCGCGGTAAAGGACCTCCAGAAGGCGCTCGAAATGACGTCCAAATCTGATGATCCAAAAGACTGGGCAGGAATTCAGGATAGCCTTGGCAACGCGTTTGTTGTTCGAGGGGACCAGGTTTTAGGGGATCGAGCCAATGTACTTTATGACCAGGCAATACAGGCTTTCAAGAATGCTTTGGAGTTATTCACGAAGTCCAGTTCGCCCAAGGAATGGGCATCTGTTCAGCACAATCTTGGCGCTGCTCTCGAAGCTGAGGGGGAAAGGGCCGAAGGGGATCAGGCCAATCTCTTACTGAGTGAGGCCGTGGAGGCTTATCAGAACGTTCTTACCGTGCGCACCAAGGCCAGTTTTCCGCAGGACTGGGCCATGACTCAGAACAATCTTGGCATTGCGTGGATGAACCAGGCCGATAAGGCTTCAGGTGACAAAGCAAGTGCTCTTCTCGAGCAGGCCTCAAAGGCCTTCAAGAATGCGCTGGACGTCCTGACGAGGGACAATCTTCCCCAGTACTGGGCGGTGATCGAGAACAACCTGGGCCTTGTATTGCGCAGACAAGCGGAAAAGGTTACCGGAGACAAGGCGTCCGGACTTTTCGACCTGTCGATCGAGGCCTCCGAAAGCGCGCAGCAGGTGCAGACCAAGACCGATCTTCCCCAGCAATGGGCAAGAACGGAGTTCAACCTTGGCAATACCGAAAGAATTGAGGCGGACACGGCCGAAGGGGCCAAAGCTTCAGCTCTGCTTGACAAGGCAGAAGAGGCCTACAACCATGCGTTAGAGGTGCAGACCAAGGCTGATCTTCCCCACGATTGGGCCAGAACGGAGGAGAACCTTGGCATTGCTTTGGTGAGTGAGGGGCAACAAGCTACCGGGGACAAAGCTTCTGCGGCTGCAGACCAAGCCATGAAGGCCTTCGGCCTGGCGCTCGAGGTATATTCCAAGAGCGATCTTCCTAGCAGTTGGGCCACTGTGCAGTTCTATATGGGCCGGGCCTATGAACTAAAGGGAGCCTTCACAGATGCCGCCTCAGCCGACGAATCCTACCTCGAAATCAATCCCGCCGATCTTCCCATGCTGAAGCATCTGTCGCATATCGACCATGAGCTCTTATTTCGATTTGACCGGGCGCTTGAGCTGGACGAACGACGCATGAAGATCGATACCTCGACCGCGGCGCGGCTGGATGTGGAGGAAGCGAGCCTTACGGCGGGCGACTTCGCCGGGTGCATCCAGCAAGCGGCAGGCATTCATGAGGCGGATTCATCGGCACGCGATCTCCTTGTCCGCGACACGCTCAAGCTGGCTTGCCAATGGGGCGCGGGACAAAAGGCCGCCGCGGGGGAGGGCGCATCTGCGCTGCTGCCCAAGACTGTGGGGCTGAAAGATCCGGATTGGGAAGTAACGGGCACGCTGCATCTTCTTGCGTCGTCCCCTGTGTTTGAGCGTGGCCGCGCAGCGTGGATCGCCCTGTTTGACGGCCTCCAAAAAGGAGATGGCATCGCGATGGCAAACTCCTTGCACGAGCTTGAGAAAGTTATGCGAAACTAAGGCCATGCTCCTGCCAAGCTACGATGTTTTTCTCAGTTATTCGCGCGCTGACACCGAGCGCATCCGACCTCTGGTGGATGCATTGCGCAGCGAGGGGTATCGGGTTTTCTTCGACGTGCAATCGATCGACCCCGGCCAGGAATGGAAGAAGCGGCTCGATCGCTCTATCCGCGGTTCCCGCACCCTGATCCTGTGCTGGTCAGCCAACGCCCATGGCTCCGATTACATTACATTTGAATACTCGCGCGCCCAGGCGCTGCACAAGCCGGTCTTTCCCTGGCTTCTAGACAAGACGCCACTGCCGGCAATGCTTGAGATTCAGGGCATTGGTGAGCCAGACGGCGCAAAGGTTGCCGCCTTGCTTCGCCGCTCGCTCGGTTTGACTCTGGCCCGAAGGCGGGCTATTCAGGCCATTGTGGCCATTCTGATCTTTGCGGCACTGGCCATTCCAACCTGGCGCAAGCTGAACCCACCCCCACCGCCTCCCTGGCAGTATCAAGGCGAGGTCACCGACCTTCATACCCGGTTGCCCATCACCGGAGCCGGGGTCAGGTTGACTTTGGGCAACGGCAAAACCTACACCGCCGTTTCGGACGACCAGGGCAAATACACCTTGCAGAACCTGCCCCCGCCGGTCCCCGACCACATTCACCTGGAGTTCTCGAAAGCGGGCTATCAAGGCGAAAGCGACACCGTCCCAGCCGCCAAGGCCGGGTTCGACCCAAGGCTCGAAAAAGAGCCATAGCTGCTGGGGCGAACTGACCGGATGCCAGGCCCAGAAGCCTTCACGCTGATTCAAACGCTTCCAGCCATGGAGTGCAAAGGTTATGAGGCCGACCAATTCACCTCTCTCAAGTCAATTATTACAAAGGAGTAAAGTCACTGTGACCTGCAAAGGTTGGCTTGCCGCCACGTGAAGAGGACCGTGAGGATTTGCAGTAAGTGTTTTTTTTCGAACACACGAGAATCGTGTACACTGATTTCGCATGAAGAACATCACTTTGAGTGCCGACGAGGACCTGATCGAGCGTGCCCGCTCCATTGCGCGTGGACAGCGCAGGACGCTGAATGCGGCATTCCGTGAATGGCTGACGCAATTCGCTCAAAGCGCAGGAGACGCTCAGGGTTTCGATGCGCTGATGAAACAAATGCGACACGTCGATGCCGGCGGGCACTTTAGCAGGGACGACCTGAATGAGCGATAGATTCTTTCTGGACACGAATATCTTCGTTTACTCGTTTGACCAAAGCGCCGTCGTGAAAGCACAGAAAGCCGCGCAACTTATCCGCAAAGCCCTGACGACGCAGAAGGGCATCACCAGCTATCAGGTCGTTCAGGAGTTCTTCAGTGTTGCCCTGAGACGGTTCTCCCAACCGATGAGATTGACGGATGCGGAGCAATATCTGGGCGCGGTTTTCCGCCCCTTGCTCAGTGTTCACTCGTCACAGGCACTCTATGCGGAGGCTTTGCATCTCCAAGCCCAAAGTGGGCTCGCATGGTACGACTCATTGATCGTCTCCGCTGCAATCCAGGCGCAGTGCGACTACCTGTTTACGGAGGATCTCCAGCACGGCCAACGGTTCGGTAGTCTCCGGGTTGCGAATCCCTTTCTTTGAACTCGTCATGATTGCGGCTCATTGCCTGGCACAAAACTTGACGCGAGATCACCTTCACTGGTGTTCTCATTTCACACTTACGTTCTTCGAGTGCTCGGTACTGGTTGTATTCGGTGGCCGGATCTCAACTCAGGCGGGTGGCAGCATTCCATCGCATCGGGTGGCTTCAAACGGTCGTAGCCTGCACTTGCTGTCGAATCAGGAGATAGGTCGGCTCTCGATCAGCTGCGGTGTGCTCACTGTACAATTCGAGCGAATCAGGATTCGCAATGACCGTGAAGGTAAGGCTCGATCGCCGGAATTTCCTCAAGCAGGCTGCTGGAGCGATGGGTGCGGCAACGCTCTCGGAACATGTGTCCGCGCGAGGGCCGGGCGAAGATTCAGAGGCGCCGAAAGAACAGATCAAGCGCGGTGATGAACGGGGTTATCCGCGACGATTTCACGGGCGGCAGCTCCGGATGATCTCGTTTCCCCTTGGTGGCGTGGCCGCAGGGAGCATCGGGCTGGGCGGACGCGGGCAACTCGTCGACTGGGAGATATTCAACCGGCCCAACAAGGGATTCAGGCCGGCGTATGCGTTTCCGAGCATTTGGGCCCAGTCGGGCGGCGGGAAACCGGTGGCGCGTGTTCTTGAGTCTCGCATCGTTGCTCCTTTTGAGGGGCAGGATGGCCTGGGCTCGAACAACGTACCCGGGCTTAGCAGGCTTGAATCTGCAACGTTCATTGGTGAGTACCCGCTGGCGCATATTGATTTTCAGGACAGTGCGGTGCCGGTGAAGGTCGAACTCGATGCGTTCTCGCCTTTCATTCCGCATGAGCCGGACGACTCGGGATTGCCGGTAGCTATTCTGCGTTATCGGGTCAGTAATCCTGGCTTCAGCGCGGCAACGGTTGGAATCGCATTCTCAATCGAGAATCCCGTGAACACGAAAGCAGACAACGGTGGAGCCGCGCGACAGAAGTCGAGTGAGGGAAGAAGGAACGAATATCGCAGAGAGAACCAAATTGCGGGGCTGGTGATGAGCAACCCTGCGCTCCTGCCCGACGATCCGATGGCGGGTGAATTTGTGCTCGCGGCACGTGTCGATGGTGGCGCAGAGGTTTCGCACTGGGAAGGGTGGCCAGCGGGCCGCTGGTGGAACGCTCCGCTTCATTTCTGGGACCAGTTTTCAAAGACAGGGGAGCTGGGCCCGCCACCAGACGTTCACAATTCCGTCGGAGTGCTTTGCCTGAAAAGGGCGATTCCCGCTGGACAGTCTGCGAGCTTTGAGTTTCTGCTGGGGTGGCGGTTTGCCAATCGCACGCCAGACTGGATTGGGTGGTCGGCGCCGGAAGGTGAAGGCAAGACAGCCATCGGCAATTCTTATGCCGCGCGTTTCAAGGATGCATGGGAGGCTGTGAGCTACACGGCGGCACATTTGAAAGATCTGGAAGCGCGAACCCGCATGTTCACGAATGCATTGCGTGAAAGCACGCTGCCTGCGGCTGTGAAGGAGGCGGCAAGCGCAAACCTTTCGACATTGGCGACGACAACCTGCTTTCGGACTGCGGATGGCGAGTTTCATGCGTTTGAGGGCAGCGACGACACGCAGGGATGCTGCTTCGGCAACTGTACCCATGTCTGGAACTATGAGACGGCAACAACGCATCTATTCCCTTCGTTTGCGCGGTCATTGCGGCGAAATGCGTTTGGATACTCGATGGACGACGCAGGAGCGATCCACTTCAGACAGTTGCTTCCCGATGGGAAAGCGCGCTCAGGATTCGCGGCCGCGGATGGACAGATGGGGCAGATTATCCACGCGTGGCTGGACTGGAAGATCTCAGGCGATGAGGCGCTCGTGCGCGCGACATGGCCGCGCGCGAAGAAGGCGCTAGAGTTTGCCTGGGTGCCGGGCGGATGGGACTCGAATCGTGACGGAGTGATGGAGGGTGTACAGCACAACACCTACGACGTGGAGTTTTACGGGCCCAATCCGATGTGCGGAATTTACTATCTAGGCGCCTTGCGAGCCGGTGAGGAGATGGCCCGCGCCGTTGGGGACGCGGAATCCGCCGCGACATATATGAGGCTCTTCGAGCAGGGAAGCCGGTGGATCGATGCCAATCTTTTCAATGGCGAGTATTTCATCCAGAAGGTTCGCGGCTTCAAAAAGGATGAGATCGCCGGCAATCTGCGCAGCGACATGGGCTCCGAGAATACAGAGAATCCGGAATACCAGGTTGGCGGAGGGTGCCTGGCCGATCAGCTGATCGGCCAATACCTGGCAGAGATTGGAGGCATGGGGCCCCTCGTCGCGCCAGAAAACATTCGCAGGACGCTCAAATCCATATATAGGTACAACTACAAGCCGACGCTCAAAGATCATGACAATGTAGAGCGGACCTATGCGCTCAACGATGAAGCGGCGGTCGTGGTCTGCGATTATGGCAAGGCGGAGAGGCCGCACATTCCGTTTCCGTATTATGCCGAGGCATGGACCGGCCAGGAATACCTGGTGGCCGCGCTGATGATGAATTGGGGCTTGGTGCAGGAAGGCGTGGAGTGCGTAGAGAATATCCGCTCCCGCTACGACGGAGAAAAGCGGAATCCGTGGGATGAACCGGAGTGCGGCCACCACTACGCGCGGGCCATGTCGTCGTGGTCGACAATCGGTGCTTTGAGTGGCTTCCTCTACGACGGACCCAATGGGGCTGTGGTGGCAACGCCCAGAATCTCGCGAGATAACTTCAAATGTTTCTGGGCGACGGGAACGGGGTGGGGTACGTTTTCGCTGGTCAGGCAGAAAGGCATGACGCGGTTTGCGATGAAGGTCCTCGGGGGAACTCTTGTTTGCCGCTCCTGCGAAATTGCTGCAATAGGCGGAAATGCATCGGTCGAGATCGG
>Ga0182018_10005518_pt1 | contig 10152 bp, 5 predicted proteins | sample 812P2MmetaG_FD_120490 | JGI IMG/M metagenome (GOLD analysis project Ga0182018, IMG submission 120490) | Permafrost microbial communities from Stordalen Mire, Sweden - 812P2M metaG | ecosystem: Environmental > Terrestrial > Soil > Wetlands > Permafrost | place: Sweden: Stordalen | collected... | reverse complement strand
ATGAGTCGGCTATTTGAAGCCCTGAGCAATGTGGAAGCGAAACGCCGTTCACCGGACGTCGTTCCGCTAGCGGCAGCTTCACCCGATGTGGTTCCGCCGGTTGTGACTGCCGTGAACGCAGTTCGGTCCGAACACACGCAGAAAGCAAATATGTTGAACGAAGTCCTACCCAAGCCGGTCGAGATCCTAGGGTCTCGTTCGGTTCCCGTGAAGGCTTCGCCCGAGTCGCACATAGTTGCCTTGACTGATCCCAATAGTCTGGGCGCCGAGAAATTTCGCGCCCTCGTCACGAGGTTGGACTACCTGCGCAAGCAACAGAAGCTGAAGTCCTTCCAAGTCACTAGCAGCGTAATCAACGAGGGCAAGACGCTGGTGGCTGGAAATACGGCGGTGACGCTCGCCAAATATTCTGGCTCTAAGACTCTGCTGATCGAAGGAGATCTGCATAGGCCGACCTTGGCAGCGCTACTCGGCTTAAGCGAATTGCACGGCCTGAGTCATTGGTGGGTCGGTCAGGACCACGAACTCGCGCAGTTCGTTCACAGGTTGAATGACATGCCACTATGGTTTCTTTCTGCAGGTAAGCCTTGCGATCGCCCCTCGGACATCTTATGCTCGGCGCGATTTGTGAAAGCCTTCACGCAGTTGGCCAGCCAGTTTGAGTGGATCGTGGTGGATTCGACCCCGATGCTTCCAATCGTTGACGTCAACCTGTGGTCGAGATTAGTGGATGGCACACTCCTGGTTGTCCGGGAGGGCCTGACGCCGGTCAAGGCTCTGAAAAAAGGCCTACAGGCTCTCGATCATCCCAAGTTGCTCGGCGTGGTAGTCAACGAGGTGTCGGGATCAGATCAAGCAAATTACGACGGACAATATTACGGTACCAAGTCGTAGCGAGTCGGCCAGGGTCGTGCGCCAACGGAAGGCGCCCTGTCCCGCTGTTCCTGCCAGCGAAATGCGGTCTTTCTGGTGTAGGCTCTGATATCCAGCACTCGATCGAGAGTCGCCTGCAGCACGGCACCACTCCGATCACCTCGCCGGGCGCAAGAACAAGCAGCCAAAGTAGAGATAGATAACCTCTAGAGAGTATTCCTTGATCAGGCTTCTACACGCCTATTTCCCTGCGCGCACACTCTTCCTGGGGATTGCGGAAGCGTGCCTCGTGTCTCTTGCCTTTACTGCCGCCACGTTTGCGCGGTTGGGTACTGGCGCTGCAGCTCTAACTCTGAATGACCATCACGGGTCGTTTAAGATCTTGTTTATGTCGTCGGCCGTCATCACTTGCATGTATTACTTCGATCTTTACGATTCTTCGATCTTAGGCAATCGACGGGAGGTTCTTATCCGTTTGTTCCAAGTGGTGGGGACCGTGTACAGCCTTTTGGTTCTCCTCTACTACCTATATCCCCCCCTGGAGTTGGGTCGAGGCATTTCAGTCATTGGGCTGCTCCTTGTCGCGATGCTGTTATTTCTCGGGCGGAGGCTGTTCTCGAAAATCAATAGCGTTCCAGAGTTCGCCGACCGGGCGCTGATCTTGGGCGACGGACCGTTGGCTGACATCCTGCAGCTTGAAATTGAATCACGTCCTGAGTTGGGGCTTCGTGTTGTGAGCCGTCTCTCGGCGATTGGCAATGGAAATCATCGCATCGGTGGCGAAGGCGTCCTGCCTTTCGGTGAGCCTCTCGGTACAGATACGGTTGAGGATCTTTCGCGCACGGTCAAACTTCTTCGCGCGAACCGCATCGTCGTCGCGATGGGTGATCGCCGTGGCAAGCTGCCCGTCGACGTTCTGCTCTCGCTTAAGTGCCGCGGATTGCGGGTCCAAGATGGGGTTGAGGTTTATGAGGCGATCACTGGAAAAGTTCCCATCGAATCCGTTCGCTTGGGCTGGCTTCTTTTTTCGGCCGGGTGTCACGCTTCGCGGTTGCACCTGGCTTATAAGAGGGCCGCATCCGTCCTGGTTTCCATTGTAGGTCTGATACTGAGTCTACCCCTCTTCCCCTTCGTCATCTTAGCCATTAAGCTGACCTCGCCGGGCCCAATCTTTTATCGCCAGAGGCGCGTGGGACGTGATGGCGTTGTGTTCAACTGCTATAAGTTTCGAACGATGCGCGCAGACGCGGAGGCAGATATAGGGCCCACCTGGGCCTCGGACGATGATCCACGCATCACTCCAGTTGGAAGATCTCTACGTGTGTTGCGACTGGACGAGATCCCGCAATTATGGAACATGTTGAGGGGTGATATGAGTCTAGTTGGTCCGAGACCGGAGCGGCCTGAATTTGTGGACGCTCTTAAACAAGAGGTTCCTTACTATAATTTGCGGCACACCATTCGCCCAGGAATCACGGGGTGGGCTCAGATTCGCTACAAGTATGGAAGCTCGGTTGAGGATGCCAGAGAGAAACTTCGCTATGACCTGTTCTACATCAAGAACATGTCGTTGGGGCTCGATTTACTCGTCTTTCTCCAGACAATCAAAGTCATCCTGTGGGCAAGAGGCGCGAAATGAAGCTGCTGTTCTGGTCATGCGCGTTTCTGATTATTGTTACTGAGCGAATTCTCAAGCCACATCCTCATCGCGATTGGAACTGAGTGGAAGGGAGCGATCCGCGTGCGACTTGGTCGATGATTCGCTTTTCCTTATACACAATTGGACCACGGCAGATCAGCTGGCGATGAAGATGGTTTCTTGCTCCCGCTCCCGACAGAGAAGAACAAGGCGATTATTGATTCGTTTTGAAAGGGCGACGCTGCCCGGTAGCTTCCAGTTGCCGCCACTGGGATTCGATGAAAAGAAAAGTAAGCATATTCGGATTAGGGTATGTGGGCACGGTGACAGCTGCTTGTTTGGCCCATAAAGGCCATGAAGTCCTCGGCGTGGATATCAATCCGGACAAGGTGGCGGTTCTTGAGTCGGGTCATAGTCCAATCGTCGAAGCAGGCATGGAAGACCTTGTGGCTTGTGGACGTCAAGCTTGTCGGTTGCACGCCACCACGGATACAGTTTCAGCTGTTCTCCACTCGGAGATTTCTCTGATTTGCGTAGGCACGCCGAGTCGGCGCAACGGCAAGCTGGATCTGAGCTATATCGAGCGTCTGTGTCGCGAAATTGGGGAGGCACTGGGCCAGAAACACGAGTTTCACTGGATCGTATTGAGAAGCACTGTTCTTCCCGGCACGACTGAATCCGTTGTCATTCCGATTTTAGAGGAAGCAAGTAGGAAACGTGCGGGCACCGACTTCGCCGTTTGCTTTAACCCGGAGTTCATCCGGGAAGGAACGGCGGTAGCTGATTTTTTCGAACCGCCGTTCACCGTATTCGGTGCGGCCAAGCCATATGATTTAACGCCAGTACGTGATCTCTATGAGGGCCTGTCGGGCCGCGTATTCGAAACCTCCCTGGCTGCTGCCGAAATGGTGAAGTATGCCTGCAATGCGTTTCACGCTGTCAAGGTAGGTTTCGCCAATGAACTGGGGACACTTTGTAAGACGCTCGATGTCGACACACAGGCTGTGAGGGAGATGTTCTTCTCGGACAAGAGGCTCAATATCTCACCCGCCTACCTCTCGCCCGGTTTTGCGTTCGGTGGGTCTTGCTTGCCAAAGGATCTTCGAGCGTTGACCTACCGGGCGAAAGAACTCGATCTGCACCTCCCTTTGCTCGAGGGCGTTTTGCCCAGCAATATCCAACACATCCAGCGAGCTGTTGAAGCGGTGCTGCGCACGAACATCCGCAAAGTGGGCGTCCTCGGTCTGAGCTTTAAGGCCGGTACTGATGATTTGCGGGAGAGCCCGCTCGTTCATTTCATCAAGCAGCTTATCGGCGAGGGTCTCCAGATTCGGATATGGGATCGCGACGTGTCACTCGGCCGATTGGTCGGATCCAACCGCCAATACATCGAAGAAGTCATTCCGCACATTGGCTCGCTTCTGTGTTCGACGCTGGAAGAAGTCGTTCGAACGACCGACGTGGTGGTGATTGGGTCTAAGGCCGCATGTTCGCAAGAGCTCGGCAGTTTACTTCGTGCAGAACAGACGGTCATTGACCTTGTTAATCTGGACCGGGCGCAACGTCCACAAGGTGCTTTCCGATATGAAGGAATCTGCTGGTAAAACGTGAGTGCCTTGAAGATTCTTGGGGTTAAGGCTTGCGGTCTCATCCCATTCGATGCGCGCGGCAAAAAACCGCAGTTATCTATGCATCACGCCAGTTGCAAGAATCCTGCGGATTTCACGACCGGACGAGATTCCCCTAGCTATGGAACGTGTTGCAGAGAGCGATATGAGTTTCGTTGGTCCCCGATGCCAGAGAGAAGCTGCATTATGACCTGTTCTACATCAAGAACATGTCGTTGGGGCTCGATGTACTGGTCTTTCTCCAGACAATCAAAGTCATCATGTGGGCAAGGGGCGCGAAATGAAGCTGCTGTTCTGGTCTTGCGCATTCCTAATCATTTTTACGTATGCAGGCTACCCGATTTGCGCGTATCTGCGGGCGAGGTTCTGGCCTCGGCCGGTTCGCCGTGCAAGTATCTTTCCCAGAGTTACGATTGTCCTAGCGGTCCACAATGAGGAGAAAAACCTGCCGAGCAAATTGCTTAACTTGGCCGCCCTGGATTATCCGGCAGACCGCCTGGAAATGATTGTCGTTTCCGACGGGTCCACTGACGAGACAAATAGGATTGTCGGAGCGTGGCAGAATTCCGGTCGTCGAGCCGTGATCGTGCCAGAACATCGGGGTAAGGCCAACGCCTTAAACCACGGCATTGCCGAAGCGCCGGGTGAAATCATCTGTTTTACAGATGCGAGGCAGAAGATTGCTTCGGATGGTTTGAAGAATCTGGTCGCAAATTTTGCCGACCCCTCGGTGGGCTGCGCAAGCGGCGAGCTAATTCTACGTGAGGACCGAAAGACAGCTTCGTCGGATGGCGTGGGGTTGTACTGGCGACTAGAAAAAAATATTCGAAACTGGGAGGGGCTTGCCGGATCGACGGTCGGGACAACGGGAGCCTTTTACGCAGTCCGAAAGGAGCTGTTCTTGCCCCTTCCGGAAGGAACAATTTTAGACGACATATACGTTCCGCTCCAAGTTGCGCGGCAAAGCAGGAGAGTTGTTTTCGATCCGAAAGCTGTGGCTTGGGATGATTTCACGCCCAGCCCTAAACAGGAATTTCGCCGGAAAGTTAGAACCCTGACCGGCAACTATCAATTATTGCAACTGGCTCCCTGGGTTCTAACCAGTGCCAATCCCCTCCGTGTTCAATTGGTTTGCCACAAACTGCTTCGCCTCTTGGTACCTCTTGCTTTGGTGGGTCTGCTTGTTTCGACGTTCTGGATTCGACAGGGTGTGTATGAAATCGCTCTAGTCCTTCAAATTGTTCTCTATGCGCTGGCTACTTTGTCGGCGTTGCGTGCGAAGGTTGGTTTTCTGTCTCGGTTGTCGAATATTTCGCTGGCATTTCTCGTGTTGAACACGGCGGCGGCCGTCGCATTCATTTATTTCATTACGGGCAGGAAGGCAGTATGGGCGCGGTAACCAACTCAAATCAGGACGATACGGGCGCCGTGATCGACGCGATAGCCACGGATTCGATCTCAGCGAACCGACCTAATTCACGGCAGAAGCCACTGGTTGGGGCGTACGTAGCGCTTCTTCTATTTATGTTCATTTATTGTGCTCGGCCTGAGGACTGGATCCCCGGTCTGTCGAATGCGCCCTTGGCAAAAATGACGGGAATTCTGGCTTTGCTCGCTTTGGTCTTTTCTCTGCGGCACTTCCGCCACGGCCTACCCCGAGAGGTTATTTACCTTGCGCTTCTTGTTGGACAACTGTTTCTTGCCGCAGTGCTGTCTCCCGTGTGGCGCGGTGGGGCGGTCCAGACAACACTTGATTTCGCGAAGGTGCTAGTCATTGTCATCGTAATGGTAGCGGCGGTAAACACGCTAAAACGATTGCGCCTGCTAATCATCACTCAGGCCGCTTCAGCTGCGGTGATCGCCGTTGTCGTTATTTCAAAAAGGCAGCTGCTCCTCGGCCGATTGGAAGGGATGCTAGGTGGGAACTATTCCAATCCCAATGACTTGGCGCTCGCAATCGTTATCTCACTTCCTTTGTGCCTTGCATTACTGTTCCTTACCAAAAGTAGACTGTGGAAGGGGGCATGGGCGCTGTCAATAATCGCGATGATATATGTAATCTTCTTGACAGGATCAAGGGGAGGGTTCCTGTCCCTGGTCACCGTGGCAGCGGTGTGCCTCTGGGAATTCGCGATCCGGGGCCGCCGCCGCTATCTCTTAGTTGTCGCAACACTGGTAGGTATGATCCTGTGGCAGTCGTCGAGTGGTATGTTAAGTCAGCGTCTCAAAGGAACGTTTGACCCCCAGGAAGATACTGCGTCATCGTACGCATCGGCCCAGGAGCGTCAAACGTTGTTGTGGCGCAGCGTCGAGATAACGAAGGAACATCCTCTATTCGGTATCGGCCCGGGCAACTTTCCAATCATATCCGGCAGTTGGCATGTGACACACAACTCCTTCACAGAAATGAGCTCAGAAGGAGGAGTACCGGCATTTGTATTATATGTTCTGATTGTGTGGTGTGGTTTCAAGAACGTAAAAGCAATCAAGCGGTTTTTACCGGGGCACGGAGAATCAATCCTGTTGGCTCGGGTCCTCCGCGCCAGTTTGGCCGGATACGTAGTCGGTTCCTTGTTCGCCAGCGAAGCCTATCAGCTTTTGCCTTACTTCTTGGTGGCATATACCACAACACTATTCAGGGTTGCCAAGACGTCTGCTTCTCATTCCCATGGGCACAAATCAGTGAGCCAGGCAACGGCTGAAAAGGAAATCTGTACAAATACAACAGAATCCGAAATGTTGTGGCATGCCAGCTCAATTTCCGGCGATCCTGGACGGGGACAAAGCTTTGAAGATTCTTTGGGTAAAAGCCGGCGGACTTCTACCACTCGATACGGGTGGTAAGATCCGCAGCTATCATATGTTGGGCAAGTTGTCTTGCCGTCACGACGTCACCTTCTTCACCTTCTACGCGGAGCATGCCAACGATTCGCATGGTGAGTTGGGCCGATTGTTTACCCGCGTCATTAGTTATTCTCTTCCCGTTTCGCGCTCGAAGAGCTTCGGCGACCTGGCTAATTACGCCCGTCACTTCTTCTCCGGACAGCCATACCAGATTGTCAAGTACTGCCAGGCAAAAGTGGCTGTGGCGCTCCGCGAATTGCTTAAGAGGGAGACCTTTGACCTCATCGTTTGCGATTTTCTTGTAGCAGCGGGCATCATTCCCTGGAATCTTCCGTGTCCGAAGGTGCTGTTTACGCACAACGTCGAAGCACTAATCTGGAAGCGTCACTTTGAAGTAACTCGTAGTCCATTGTGGAAGGCTATTAGTTGGCGTGAATGGCGGACCACAGCCCGCGCGGAGCGCCGGTATCTGAATCTGGCCGATCATGTCCTAACGGTTTCTGACGCAGACCGAGATTGTTTTGCGCGACTGATTGAACGGGCCAAGATCACCGTCATTCCCACTGGTGTGGACGTTAACTTCTTCCAGCCTGCAGCAGGGGAGGAACAGCTGAATGCTCTAGTTTTCACGGGATCGATGGACTGGATGCCGAACGAAGATGGTGTCTTCTATTTTGTGGAGAAGATCCTACCTCGGATTCGAAACCAAGTTCCCGATATTGCCCTTCTCGTGGTTGGGAGGCGCCCCTCAGCACGACTCCTGGAATTATCCAGGGCGACTGCGGGCATGCAGGTTACGGGGGCGGTCGAAGACATTCGTCCCTACGTACTGCGTGGATCTGTTTACATTGTGCCCTTGCGGGTGGGCAGCGGCACACGCCTAAAAATATTTGAAGCAATGGCCATGGGGAAAGCCGTAGTTTCTACGTCTATTGGTGCTGAGGGTTTGCCAGTCCGACCTGGGCGAGACATCATGATTGCCGATAGTCCCGACGAATTTGCACTCGCGGTCGTTGGACTCTTGCAAGATCACGCCCGCCGTGGCCGACTCGGCCGTGCCGCGCGCGAACTAGTCGTGCAAGGGCACACATGGGATTCGGTCGGGTACCAACTCGAGTCGGTCCTGGAAACAGTTGTGAAATCAGCGCATAAAGATATCCGCGAGCAGCTTGGGTTAGAAATGGCTGGCTCTATCGTTCTGAGCGAGGAAAAAGGAGCGACCGACTAAATCTAGCGGTGGCGGTGCGGTTTCTCAATAGGCATGGAAATCTCCGCTCTTCCACTGGCACCAGCGCCTGGTCATGCGTGCCAAACGCGCATATATAACTGAATCACCTGAATGCAATGTGCGGAATCTGCGGCATCTTTGATGTGGAAGCTCGGGGCGGATCCCATGAGCCACTGGTCCGCCGGATGGCATCTACGATCGCACACCGAGGTCCGGAGGATGAGGGTTTTTATGTTTCACCCCACTGCGTCCTAGGTCATCGGCGCCTGAAAATCATCGATTTGTCGCCGCTAGGGCGCCAGCCCATGACAAACGAGGACGGGACGGTGTGGGTTTCCTTCAACGGCGAAATATACAACTATTCCGACCTCCGTGCTGATCTCGTCCGCCGCGGTCATGAATTTCGCAGCCAGACTGATACAGAGGTCCTGGTCCACCTTTACGAAGAAAAGGGTGAGAGCTTACTCAATGAAATTAACGGAATGTTTGCACTTGCCCTGTGGGATGCCAGGCGCGGCAGGATGCTGCTAGCGAGGGATCGTTTCGGCAAGAAGCCTCTGTACTATTTCACCGACGGCTGCCGTTTGCTATTTGCGTCAGAACTTAAAGCTATTCTTGCCGATCCATCCATCCCGCGTCAAATAGATCCAGAGGCACTTTCTGCGTATCTCAGTTTGGGCTATGTGCCGTGTCCAGCTAGTATCTTCAAGGGAATCCAGAAGCTGCCGCCCGCTTCGTGGATGACGATTGAGCTCGATCGCGCTTCGCATGGATTGAAAATTGTCGGGCCCCGCCGCTACTGGACTCTTCGCTATCAGCCTGACTCGCGGCTCACGGAAACAGAGTGCGTGCCGCGTATCCAAGAGCTGATCCGCGATGCCGTTCGTATCCGGCTCTTTTCCGACGTCCCCCTTGGGGCGTTTCTGAGTGGCGGACTGGACTCGTCCACTGTTGTCGCGGCGATGGCCGAAGTAAGCGCGAAACCGGTTGAGACATTCGCGGTCGGATTCAACGAAGAGTCTTTCGATGAGCTGCACTTCGCGGCGATTGCAGCGAAGCGCTTCGGCACAAACCACCATGTGTTGCATTGCGCACCGAACGTTCTCTCGATTCTTCCGAAGCTCGTGCACCACTACGATGAACCATTTGCCGATTCTTCGGCCATACCGACCTATTGCATTTCTGAGGCCGCTCGGCAACAAACCACCGTCATACTCTCAGGTGATGGAGGAGACGAGATTTTTGCTGGATACACACGATACGACGATGGAATGCGCCTTTGGGGTCGACAGAATACATTGTCTGACACCCTGGCGCGCGGTATTTTCCGCTTCCTGGTTGATTTCTACCCAGCCAACGCTCGCGGCTGGGGCATTCTGAATAAGCGCTCTCTCCCCGCGCTTGATTCCTACATCGCGGACCTCTGCATCTACCAATCGCAACAGAAACAGGCCTTGCTCACTCACCAGTGGAGAGCTTTGTCAGATGGGCAAGCTTTTCGGTTGGGTCGTAATCTGGCCGATGCGGTTGGCGGAGACGAATTTCTGTCCAGGATGCAAGGTATGGACCAAATGCTCTACCTCCCCGACGACATCCTCGTGAAGGTGGATCGTGCCAGCATGGCCGTGGCCTTGGAAACGCGCGCTCCGCTGCTCGATTATCGGCTTGCTGAGTTCATGAGCACGGTGCCGGAAAACCTCCGTTACCGCAACGGCATTAAGAAGTATTTGTTAAAGCAGGCCGTGCGAGGCAAGCTGCCGGCGGAGATCGTCGACCGCCCAAAGATGGGGTTCGCGGTTCCGCTGAAGCATTGGTTCCGCGGACAGGCGGCTGAATTGGTCCGCGACGTCCTACTCTCCAAGTCGGCCCGAGAGCGCGGGATCTTCCGTCCACGGGAACTCGAGCGGCTTGTGAACGGGCACCACGAGGGCCGGAACCTT
>Ga0182018_10005517_pt1 | contig 10153 bp, 10 predicted proteins | sample 812P2MmetaG_FD_120490 | JGI IMG/M metagenome (GOLD analysis project Ga0182018, IMG submission 120490) | Permafrost microbial communities from Stordalen Mire, Sweden - 812P2M metaG | ecosystem: Environmental > Terrestrial > Soil > Wetlands > Permafrost | place: Sweden: Stordalen | collected... | reverse complement strand
GTGGTCTGGTCCGCGGAGTGCCTGCGGCACGAACCGGGCGGCGAGGTATGGCTCGGCGTCCGCGAGCAGGGCACCGAGGTGCCGGAGCGCGCCCGCGTAATCCTGGCTGCGGTGCGCGCCGTCGGGGCACCGGTGGTGCCCGCCGTGCCGCATGGCGATGAGGTGCTCAGCGCCGTGCACGACGAAGCGCTGATCGGGCACCTGCGCACCGTCTGGGCGGAGTGGGAGGCCCGCGGCTACGTGTCCGAGCACGGGCGCGACCGCGTCGTGCCGTACGTGTTCCCCACGGCCGGGATGCTGGCCGGGCTGCCGGTACGCTCGCCCGCCGCGACGCACGGACGGCTCGGGCTGTACTGCTACGACACCATGACGCTGATCGGGCCGGGCAGCTGGGAGGCGATCCGGGCGGCCGTCGATACCGCGCTGACCGCGGCGGACCTGGTGGCGGCCGGCGCGGCGGCCGCCTACGCGCTCTGCCGCCCGCCCGGTCATCATGCCGGCCCGGCTGCTTACGGCGGCTCGTGCTACCTCAACAACGCGGCGGCCGCGGCTGAGGCACTGCGGCAGGCCGGCGCGGAGCGGGTAGCCATCATCGACATCGACGCGCATCACGGCAACGGCACGCAGGCGATCTTCTACGACCGCGCCGACGTGTACTACGGCAGCCTGCACGTGGATCCGGGCGCGGGCTGGTTCCCGCACTACGCCGGGTACGCCGGGGAGCGCGGCAGCGGCGCCGGTGACGGAGCTAACCGGAACCTGCCGCTGGCCCCCGGAACCGGCGATGCCGGGTGGCTGGCCGCCGTTGACGTGCTCTGCGCCGAGGCCACCGGGCGCGGCGTGGACGCGCTGGTTGTCTCGCTCGGGCTGGACGCGGCGCAGGCCGACCCGGAGAGCCCGCTGCGGGTGACCAGCGCCGGGTACCGCGCTGCCGGGGAGCGGCTGGGCCGGCTCGGGCCGGCCGTGCTGATCCAGGAAGGCGGCTATGACCTGCCGTCCCTCGGCGGGCTCACGGTAGCCGCGCTGACCGGGGTGATGGCAGGGGCGGCTGCCAGGCCGACCGCCGGGGCGGCGGAGTGAACGCGCTGCTCGCTCTGCTCGCCTCGGCCCTGTGGGGCACTTCGGACTTCGGCGGCGGCCTCATGTCGAGGCGCGTTCACCCGTCCGCCGCGGTACTGATCTCCCAGGCGTTCGCGCTCGTGCTGCTGCTCACCGTGCTGCCGTTCCGGCACGTGCCGGCCGGCGGCTACCTGCTGACGGGCGCGGCGGCCGGCCTCATCGCGACCCTGTCGCTGGCCGCCTTCTACCGCGCGATGGTGACCGCGCCGCTGTCCCTGGTCGCGCCGATCACCGCGTCCGGCACGTGCATTCCGGTGATTACCGGGCTGCTCCGCGGTGAGCACCTGCATGTTCTGCAGACGGCCGGGGTGGTCGTGACGCTGGCCGGCATCGTGCTCGCCTCAGGGCCGGAATGGCGCTCCGGGATACCCGTCCGCCGCCAGGCGCTCGGCTACGCGATCCTGGCCAGCGGCGGCTTCGGCGTGGCGTACACGCTGCTCGCGCTGGCCGCCCGCACCGATGTCTACGGCACCCTGCTGGCCCAGCGGATCAGCGGGATAGCAGTGCTCGGCCCGATCGTGGCAGCCGCCGGGATCCTGCGCGGCATCCGGCTCTCGCTGCGCCGCCTCGCCGCGCTGGCCGCGATCGGGGTATCGGACATCGCGGCCAACGGGTCCTACGCCATCGCGGCGAGCCGCGGCGATCTTGCCATCGCGGCCGTGCTCGCCTCGCTGTACCCGGTCGTGACCGCGCTGCTCGCCGGGGGCATCCTGGCTGAGCGGCTGCGGCCGGTGCAGAGCGCCGGAGTGATCGCCGCGCTCTGCGGCGTCGTCCTGCTCAGCACCTGACCGCGGCTGCCAGACGCCGGGCCCCGGCTGCCAGACGCCGGGCAGCAGCTACCAGACGCCGGGCAGCAGCCGCCAGCGGACCCGCTGCCGGTAGGCGGCATAGGCGGCCGACGTTCCCAGCAGCCGCTCCTCCGTCAGGACCCGGCCGATGTTGCAGCCGCACGCCAGCACTATGACGAGCACATTCCAGAGCGCGATGCTCTGCAGCAGGTACCCGAGCTGAATCAGGACATAGGCCGCGTACAGGGGATGGCGGACCATCGCGTACGGCCCCCGGGTCACCAGGCCCCGGTTGGCCGGCGCGAGGCCCAGCGAGCGGCCCAGGGCAGCGAACGACAGCCCGCAGATCGCCAGGCCGAGCAGCTGGAGGCCGAGCCCCGCGTTAACTCCCCAGGGCGGGTGGGCGCCAACAGGGCGCAGCAGGGTGCCGCCGAACGTCCCGCCATAGGCCAGCACCCAGCCCCCGAGGCCCCGGCTGACGTCCCTGGGGGGACGCCGGATCAGGAACGCGATCACGAACCACGTCTGCTCGGCGAAGAAGGCCGCCCCGATGAGCTGATGCGTGCGCAGGTAGAACTGCAGGCTGGCGTGCGCGAAGAAAACGGCGGCTGCCGCCCCGGCTACGTTGGCCGCCATCCTGGCGAGCCGCTCCAGGCCGATCTGCCGGGCGGAACGGCCCGGGTGGTCCGCCGCCGGGTCAGGCTGAGCCGCGGACGGCCGGGCTTCGGCGCGCGGGTGTTCCTGATCCCGGGCCGGCCTGTTCGTCATGGGCTCTCCCTCAGGCCGCCCGCCCTGGCCGCGCCGCCGTGGTGACCCAATCTGCTGAACGTTCCGCCGGGGTTACCGGTTCAGCTCCGCGGGCTGCCGTGCGGCGACCTCAGATGAGCCGGGCGAGCCGGCGCAGCGACGCGTCCAGGCCCCACCGCGCCACTGGCACGACGGTCCAGCGGCCGAGCCGCCCGGATAGCGGCCACGGCAGCTGCAGCTGCTCGGTCCAGCGGAACTCCGACTGCTGGCCGGCCCGCGACACCTCGAAGATGCCGACCCCGCGCACGACCCGGCCGGTGTGCCGGACAACGCAGCGGCGCGGCGGATCCCACTCGGTGATCACCATGGCGTCCGCGAATCCGACCGGGCCGATGCCCGTCCTGGCGACCACCTCGGCACCGACGCCGGTGCCGCCGCGGACCTGCGTGCCCCAGATCCACTCACGCTGCCTGGACCAGTCCATCGCCACCTGCCACACCTGCCCGGGTTCCGCTGGTACCAGCACCCTGGAAACGACTTCTAGCAGCTCGGGCATGAGATGACGCTAGCCGCTGGCCGCCGGACGGCGGAGGCCGGTGGCCGCCGGGCCAGGCGAGCACGCATGTCCTGCCCGGGGCACAGTTCCAGGAGCAGGCCCGTTCCGCCAGGGGGCCGGCCGGCCGCTTCCCGGTACGGCCATCACGGCGAGACATGCGTCGCTAACATAAACGGCTAATACGTGGTAGCTGCGGTGCTTCAGGGTGTATTGCGTCCGCTGCGGCGCCGGGCAACCACCGGGGGCGGGTTATGCACTGCCGTACTGCCCGGCGATACGAGGTGGTCACATGCCGGTAGGACACTCAGGGCGGCACCGCTCCCGCCGCCCCCGGTGGCTGCCGGCACTCTGGGCCGTGCCGGTGCTGGCCGCCGTGCTGGCGGCTGGCTTCTACCTGACCAGGGGCACCGCCGTCAGGTCAGCCCGCGCCGCCGGCCCGGTGCTGGCGATCAGCGGGTGCACGTCGCCTGCCGCCCAGGGCGGGGCGGCAGCGGCCCGGTGCCCGCAGCCGTCGCGGGGCACCCCGGATACCCGGCATGCGCCGGCCACGCCCAGGGCTCGTCACCACCGGCACCGGCACCCGGGCGGCCCGGCGCATCCGCCCGCGCACCCGGCTTCGCCGGGCCCCTCGCCATCGGCAACCGCCCCGGCAGGCGGCCAGCAGGGACCGGCTGCCGCGCAGGTGCTGGCGCTGATCAACGGCGCCCGCGCCCAGGCGGGCCTGCCTCCTTACACCTTCAGCACCGGGCTCGACAACAGCGCGAACGGGCACAATACGACGATGGCCGGCGGCTGCGGGCTGTCGCATCAGTGCCCCGGTGAGCCCCCGCTGGGTACCCGCGAGACGGACGCCGGGGTGCACTGGACATCGGCCGGGGAGAACATCGGCGAAGGCGGCCCGGTCGCCAGTACCGGCTCGGCGATCGCCCAGATGGCGGTCGGGCTGACCCAGGACATGCTGAACGAGAAGTCGCCGGACGACGGGCACCGGCTGAACATCCTGAGCAGTTCCTTCCAGCACATCGGGATCGCCGTCCTGCGGTCCAGCTCGGGCACCGTGTGGATGACCCAGGATTTCTCGAACTAGCCGGGCAGCGCCGTCTGGCGAAGCAGCGCCGTCTATTTGAATAGCGCCGTCTAGACGAACAGCGTGGTCAGGCGGCGGGCCTCGCGTAGGGCGGCGAGGTCGGGATCCCGGCCGGCGCTGGCGCGCAATTCCGGGTTCAGGCTGATGGCCTGCCGGATCGTGGCGAGTGCGTCATCCGGCCGGCCCGAGCGGGCCTGGGCACAGCCAAGGCCGTAGCAGGCCATGCCGCGGGCCGGGGCCGGCGCTGCCAGCCGGCCTGCGGTCTCGACGGCGCGCGCGTGCAGCGCGATGCCGCGCTCCGGCTGGCCGTGCGCGAGGTGGTACTCGCCGATATGCCCGATCGGGTGCCAGAAACCCGGACGATGATCTGCAGCCATAGCTGGCGCCCGCCCAGCCAGGAATTACGCCGCGGATCGGTCAGGTCCTCGTCGGGAATGGCGGGCAGTGCGCCGATGAGCTCGTCGGTCACGCGCCGGCTCGCGGCAGCTACGGCGCCGGCCGGCTGCCCGGCGTAGCGCTGGTACACCTGCGCCGAGGCATGGTCGATGTCCCCGAAGGCAGGCGGCGTGGTCCCGCTGAGGACTGCCTGCAGGCGCTGCACCTGCTGATGCTTGAACTCGGTATTGTGCGCGATCGCGGCCGGCGCCGCCCAGTGGTCCGGGCCGTCGGCGGCCGCGGCACCCGGGGCGGACGCCGCGAGCAGGACGGCCTCTTCCTCCGCCGCGAAGGCAACCGGGCCGCCGATGGCGCCGCGCAGCCCGGCGCTGCCCGTCATCGGGCACCGCCGGTCAGGCAGGCGCGGATGCGGCCGGCGGCTGCATCGGCGTCGGCTTGCGCGCAGGACATGTCCTGGTTGAGGAACGTGGTGCCGCGCCGCGGCTCATCGGCGGCCCGCGGGTAGAGCCAGGCGTGGAAATGCGGCTGGAAATCCATCGTGGACACCAGGTGAATGCGCTCCGCTCCCGTCCCCGGCCGGGCGGCCCGGTACAGGCGGGCGAGCAGCATGCCGAACGAGGCGGCCTCAGCGTCGGTCATCTCGGCGAAATCGGTGAAGTGCCGCCTGGACTCGATGCGCAGGCTCCCGGCCAGGCACATATCCGCCGGGCCGTGGCCGACCAGCCAGTCATCGCCGGAGATGAGCCAGCCGCCGGGCGGCGCATCCCGGCCGCTGCGCTGCCGGTCGCAGTAATAGCAGCCTGGCTGGCTGATCATGTCAGTGATCTCCCTGGTCATCATGTGCGTGGTCTCCCTGGTCATCGGGCAGCCGCGGGTGCGCGGGCGGCGAAGCTGACGGCGTGGTGGCTGGTGTCGATCTGGATCTGGCCGAAGCCGGCCGCGGCCAGCCGGGCGGCCAGCGTCCCCGGGTCTACCGGGTTGCACGTGTCCGCCAGGTGGATGAGGCGGAAGCGCCAGCCCGGCTGGCTGTCGGTGCCGGCGAACGCCCCGCCGGGCACGAGCACCCTGGCCGCCTCGGCGAAGAGCCTGTCCTGCGCGGCGGCCGACGGCAGGTGGTGCAGCATCGTGAAGCACACCACCGCGCTGAACGTCGAGTCGCCGAAGGTCATGCTGGTGGCGTCGCCGTCTACCACGGTGACCGCCGGGCCGAGCCGCGCACGCAGCCGGCTGGCGAGCTCCGGGTCGGATTCGAGTGCGGTCAGCGATACCGTGCGCTCGGCCAGCGGCCCGGTGCTGGCGCCGTATCCAGGGCCGAGCTCAAGCACCTCGTCGCCCAGCGGCACGCCGTCCAGTGCGCGCGGCACGAGGGAGTCCGCCACGTAGGCAGCCCAGTCGGGGGAGCGGCAGAGCCGCTGGTGATACCTGTTCAACGTGTCCGCTCCGTCCCGCCCGGGTCGCATCCCGGGCATCGATGTTTATCATTATGCAACATTGATGTTTCGTCAATAGTTAATGCGCAGTTTCTAGTCCCGGAGCGGAGCTGCTACTGTCAGCGGATGGATGATGCATCGCTCCCCATCCCGCCGGCCGCCGAGGTGCCGGTGCAGGATGAGCGGCTGCTCGCCGCGGCGGCCCGCGTCCTGCAGGACGCCGGCTGGCAGGGACTGACCATCGAGGCAGTCGCCGAGGCCGCCGGGCTCTCCCGGGTGACGGCCTGGCGGCTCGGCGCCTCGCGCGAAACGCTGATCGCGTCGCTGCTCAGCCAGCTCGGCCAGGACTACCGGCAGGCCATGTGGCCGGCCATCGTCGGCACCGGCACGGCACGCGAGCGGCTGGACCGCGCCATCGACGCGCTCTTCGACGTCATCGACGCCCACCTGCCCTTGCTGCTGGCCTCTGACACGGTGTTCCACCGGGCTACCGCGACAAGGATCAACTTCAACGAGCCCTTTACCCGGCTCTTCGAGGACGGCGGCATCGATCACTCCATTGCGGCTATCGCCGACGATCCGGCGGAGTCCGCTGACCTGCTCTTCAATACGGCCTGCTGGCCGTATGTGCACCTCCGCGGGCGGCACGGCTGGGCACCGGACCGGGCGCGCCGGCGGCTGTCCGGACTGCTCGGCCCCAGCCTTGATCCCCCCGGAACTGCCTCCCGGTGAAATCCCCTGACCGATGCCGGCGCCCGGACCAGGCCGCCAGCCAGTGCCGTCTGCCAGCGCCGTCTGCCAGGCTGATGGCCGTGGATCCTGACCCGCCCGGGGCTGGCACCCGCCGCCTGCCATGGTGAACGTAGCCATCCCCGATCCCGCGCTGGTGGTCCTGATCGGCCCGGCCGGGGCGGGAAAGTCCACCTGGGCGGCAGCGCGGTACCGGCCGCAGGAAGTGGTCTCCGCCGACCAGCTGCGGAGCGTCGTGGGCAGCGGGGAGCACGACCTTGACGCATCGGGCGACGCCTTCGCCCTGCTCGACCAGATCGTCGCCGCGCGGCTGCGGCGGGGCCTGACAACCGTGATCGACACGCTTGGCCAGGACGCGGCGCGGCGCCGCGGCCAGCGGGAGCTCGCGCGGCGCGCTGGGCTGCCCGCGGTGGCCGTGCTGCTGGACGCGAGCCCGGCCGTATGCCGCCAGCGCAACCGGGCCCGTGATCAGCCGGTGCCCGCCGCGGTCCTCGACGCGCAGCTGCGGCGGATGCGCCCGGTCGCCGCGGAGGTCGCCGCCGAAGGCTGGGACGTCGTGGTGCACGCCAGTGCGGCCAGCTCCGGCGCCAGTGCCCGGATCGAGCCCGCGCACAGCCCGGGCGCCGGCCAGGCCGGCGACGATCAGCGGCAGCGGCCCGCTCAGCTTGGCTTCGTACTGCAGGTCTCCCGCTTCCGGTGGGGCAGCGACCCGGCAGGCTGGCTGGCGTCGGTGGCCGGCGCCGCCGCCGAGGCAGGCTTCGAGGGCATCGCCCTGATGGATCACCTGATCCAGATCCCGCAGGCCGGCCGGGCCTGGGAGCCCATCCCCGAGCCGTGGGTCACGCTCGGCATGCTGGCGGGCCTGACGACCGGCCTCCGGCTCGGCACCCTGGTAACGCCGGTGACCTTCCGCGCGCCGGGCATCCTGGCCAAGACGGTCGCCACGCTCGATGCGCTCAGCGGCGGCCGGGCGTTCTGCGGCATCGGCGCCGGCTGGTGGGACCGTGAGCACGCCGCGTTCGGCCTGCCCTTCCCCGCCGCCGCCGACCGGCTCGATCAGCTGGAGCTGACGATCGAGACGATGCGCGCGCTCTGGCAGCCGGGCACCAGGGCGTACGCCGGCCAGCGGGTCTCGCTGCCCGAGACGACGTGCTATCCGCGGCCGGCCGCCGCAGTGCCGATCATCGTCGGCGGATCCGGGGAACGGCGCACCCTGCGGATCGCCGCCAGGCTCGGCGACGGCTGCAACCTGCCATCCGACCTCGATACGCTCGACCGCAAGCTGGCGGTGCTGCGGTCCCACTGCCGGGAGGCCGGCCGGGACCCTGACCAGGTCCGGGTGACCGTGCTGGATATCCCGGTCGTCGGCCGGGACCGTGAGCAGGCCGGCGCGATCGTCGAGCGGCTGCGCGGCAGGACCGCCGCGGCGGCGTTCGCCCGGCGGCATCACGCCGGCCTGCCGGCCGATCACATCGGCCGGTACCGGCAGCTCGCCGAGCGCGGCGTCAGCACCGTCTTCGTCGCCCTGCCCGATCTCGCCGGGCCCGATGACGTCCTGCGGCTCGCGCCGGTCATCGCGGCATTCAGCTGACCGCTCCCGCACGTCATGAGCTTCGAGGAGGACAGATGAACCCGGCCATGCAGGCATCCGTGACGTCCGCCGGGATCCGCCGCGGCATCCGCGGTCACGGTCTCAGCGGGAAGATCGTGGTCGTGCATTCCTCGCTGGCGTCGTTCGGCACCGTCGAGGGCGGAGCCGCGGCGGTGGCGCAGGCATTCCTAGCCGAGGGCTGCACGACGGTCGTGCCCGCGTTCAGCTACTGGTACGAGGTGAGCCCGCCGCCCGGAGTCCGGCTGGAGCGCAATGCCGACCAGTCGATGCTGCCGGCCAGCCGGCCAGCCCGCGGGTTCTCGGCCGGCCTGGCGGAGGTCTCGCCCGAGATGGGCGCGATTCCCGCCTGGGTAGCAGCGCATCCTGACCGCCGCCGCGGCAACCATCCGCTCAACTCCTTCGCTGCCCTCGGCCCCCGGGCCGATGAGGTGATCGGCGGGCAGAGCCCGCGGGATGTCTACGCACCGCTCCGGGCCGTGGCAGCCGCCGGCGGCTGCATCGCGCTACTCGGCGTGAACCTCACCGCCATGACGCTCATCCACCTCGCCGAGCAGATGGCCGGCCGGGAGCCATTTGTGGGGTGGGCACTGCTGGCGGACGGGACCACGATCCCGGCGCGAGTGGGGTCGTGCTCGCGCGGGTTCGAGGGGCTGGCCGCGGCGCTGGCGCCGGCCGAGGCCGTGTCCGTGGTGGGCAGCAGCCGCTGGCGCGTCTTCGGCGCTGAGCGCGCGGCGGATCTCGCGGCCCGCGAGATCTCCCGGCGGCCCGGCGTGACCAGTTGCGGTGATCCGTCCTGCGCCCAGTGCAGGGACGCCGTCGCGGGCGGCCCGATCGGCGCGGAGACCATCTGGGGGTCTGTCCGCTGAGCGCGAACGGCTGGCGGAAACAAACGGGAGCACGTCCGGCTTGACGAGTGTAAGTAAGTAATCGACCAGGGAAGTGAACCTGATGAGCGAAACTCTCTCCCTGCCCGTGCTGCCGCTGGACGACTCGGTGGTGCTGCCGACCATGGTGGTCCCGCTCGACACCTCGGGAACGGAGGCCCGCGCCGCCATCGAGGCCGCGCAGATGTCGACCGCCACCGGCGGCACCGGCAAAGCTGGCACCGGCAACGCTGGCACTGGCGGCTCAGCTGACGCGAAGCCGCAGGTGCTGCTCGTGCCCAGGCTCGGCGGCAAGTACTCGGCGGTCGGCACGCTCGGCGTGGTCGAGCAGATCGGCAGGCTGCCGAGCGGCGAGCCCGCCGCCGTCATCCGCGGCCTGTCGCGGGTCCGGGTCGGCACCGGCACGGTCGGCCCCGGCGCGGCCCTGTGGGTCGAGTGCACCGTGGCGGACGAGCCGGAGGCTTCCGCGCGCGCTCATGAGCTGGCGCGCGAGTACCGCGGCCTGGCCGCTGCCATCCTGCAGAAGCGCGGCGCCTGGCAGGTGGTGGATTTCCTGCAGCGGCTAACGGACCCGTCGGTGCTGGCCGACAGCGCCGGCTATGCCAGCTACCTGACGCTGGAGCAGCGCACCGAACTGCTGGAGACGACCGACCCGGAGCAGCGGCTGGAGCGGCTGACCGGGTGGGCCCGCGATCAGCTGGCCGAGCTCGACGTCACCGAGACCATCGAGAACGACGTCCGCGAGGGCATGGAGAAGCAGCAGCGCGAGTTCCTGCTGCGCCAG